>WNGI01000411.1_pt1 | contig 35149 bp, 33 predicted proteins | sample 5400621 | NCBI WGS metagenome assembly WNGI01 (sample SAMN13153374, study PRJNA577476) | soil metagenome | isolation source: 20 cm soil or saprolite under Garry oak tree replicate 1 | place: USA:California | collected 2016-06-15
GGGGAGGCTTGAAGTGGCGCTGATCGACGTTGGTGGAACGCTGTGGCCGAACTCGTGGCCGTTCCGCGAGACCGACCGAGCGGGCCGGATGCAGAGGCTGGCCGCGGCGCTGCCCGAGCTGGATGCGGCGGCCATCCGGTCGCTCGGCGAGGACCTGATCGCGAGCAGCCGCCCCGGGGACGAGGCGCGAAGCGTGTCGACGGAGAACCAGGTCTCTATCACCACGCCGGCCGACGAGCTGATCACGGCGTGCCTGACGCGCCAGGGGCTGACCGCAGGGGCCGGCACCGTGCGGCGCATCCGGCGCGCCATGGCGCTGCCGGTGCACGACCGGATGAAGCCGCTGCCCGGCGCGGTCGAGCTGCTCGCCGAGGTCCACGCCCTCGGCATGCGAAACGTGGTCGCCAGCAACACGTACTGGCGCGATGCGGACAGCTACTGGGAAGACTTTCGCCTGCTCGGCATGGCCGATCACATCGACGCGATCATCACGTCGGTGGACGCCGGCTACCTCAAGCCCCATCCCGCGGTCTTCGAGATGGCTATGCGTTGGGCGGAGGCGCCGGCGGACAGCTGCGTCGTCATCGGCAACCGCGAGGAGAACGACATCGATCCGGCGCTCGCCCTCGGCATGTGGACGATCCTTGTTTACCCCGACGACCCCAAGCCGGCCGCGAGCCGGGCGCACGCGGTCGCGCCGGACCTGTGGGCATGCGCAAAAGCACTCAGGGATATGCTCGACCACGCATGAGACACGAGGTGGAGCGTGATGTGGAGCGGGTCGTGCTCGCCCTCGACGTCAATGGCGAAACGAGAGATGTCCTCGTACCTGTCCACAAAACCCTGCTCGAGGTGCTGCGCGAGGACATGCAGCTCACGGGCACCAAGCATGGATGCGAGCTCGGTGAGTGCGGCACGTGCACGGTGCTGATCGACGGCAAGCCGGAACTGAGCTGCCTGCTGCTGCCGGTCCAGCTCGAGGGCCGCGCGATCACCACCGTCGAGGGCATGTCTCACGGACCCGAGCTGCATCCGCTGCAGGTCGCGTTCGGCGAGCTCGGGGCGGCGCAGTGCGGTTACTGCACGCCGGGCATCCTGCTCTCGGCGAAATCACTGCTCGAGGCGAATCCACGACCCACCCGCGACGAGATTCGCGAGGCGCTCGCGGGCAATCTCTGCCGCTGCACCGGGTACACCAAGATCTTGCAGGCCATTGAACTTGCTGCCGGGAGGATGCGGTGAATGACCCTCCCCACCCGGCGGCTTCGCCGCCGACCTCCCCACATGGTGGGGAGGTGAGCTTGCGCGTCGTTGGGAAGCCGCTGCCCAAGGTTGACGCTGCGGCCAAGGTGACCGGTCGCGCCGTCTACGCCGACGACATGCTGCTGCCCCGTACGCTCCACTGCAAGATCCTTGTGATCACCGGCGCGGACCTGCCGGTCAAGTTCGGCATCCTGCCGGTGACGCAGGACGAGCGCGCCCTCGAGCACGAGAAGGTGCGCTACGTCGGCGACCCGATCGCGGCGGTCGCCGCGACCGAGGAGGAGATCGCGGCCGCCGCGTGTGACGCGATCGTGGTCGCATACGAGGGCCTCGAGCCGGTCATGTCTATCGAGGCCGCGCTGTCGGCGCCGAAGGACGAGCGCATCCAGGATTACGGCGGCCCCAACAACATCCACAAGCTCGTGGCGCTCGAGTTTGGCGACGTCGATGGTGGATTGGCGCGCGCGGACCACATTCGGGAGGACGTCTTCTTCTTCCAGGGCAACACACACCTACCCATGGAGCAGCACAGCGCGATCGCTACCTATGTCGACGGGAAGGTCACGCTCTGGTCGTCGACCCAGGTCGTGCATTACGTGCACCGCGCGCTGGCCAAGGTGCTCGAGCTGCCGATGAATCGAATCCGCGTGATCGGCGCCGCTCATGGCGGCGGATTCGGCGGCAAGACCGACCCGTTCGCGCACGAGATCATCGTCAGCAAGCTCGCGATGCTCACCGGCCGTCCGGTCAAATGCACGCTGAGCCGCGAGGAGGTCTTCTACGCGCATCGCGGCCGCCATCCGGTCCTGATGTGGGTCCGCACGGGTGTCACCTCCGACGGCCGCATCACCGCGATGCATTTTCGGAGTGCACTCGACGGCGGAGCGTACGGCTCTTACGGCGTCGCCTCCACCTTCTACACCGGCGCGCTCCAGACCGTGACGTACGATATCCCCGCCTACCGGTTCGAAGGCTGCCGCGTCTTCACGAACAAACCGCCATGCGGTCCCAAGCGCGGCCACGGCACCCCGCAGCCGCGCTTCGCTCTCGAGCTGCATCTCGAGAAGATCGCTCACGACCTCGGCCTCGATCCAGTCGAGCTGAAGCGCCGAAACTTCGTCAAGCCCAACACGCGGACCGTCAACTGGCTCCGCGTTACGTCATGCGGCCTCGTGCAGTGCACCGACGCGGTCATCAATGCCTCTCGGTTCCATGACCGCGGCAAGCGGCCAGGCCACGGCATGGGCTTTGCCATCTCGAGCTACCTGTCGGGCGCGGGCACAGCGATCTACTGGAACGATATGCCGCACTCGGAGGTGCAGATCAAAGTCGACCGCGGCGGTGTCACCGCCTATTGCGGCGCGATGGACATCGGGCAGGGCTCCGATTCGGTGCTGGCCACGATCGTCGCCGAGGAGCTCGGCCTGCAGCCGGCGGATGTGAGGCTCGTCACCGCCGATACGGACACGACTCCGATCGACCTCGGCTCGTACTCATCGCGGGTCACGTTCATGGCAGGCAACGCGGCGCTCGAGGCCGCACGCAAGATGCGGGCGATGCTCGCCGGGGCCGTGGCGGCAAAAGCAGGCGGCGACGCATCGGAGGTCGAGTTTGGCGACGGCCGGATAGGCGGCTTCAGCTTCGAGGAGGCCTGCGTGCTGGCCGAGTCGCGCTACGGCACGCTCACCAGCGCGGGCAGCTACACGCCGCCGAGGATCGCCGGTCCTTACAAGGGCTCGGGGGTCGGGCCGAGCCCGGCCTACAGCTACTCGGCGTGCGTGGTCGACCTCGACGTCGACACCCGCACGGGACTCATCCACGTGAACCGGGTCTGGATCGCCCATGACGTCGGCCGCGCGATCAATCCGCTGCTGGTCGAAGGGCAGGTCGAGGGCAGCGTCTACATGGGTCTTGGCGAGGCGCTCATGGAAGAGCAGACGTTTCGCAAGGGCCTCCACAAGTGGCCCTCGATGCTGGAGTACAAGTCGCCGACATTTCTCGACATGCCCGAGGTGGAGACGTTCATCGTCGAGACCATCGATGCCGAGGGGCCGTACGGCGCGAAGGAGGCCGGACAGGGCCCCCTGCTGCCGGTCCCGCCCGCGGTCTGCTCTGCCGTGCACGACGCGATCGGCGTCTGGATCGATGAGATCCCGGTCACGCCCGAGAAGGTGATCGAGGCGCTGCGCCGAAGAGAAAAAGGCGAGCCGCCCCGCTACGGGCCGCCGCACTTTCCATCGATACCGTATCCGCCAACCATCAAAGTCGAGCCACCAGAGAAAGATGCTTCGACTGCCGCGATTTAAGTACCTCCGACCGAAGACGGCGCGCGAGGCCGCCCGGATGGCCGCCGAGCTCGGACCGCGAGCGATGTTCGTGGCCGGCGGCACGGACCTCTTCCCGAAGCTGAAGCGACGGCAGTTCGAGATCGACACGCTGATCGGTCTCGACTTTCTGCCCCGCGCGATTCGCAACGGGTCCGACGAGTGCGCGGTCGATGCGGGCGTCACCCTCGCCGTCGCCGCACGCGATGAGCACCTCATCGCACGATTCACCGGCTACGCCGAGGCGGCGGGCGTTGTCTCTTCGCCACCGCTGCGAAACGCGGGAACGATCGGCGGAAATCTTTGCGTCGACACGCGTTGCAACTACTACGACATGACATATGAATGGCGGAAGGCGGCGGGTTTCTGCCTGAAGAAGGATGGAGACATCTGCCTTGTCGCGCCGAGCAGCCCCCGGTGCTGGGCGGTGTCGTCCACCGACACGGCCCCGATGGCCATGGCCCTGGAGGGAGCGGTCATTCTCGTCGGGCCGGAGGGCGAGCGCGAGCTTCCAGTCGCGGCGCTCTACCGCGACGACGGCATCGAGTACATGGCCAAGCAGCCGGCCGAGGTCGTGACCGGCCTGCGCCTCCGCAGCACAGCCGGCAGTCGCAGCGCGTACGTGAAGCTGCGGCGACGCGGCTCGATCGACTTTCCAGTCGCCGGCGCCGCCATCGCCGCCCATCTCCGCCGACCTGAGCCACTTCTGGCGGAAGAGGATGGTTCGCGTGGTCGTGGAGCAGGCTTTTGAGCGTTTGAACGACCAGCGGGGCGGGGTCGATGGTTAAGCTTTCAGGTCACAAACTGCAGTGATACGAACCTTCAACGTGCAAGCCGCCCAGGGAATGGTTGAGTACGCGCTCATCCTTGCGCTGGTCGCGCTGATCGTGCTCATCGCGTTGATCGCGACGGGCGGTCAGCTCCTGAACCTGTACTCGAACATCACGGCGACGATGTGCAACTACCACGTAGGGTGCTGAAGAGTCGGGGGCGGCGGTCCTAGGAACCTAGTCCCCTATAGCCTCTGCCGCTGCCCTCGCCGCGCGCTCCGCGTTCTGCCCGATCTGATCCATGTCCCGCTTGGCCAGCGCTTCGGGCGGGAACAGCGCGTTCGTCAGCCCGACCGCTTTGACCCCCAGGCGTAAATAAGCACCGACGTCTTCGATCGGCACTCCGCCCGACACCCAGAAAGGCACCCCTCCCAGCGGCCCGTTCAGCGACTGGATGTAGCGCGGGCCTCCGACGGGGGTGATCGGGAAGACCTTGACGAGGGCTGCGCCCGCTAGCCGGGCTTGATAGATCTCGGTCGGGGTCAGCGCGCCCAGCACGCACAGGATCTCCTCCTCACGGCAGGCCTCGGCGACCTCTGGCAGCAGAACCGGCGTGACGACGAACGCAGCGCCCGCGTCCTTGGCCTCCCTCACCGCGCCTGGGTCCCAGACCGTGCCCACCCCGACCGGATACCGACCCATGGTCGTCGCGATCAGGCCCTTGATCATGTCGAAGCAGGAAGGGACAGTCTTCGTGATTTCGATCGTGTGTACGCCCGCCTCCATCGCGGTCAGGCAGGCCTGGAAGCCCGCGTCGGCGTTTTCGGTGCGCAGAACGCCGCATAGTCGGTTGGGAAAGACTTCGGCGATGGACCTCATGGGCAGGTTTGAGATTAGTCGAAGGAGGGTGCCCTACCAACTACCCCCCACCGCGATGGACGAGAGCCTCGAGCTGCGGCCGCACTGGTTGGCGCTGGCGCATCTGCCCCTGTTCGGTCGGTCGCGCGCCTACATGGTCGAGACGCTGAACGCCTGGCTGGCGAGGTTTGCCCCCACCCCACCCCGATCCTGAGCCTCTCTATGCTGGTACATACGTATGACCGGGGCCACCGCCACCGAGAGCACGCGAGACCAGATCATCCACGCAGCGGCCGACTCCCTCCTCGAAAACGGCTACTCGGGCACGAGCGTGAGGTCCATCGCGTCCAAGGCGGGCGTGGCGATCGGCAACCTCCAGTACTGGTTCCCCACCAAGTCCGAGCTCCTGGTTGAGGCATGGCGCTACCTGACCGCGACCTCGGTCGAGGAGCTGCGCCGGACGCTGAACCAGCTCACCGACCCCCTGGAGGTCCTGGAGGTCGGCGTGGAATCGCTGTGGGACTCGCTGCGCCGGCTCGGTGACGTCCAGCTTGCCGCCTTCGACCTCCTGGTCCAGGCGCCGCGAACAGAGCGGCTGCGGGCTTACCTCCCCGAGCTGTTCACGCGCTACCGCGAGGTGATCCAGGAGCAGCTCGACAGGCTGGAGGACGACGGGCGGATTCGCCTCACAGTCCCTCGCGACGTCCTGGTCCCGCTGGTCCTCAACACCGTGCTCGGCTTCGGGCTCTACTACGTCGTCACACGCGACGACGAATCGTGCCTGCTGGCCCTCTCGGCCTTCCGCCAGCTGGCGGGCAGCGTGATCGAGACCGTCGAATGAGCGTGCAGCTGTTAGACCGCGAGCTCGACCGTCTGGAAGGCTTGTGGTCGGACGGCCTTTCCGAGACCTACGGGTCCTACCTCGACGCGGTCGGGCACTTCGACCCCGAGGTGCAGCCGAAGCTCGCCCTCGCAGCCGCCCTGATCGAGGCCGGCGTCCGGCTCCAGGGCCTCGGCGGCCGAGCCGCGCCCCCGACCACTCTCCTGATCGGCGACCTTTGCCTCGCCCGCGGCTCGCGGCTTCTCGCCGACAACGCGCCCCTGGCCGTCCAGGTCGCGTTCGCCCGGGCCATCGAGACGGCATCGTCCGCGGCCGCGGCCGGACAACCCGCGCCGGCCCTCCGTCAGCTGCTGCGTCAGTCGCTGGGCGCGACGCGTTGAGCCACCGCCTCGACTTCGTGACGACGCACGCCACAGAGTTCGTCGACATCACCGACCGCATCCGTGACGAGGTGCGCCGCGCGGGCCTGCGGAACGGGCGCGTCCACATGCAGTCGCTGCACACGACTCTCGGTCTCGCCATCAACGAGAACGAACCGCTCCTGCTGCACGATTTCGAGAGCCTTCTGGACCGTCTCGCGCCCGCCGGCGCGGGCTATGAGCATGACGACTTCGCGCGGCGCTTCGAGGTCCCGCTCGACGAACCGGCGAACGGGCACGCTCACTGCCGCCAGCTCCTGCTGAGCGCGTTCGCAACGCTGATGGTCGAGGAAGGCGACCTTGTCCTGGGTCGCTGGCAGTCGATGTTCGCGGTCGAGCTCGACGGTCCGCGTCAGCGGCAGGTCGCGCTGCAGCTGGACGGCGAGTTCGCCCGGAGCGATGAGCAAGTCTCGCTCGAGGCGCTCGTCGAGCTCGAGCTGGCGCGGCAGCTCATGGTCGATCCCGAACCCGTCGCCTCGCCGATGCGGCGCCTGGTCGGGGCCGGTGGCAAGCGGCTGCGGCCGAAGCTCGTCCAGCTCACCGCCGGGATCGGACCCCGCAGCGACCCGCTGCGCGCCGCCGAGCTGGCGGCGGCCGTGGAGCTGCTGCACAACGCCACGCTCATCCACGACGACTACGTCGACGAGAGCACTCATCGGAGGGGCCGGCCGACTGTCGCCGCGGCCGAAGGACCGGAGCGAGCGATCGCGGTCGGAGACTACTACTTTGCAAAGGCCACGCGGCTGATCGCGCAGATTGGCAACGGCGGGGTGACCTCAGCGCTCGCGGAGGCGCTCGAGGCGGTTTGCGCCTCGCAGATCGACGACGTGGCCATGCGCGGCTCGTACCCGGGCGACCGAGATTCCTACATGCGCGTCATCCGCGGCAAGACGGCTTCGCTGTTCGCCGCCGCATGCGAATCCGGCGCGCTGCTGTCCGGCGCGGCACCCGACGTGGTCGACGCGCTGGGCCGCTTCGGCGTCCTCCTCGGAACCGCCTTCCAGATGGCGGACGATATGGTCGACTTCAGCCCCAGCTCGGGCAAACCTGTCGGCCTCGACATCCGCCAGCGCGTGCTCTCGCTTCCGCTGATCTACGCCGCCGAGGATCGGGTCGTGGGTCCCGAGGTGCGGCGCTTGCTCGCCGGTGCGCTCGGCGACGCCGAGGTTGGTCGCGTCGCGGAGCTCGTGACGGCGAGTGGAGCGCTCCCGCGCGTGCGGCAGGAAGCGAAGGGCCTCATCGACGCGGCCGTGCGCGAACTCGATGCGGTGGAGCTGGATGGGCTCCGGCCGGCGCTGGCCGGTCTCGCGCTTTCGGCGGTCGACAGGATCTCTTAGCGCCGGCCGGAAAGAATCCCGACCGTTCCCATCGCGAGGCTGTGGAAACTGACGCCGGACCATCCGGCGTGCACGGCCATCGCGGTCAGCTCTTCCGGCGTCCTGTAGGAGTCGACCGTGTCGCTGAGATAGCGGTACGCGGCCGGCGCCCCCGAAAGCAGGCCGCCGACCGCAGGGAGGAGAGCCTTCAGATACAGCCGGTACGTGGCACCGACGACACCTCGCGGCGGGCGCACGAATTCGAGCACCACCGCCCTCCTCCGCGCGACGCGCACCATCTCGCGCAGGCCGAGGATTGGGTCGGCCAGATTGCGCAGGCCGAACGCGATCGTTGCCGCGTCGAAGCTTGCATCCTCAAACGGAAGCTTCAGCGCGTCGCCCTCGATGAATTCGAGGCCAGGATGATCGTGCCGCGCGACGTCGAGCATCCTGGGACTGAAGTCCAGACCGACGACGCGGCCATCAGGACCGACTATTCTGGCCAGCTCGGCCGTCAGCTTGCCTGAGCCACAGGCCACGTCGAGCGCCGATCCGCCCGCAACGATGGCCGTCTCACGAGCCGCGCGCCGGCGCCAGCCTGTGTCAGTGCCCGCCGAGAGCACGGTGTTGACCAGGTCGTAGCGGCGTGCGATCCGGTCGAACATCGACCGGACCGCCTGCGGGTCGCGCTCGCTCAGATCTTCTGCCAGATCGATGCGATGCCCTGGCCCACCCCGATGCACATGGTGGCCAGGCCGTACTCGGCGTCGCGGTGGCCCATCTCGCGGACCAGCGTGCTCACCAGTCGCGCGCCGCTGCTCCCAAGCGGATGGCCGAGCGCGATCGCTCCGCCGTTGACGTTCACCTTCTCCTCGTCAATGCCCAGCAGTCGCATGCACGCCAGCGACTGGGACGCGAAAGCCTCGTTCAGCTCGACCACGCCCATGTCAGCGGGCTGCAGGCCCGCCTTCTCGAGCGCCTTCAGAGTCGAGGGCACAGGCCCGATCCCCATGTAGTCGGGATGCACGCCCGCGGGCGCTGCCGAAACCAGGCGCGCGAGCGGCTGCAAGCCCCGCTCCTTCGCCTTCGAGTCCGACATCAGAACCAGCGCGGTCGCTCCGTCGTTCAGCGGCGACGCGTTGCCTGCAGTCACTGAACCGTTTTCCGCGAAGGCGGGCTTCAGCTTGGCGAGCGCTTCCAACGATGTATCGGGCCGCGGGCCTTCGTCGTCCGTGATGGCCTGCACCGGCACGATTTCTTCGGCAAGACGTCCTGACCTCTGCGCCACGACCGCGCGCTGATGGCTGCGCAGAGCGAAAGCGTCCTGGTCCTCACGCGAAACCTCGTATTTCTGCGCGACTCGTTCGGCTGTCTCCCCCATTTGCAGAGTCCCGTACATCGCCGCCATCTTGGGATTGACGAGGCGCCAACCGAGTGCGGTGTCGTAAACAGTCTGTGGTCCGCGCGCAAAAGCTGCGGGGGGCTTGGGCATCACCCACGGCGAGCGGGTCATGCTCTCCACGCCGCCCGCGACCATGATGTCGGCGCCGCCCGACTGGATCTCTCGGGCCGCGGCGATGGTCGCCTGCATCCCGGATCCACACAGCCGGTTGACCGTCTGGCCCGGCACCTCGACGGGAAAGCCCGCGAGCAGGAGCGCCATACGCGCGACATTGCGGTTGTCCTCGCCCGCCTGGTTGGCGCAGCCGAGGATCACGTCCTCGACCTCGGCGGGCTTGACGTGCGCGCGCTCGCAGGCCTCCTTGAGGACGATCGCGGCGAGGTCGTCCGGCCGCACGTCTTTGAGCTGGCCGCCATAACGACCCATAGGCGTCCGCGCCGTGGCGACGATGACCGCCTCAGTCCTCCCCATTTATGGGTTTATTGGAGGTGACTCCTCCCCATTTATGGGGAGGTGGCGCCGAAGGCGCCGGAGGGGCTGCGCCGGAGGGGCACTCATTTCTTGGCGTGACGCGCGAGAAAGTTCTGCACGCCCTCGGCAAACTCGGGACTCGCCGCCTGCGCCTCCTGCAGGTACGACTCGAACTCCATCGCCTCCTCGTAGGTCGAGGTGAGCGCGTGGATGACCGCCCGCTTTGCGGCTGCCACGGCCTGGCGTGGCTGTGAGGCCAGCTGGTTGGCAAGGTCGCGCACCTCATCCTCCAGTCGTTCGGCGGGAACGATGCGGTTGATCACCCCAAGCCGGTGGGCATCCGCCGCCTGCAGCGGCTTGCCCGTGAAGAACATCTCGTAAGCGATCCCGGTCCCGGCCAGCCGCGGCAGCAGCCAGCTGACACCGCCATCGGGAGCGAGCCCGATGTTGATGAACGCCTCGAGGATGTACGCCTCTGGCGTGGCGATCCTGATGTCGCAGGCAAGCGCGTAGCTCGCGCCGATGCCGACCGCGGGGCCGTTCATCGCCGCGATGACGGGCTTTGGCATTGTGCGGAGTCGCATGAGCATCGGCATGTATTCGTTGCGCAGCACGTTGCCCACGTCTTCGGGCGTTCGCATCCCCGCACCAGGAGCCATCTCGGTCACATCGGCGCCCGAGCAAAACGCACGACCCGATCCCGTGAGGACGACGACGCGCACCGCGTCATCGCGCTCGGCCTGCTTGATCGCGTCGGCCAGTTGGGTGCGCGTGACCGCGCCGATCGCGTTCATCTTCTCCGGCCTGTTGAAACGAATCACAGCGATGCCGCCATGAGTCCTGAGATCTACGTGCTGCTCAACTTCAGTTGCCACCAGTCACCGTCCTTTGAACACGCCTTTTCGCTTCTCCAGGAACGCGTGCATGCCTTCCTTCTGGTCCTCGGTCGCAAACAAGAAATAGAAGCTCTTGCGTTCCACCGCGAGACCTTCCGAAAGCGGTCCCTCGAAAGCCTTGAGGACCGCCTCCTTGGCCAGGCGAACCGCGAGGGGCGGCTTGGCGGCCAGCTCCCGCGCGATCCGCTTCGCGATCCCGATCGTCATCTCGGCCGGCACGACCTTGTTGGCGATGCCGAGCTCATAGGCCCGCTGGGCCGTGAGCGTCGCTCCGGTCAGCATGACCTCCATCGCGACGTACTTGCCGGCCGAGCGCGGCCACCGCTGGGTGCCGCCGGCGCCGGGGATGATGCCAAGGTTTATCTCCGGCTGCCCGAACCGCGCGGTGTCGCCGGCGACGATCAGGTCGCACATCAGCGCCACCTCGCAGCCGCCGCCCAGCGCGTAGCCGTTCACGGCCGCGATCAGAGGTTTTTTGAAGCCGGCAAGCGGCGCCCAGCGGCCGGTCTGATCACGCAGCAGCTGGTCGACGGGGCCCTGGTCCGCCATGTCCTGGATGTCCGCCCCGGCGGCGAAGACCTTGGCGCCGCCTGTAAGCACGACCGCCCGCACGCTGTCGTCGGCGTCCAGCTCGGCCAGGGCGGCGCTCACCTCGGCGATCACGGCGGGGCTGAGGGCGTTCAGAACCTTGGGCCGGTTGAGCGTCACGGTCGCGATCGGGGGCTCGATCTCGACCAGGATGTGCTCGTATCCCATCGCGGCTATCATCGGCTAAATGCCGAATTCAAAGCTGGTCGACTCCTACGGCCGCGTCGCCGACGACCTGAGGATCTCGGTCACCGACCGCTGCAACTTCCGCTGCATCTACTGCATGCCGGCGGAGGGCCTGAAGTGGCTGAAGCGCGAGGACATATTGAGGTTTGAGGAGATCGTCCGCCTGGCGCGCGTCTTCGTGGAGCGGTACGGAGTGCGCACGATCCGGATCACCGGCGGCGAGCCACTCGTGCGCGTAAAGCTTGAAGAGCTCATTGGCATGATCAACGCGATCGACCCGACACTCGACATCACGATGACGACCAACGGCGTGCTGCTGCGGCAGAAGGCGCAGGCGCTCAAAGAAGCAGGGCTCAAGCGGATCAACATCTCGCTCGACACGCTGCGGATGGACACCTTCAAGGACATGGCGCGCAGCGACGCGTTCGACCGCGTCATGGACGGCATCACGGCGGCGCGGGAGGCCGGCCTGTGGCCGATCAAGCTGAACATGGTGGTGATGAAGGGGCACAACGACGACGAGGTCGTCGACTTCGCGCGCCTCGCTCACAGCGAGGGCTACGAGGTCCGCTTCATCGAGTTCATGCCGCTTGACGGCGACAACATATGGACCAACGAGCAGGTGGTGCCGAGCCGCCGCATCCAGGAGCAGATCGAAGACCTATTTCCCCTCGAGCCGGTCGTCGATACGAGGCCCGGCCCCGCGACGCGCTACCGGTTCGCCGATGGCGCCCACGGCGGAATCGGGTTCATCTCCTCGGTCAGCCAGGCCTTCTGCACGACGTGCAACCGGATCCGTCTGACCGCCGAAGGCGGGCTGCGCACGTGCCTCTTCTCGCTGCAGGAGACGCCGCTGCGCGACCTGATGCGGTCAGGCGTCTCAGACGATCACCTCGGAGAGGTGATCGAGTCGGCGATCTGGCGCAAAGAGGAAGGCCACCTGATCAACAAGCCAGGCTTCATCAAACCGGCGAAAAGCATGTCCCAAATCGGAGGCTGACCTGGCAGATTCCACCTCCCCACCCTGTGGGGAGGTCGGCGGCGCAGCCGCCGGGTGGGGGCGACCGTAAGCTAATCCCCGTGCTGAAACCCGAGGAAGCTCAGCGACCGTACACGGTCACCGAGCTCGCCAACGAGATCCGCCGCGAGCTCCGTCCCCTGACCGCGCTCCTTTTGAAAGGCGAGGTCAGCGGCATGAAGCGTGGCACCGCCGGGCACTACAACTTCTCGATTCAGGACGGCCTCAGCCGGCTCGATGCGGTGCTTTTTGCGGACGACTCCCGGCGTGTCACCACGCTGCCTGAGGACGGCCAGGTATTCATCTTTCGAGGTCGCGTCGACTTCTTCGGCAAGACGGGCCGGCTCTCTTTCATCGTCGACCAGGTCGAGTTCGACGACGTCGGCAAGCTGCGCGCTCGCCTGGAGGAGCTCAAGCGACGCCTGGAGCTGGAGGGCGCATTCGATCCCAAACGAAAGCGATCCCTCCCTTTTCTTCCTCACAACGTCGCCCTCCTCACGTCGCCGACAGGCGCTGTGATCAACGACCTCCAGGAGACGATCTGGGACCGCTACCCGAATATGGGCATCGTCCTCTACCCGGTGCAGGTCCAGGGCGCAGGAGCGCCCATGAGCGTGGCCCGCGCCCTTCGGCGCTGCAACCAGGAGAAGGTCGCGGACGTGATCGTGCTCGCGCGAGGCGGAGGCAGCTTCGAGGAGATGTATGCGTTCAACACTGAGCTGGTCGCGCGCGCGATCCTCGACTCGCGGCTGCCGGTTGTCACAGCCCTCGGCCACACGTCGGACCGGACGGTGGCCGATATGGTCGGCGACGCCGAATGCCGGACGCCAACCGAAGCGGGCGCGCGCGTAGTGCCGAAGAAGGCGGACCTGCTGACATCCCTGCGCGAGCGCCGGCGGCGCCTCGAGCGCGAGGTGGGCCGCCGGCTCAGCCGCGAGATGGACGGCCTGAAGTCCTTGCGCATGCGGCTGCTGAGGTTGCTGACCACGCTCATCCAGCGGCCGGCGGACCGGGTGGCCCGCGCCCAGGCCGACCTCGCCAAGCTCAGCCCGGTCCACCAGATCGAGCGGCGCGAGCTGGCGCTGCGCGAGCAGCAGAGACGCTTGCGTGCGGCGGTGACTTTGAGGCTGCAGGTGAGCCGCGGCAGGCTTGCCGCCACCGGCGGCCAGGAGCGAATCGAGCGAGCGCTCGCCAACCGGATCACCGAAGAGGCGCGGAGGCTGGAGGGCCAGCGCCGGCGCCTGGTGGCGTTGAGCCCGGAATCGGTGTTGACTCGCGGTTACAGCATCACGCGCGATGCCGCGACGGGCGTCATCTTGCGCTCCGCGGCCCAGGCCTCTGTCGAGCAAAAAGTCACGATCCAGCTTGGCTCCGGCACGCTCGGCGGCCGCGTCGAGGAGGTTAAGGCATGAGCGAGCAGCTCACGTATGAGCAGGCCATGGACAAGCTGGAGGAAACGCTGAAGCGGATGGAGTCGGACAAGCTGTCCCTGGACGAGGCGGTCAAGGCGGCGGAAGACGCGCAGAAGTATTTCCGAGTCTGCGTGCAGCGGCTCGAGGAAGCACGCAAGAGGATCGAGGTCCGAGCGGAAACCGAACCTACAGAGTAGTTTCGTCCCCTTTCCTTCAGTCCTCGGACTTCACCTCACCACGAATCTCCCCGCCCGGAAAGTTCACCGTGTGCACGTTCACGTAGGCGTCGCCGCTTTCGATGATCCTCAGCGCTCCAGAAAAATCGCCTGCGGCCAAGTTCTGATCCGGCACCGGCCGGATGTCGGAGGCTGTGACTCCGGATCGCGAGACTGTGCCGCCTCCCGCTGGACAAGTCGGCGTACCCGCTGGTCCTGGCGCCCCAGCAGAGCCACAGAGCCACAAGAAGATTCCTCCGTTCACGCCCGGTTGCGCGAAGTGAATGTGGGACATGAACGCCGGACTGGAGAGGCCTGAGAAGGTCAGCCTGTAGGACAGCGTTGAGCCGGTCACCGTAGCGTGGAACGTGCCGGTCCCGGCGGTCAGCTTGGGGGTGACTTCCTTGAAGCCCGACAGTTTGGCGTGCAGCGTCAGCGTCGACTCGTCCGCATTTGTAACCGTCACCGTGAGAGCCAGCACGGCAACTACCGTGAGGGAGCGAAGTATCCATCTCGGTCGCATATGACACCCCCCGTTGAACATCGTGGCCACGCCGCGAAGAACCTCGATCCTGCCTCAGCGGGATTCGGTTGTCAAAAATTCAATTCGCTGCCCGATGGCGGGTCGGGGGTCCTGAAGACCCGAAGAGGGTAGTTCTTGCTCCTCCCCATTTATGGGGAGGTGGCCCGAAGGGCCGGAGGGGCTGACTCCAGCTTTTCGTCCATCGCTCGGAGCCGCTGGCTCAGGTTTTTGATGAACTCCAGGAGGACCTCGGGATGCTCGTGCACGATCGCCTGCAGGCGGTCGCGGCGCAGCACCCGGATGGTGGTGTCGGCTGCGGCCTGCGCGCTGGCGGAACGAGGCTGCTCGTCGAAGACCGCCATCTCCCCCACCACCGTCCCGCTCCCATGCCTCGCCAGGGTGACCTCGTTCCCGTCGTGGTCGAGGTGGATGCGGACCTCGCCGTCGACCACGACGTAAAGCTCGGCGCCGACATCGCCTCTGCGAAACACCGACTCGCCCTTGGCGTAATGCCGGGTCACCATGAGCCGGTCGATGCTGGCGAGCTGCTCGAGGGTGAGCGTGCTGAACAGAGGCACCCGTTTCAGCGCGATCAGCTCTTTCATGTGTTCACTGAGTCCCTGCGACGCGGCGGCCGCCGTTTCGCGGACCCACTTGTCGGGATGATTCGTGAGGGCTTCGATCTCCGCTTGCGACAGCGGCCGCGCCACCACCGGGTCGAACGACTCCGGTTCGAGCAGGCGAGCCAGCGGCCCGGCGAGCCAGCCCGGGCCGAAGTTTAACAACGTTTCCAACGCCTCCACCCTCGTCTGTGACTGCACCGACGAGAGCCCGCGTTCGACCGTCTCGAAGCCCCGCTTTCCATGCAGGGCGCGCATCGCCCCAAGGGCGGAATCCGCCGCACTGTTGACGTAGTCGTCGAGCCCTATGCGAAGCAGCGCATAACCCGCGGCTGCATCGCCGTCGAGGTGGCGGATCGCGCCGCTCACGCGGGCTGACAATCGCGCCATCTGCACACCGTTCGAGAGCTGGGACTCGAGATGAGCACGGGCGCGCTGGAAGAGCTCGGGGCGGCCGCTGCGGACCAGGGCTTCGACGGCGGCGGCCGACGTCTCATCGCGCGCCAGCAACAGCGGCAAGGTCAACGCCAGCGCCTCCGGCGCCTGGGCTGCCATCGCCTCAGCCGCAAGGCGGCGCACGTCGCGATCGCCGCTGGCCAGACCGCCGGCCAGGGCTTCGGCATAGGCCTGCCGCCACTCGTCCGGAGGCGCCCAGCGCAAAGCCTGACGCAGGGCCTCGCGCCGCACCTCGACGACGCCGTCACCAAGGCACGCGATCAGCGCCTCCGAGACGCCGGCAACCTCGCCCTTCATGCGCGCGAAGCTTCGGATCCCCTCCAGACGAACGCGCGGATCGGGGTCGCCGAGGGCCTTCACGATGGTTGCGTCGTCGGCGACGAACGCCGCCGCCCACGCTGCGGCGGCGCGATCGCCGGGCGCGGCCGACTCGTCCAGCGCCTGGAGGAGCCCGGCCGAGCCTTCCCATCGCTCCTGCCGCATGACGCCGGCGATTGCGGCCGCGGCGCGGACCCATCCATCCTCGTCGTCCTTCGCGGACTCCAGCTGGCGTGGAGTGATGCCGTCCGGCGCCGCCATCTGGAACGCGAGCTTGCGGACCACCGGGTCCGGCGACGCGAGGAGCTCGGACAGCATGGCCGCAAACGCGTCTGGTGCAGCCTTGGCCAGAGCCGCGGCGGCGAACTCCCGCGTCTGGTCGTCGCCGCCACGGACGAAGTCCTGCAGCTCGGCGACTTGCTCTGTCGTCGGGCGCCCGACCGCCTGCTGGAAATCCGCCAGGCTCAACGCGTGGGTGCGAAGCCTTGCGTAGATGGCATCGACGTACAGGCTCCTCACCCACCACGCGGCGAGGATGAACAGGATGCCGATGGCGACGCCGGCCAGGGCGAGCACCTCGACGCTGGTGAAGATCGAGGCCTGCAGCAGCAGGAGGCCGGCCCCGGTCGCGACCGCGGCGCCCGGAAGGACAGCGTTGTCGAGCAAGAACTTCAGCCTGGGCACCACCTGCGCCGGCAGGGCCCCGCCCAGCACGTTTTGCGCCGGATCGTCCAGGCCTGTCTGGAGCCCGTTGCGGACTACGAAAAGAAAGAGCGCGGTGGCCAGGACGGGATTGGCGGCCACTGCTGTGAATCCGATCAGCGTGAAAACCGGCAGGACCATGATTGCGTTCTTCACGCCGAGCCGGTTGAGCACCCACGGCGCGATGAAGAGACTCACGACCAGCTGCACCACGTAGCTCGCCAGCCACGCGTTGCCGATCAGGATGGTCAGCTCCTGCAGGTTGTTGTGGGTCGCGTCGACGAAGAGCACCGCGACCAGGTAGTCGCCGACTCGACTGACCACCTGGAGCACGAGGGCGAGCAGGACCAGGGCGAGGACCAGTCGGCTTCCCGTCATGTGTTCCGCGGCGCGCCTAAGCAGTGCGAGCGCACCGTGACGTTTGCGCTCGACCTCGTGTTCGACGAGTAGCAGGTCAGCGTCGTCGATGAACGCCGGTCGGAACAGCGTCCGCTCGAGCCCGACGGACATGACGGCGGCGGCGATCGATCCGAACGCCCACACGAACAGAAGCGGTTCGGTGGCGAAGACCGCGACGATGGTCGTGGTAACGCCAGAGAGGATGTAGCCGACGCTCGACCCCGCAGCGATCACAGGAAAGATTCGCTTGCCCTCGAGCACGTTGAAGTGCTGGGTGACGAAGGTCCAAAAGTGGAGCATGACCAGCTCGAATGCGACCGAATAGACGACGTAAGAGATGAAGGCGACCTGCGCGTCCTCGCGGATCGTGTAGGCGATGAAGACGGCGATGGCGGCGACGGCGTTGGCGATGAGGTTGATTCGGAACGCGCGACCAACGCCAAATCGGCGGGTCAGCGCGCCTTGCAAGGCGTCCATGGGCCAGACCGCCAGCGCCAGCACGATGAAGAACACCGGATAGGCGTGCGGACCGGCCTTGTTGAGGAAGATCGACTGGGTCGCGCTGAACGCCGTGTACATGGCCCAACCGATGACGATCGCAAAGCCCGCAACCTGCAGAGTGCGCCTGAGCTCGGTGCGGCGGACGTGAAGGATCTTCGCGAGCAGGGGCGACACCGCCTCCTGCCGCATGGTGCTAGCGGCCACTAGGTCTGCTGGACGCTGGCGATCCTCTGCAGGGCGGCGATTCGCTCGGCGATGGGCGGGTGGGTGTCGAACAGGTGGCTGAACAAGCTGCCGTGATGCTCTTCTGGGTTGTCGATCATCATGGCCGCCACCGCGTGGTTGAAGCGTTCGGGCGGCTTGTCATTGCTCGCGATCTTCTGCAGCGCGGAGATCAGGCCGGTCGGATTACGCGTGAGCTCGACGCCGCTCACGTCGGCGAGCGACTCGCGCTGGCGTGACAGCGCCAGCTGCATCAACGGCCCCACCACGAACGCGATGATCGTGAACACCAGGCCGATCGCCAGCACGATCAGCGCGCCCTGGCCGCGCATCCGCATGCGACCGACGCCGTTCCAGAACGCGCTCGCGATCAGCGCGGCCATCCCGATCATCGTCGCGACGACGAGGAGCAAGCGCACGTCGAAGTTCTTGATGTGGCTCATCTCATGAGCCAGGACGCCCTCGAGCTCTTCGCGATTCATCATCTGCAGAAGCCCGGTGGTCACGGTGACGGCGGCGTGGTTGGGATCCCGTCCGGTGGCGAACGCGTTTGGACTTTGATCGTTGATGACGTAGACCTTGGGCAGCGGGAGGCCGTCGCCGATCGCCAGCGCCTGGACGATGTTGTAGAGCTGCTGATACTGGCGGGGGTCAGCGGGCTGCGCGCCCATGGCGGAGAGCACAGTGGCCGCTCCGAAGTAGTAGGCGTACAGGGCTGCCGCCACACCCAGGACGCCGAGGACGATCGCGCCCGCGACCGCGCCGCCCTGGCCGCTGGCCAGCGCTCCGATGATCAATCCAGCCACCAGCCAGACGGCAAGAAAGCCGATGATCACGATCACGCTGTTGCGCTTGTTGCGGGCGATCTGGTGATACATCTACGTGGCGGCGCGCTTGTTGCGCCGCACGGAGTCGCGCAGGCGTTCCGCCGCGTAGCGACCCCAGATCTGCGCCCACACCAGGCCATTGCTGAAGGCGGACACCTCCTCCGAGTGGTGCTTGAAGTGGAATGTCCACATCGCCCGGTGGCGCTCGTATGAAATCTGGCGCCGCCGGTCGGGCGGTATGGCCTTCTCGCGCCGCGTCGCACGCGCGGAGGGCACGTAGAAGATCTTCCAGCCGCCAAGCTTGAGGCGATAGCAGAGGTCGAGGTCCTCGCCGAACATGAAGTAGCGCGGGTCGAAGAAGCCCACCCGATCCAGCGCTGACATTCGCAGCATCAGGCAAGCCGCGGTGCCGGCGTCGATCTCGTGAACATCGGACTCGGAAAGGTGGCCCATGTTGTGGCGGCCAAAGCGCGGGCTCTTCGGAAGGAGCTTGCTCAACCCGACCGTCTCGTAGAAGAGCGTGCTCGGGATAGGAAAGGCCCGGCGCGCGTCGGGGTCGAGACGGCCGCCCGCGAGCACGAGGCGCGGCCCGACCGCGCCGGCGTCCGGGCGGGTGAGCAGGAAATCCGCCAGCCTGCCGACGCACTGCGGATCCAGCGTGACATGAGGGCTCAGAAGGAGGACGAAGCGGCCCTCGCACCGCGCGAGGCCGAGGTTGGCGGCGCGGCCGTAGCCAAGGTTTTTCGACTGCACCAGCACGGTGGCCTGGGGGAACTCGTTGGTCACGGCGGCGGGCGAACCGTCGGAGGAGTCGTTGTCCACGACCACTGCTTCGACAGGCACGTCGGCGCTGGCGAAAAACGCTTTGAGACACTGCAGGAGCTCGTCCTTGGCGTTGTGGCTGACCACCAGTGCCGAGACGATTGGCTTGGCCGGTTCAGGCATCGGCCAAGAATTATCCCGTTAGAATCTCGCGACGTGCAGCGACTGGGTGCCCGCCAGCGCTTGACCCAGCTCCTGCGCAACCGGCTGGTGCAGCAGAACCTGGTGCTGTTCCTGGGCGGCCTCATCGCCGGTATCGGGGGTTTTGTCTATCACGCGATCGCGGGCCGAGTGCTCGGACCGTCGACCTACGGCCAGGTGGCGTTCCTCATCGCCCTCTACGCCGTGGGCACCGGCCCAGCCTTGATCCTGATCGTCGTCCTCGCCCGCTACACCGCCATGCTCACCGCGCGCGGCGATCCCGGGGTGCGCTCGCTGCTGACTCGGACGGTGCGTCTGATCGCCATCCCATGTCTCCTGCTGATCCTGCTGACGACGCTGTTCGCCCGGCCGATCGCCGCCTTCGAACATCTGGGCTCGACCATCCCAATCCTCATCCTCGGGTTCGCGGTGGCGCTGATCTGGCAGGTGGCGATCCCGCGCGGCATCCTGCAAGGCCTCCAGCGCTTTACCTCGCTCTCGCTCAACCTCTCGCTGGAGCTGATCCTCCGCACGATCGCCGTCACCTTGCTGCTGAAAGCCGGCTACGCGGTTTCGGGCGCCATGGCCGCGGTGTTCGTCGGCCTCGCGGTCGTGTTCTTTCTCGGTCTGTACTCATTGCGCGACCACTTTCGCCGGGTGGGCACACGCGTCCAGCTCCGGGTCATGGCGGGTTTTTCGCTGACCGCCGCCGCCGGCATCATCGGCGTGCAGATCCTCTACAACCAGGACGTCATCCTGGCCGTGCATTACCTGAACAGTCACGACGGCGGGATCTACGGCGGGCTCAACAAGATCGGCACGATTCTCTTTTTCCTCACCCTCAGCGTCAGCCAGGTCCTTTTTCCTCGCGTGGTCGAGGCGGTCGCCAAGGAGCAGCACCCGGGGCGGATCCTGCTGTCCTCGGCGGGAATCCTGACCGCGCTCGGCGCCGGAGCCCTGCTCGTTTTCGCCGTCGTGCCGGGACTTGTCGTCGGCATCCTGTTTGGACCCAGCTTTCGGGATGCGATCCCGCTCGTGTTTCCCGTTGGTCTGATCGGTCTCGCCCTTTCGCTCGACAACCTGCTGGTCCAGTTCTTCATGGCCGTGCACGACCGCGTCTTCGTGCCGATCCTCGCCCTCGGCGTGGTGACCGAGGGTGTCCTCATCTTTCTGTTCCACGCCCGGGTCGGCCAGGTCGTCCTGGACGTGCTGGCGGCGCTGCTGGGGCTGCTGGTGCTTCTGAGCATCCGCTGCTACGTGCTGCTGCCGAAACTGCGAGCGGAGAGCGTAGCCGAGCCAGAACCGGCCCTGGGCTGAAAATTCAAGTCCCGCCACCCCGAAGGGCCGCGGGACTTAAAAAACGCTCGGCAACGACCTACTCTCCCACCGGGTTACCCCGGCAGTACCATCGGCGCTGGAGGGCTTAACTTCCGTGTTCGGAATGGGAACGGGTGTCTCCCCTCCGCAATGGTCACCGAACAACGGGAATTATACCGAGCCCGGTGACGAGACTTTCACCTCCCAACTGTGGGGAAGCCGCCGGGTGGGGAGAGACTACGTTTCACCTCCCCACCCTGTGGGGAGGTCGGCGGCGAAGCCGCCGGGTGGGGAGAAACAAACTTGCTATCTGGTCCGTCGTCTGCGGGCTCGAAGGCTCTTGATCTTCCGAGCCTCCGCGGGCGGCACGTAGTGCGAACGCCGTCTCATCTCGCGCACGAGCCCCTGCTCCTGCACCTTGCGGCGGAACTCACGCAGCGCCTGTTCGAACTCTTCGGGATCCTTGACGACTATTCGCACGACCGGACAAGGATACAGGCCATGCAGAACCGCCCGCTTGTCAAGACTGCTGCTCGACCGCTTGCTTCCCTTAGGGGTTCACTCCCCCAATCGTCACCGTTCCGGTGTGGGTACCGCTCGAGTCGACCCACGTGACCGAAACCCGCTCGCCTGGCTGGTGGGCCCTGATCGCAGCGCCAAGGGTCTCGGAAGATGTGACCGAGGTCCCGCCGACATTGGTGATCACCGAGTACCGCGCGATCCCGGCCGATGCGGCCGGCGAGCCCGACTGAACGCTCGAGACGAGCGCGCCTGAGCTCACGTTCAGGCCGAGCTGCCGAGCGCTAGTGGAGTCGAGGGTTTGCACTGAGACGCCCAGGAATCCGACCTGGCCGTACGTCAGATCGGATGCCTGCTCGTGGGCCCGAATCCTGTTGACGATGCCGACCGCGGTATTGGACTGGATCGCGTAACCGACATCTGAAGCCGAGGAGCGAAAGCCCTGGGCCTGGCCGGCGGTGATCATGCCGACCACCTGGCCGGAGGTGTTGACGAGCGGCCCGCCCGAGTCGCCTTCGTAGATGACGGCGTCGCTCTCGATCATTCCGTCGAGCGTCTCGGAGCCGCTGGGGCCTGAGCTCGCGGTGATCGTCTGGTCCAAACCTGTGATCTGTCCTGACGTCGCGTGCGGCGCGCCGCCCCGGCCAAGCGCATTACCCAGGGCCACGACCGCGTCGCCAACCTTCAGCGACGAGGAGTTGGCGAAGGTGACGGTCGGAAGGCCGGAGACGTTGCCGTCGATCTGAATCACCGCAATGTCCTCGGAGATGTCGACGCCGACGAGGTGCGCGGAATACTGCTGCGAGCGGCCCTGCACGGTGACGGTGATGCTCGTTGAACCGCTGACGACGTGATTGTTGGTGAGGATCTCGCCGGTCGAGCTGACGATCATGCCGGTCCCGGCGGCGGCGCCCGAGCCGACCATCGTGTTGATGTCGACGATCGCGGGGCTCACCTTCGCGGCGATCGAGGCCGACGTCGCGTTGCTGGAGGATCCGCCCGTCCCCGGGGTGACCTGCCGGATGGGGGTTTCGGGTTGCGCCGTCGACTGGGCGACCTGGTGACCGTTGACCGCGCGGGCCAGGGTCCAGCCGATGCCGGCGCCCGCCGCTGCGGCGACCACCGCGATGAGCACGATGAAAGCGGCGATGCGGTTCCACATCGACGTTGGAGGAGGAGGCGGTGCAGGCATCCACTGCGGCGGGGGCGTGAAGCCCTCGGCCGCGGACGGTGGAAGCAAGGTCTGGTCGGGCGGGGTCAGCGACGGCTGTCCCGGTTCTGTGGGTCTCTGTTCTGACATCGATCTGTCCTCCGGCAACTCTCTGAAACTCCGTTCTGCGCTCCAGATTGCGCCGGCAAGCTGTGAGGCTCCTCGACGGTTCCTTGGCGTCTCCTGAGAATACGAGCCGCCGCCGCCCTCACGGCGCGGGAGACGCAGGGCTCGATGGTGAGGCCGAGGGTGAGGCAGATGGAGTCGGGGATGGCGACGGCGATGCCGACGGGGAAGGCGATGGGCTTGGGGACGTCGAGGGCGACGGGTGCGAGGCCGGCGCAGGCTGCTCGGCTGGGGCCGGGGTGGCCGGTTCCGCCGGAGGCGGCGGGGTGGCTAGCGAGATCACCAGCATCACCGCCAGCGCGGCAAGGCCGGCCGCCACCGGGATGGCGAGCGTTTCCGCGCCGAGTCCTGGCCGCGCCCCGGTGCTCTGCGCCGAGTTCCTGTAGGCGCGGCGCAACGGCGTCAGGTGGATGCCTTCGGCGGAGGCGCCCGCCCACGGCGCGTTGGCGTAGATGGCCGCCTGAAACAGCAGCAGCACGGCCAGGGCGACGGTGGGTATCGAGGGAGCTCTGACCAGCATCACCGCCGCGGCCGCGACGCCGGTCGCGGCGAGCAGCGTCTCCATCTGCGCCGCCCGAAAAGCCTTGATCACCGACGCTTCGCCCTCTTTGAACTTCGGCGTGCGTAGGAATGCGGTGTGGAAACGCAGGAGGCCGCGCAGGCACGCGACGGTGACCACCCAGCTCAACGCGAACCACACCTGCAGGCCCGCGATGGCATCACGCCAGGTACAGCGCGTCTTGAGCTTCATCGCCCACACGGCGCGCAGCAGCCCGGTGGCCAGGAAGGCGATCGGAAGCCCGAGCGCGACGCCGGTCAGCCGGCGTATGGGCAGCTGGTGATGCATCGCGGCGGACAGCGCCGTCGCGAGCAGCAGCAGGGTGAAGCAGAACATGAGAACGTCGCCGAACCACTGCACGTTGCCTAGCAGGTAGTGGATTCGCTGGGCCATGGTGAGGCGCTCGCCGTGGCCCGGCTGCAGCAGGCGTCGCCAGTGGAGCCGCAGGATCTGGACGCCGCCCAGCGCCCAACGAAAGCGTTGCTTCTTGAGGCCGTCAAAGCTCAGCGGCATCAGCCCCTGCCCGTACGCGCGAGGCACGTAGACGCCGGCATGGCCGCGCGCCAGCATGCGAAGGCTCGCCTCGGCGTCCTCGGTCACGACATCCGGATTCCAGCCGCCGATTTCCTCCAGCGCGCTGCGCCGAATGAGGCCCATCGTGCCCGCGAAGATGATTGCGTTGCGGTGGGCGCGGCAGGGCATCGTGATCTCGAAGAAGTACTGGTAGCTGTAGTAGAGGCCGCGCAGGTACTGGTCGTCCATCCAGTCGCGATAGTTCTGCGGGGTCTGGACGAAGGCGACTTTGGGATCGGCAAAGTGTCCGACCACCGAGCGAATCCAGTCCGGCTTGACCACGTAGTCGGAGTCGACGACGCCGATGATCTCGATATCTCTGGGCAGCCGGCGGGTGGCCTCGTTCAGCGCGCCGGCCTTGAATCCGGGCCAGTTCTCCAGATGCATGAACTGGAATCGCGGGCCCAGCTGCTCGCACTGCGACTGGAGCGCTCCCCAGACTTCGCGATCCGGCGTGTTGTTGTCGACGACCTGCACGATCAGGTCCGGATAGTCGAGCTCCGCGAGCGCCTTGAGGGTTTCGCTCACGACCTCGAGAGGCTCGTTGTACGCCGGGACCTGGATCGCAACTTTGGGGAGGTGGCTGGAGTCGACGGGATGGACCGGATCCGAAGTGCGGCTCAGCGTGTCCACGATCTCGAACAGGTAGGACAGCGAAAGCGCCAGCGCCGCCAGCTCCAGCACGAGCAGCAGCGTGGACGCGACCAGGTAGACAGGGTCGCTCGCGACCGCATAGGTGATGGACGCGGCGTAGAGCAGGTACGCGATGGTGGCCAGCGAGGCCGCGGCAAACATCTGCGCGCCCAACCAGCTCCAGCGGCGCAGGGCTACTCGCAGGACGGCGGTCATAACCACCGCGCAGACCGCCAGCGCGATCTCGAAATCGCGCTCCTGGCTGATGATGGTGGCGTTCCAGGCGACGAGCGCGATCAGGGCCAGGCCAAAGGGAAGGCCGGCCCAGATCCGGGCGCGGATGATCCCTGGCACGAATGCTGCGATCGTGATGAGTGCGCTCAGGGCGCCAAAAAACAAGGCCGCATGGAGGAGCACGCAGAGAAAACGCCTCTTAACAGTTTTTGACCCGCTTTCCAAATCAGTTGTCCGGCGTAAGGTTGGTGGCGCCGCGTCCCGATCGCTGAATGGAGGATGACCATGGCGTTTCGTGAAGCCTCGCTGGAAACCGCCGCTTCGCCCGCCACGGTGTGGCGCGTCTGGTCGGACGTCAACCACTGGCCGGAATGGAATCCGGACATGAACGAGTCGAGGCTCGATGGGCCGCTCAAGCTCGGCGCGACGGGGATGATCAACACGAAGTCAGGCGGCAAGCACGACGTCGTCGTGACGCAATACGAAGAAGGTCGGTCGTTCGAGCTCGAGAGCACCGCTCTTCCGGGCACGAAGATGGCGATCCGCGCCACGATCGCCCCCAACGGAAATGGAAGCCGGATCACGCAGGGCTTTGAGCCGCGCGGATTCCTGGCCCCGCTGGTGGGACCGATGATGAGCGGTCAGATCCTGAAGACGTTCAATGCAGTCCTGAACGGACTGAAGCGGAAGGTGGAAGCCGCGCCCTGAGCAGCGTCGGGCTGCTCCACGCAAAAGTCGGCGTACGCACGATTGCCTACCGGACGGCAGGCCAAGGCACGCCGCTGGTGCTGCTGCACGGGTTCCTCTGCGACTCCAGATGCTGGCGCGCTCAGCTGGCGGGTCTGGCGGATGACTTCAAGGTTGTGGCGTGGGACGCACCGGGCGCCGGAGCATCGCCCGACCCCGACGAACCATTCACCATCACCGATTGGGCGCACGCGCTCGCGGACTTCCTGGACGCAGTCGGCATCACGCGTACGCATCTTCTCGGCCTTTCGTGGGGCGGCATGCTGGCTCAGGAGCTCTTCAGGCTTCATCCCTCACGAGTCGACCGCCTGCTGCTCGCGGACACGTACGCGGGCTGGAAGGGCTCGCTCCCCCAAGAGGCCGTCGAGCAGAGGCGCGCGAGGTGTTACCGAGACGCGTTGCGGCCTGCCCGCGAGGTTGTATCGGAGTGGGTGCCGAAGGACTTCTTCGTCAACGCCTCGCCGGAGCTTGCCGCGGAGATGGCGGGCGTCGTCGCCGACTTTCACCCGATCGGCTTCCGTTTGATGGCCAGATCTCTCGCCGACACGGACACCACGTCTGTGCTGGAGACCATCGATGTGCCGACGCTGCTTCTATGGGGAGAGGGCGATGCCCGGAGTCCGCTGAGCGTTGCGGAACAGTTTCACGCGGCCATTCGCGGCTCGGAGCTGCGAGTAATTCCAGGCGCGGGGCACGTGAGCAACATGGAGAAGCCCGAAGACTTCAACGCGCGCGTCCTCGAGTTTTTGTTGAGGCCCGTCGTCTGAATTGATCCGGAACCAATGTCGCGTCCGCCGCTGACAAATGTCCCTGACAAATGTCCCATGGACGAGGCAATCGGTTCGGCCTAACATCCGAGAGAGGACGTTTGTCGGCGCTACCTACCTGGAGGTGATGCCATGCGACCGTTCACCCTGAATCCCACGGATTGGGCCCTTCCTCCACCGACCGAGCTTGTGCCTCATCACGTGCGGCACGCTCTGTCCCGGAGAGCCTTCATCGGGTCGATGGCGAGTGTTGCCGGCGCGGCGGTAGGCACCGGTATGTTTCCAACCAACGTGCTGGCGGCCAAGCCGTCCAACGCTGCGCCTAAGCCGACGACGAACGCTGTCAGCATCAACGGAGTCGATTTCCACTTCACCTTCTTTGGTCCGGGCATTGATCCAACATCCATCACCGACTTCAACGGCTTCGTGGGCGTCGCTGACGTTCAAGGCACCGGCACCGGCACGAACCTCGATGGAAGCACCGAGACGCTTCTTTTCGACTCGGACATGCGCTTCATGAGTGGCGTCTATGTCGGGATGGATGGAGCAGTCCACAAAGGAACGTTCGGCTTCGTCTGATTGGACCTATATCGAGGTCAGTTTGACCTCGTCAATTTCTCGACCCAGATTCACGACTTTGACCCGGGCATCGACTCCTACCCCGGCGGGTTGTTCTGGACGGTGCCGATTGCGGCAGTAGGACCGGTCGAGCTCGGGACGGGAAGCGCACGGATGCACGTGACGAACCTCGCTCTGCACGACTTCTTCAACATTCCGAACGCGTTGTTCCGCTTCCAGACACCAGTGTCCGCCGACGCGGCCTGCAGCTTCGACATTCATTGGCACGGCCCGGTGTCCAGCAGGGGAAAGGTGACCACACCTGGCTCCGCGGGTCAGTTGGTTATGAACAAGGCGACGATGACCTGGTCGGCCAGCAACAGCTCAGGTTTCCACTTTGTTTCCAACCCATCAGGTACGACCAGCGTTTTCGCTCAGCTGGGGCACGTCAGAAACGGCGTGTTCGCCTAGGACTGAGTAATGCCGAGGGGGGAGGCCGCGGCCAACCGCGACCTCCCTCGACACGGCGATGGGAATGTCACCTATTCGCCAGCAGTGACAGCAAGTGCATCGTCGAGCGGGTCGCTGGATATAGCGCTCGATAAACGCCGTAGTAATCCGCGTAGCGACGCACGTTTGATGCGTCGGGCTCATTGACGTCTGGCCGAAGAGTTATGAGCGCACAGGCTTCAGACACATCGGCGAAGACACCCGACGCGACCCCAGCGAGCAAAGCAGCTCCATAGGCGGGTCCTTCGTCAGCCTGCGTGCGGACGATCGGGCAATTCAGGATGTCGGCCAGCAGCTGGCGCCAAAACGCGCTGCGGCCGCCGCCGCCTGTCGCGCGGATCTGGGCAGGTGTGATGCCCAGGCCGATCATGATCTCGAGCGAGTCTTTCAGGCTGAACGCCACGCCCTCCATCACGGCGCGCGTCATGTGACGCAGGTCGTGTCTCGAGGTGAGCCCCACAAACGCGCCGCGCGCGTGGGGATCCAGGTGCGGCGTGCGCTCGCCCGTCAGGTACGGCAAGAAAAGCAATCCTTCCGCGCCCGCCGGAGCCTGAGCTGCCAGGTCCCCCAACGCCTCGTAGTCGCCTTTGCCCACGACGTCGCGCCACCACCGGAGCGACGCACCGGCCGCAAGGGTGACGCCCATCAGGTGATAGCGGTTCGGAACCGCATGGCAGAAAGCGTGGAGGCGGCCAGTAAGGTCCCGCGAAGGGAGATCGGAATGAGCGAACAGCACGCCGCTGGTGCCGATCGAGCAGCTGACAAGGCCTTCGCTGACAACCCCGTTGCCGACCGCAGCCGCCGCGTTGTCCCCACCGCCGGCGGCAACCGCGATTCGAGGCGGGAGTCCGAGATCGTTCGAGATGTCCGGTCGCAGCCGGCCGGTGGCGTCGGGGCCCTCGAAGACCTTGGGCAGCCACTCGGGACGAATTTCCAGCGCCTTCAGGATTTCAGTCGACCAGCCGCGGGCTTCGAGATCGAGAAGCAAGGTTCCAGACGCGTCGGAGGCGTCGGTTGCCTTTTCGCCCGTGAGCTGGAGGCGGATGTAATCCTTGGGCAGCAGGATGGCGGCCAGTCGTCCATAGGCCGGCGGCTCCTCGTCGCGAAGCCACAGCAGTTTCGGCGCCTGGAATCCAGTCAGGGCGGGGTTGCCGGTGATCTCGATGAGGCGGCGCGAGCCCACACGCTCGGTGATCGCTTCGCACTGGGCTGCCGTTCTCTGGTCGTTCCACAGCAGAGCCGGCCTGATGACCTGATCTCCGGGGTCGAGAAAAACCGCGCCGTGCATCTGGCCCGTGAGGCCGATGCCTTTGATGTCCCTCCCCACCCTGGACGTGACCTGGGCGATCATCTGGCGGCTTCCCTTCCACCAGTCCTCGGGCTCCTGCTCCGACCATCCCGGCCGCGGGGCATACGAAGGGTGTTCCACGCTGGAGGCGGCTTGAACAATTCCCTTTTCGTCAATCGCGACGCAGCGGACGCCGGTGGTACCGACATCCAGTCCGAGGAGATAACTCATGTCGAAGCCACTGCGAGTACTGCATAGCACGAAGCCCTATGCTCAACACGTTCAAGGCGCCGACGCTGCAGGAGTCGTGCGGTTGAAACCACTGAACCCCACGGTGCGGCTGTCCGAGCTTGTCGCGTCTTTGTCGATTGGCACCGATATCGGCATGGGACAGCCAGAAGGTCAGGCTTTGAGAACGTGCCATCTGGCGCTTGGCGTTGCGCGGGAGATGGGACTCGATCAGAAGCAATGCGCCGACGTCTACTACATCGCGTTGCTCAGATTTGTGGGCTGCAATTCCCACGCTGACCAGGACGCCGCTGGCGGAGGCGGTGATGAGATGGCCATGCGCCGAGCCCTGGCGCCGGTGATCAGTGGTGAGCCCCAGGAATTGGTGCCTCATGTCGTAAGGCACCTCGGCGCCGGCTTGCCGGCCGGCAAAAGGGTGCGAGTCGTCGCCGGAATGTTGGCCGCCGGCCCGAAACAAGCACGTGCGGTGACGACCGCGACATGCGAGGTCGCGCGAATGTTTGCAACCCAGCTCGGGCTGGGAGCTGCACTGGTCCGCGCGCTCGGGTATCAGTTCGAGTACTGGAACGGAAAGGGGCTGCCAGATGGCGTGTCCGGCGAGCAGATACCGATCGCTGCTCGGATCGTGATGGTCGCGCGCGACCTGGATGTGGTCACCCGGGTCGGCGGCCGGCAGCTGGGGGAAGCCATGCTCCGCCGGCGACGCGGGCGTGCGTATGACCCTGCTGTCGCTGACGCATTCCATCGGCATGCCTGGTCGATCCTGGCCGGCATCGAAGAGGAGTCACTCTGGGACCAGGTCATAGAGGCCGACCCCATGCCGTCCGACCCTCTGGACGCGGATGGCTTGAACGTTGCCCTCGAATGCTGTGCCCAGTTTGCAGACATCAAATGCTGGTTCACCCGCGACCATTCACCAGCTGTCTCGAATCTCGCGCGGAGGGCGGCTGCCAACCTTGGGCTCGATGCCATTGATGTGGAGACGATCGCAGCCGCAGGGCTGGTTCAGGAGTTAGGGAAGACCGGGGTTCAGAACGGTATCCTGGAGAGTCAGCGACCGCTCACCAATAGTCAGTGGGACACGCTGCGCCTGAGCACCTTTCTCACTCAGCGGATCCTTGCGAGGTGTCATGGCCTGGAAGCGATCAACGCTCTTGCCTCAAGTCACCACGAAAGGCTCGACGGATCCGGCTACCACCGAGGCTTGACCGGCGATCGCATTTCGAAGGCGGCGCGAATCCTCGCGGCGGCGGATGCTTTCAAGGCGCTGACGTCCGATCGGCCGTGGCGCACCAGGCTCGCGCCAGATGCGGCCGCCCGCACGCTGGGCGCCGAAGTAAAACAGGGCAAGCTCGCCCACGACGCAGTCGAAGCGGTCCTCGGCGTGGCTGGACACGGTGACACCTTGCGCCGGAAAACCTGGCCGAGCGGCCTGTCCGACCGCGAGATCGACGTCTTGAGATTGATCAGCCTCGGCCGGACCAACCGGGAAGTGGCTGGGCGACTCTTCATCTCGCCCAAGACGGTTGGACGCCACATCGAAAACATCTACGCCAAGATCGGAGTCTCGACCCGACCGGCAGCGACCCTCTTTGCCATGCAGCATCAACTCTTGAGCTGAGCAGACAGGCCACAACGCAAAGATGGGGTGTTCACCCGATGCGGTGAAACCGTGAATGCCAGACGATGCTCAACGAACTCGAGCACCGCTCGGGAAGGAGGGATCGCACAATGATTCGGAAAAACGCATTCCAGCCGGACTCGAGGATTCTTGCCGCCTTCACGGCCATGGTCCTCATCGGGGGAACCAACTTCGTCGCGGTGCGACTCTCAGACCGCGGACTCGCGCCTCTATACGGCGCCGGCCTTCGGTTTCTCGGCGCGGCAGTGCTGCTCTACGTGTTTTTGATCGTGCGGAGAATTGCCCTGCCCACGCGCGAGCAGCTCAAGGGCACCCTCCTCTACGGCGCGCTCGGCTTTGCGGCTTCATATGCATTCGCATACCTGGCGCTGGTGTCGCTTCCGTCCGGGGTGGCCGCGGTCGTCATGGGCTCGGTCCCCTTGATCACGCTGCTGCTCGCAGTCACTCATGGAGTTGAGCGGTTCAGGCTGCGCGGTCTTGTCGGCGGAACGATTGCCGTTGTCGGCATTCTCGTCATGGTCGGTATCCCGTCCCAGGCACACATTCCGGTGGGCGGACTCCTCCTCATGCTCGGCGCTGCGTTCAGCGCTTCGGAGTCAAGCATCGTGCTCAAGAAGTACCCGACGGGCCACCCCATGGCAACCAACGCCGTCGCCATGGCATTCGGTGCCGTCTTGCTGCTTGGCCTCTCCGCTGTCTCGGGCGAGCACTGGTCGGTGCCGGCGAGCTTGACGAGCTGGGCGAGCTTGACCTATCTGGTGGTGCTGGGGTCGATTGGATTGTTTGCGCTGTTCTTGTTCACCCTCAAGCGCTGGACGGCATCCCGGGTGTCATACGCCTTCGTGCTGACGCCGATCGTCGCCTCGATACTCGGCGCTGCGCTGGCAGGTGAGGCGGTGACGGCGGCGATGATCATCGGAGGAATCACCGTCCTGGCCGGTGTGTACGTCGGAGTCCTGTCCGGGTCCCGGACACCCGCGCCGCGACTGACTCCCGCCCGCGAGGAGGCCGCAGTCGCATGACCGGCCAACCCAATGTTGGTGAGGCAGGCCCGACCCTACGCGCCAGGCACGTCTTCCAGCAGCGCTTCCGGCAGCTCAACGGTTCGCGAGCGAAGGTACTCGCCCAGACCCTTCGCCTGAGGATCGATGCGCGTGGACGAGGCGACGCCCTCGCCGAGAAGTCCGATCACAACGAAGTTGAGCGAGCGAATGTTGGGCAGCGCATACCGCTGGACCTGCAGTTCAGCCGTCTCCGGCAGCAGCTCCTTCAGCCGCTCCACGGTCAGGAATGCCTCCAACCACCGGTATCCGTCGTCGCTCCGGGCCCAGACGCCGATGTTCGCGTTGCCGCCCTTGTCTCCTGACCGAGCTCCGAACACGGTCCCCAACGCAAGCCGCCGCGTTGGCCCCAGCTCGATCCGCTCCGCGCCTCTGGGGTCTGACTCCTCGCCTTCAGGTGGTCGCCGCGGCGGTTCGATGACCGCGAGCCGGCGGCCGTCCTCGAGCACGACAGTCTGGGTCACCAGCCCGGCGGGCACGAGCGCCGGCCAGTAAACCCCGTATGCCGTCTCGGCCTCCGGCGGGGTGGTCGTGAAGAAGCCGGGATAGCTGCTCAGCGCCAGCTCGATGAACCTATTGGAAAACGCGCGTCCGACCTTCTTCGCGTCGCGGTCTTTCACGGTCACGCGAAGCTGGGCCATCGCCTCGGCGTTGCTGGCTGCGTCGGGGCGATCGGTGCGGAGGAGCTGAACATCGACGTGGTCGAAAGCAGCCTCCCCGCCCAACGATTCGAAAAGCTGGCGACGAGCGATCTCGGCTTTGGCCTCGACCTCGAGGCCGGTGATGACGAAAGTCATCGTGTTCCGGTAGCCGCCGACGTAGTTGATCGACACCTTGAGGCTGTCGGGCGCCGGCTCGCCGCGAACACCCGACACGAGCACGCGGTCCGGGCCTTCGGGCGACAGCTGGATGCTGTCGAATCGCACCGTCACGTCCGGGTTCAGGTAGCGGCGGCCCTGGATCTCGTAGAGAAGCTGCGCGGTCACCGTGCCGACCGAGACCAGTCCCCCGCTGCCCGGATGCTTGGTGATGACCGAGGTGCCGTCTTCACGCACCTCCGCGATCGGGAAGCCGAGCTTGGTCATTCCGGGCACATCCGAGAAGAAGCTGTAGTTGCCGCCGGTCGCCTGCGGGCCGCATTCGATGATGTGGCCGGCCACCACCGCCCCGGCCAGGAGGTCCCAGTCGTCGCGCGCCCAGCCGAAGCGCCATGCCGCCGGGCCGACGACGAGCGAAGCATCGGTCACGCGCGGGCACACCACGATGTCCGCTCCGGCGTTGAGCGCCTCGACGATCCCCCAGGCGCCGAGGTAGACGTTCGCCGAGACGGGCTCGACGCCGGCCTCGGCCAGCGAGCGGCCGGTGTCGAGGTGGCGGAGCTCATGACCGGCGGCCTGTAGCTCGCCAACTCTCGGCAGCAAGTCGTCGCCCTCGATGTGAGCGACGCTCGCCCGCAGCCCCAGCCGCTTCAACAGCCCACGCAGTTTGATGGCGAGGCCGGCCGGGTTGAGGCCGCCGGCGTTGGCGACGATCTTCACGCCGCGATCGATCGCAAGGCCGGCGACATCCTCCATCTGCCGGAGGAAGGTCGTCGCGTAGCCCGCGTCCGGATCCTTGACGCGAGCCTTCCACAGGATCAGCATCGTCAGCTCGGCCAGGTACTCGCCGGTGAGGACGTCGATCGGCCCGCCCTCGAGCATCTCGCGCGGCGCCGAGAAACGATCGCCGTAAAACCCCGAGCAGTTAGCGATCCTGAGTGCGTGACGCACCGACCCTCTCAGCGCGGGCGGATGTTCACCGCCGCCCTCGTCGTAGCGGATCGCGGCCATACCGGAGGATCGTACCCATCAATCAGCGGGTGCCCACGACGGGCACCCCGCTGAGGTCAGGCCATCTGACGGCGACGCATAGATGCTTTATCGGAGCGGCTGTCGCCAACGGCTCCGTCAAAGGCTTCGCGGTACTGGATCAGAGCGTGGCGAAGAGCCTCGGTTCCACCGCCCTCTTGGGCACTGATCCTGGTCCGACGGGCCTCAATCAGGCGGCCCGGTAGCCGCTCATGGTCCAGTGGATGGCCTCGGTCGTGGAGCAAGGAAATCACCAGCGAGTCGGCCTGACTGACCGCTTCATCCGGCGCGTGCACGAACCGAGCCTTCACCTGCTGCCATGCCTGCACGTAGCGCTCTCGTAGATCGGGGTCAAGCGGAGCGAGGCGCGGCGCGCGAGCCTGCCACGCGCGAACGATCCCGACGATGACGGCGGTTATCCACAGGACGATGACGATGTCCACAAGAAGGGTCGCTATGTCCATGACGGAACACCTCCAACTGAACAGGAACGCCTACCGGTAAAGAACCGGCTACATGTTCTGACCGCCGAACCCGGCTGCAACGGGCGGGACTTGGCGCGTCTGGCTCCAACGGCCGGTCTAAGTCACCACTCACGACCAGGGCGTTTGCGGCCGAGGCTGGACCACATCGTCAACGTTGATGTCGACGCGTTCGTTGAAGAAACAGACCATCCCGGCGACCGCGCTCGCTTCAGGTGACGGCGATGAGTAGCTCCAGGCCACGTCGCGCGCATCTCCACGAAACTTCCAGTACTGGCTGGTTTGGCCCTTGTAGGCACAGGCCGTGACGGTTCCGGACCGCGTCAGCGCGTCGAGGTCTACGTCTTCTCGGGGTATGTAGTACCGGACCGGGAGACCGGTCTCGAACAGCATCCGCGAGCGCCGGGTGTCAGCGATCACGGCGCCGCCCATTTGCACCTGCACGCGGCGGGAGCTGCGCAGGACGTCAATCCGGTGAAAGGGGTCGCGGGCGTGCGCGCGGACTTCTTCGTCCTCTTCGTACCAGGCGTCCATGACCCGCCAGCGGAAGGCGACGAGGCCGGAGAGGTCGGGACAACCTGAAGGGGAGGACTGGTAGCGCCAGGCTGCATCGGGGGCCAACGTCCCGTCGGTGTCGATCGTGAGGTAGGCGGCCTCGCCCTTGGTGTGTGAGACCTCGCGACGTACGCCCGGGACGAGCAAGTCCATGCGGACGTCCTCGATCGGGAAGTAGTACACGGGCAGGCGACCGCTCTCCAGCAGCAGCTGCACCCGCGTGCTGTCGGCCATGGCGATATCGCCGAAGAAAGCCCGCACTCGCTTCGCGGTTGGATAAAGGCGGATTTCGCGGCCGTCGCTTGGACCGATCTGGATGTCCTCGAGGTCGAACGGGGCACGAACGGCGGCGCTCACTTGTCGGAATCCCACGTCACGGGGAAGGCGCCAATCCAGAAGGCGTTGCAGTTCCTTGGATCGAACCACGCCGCGCCGACGCTCGTGAGGCCCGCAGACAGGAGCTTGCCGCAACGGCGAACGACTCGATCGGCGGGGTTCTGGCGGAGCTCGGAGATCTGGAGGATGGTGGTGTTTTCCATGACGCCAGCGTCGCTCCGAGCAGGTGGTCGCGGAATCGTGGAAAGTACGTAAAGTTGCGGGCTCAGACTTCTGGGGCCGAAGCCCTGCGCTGCTCCGCGATCCATGCGGCCACCTGGGCGCGGGAGCTGAAACCGAGCTTGGTCATGATGTGCGTCAGGTGGGTCTCCACCGTGCGTTCGGAAAGGAAGAGCTTGTCGGCGATCGCCGGGCTGGTCATCCCGG
>WNGI01000945.1_pt1 | contig 35114 bp, 45 predicted proteins | sample 5400621 | NCBI WGS metagenome assembly WNGI01 (sample SAMN13153374, study PRJNA577476) | soil metagenome | isolation source: 20 cm soil or saprolite under Garry oak tree replicate 1 | place: USA:California | collected 2016-06-15
ACTAAAATGAAACCAGGTTAGTACCGATACATTCACTATTGCAAAGATCGAGGCCCCCCTTATGGTTAGACTCGAACGCGTTCATAGAATCCCCATCCGTATGGAGAGGAGGACGGTTATTTTGTGAGACTTGAGGATCATTTTCCCACATGTCTTACACACATTCAGTCTGCGATGGGGAGGGCTTTGCAGAACAAGAAAGCCAAAGAAAATTGAAGAGAAAGACCTCAAATTGAAAAAGAGGTGTACGAGAATACAAAATGTGTAAGTAACCATCATGAGACGCGTTGCCAGCAGCACGAAACCCAGTTACATAGGAGTACTTTGTCTACATGCGCATGAAGTAATTGAAGTTGATTCCGCTTACGTGCACGCCTCCTTCGCCACGCGCTCCACAATCGGCATTGACAGCAGGGAGTACTCCGGTCTGAGCACTGGAGTTCTGGAAGCTGATATTTGGAGGGAATAAGCATGAAGCGGTGGGATGGTCTCTCCCCTTGCAGACATCGCAGTAGAAGAGCGACGCTGCCTTTCCAGTCCCGCAGTCCGCAAAGTATGTAATGGCGCGGATTTCACGTTGCCACACGCAGTGTTGAGCAGAATCATGCGTTGGAGGATGAAGATAGGCGTTGAATACCACAGGGCTGTCCTCCCCCTCACCTAGTTTCACGGGTGAGACATCAATCGTGGCCATGACAAATTCAATTTGTTCGTCGACCGACAAGAAGGGTGGCAAGTTATCGTTATGTTTCTGGATGAATGATGCCACTGATCTGGTTTTGAGGAGCCAGTGGCGGATGAGCCGCACGACTGCATTGTTGCTTTGTGGCCTGGCTGGGAGGTTCAAGCCTGTCAGAGTCATTACGAATGGCGTCGTCGGCGGTGAAAAGTCGAGTGCAAAGAAGGTGAAATTGTTGATCGTCCAGCAGTGCTCCACGATTAAACGATGGGCGTAAATCTCCGAGAGGTTATGGACAAGGAACGGATAGACTGGACGATCATGGGGAAAATTGGAGACAGGCTCAGGCGAGCCTATGACCATGTCAGCATCAGGGAAAATTGTTTTCAAAGCCTTCCGGATAAGCGTGACACGGTGATGCATTTCCTTCGTTATCGTGTCATTGGCAATAAATACAACCACTTTGGGACCACGCACAGCCTCCCAAGCATGAAGCGTCTCTGGGTGGACAACCTCAAACAGCTCGTGCTTATTGAGGCCTTGGATGAAGCGAGGGGCAGCTCCCCGGGGAGGCGGTGTGCCAATACTAGGTTCTGTATGAAACGACAAGGATGGGCTGGGTGGCGGGGTACTAAAGCTGGCTTCAGAAAACGGGGATCCACGCTGGCTGCTCATGCTGTCGGATCCGTGAACCACGAGAGAAGATCCAGCCTGTCCGCCGCCAGGGGCTGGCGACGCGGATGGTACGGGAGTAGGAGATCCAGAACCGGATCGTCCTGCTGCTGCTGTCTCCGGTAAAATAAGTCGTGCCAGCGCTACCGGTGGACTGCTCGCTCGCTCCATCAGCTCGTTGACGTGTCTGCGATTAGCAATAGCAGTTCGCTGTGCTGTGGAACGTGCCTGCGCTATCTCGTGCGACACGGGTCTTGAGATTACCACCGGAGGACTCTCTGCTGGCTCCATCGGCTCCTCAGCAAGCCTGTCGTTAGGAACGCGCTGCTGCCCAAGTGCTGGAGACCCTAAAGAGGTTGCTGTTGCCCGAGTTGAGAAAGAAAATAGACCCGATGGTGCAGGGAAGGGGCAAGTCGGCATGGATGTACCTGAAAATGTCATCAGCGATGGATTTCTCATAGAACGAGTGGTCCACATACCTGCCGAAAGAGACATGTTGTCGCTTGCTTCAGACGCCATTTCAGTAGAGCGATGTCGTTTGCTTGCTTGGGACAATGGAGGGCTCCCGGGTCGCTTTCTGGCCCGGTCGGCGTGGTCGATGGTGAATACCATGTTAGAAAAATTAGCTATGTTCGTTGAAGGAGACAAGACCCACTAGCCCTGCTCGTATTATATATCCGGGAAATAAATCCATCATATCTGCTCCCTGGTCCTAACAAAGGGATCCGCATCGGCATCCGGGCAATTTGAAAGAACGGTGACAATGACGACTCGAATGCGTCTCTCATTTACGACTTTCTTTGAAGTCAGATCCATGCATGAATAACGCTTTTCTTTGTCTCGGGGTGGCCAAATCATGAGGCTTGAGCCCACGTTTCCACGAGAATCAGGGTACTTGCGTAAACGTGCAGCCGTCCTCTTTCCAAAGCGGAAGTCTTCCCGAAGTTCAAAGTGAGGGCGACGCGACTTGTACTTGTGATTCTGGTTGGCCCGGGCCGGTGATGAATCGATGACAGTTCGCGTATGAGTGCAGAATCAACATGTTACATATGCATGCACACAGCTGGGGCAGCCGGATTTTGCCGCTCGCAAAATTCATATTGCTCAGGGATGCGTTGTAGCTCCGAGTCTGTTGTTGTGCCGTACGATGTCTCGGAGTCTCCTCTGGGTTCGAGTATCGATGGAGCGCCCGCCGCGTGCGCCACACCCTGCAGCAGCGCAATGGCGGACAGGCACGTAGATAACGGGCGATGGACCTAATGATCAAATGGGTAACCGAAGTTGTAATTGTTCAGATGACACAACATTCGCGTGTCGCGCACGTCCAATCAACATGCGTAGCCATCTCCACTTTTAGGATCGTTCCGTCCATCTCACTGAAGTAGTTCAAAGTACAAAATTAGGTGATTGCACAATTTACAATGCATCGGGAGACAGGTACATAGTGAAAAAACAATGGTCGCCACTCGGGTGCATCAAAAACCCCCTAAGTGTCGGGGGAAAAGCTACCGGGATGAGGTCCATGACCAATTGTGCTAGATAAACGTCAGTTTATAATCCATATAAGTGTCGAACACGTGTACGTACATGTTCAATGACTCCAGTGAGAGTCGAGAATTAAGCATGACCCCTGACGCGACTGGAAGAGGGAACACTTATCGCCCGCTTTTCACTCTTCAAAAGGCTGTTGAGGCGCCTCAGGCGCTCATAAAAAGCTCTCTCCATCTCATTCCAGGTAGACTTGTCAAATTCATGCCTTTTGGCAACGCTTGCTGCCAGTAAGCACCAGAGCTTCTTGTTCCAGGGTGAGCTCGGTTTCGGAAGAAACGGACGCATACGAGGATCCAAAGTCGGTTGTACAGAGGCACTGTCTTTGTTAATCTCGTATTCTTCTGCTTCTTCAGCAGAAGCCAAGTCAATGGTTATGATATCCTTATCCCTCCCCATTCCCATTGCATCATTCATTGCCAGGCGTAAGATGTTCTACTCTCGCATCAATCATCTGCCCCAAATATGTCATGGGATACTTACAAGTAAATCTTTCCTCGCAGGTTTGGACTGAGCATTAAACGGTTGTTCCAAACCCGGCGCCACAAGTGGATGAGTTGGCGTGACACTTGGCGCTTGCATGTGTATGGGGGAAGTTGGCGTAACGCTTGACATTCGTGTGTGCATCCTTGACGTTGGGGTGGCTACAGACAAGCTGCTCAGCTGCTCCTGAAGGCCTTCAATTATCTTTGCATATCCTTTGACCTGAGAAGGAGATGGATTATCAGAAGTTCATTCAGGTACCTTGTGAAGGAATATTACGAACCTGCTCTTCCAGTGCACTAATCCTCTGTGCCTGTGTCACCAACAATGGATGCTTATTCTTTTGAGGAACTCTAGTATGTACGGGCGACTGCGGCATTACATGATCCGCTTCGTCGATGAGATCCACTGGGATGCCGTCGTCCTACCATGATGATGGTCATGTCATGTACAAAAAGCGGTAATCAGTGCTCGCACGTACGGGACTTGCTCCACCAGTACCATCCCAGCGCGTGAAAAAGGACATGGTTGATGTAAATCCATTGCAGTTGATCATTTAAATGCCCCGAGAGTCAAAATGGCAGTTTGCGTCATGGTTTGAATCGTTTGATGAGACAAAGAACGGGTGGTGGTGGTCAAATATGTGACAGAAAAATAAAGGTGCCAAAGCAACCGATCGGCGCGAAGGCCTTTGTGGGAGGAAACGTGGATGAAGCTTGAAAGCTTGAAGGGTCGTAGACCAATAGCGTATTCAATCGGAAACTCCCGCGCAGGCACCATGCCGTTTATCGGGATTGGTATTATTGTCTGCGGCCCACGATATGCCGCGGCACGTAGTGTGAACCGACTCGCTTGCTGGGCTGGTTTATCCGGCAGCCAATGCCACTCCACGAATCAGGACCATCATTGACATGACACTTTACATCCACATACTGCATGACCCTTGCAGCGTCTCGCCAACACTCATTATTACCTTCTGGCACCCCCGCAAGCGCCCACAACGCGCTGTGTCAAACGTCGGACTCTGGGATGGATGGCGAGAATTTCGTCGCGTGGACAGTTCCAGCGCGTGACCATTTATTATAGAGTTACATTTCGGAGAGTCATTAATAGTAGTTTGAGTCCAGATTCTACGTCTGCCACATTATCAGAATCCCTTGGAGCATCTGTGTTCGAAGGTGGTGTTCTTGGCTCCACGAATGCAGTTCTGCCTGTCCTGGATGCACTTTGTGATCCTTGCTGCATCGTGAAAAGAGGCACAAGTCTCCCTTCTTTGCAGGCACCACATACTTCTTATTGCATCAGAACACTGATTGAGTTGTAAGGGACACTTCTCACCGCATTTATCTGGTTGGATTGAGTTTCTGAATCGTCCGTGGCTAGCATCCATTGTTGAGGCTGAGGCCAACTTAGCTGCCGATATAATCACGTACATCGTATCACAATCTTGACATTCTGACAAAAATGAGCAATTTGGCTCCAGGAGAAAACCTCTGTACTTACTCCATTGGTAAGGATACGAGATTTCGTACGTGTGTCGTGTCTTGAAGCATATGCAGTTATTATCAATATCCCAAGTCAAACCAATGACTCACCGTAATTTTAATCTCAGGGTGGATTTCCATCACCTTTGATGCCCTGCCAAATCGTCGGATTGAGTAAGTAAACACACTTAAATCAATCACAATACCAGCGTTTCCATCGCCATCCGTGGTGAGTAATGTCTCCATCAATGATCCGCGTTGCTAGATGGCACATTTCATGGGACAGCGTGTCCCGAATCCGTTCTATCGCAAATATTAATTGCGGAAGTTCTTTCCAACGCTTAAGATACTTACCTTCACTAATTAATATACTCTCCGATAGTTGAATTTCTGTAGAGAAGTGGCCTAAGTTATTGTACCTGTACCCTGACGTCAAGAAGGGGCAACAGTAAGTTCAGATTACTGACTGCACTTTGGCTCTTCCCGCCGTTGATAAGAGTCGCTTATTCCACATCAATTTTGTATCCTTCGGCAGTCTACTGCCAAAGACCGACTCATTGAGTTTGAAAAATAGTTCCACAGCATATTTTTCTCTTTCCTCTCTGTCCAGAGTTGAGTCTGCTTTCCTTGGTTTGTGGGTGGGAACTTGAATCACTATGCTTCAGAATCAATTGCAGGCAATTAGTTCCAGGTACTCACGGCTATGCTTAGGGACCATTGCATCTGACGGATCTTCGAATAGTTATTGTGAATCAATTGCAAGTAGTGATGATCATTCAAGTTGGGTGTACTTACTTAAGCTACTATGCTTAGACGCAGTCAGTGCTTGATTCCTATTGTTCAGCGCGTTACAATCGTCGTCGTCGTCATCATCAACGTAAAGAGGTTCTACAGCTGGGCCTTTGACACGCGGTTTAACCACATGCGCATCCTGAAAATCTTCGACTAATTATTGTAAAGCAGAGTTTGAAATTTTGTAACAATACCGAATGGCTTTGATGGGTGTCGCCCAGAAGCGCGGATATCCTTTCCCAATTTGAGCGTGCGTCCACTTGTTCTTGTGGAAGGCCTAGATCAAGAAATATTGTGTGGTGATCGTGTTCTCATATTAGCCCATGCACGTCAGGACAACTATCAGGGTCCGCACCTATCCTCTTCACTCGATGATGTAAGCTCGATGATATCAACTTGACGTGTCCTGGGTGACATGATCTCTACAGCTGATTGTATCAGACCTGATATTAGTAGTAGAATGCCAGTGGGCCAACGCACCAGCTTACGGACTGGAAGAGGCTGTATACGCGATCGATATTGTACCGCAGACCCAGGGGCATTATATATTCTCATGAAGCTACCTTTGTCAAATTCACGACGCAAGTGATATCATACTTCCTTTCGAATCAGGAATTAGCGGTTCTGGGAAACCGGAAAGGACCGCATACACGTTTTTCGTTTCGAAATCTTGCACATCATAAGATCAATCAAATAAAACATGTTTCGAAATACGTTCTGACCCTGTACCCGGCATCATGCAAGGAGGTAAGCGGCATGATCGTGAAAACCGAGGGCAGGTGTTCGTTTCCTAGGCTGATCATTCCGATTCCCGAAAGGTCAAAGCAGTCAGAGCGCGGTCAGATTGCCTCGCTGGTTTGGTAAATGAAGTAGTAATGGGAAAAATCACCATCAAAAGTGATACATAGCTGAGCAAGAACAGTCGGAGCTGATGTTGCCAGAGTGCAAGGGATCAAATTTCAGAGCTGACGTCGCAAGATCGGGAGCAGTTGTTTGGCAAAACATTCAACAGATAGGCTGCCTGCAGCAAATTTGAGGTAATACATAAAATAATCAGTGTATGAAGATATAGTTAATCCCGCTGATGTTCCAACCTCTTTCACTTCCTGTCCCGTTGCCAATGCTATCTGCAAGAGGGAACAACGTTTCCTGAGTACCAGCACTATTCGAGTCGTGGATCATTTGATTGGCTGGGAACAAACATGAACCGTCTGAATGGTCTCTCGCCTTGCAGATGTTGCAATGGAAAACAGAAACTGCTTTGCCGGTACCACAATCTGCGAAGTACGTGATAGCACGCACTTCTTTTAGCCATTGTTGGTGTTGGAGAGGATCATCGGTTGGAGGATCAATATAAACATTGAATGCGACAGGGCTATCATCCTCATCGCCCAACTTCGTGCTAGCGACATCCACTGAGTCGATGGTGGATAGGATCTGCTCTTCAACTGACATGAACTTTCGTGGGAAGTTATCGTGGTGCTCTCGGATGAATGAAGTGATAGAACAGGACCTGGAGAGCCAGCGGCACACAAGCGTTGCAACAAGATCTTCACCTTCTTGACTTTCCGGGAGGTGCAAGCCCATTAGCGTCATTGCCTAAGAAGTTGTGGGAAGTGCATTGAAGGGCACGGCGAAGAATGTAAAATTGTTGACGGTCCAGCAGCATTGTGTTGTTAAGCGATGAGAATACCGCACAGATATTCGGTGGACGAGAAATGGTAAAACTGGTTGCGGGCCCAGGCCAGTAGTAACAACTTCTGCTGAGCCTATGATAGGATTGGCATCGGGGAAGAGGCTGATAAGTGCGTTTCGAATGAGCGTCACCCTGCGATGGATCTCCGTTGTAACTGAGTCGTTGGCAATGAACACGATCACTTTTGGGCCAGGCGCAGCCTCCCACTCGCGCATCGTTTCAGGGCAAACAGCTTCATATAATTCATACTTATTGAGGCCCTCAATAATAACTGTACGTGGGGGAGGAGGCGTGTCTGTGTAAAAAGACGATTGAGAACTCCAGGGCGATACAGCCTCTGTGGTAGACTGGTTGGAGACCGCGGTCGATCCATCGGATCCACAGGAAACGAACGGATGGGGACTGACTGTGCTGCCATCTGATCCGTGACTCGAACCCGTCGGTGATGATACGTACGATCCAGGATTTGAATCAGATGCAGGCAGTCCAGCAATTTCAGCTTGAGATAGAGATCCATTAGCAGGATTTGGAGTCAGAGACACCAAGCGCAGAGCTGAACTCGGACGGATAGGAGGGTGGTTCAGGCGCGGAGGCCGACGGGCGACAGCTGAGGCCTCGCCAGGTATTGTCACTGATCCCGATGACCCTACGGGGCTGGAACGTATTGCTGCAGGGGTTCTTGCCCCTTTCACCCCCTCCACTGTCGGTTCCAAATCGGCGGGCCTGCGACCAGCAGCACGCCCCTCTGAGGAAGGGAAGGCAGGCGCCGGAACTAGTACTTCTGTCTCGGGAAGCTTACTGCTAGAGATTGACGCGGGATTGTTTACAGTGGATGGAGACACAAGTGAACCTGTAGAAATAATGTAAAGCGGGTTTCCCCAAGAATACGCTCTACATACCTGGATCTGCCTCAGCAGAGAGCTCAGAAATCGATATCGGAATCTCCGTAGTGGAGGCAGACATCTGTACATCTGTAAAAATGTCATCAATGTCGAATTTCCTGGAGGGTATACCTCTACATACCGGTCGAGAGAGACACGCTGCCACTGGTAGGTGCCAGCATTTCAGCCGATTGCAAATTGTCAGAGAACCCGGAAGAAGACATTAGTTGTCCTAAAAACGGCACTGTAAGTGGCAAATTTCCCCATGGACGCAACTCTACCTACCTGCTGAGAGCTCGAGAGACGCGTTGTCTCCAACAGATACCATTTCAACTGATTGCGCTTGAAGTCGGCGTTTGCTTGCCAGTGGGGACAAAGGAGGGCTCCCCCGAGGTTTTCTTACCAGAAGTTGGTTGACAAAATCGACAGTGAACCGGATTCCATTTAACGCATCCATGCTGATCGATAAACGACGTGAAGTGCCCAGCTCAAGTGTTTATACCTGAAACGCAACTGCGGCTGCAAGTTGACGCTACGGCAACCGATTCTCAATGACAAAGAAAGAGCCGTCATCTGGCTGTCGACACAGTGCCACACTGTCATGGTACTACCGGTACCGTCAGAAACAAGTCTTGAAAGAATTTCAAAGACTTAGCAGGAGCGTGCTCAAAAACGTGCTTTCATATAGCTCATAGCCGACATTAGCCTGAAAACGTGCTGATTCGTTCGGATGCCAAGTCAAAGCGCAAACCACCATCGGTCCGGGCAAATCCGTTCTGAACTTTGCGATTGCTCGTTCTCCCCTCGTCCACTCCCAAAAGCTATGACTTGTATATGTGTTTTGCTACTCAAATAATGAGAGGAAACGTGGATTTTGCGAGCGGCAAAATCCGATTCAGGCCCCAACTGTGGTTAACGAGATGGATTGTCACTACAACGAAATTCATGCACTAGGATTCAGTGTACTATGAAAGTTTACGTATCAAGTGCATCAAGTCCGAATGCGATAATGTATCAAGATCAGCTTGCTTTCGCTCTCGATGCATATGTTATCATAGTTTGACGCGTCACCCATCGCGGTTCTCCATCCGCATTGATGATCAACCGATAAGAAGGGAGTGAAGGATGTATATGTCCCCATTGTATGGGTTGCCATAAATCCGTCAAGCCCATAAGCCAGATCTGATGCTCCGCCTTCCCATGAACACGATGAATGAACACGTCATTCTCCTGTACATCAGTCCCATTGACACATGGAATATCAATCGGAACTGGACCGGAAGAACTGAACCAACCATAGTACGTGTCTTTCAGTCCGCGTATCTTGCGATCCATACGACCTGAGTGCGACTCATTGTTTACACCTGCCGTAATAGATAATGCAGCGGCATCCCTGTCGGGCGAGTCTGGCACGGGCGAGTCGCCAACGCAAATAACGTCAGCAGCAGCAGGTACAACTGCTGGCCGCGCAAGATTCATTTGCGGATGGTCCTGGGCATCGCTTTGAGGTCGAGATGTAGAACTAGGAATCTGCTGTTCCGGGTCGTGTGCAATACTTCAGTAAATCGTATATATGGGTGGTAAGACACGTGCCATGGTAGCTGCGATGGGAAATATGGTATGAAGCACAGATGAAGCACGCTGAAAGTCCAGGTCAGTTCACGAAGTCACCAGAGATGACAAACTTCACCATTTGCTTTTGAGACTCACGGGGGGCGGGTGCCTCAGCAACGAGACAATTATTGATATCAAACCGTTGAAGATGAACAGGTACATTCTATCTCCCTAGGTCAAAATTACTTTAGGAACAAAGAATATGAGGACGAACGTCTTGCTCCCGGCGGTAGCGTTCGCGATGGGGTGTATACGGGCCCTTCTGGATCCGTAGTCTGCGGACTGGCCTGTGTGGATTTGAGCTCATGTTAGTTACAGAATCAGCGGTATCCCGGCCGTTAAATAGACAAGGAACTTGTTCGAAACGGACAGGTAACTGAGACAGACGCAAAGACAAAGAACAGGTAATAAAACGTGGGCGCTTTTCATTGACATCATTACTGAAGTGTCGAATGAAAGGAATAGATACATCGTAATCCACACTTTGTTTGTCAACCACCAAGATCCGGATCAATCAACCAAAAGTGTAAAATCGTACTCGGGTTGGACATCCAAAGCTTGACGCTGACGCGGTGGCAAATCATTGAGCCAGGCCTCATCGTAGCAGTTGATTGGGAGGCCAGGTGGCGCTACACTCTCATCGTTACGCCTTGTTGTACGTAGACGTTGACGAGTCCATTGATTTTGACCCCGACGACGCTTACCAATGGGACATTTCCCATCTTCGACGGCCAATTCGTCAAGACGCCATAGAAAGTCGCGTAGTTCATCGCTGCGCCACGTTGGTGATATGCGATGAAATATCGGTGGCTGTCTTGAATAGTCGCTTTCATCAGAGCTGACACCCTGCCTGCCCAACCTCTCCATCAAGTCGCGATGGTAGCCTATTTGATAGTCTTTCGAGACGATGGCGTAGCGCACATCGAATAACTGCGGGAAATGATCAGCACGATGACGTAGCAGGCAGTCAGAAGGCTCACCGTTCCCTTTCTGGAAGTCCTCGCCGTTCGTCTCAGACGCGCCGTCCTGCGTTGCCGTGGGTTCTGCGAGGAAACCTCACGATACATGCTGTGCACGTGTTTCAGATGAATACGGAGCGCTTCGAGGACAACGTTATCTTGAAGGAGCTCGTCTGGAATGACTTGCGTCGGATACCATCCTTTTGCATTGATAGCATCTAAAAAATCTTCAACGAAGACGTCTTGTGCAGCCATATTGAACGGCGAGTTGATAGACTCCGACAAGACCATCCGGAATTTTTCAGCTGTGATTCTGGAGCTCCGGAGAGGGTCATCACTGTCATAGGCTTCCACCTCTTCAGGGGATAAAGGACCAAACTTCGTCAGTTCCTCACCAAGTTTATCAACTTGGAGGAGCTTCTTTAGATGCTTTCGAATACATTCCTGTTTCAAATACGACTCGATTCAATGTACAAGGACGTGATAACTCAGGTGTACCTGGAAGTAAAGCCATTTTGGATTATCTTTCCATTCATCAACGGCGGAAATCCGCGTTTGCGCTTTACGTCGCGACCGAATCGAGACTATATGACCAGATGTTGATGGTGGTCTCTGCTTTACGGCCTCCTTTATCTCCAAAGTAAGTTTCTCTTGATTAGCGCGCAACTCGTCAAGGAACTTTGTAGTCCCTTCTTGGTTCTTTTGCAAGGCAGCCCCCATTGAGTCGAAGTTAGCTGCCATTAGCCTAATCAGAGTGTTGTAATCAGGCAGTGCCTCGTTTGACTGCGGTGCATCATTACCCATCGGCGGACAGGCTGGGAGTGGACGGCTACTTCCTGATTGCTGGATGGACCCAATAGTAGTGGGATGCCGAAATGCAAACCGTTCCATTGATGGGACTGACGGGATTGGCTTAAACGCAGAACTAAATGTAAAAGAAGCCCCAAGGCTCTTGCCTTGACCAGTAGATTCAAACGGAATTGACGCCAGGTTCGTGCGTTGACCAGTAGAATTGCCTGAAGACAACCTGAGGTTCTTGCCCTGACCAGTAGAGTTAACCGAAGACGATGCCAGGTTCCTAGTCATGCGTTGACCAGCAGAATTAACCGACGACAACGTCCTGAGGCTTGTGCCTTGACCAGCAGGGTTGACAGATGCCGAGGGTGTCACTTGCAATGATGGTGCGTGAAAAGGTGGCACCTGGGAGGAGGGCGCGGGGGAGAATTCCATTTGGGATGACGGCGTTGAGGGTAGTGATACCCCGGCGTGCAGGGCATCGATACCGGATGACAATTGAGAAGGTTCGGATTGTAAAGTAGTTGAGGTTTCTGAAGCAACTTCTGTCGGCAATTCGGCACTGGGGCCAAGAAGAGATTTTGTGACGGAGGCGCCCTGTAACTCCAACGTGTTCTGAGCCAAAACAGGACGTGACCCCAGCCTCTCCGAGTACGAAAGAACACGACTTGGCCGCTCAGTCATACGACCAGATGGTTTTTTGGGAAATAACTTGAGCAGATCCACTTTAGTCGAGGATTGCATATGCAGGGCAGCCCTAGCGGTACCACCAACAGGTTTGCCTAGAGCACCAGGACCGGTTACTCCAGCTAACTGCATTATGGCACTCGCTGAGGTGGTTACGGTGGTTTGAGCACTCGGAACAGAAACAGGAATTTCAGCCACGGAGCCCTCAGTTGAGATCGCGCCAGTGGCAACACCGTCTTGCGAGTCGTGAATCATCGCTGGGAGAGATTCAAGACCATTGGCTGTCAAGGGGGCATAAGAGTGAACCGGGGTAGAGTCCGGAACTGGAACTGGCAGGGGTATTGGATTCAGCATCAGGGAAGAGTTGTAGGTGACTGGTTGCCGCAAAGACCTCTGGAATGCCGTTCTTGCCCTTGGCGTTTGCAAGGAGGACTGGGTCAGCGCTGTCTTCCTTGATGTAGCCATGGCAGTTTCAGTACTCGGAACAGATTGTCCGGCAGAAAGTTCAGCCACAGAACCCTTAATTGAGATCGTGCGATTGGTAATATCATCTTGCGAGTCCCCAATCATCGCTGAGAGAGATTCGAGGTTATCAGATGTAGAAGGAGAACGTGAGCAAGCTGGAGTGGAATCTGGAAGCGGAACTGGCAGGGGTATGGGATTCAGGGTCAGGGAAGAGCTGTTGGTGACTGGTTGCTGCAAGAAACCCCGGTATGTTGTTCTTGCCTTTGGCGTCTGCGAGGAGAATTGGGTCGGCGTTGTCTCCCTCGATGCAGCTATGGCGGGTTCAGCGGTTAGAACACGAGGCCGGACAGGAAGTTCAGTCGCAGAGCCCTCAATTGAGATCGCGCCAACGGCAACATCGTCTCGCGAGTCGCGAATCACTGCTGGGGGGGATTCGAGATCATTGGCTGTCGAGGGGGAATAAGAGCGAACCGGAGTAAAATCTCGAACAGGAATTGGCAGGGGTATTGGATTCAGCGTCAGGGAAGAGCTGTAGGTGACTGGCTGCTGCCAAATACTCTGAAATGCCGTTCTTGACTTCGCCGCTTGCGAAGAGAATTGGGTCGGCGTTGTCTCCCTAGATGCAGCTATGGTAGTTTCAGCGCTTAGAACAGAATCCCCGGCAGGAGGTTCAGCCGCGGAGCCCTTGATTGAGATCATGCCAGTGGCAACGTCGTCTTGCGAATGGCGAATCATCACTGACAGAGATTCGAGATTATTGGCGGTAGAGGGTAACCGTGAGCGAAACAGAGTGGAATCTGGAACCGGAACTGGCATGGATTCCGCATTCAGGGTTGGGGATGAGTTGTCTGAGGTGGCTGGTTGTTGCAAGGAACTCTGGAATGCTGTTCTTGCCATTGGCGCTTGCGCGGAGGATTGGGCCGGCGTTGTCTCCGTCGAAGTGAATTGTGACGTGCGACCAGGAGATGGCGTGCGGATCACAGACGAAGTGGCAATTTCTGCTGATTGTTCGACTGGTGGCATGCCTTCTTCGCTCTGTAGGTGTTAAAATGTTATTCGTATGTAAAGGACAAGGAAAAAAGAAACCCACGATCTCCTCCATTACTGGATCTAACTGCATTGCAACCTCGTTATGTTCCCCTTCGTCCTCCACAGCGCTAGCATATTCAGAGATGCTTGAATCCAGGTCCGTATAATTATCTGATTCATTCATGTTGCTACCACTGGTCGGCGAGGTTACGAAAGACTTCGATGCCCTTTTGACCGAGGCGTGGCTTACCGTGCGCTGCAAAGCGTAAATGTGGGTAAAATATGAAGGAAGATTAATGCTTACACCGCTATTGTTCGTCGAGCCTTTCTTAAGCTGTTTTTTGCCTATGAACGACACTTTTGATGTGGAGCTTGAAAGACTCGATGCTGGCGAACGCTGTCTTCTGCCTACAGACTTTCCTGTTGAAATTGAAAGACTTGATGCCGGCGAACGCTGTTTTTTGCCTATATACAATAATTTTCGTGTCGTCCGTGTGCTTGAAAGATCTGATGCTATCGAAGATCGTGACTGCTCAGAGCTTGCACAAACCTTTGTCAAAGAAATCAGAAAGGTTGAGAACAAAGCAAGAAGCTTACTGAGAGAGAATCTGTTCCCTGGGCCACGCCACTCTCCGGGAGGAAAGATTTCCAATCAATAGGATCCTCTTTCTAGTCAAGGAATCAGAAAAAAACATACAAATGGGAAAGGACCATTAAGCACCTCAGACGAATCACGGTGTTTCTGCACCCGGCGAGAATATCTTTGATTTGCCTTCCGCCGTTCAGGGCTCCGTGGCCTTTGTCGCTTTGCCGTCGGATGATATTCGGTATCTTCGATCTCTACGGGATGCGCTTTTCTTTTCGTTCCACTCTGCTTACCACGGGTCATAGCGTGTTTCCTTCCTTCCAAATAAATGCGGTTTTAGTGAATGTTGATGGAACCGCTTCGTCCAGCTTGATCAAGTTGCAGATAATGTACGTGTGATACACGAGGGTGATGTCAATCCCCAAATTTGTCATTCAGAAGGCATGGGGCATGCTGGAAAGAAAAAAATCATCAGTGAAGTCGGCGAAAGATGAAGAGAGTTGAGCTAAGCTTACTCTGTCTCTGCCATCCGACAGTTGAAACTTTGAACGTGAGGCGACAATAAGCCCAGCTAGTTCTAGATCCATAGCGTTTACCATGAGCACGCGTGCTAATACCGACCCTTGAGAAACAAACCGGCGAGACCCGGGACGCGAGGTTAAACTTGGCCAAACAACCTTCGGGAGCAAAATCCAGGCAATGATGCATGATGTCTGTTACGTCACCGGTGACGTATCAGACAAATCTGGCCTTTGAAGCTTCGCTTGCCGTTGACTGGCTGCCTTCTGCTTACCCTAAACCCTACTCTCATAATCAACAAAGTTCCTTTTTAACGCAGTATTTTGATGTCGTGTAATTGGAGCATTATTGTACGCTATCGTCTTCTAAGTAGTATATCAGTCTATATCACATCATGACTGATATCTTTACACCAGGGCCCGGTCCAATATGCCCGGTTTGATGGAAGGTATGAGTAGGTATGGGAGAGTATGGGCAGGACGACCACGCTGGATAACCATGTGCGGCGGAACCATTTTCTAGGGAGATCGGAACTCTTCTCAATAGCCGCGCAGGCACGGTAGTCTTCGGAGCTTGGTATCGATCTTTCGCAGCTCCCCTACATCTCCGACAATGAATATACAGTTTCGCGCCAATTGCTCTGGGAACTATCGAAGTTGTCTTTCCGCGTCAAGCCCCTCATTCCGGACCGCCGAGCAACCGTGGATGAGAGATACATACTCTCGGAGAGGTTCGCCCAGATCTCGTTCTCAAACGCTTCATTTGAACCATCGGACCCACGTAAGTATCACAAATGCGCAAAAGGGATTAACCAGCTCAACCATACAGGCTCGTCTGCCATATCAGGTTTTACAATTAAACTTTCTTCCGATCTTTAGACGTGCTACGATAACTGTATTTTCTTCTCTCTCGTTTTATTTCAAGTACGTAACTCTAGCAGATCCAATAAACGGCTGCTATTCAATTTCTTGGCTGCCCAACATGTTGGATTTCCTCCCGCTCCCTCTGCCATTTTTTTCAGGACGGAGCGTCGAACCAGAAGCTTGGAACTCCGTCGCGAAATGCAGGCTGTAGTTGACACTCTTGCCGACCCCTACGCCTTGTAAGTCTCATTCGTAATGCAAATCTGTGGACAGATTAATTAGTGCCTCTTTTTCTACACATATGTTTATACCTTTTGATTGCAAAGGCCGCCAACGCTTTATCACCCTTGCTTCGAAGATTAACATATGGTTTGCGTTTTCCAATCTTCAAGACAATCGCATCTCCTGTCCATCGTATGTTCCGATCAATGCCTATGAAAGAATTATTCTCTTGCAGACTAGTATGGTGGCGGAGAAAAACGGCAAAGGATTTGACACCATGACTCGCACGCATTCGTATGTGTAGATTTACTTCTCGTGTTGGAATATGTGCGTAGGTGGGCCGAGCATCGAACTTCGCCACGTAGGGCAGCGCTCGATCAGAAGGAAAGTAAAGGCCTTTACGGTCTTTTAATTGACAATTCTGCAAAACTCCGTATCAGCGTGCAAACAGTCTATGGCTCTGAGTTTTACCGGGCTCGTTCTCATGTCGTAGGTAAGTTGAACTTTGACACAGGTGCTTCCTTTTATGCTCGCACGTTAACATGAAAGAAATATACTACGTAATATACAGGCGGTTCATTTTATCTGAGGTGCATGGTGACTGAATCTAGTGTTCCGGATCCTGTCACGATGCGTTTTCTTTTGATTTCGACGAAAGCCCGCTGACGTATTCTTTAGATACATCGTCGCAAAATCATCAGCGGGCCATGCTCCTTCATATTGATCAAGAATGGGGAATAAACCAATAGCCTAGTGATCAGTCAACCTGCGTTCATACCGTCGAGCATCGATAGGGTTCCTCACCTCCGCACGATAATTTATTATTGCCTTCTCCGCTTGAAGTTTGAATGTAAAACGTTCGTCAAAATGGGTAATAGAAAGTTGTTGGAGTTTCATCTGGTTTCAACGTGGATCATTGATTAACCATGATTGATTATAAGTTTTTTAGGGTCAACCTGCAGACATTGGCGCTCCTCCTACCTGCACGTGTTTATACATGTCGTCTGTCCACCCCAATGCTTGATACAATGAATAACCTCCAGCACCCGGCTTTGATAACGTTCCACTGGGTCGTATTATCAGACTCTCGTTTGGTGAATGTGGCATGTAAGTAGGGTGAGCGACATTCTCGTTGAATGCCACGCGGCGTGAAGGTTTGATCCCCACATTGGTTGGCGCCGCATTATCAAGATCTCCGGGTACAGCTACCCTGATGGGGAAGAACGCCCTGTTTGTGATGTTTGCTTCCAAATCCGGATCCGGACTTGGGCTACGTTGGCGCTCGAAGAGGAGTCGGTTGGTAAGAGGAGGAAAATGTCGTCTGTGGTACATCTCCCAATCTTCAGTGGTTTACCATAATTACACATTTATACGCAAAAGCCCATGTGCGTGCAATCGTTCTTTGTTATAGTATTTGACGTGCATGCAATCATTTTGAATCTTTGTTGTAGTTTTTTTTCCCCAAGGAGCTAAGTCAGACATTGCCGACTCATAGTCATTTTTCATGCCGAGCGCGTGTTCGCATTGCATTCCTCCCATGCATTATGCGCGTTTCTTTGTCTTTTAATCAGGATATCATGTTTTCGTTGGACCACCCCTTTGGCGGCCTCTACCGTGACAAGCTATGAATCTCAGCTCCATCAGCCCATACCTTCCGATTCGTCGAATTACTGGTGGACACAAAAAGTCCATTCAGTGTTTAGCTTTCTCAGAAATAGGAAGTTACCTGGCTAGCGCTAGCGAAGAAGGCACACTTGTGATTTGGAAAACTGACGATGGTTTGCAGGTATCATCATTTCAACTCGAAAGTCCACCTTTATGTCTGGCGTGGGATTGTCAACGCACAACAAGGCTCTTCATAGGCTGTCTGGATGGTACGGCCGGATGCATCGACAAATTTGAAGTATTATTGACCCTTGGCATGCGCATATCTGACTCGACTTGCTCACATTGTTGTAGGGTCCTTTCTTGCCCATCATGACAGGCATATTTCGAACACCTATTTATGCGCTGGCAGTCGATCGGGCGACGTCCCCATGCCGCATCGCTCTAGCTGCCGGACCCGAAATTCATTTGGCAACACCAATCAATAACGGAGGTAAATGTTTCCGATTAGGTGTCATTCATGGTATTCAAGGACTTCATAAAGAATACTTTGCAACCGTTGCCATTCTGCCAAAGCCCACCGACCTTCCAGCTATTCCTATGAAGCATGGTGATGTACGAATCCGTGGAAGGTCTTTGCACTTTACAAATAACGGGCGTAACCTGCTCGTTTCATATCTAAATCACGGCATTGTGTTCATATATATCTGTTGCCCTACAACTACTTCTGACTTGCTTTCGCTCTCAGCTGTTGGGATATCGCCACCTTGGTGCGGCTGTGGCAAATTATTCCCGACCACACCCATTCTCATATGTGAGCAATGCCGCACATATTGATGTCACCCCACTAACACGATCAAAGAGGATTCTCGTCCGTTTCTCCTAATGAAATGAACATCGCAATTTCGAACCTCAGTACGGGCATAGACATATATTCCCTAAAGTCCCTCAAGAAGACGCATACTCTCGCCGATGATATTACCGCTGAGTCTAATTATCCGTTATCAGTGGAATTCCTGGCGGAAGGGAGATTTGTGACGGCTGGTTCACACAGCGGTCGCGTGCGTATTTGGGACAGAGAATCTGGAGGTATATTTCAAACCCTTGAACACGATAGTAAGCCAATTCAGATACATATACATGAATGACTCAGACATGTTCGTAGATCGGCTTGTAAAATGCATTGCAGCAAGTGAATTGCCCATTCTGCCTTTTCCTTGTCTTGACTCTAGTCAGGTTGGCTTTGTTGGCGATACAGAGTTCCTTGCAGTAGCAAGTGCACAAGAGGAGCCCTACATCCAACTCTGGATTTCGCGCCAGAGTAAGCAGATTTGCTTTGCTCTCTTTGTTGCTACTTCGGTAGCTTACTTTTTCAGAGCGTCGTTTCCGTCTGCAGAACATAACTCTGAATATGCGATTCAGGGTGAGTAAACTGTGGCCTTTTTCTCGCCCTTGTCATTGTGACTGATATAGATTTTCGAGACGTTTCATGGGGATTTGCGTATAGTGATTACAGCCTTCGTTATCGTTTCGTGTGCCTTCTTTCTCGCTATTCCACCAGGATCTGTGAGCAAAGCCTACTCCTTTTTTTCCCTCTCTGATTGTGATTTACAGACTTACGGTAGTATGATATGCAACATGACCCTTGACTACCTCCTCATGTTCGTCATGGTGGTCAAAGACACCGCAAAAGTTATTGAATCAGTATTAATCAAGGCACTCAATTCTACAAGAGAGCACATCAGACGTGTTTTATGGGAGTGGTTACAGCCTCCTTTGCCCCCAGCTCAACCCCCGAAACGCTTTTTGTTTTGATCTATAACTTTCATCACGTCTACACCGGCCGCACGTACTGTTTCTGTATACAGGGTACACTACATTTAGTAGTACTACGATGTGGACTACTTTGTGGCATGGTGCCGAGACATTTGCTGATGCATTGAAGTCATATCACCACGTGCCCATGGCGAATTGATTGTTTTGTAGCTGTGTAACGGTCGTCGTGACTCTCAGACCATGGCCAGAGGAGATTACCTGCTCTGTCAATGTTCAACATGCAAGCAAAGTCAAGTTGCTGATCCAGACACAAATCAGATTGTTTCTGGATGTCTCATAAAGCGTAGCACGCGCTTGATGCATGAGAAGCAAGAGCAGGGCTTGAAGTTTCCACTGCGAGGGAAGAATCTTAAAGAGGATGAGGCAGTAGCTACACTTTCATCGCAGATCGCTCAGCTGCGAATCCGGCGATCATCGAACGATTCTCCTTCTCCCGCCGGCAGTAAGGCAAGCCACACCTCGTCGACGAACCCTACCATCGCAAGTTATGAAATCAGAACTCAACTTGAGATCGGTAGGTTGCGAACCTGTTTATTCTATCCAAGTGGTTGTTTATGAAAAGAGAAGCACGCAGAAAGCTGGAGATATACAATATGGAATTCCTCCGGCGCAAGAGAACCTTCACTTTTCCTCAAATCAAGTTCGATCACGTACATAAAACTTTATCTAATCTTTCTCCGCCGTCTCTTTCGGTCAAAACAAATGCAGCATTTCTGGAACATCGCGACTGGGTTGATCAGCTCCTCCGGGACTTGGATCGTCTGGAAGCCTCAGGGAACGAGGCAGGCAAGAGAGATGAACTGGTCGCTGAAGTCCAGGCACACGTATCTTTTCTGGATCAGACGGTATTGCGTGCTTGGGATCAGTTCCGGGTAGGATCTGCGCAGAGCAAAGATAACTGTCAACCAGAATTCGTGGATTGCTGTACGTCTGAAACTCTCCCTCGACTTCTTGACCTGACATGAGAAATCATTTAGCACGCCATTCTCGCATGTTCAGTTTTTACCAGCTCGCTCCCCGCCCGCTGTTACTCGGTATTGTTACGGCCTTGGTATTGCACATCCTCTCGGGCCTCTCTCGAGAAAGTTCAAACTTCCTTTTAGTGGCGCTTAGCTGCATTGTTTCGACAACGTATGATATTTGCGCTCGTGTATTCGGAATCAAAGAAGGGACGGTGCGGGATAAGCGCATTCCGAACAAACAGGATTGGCCTTTTGATATCCGCACTGCGACGGAGCAGTTTGAACTGAGTCCTGACCTTATTCACTTCGCATGTTGCCCCATTTGCTTCGCACTGTATCCACCCCTCTCAGACAACATGTACCCTACTAAATGCACCAACCGCAGAACTAAAATGGGAGAAGAATGTGGAGCGCAATTGACTCGCAAGCCCGAGTCGGATTTGGGGAAGCAGACCCTGGGACCTGTTCGATGTTTTGCTTACCAACCACTTCAATCATGGCTGGCACGTTTCTTATCTCGCCCAGGAATGGTCGACACCTTGAAATCGTCAACACCAGATCTTGATAGCCGCCCTCACATTGTATCGGACATCTTGTACGGGGATGCTGCTCGGCAGCTGCTAGCACCTGATGGGACGCCTTTTCTAAAGTGTCGTCCAGGGGAACTGCGACTGGTGTTCAACTTGAACATAGATTGGTTTAACCCGTACGGATCTAGAAAGAGCGGAAGGCACTACAGCGTCGGAGGAATATACATGGTTTGCATGAACCTGCCGATATCCCTCCGGTACCAACCGGAAAACGTATACCTAGCTGGAATCATACCAGGCCCTAGCGAACCCGGTTCAGATTTCGAACTCAATCATATTCTGCGACCTCTGGTGGACAGTCTCCTTCAGCTTTACCAACCGGGTATCATTTTCGAAAAGATCGGCGTCATGCCAAGTCTCCTAGTCAACTGTGCACTCCTTGCTGTAGTGTGCGACTTACCTGGCTATCGGAAGGTGGCCGGGTTTGCGGGAACAAGATCTAACCACATGTGTGCATTCTGCAAGCTACTTGCTCTCGACAAAGCCAACTTTGACGTCAACAGCTGGCCGCGGTGGACGCGAGACGAACTTGTTGCAGCTGCGGAGAGATGGCTCTATAGCACAAGCAAAGAGGATCGAGAAGCAGTATTTGCAGAAACAGGCATCCGATGGTCGGAGCTTATGCGACTACCGTATTGGAACCCTCTCAGGCACGGCGTGGTGGACGCAATGCATAACTTACTTCTTGGCGACGCTCAGAGCCATTGTAGATCGCTTTGGAAGATGGACCGAGGCGTAGCCCCAAACAAGCGCATTGCACCCCATTCAACAGAACAGCAGAAAGACTCATTTGCGCAGGCGGTGGCGGCCATCAAGATAGGGAATGAACGTAGACTTAATAATCTCAGGCGAACATATCTCAAGGTGATCGCTGAAGATAACAGAGTGCATGTTCCAAGTAAGAAGAAGAACAAGGCGACAAAAGCAGAATACGCATCAGCACTTGTTCAATGGGTGAGCATTAAGCTATGTTTTTATTGTACGGTATCTCATTAGCTTTTGGCAGTACAAGGCTAATCCGAATGTCGCTATTTGCATCCCGGAACCTGAGCCGTATCCTGTGTTCGAAATGTCATCGTCAGGACAGGTCATCCTCAATCAATTGTTATTGGAACTGATAGAGACTGATATGATCAATACGATGCTTCCAACGTGGTTGGCTAAGCCTCCAAGGGGCATGGGCTCAGCAAAGGTCGGCAAAATCAAGGCAGACGTGTGGAGAACCTTTTTCACTATCTCGCTTGTGATCACGTTGATTCGGCTCTGGGATAGCCCAACAGCCACGCCGCACCAAAGAAAATTGCTTGACAATTTTCTGGCCTTGGCAACAGCCATTCGCTTTGCAACAGCACGAACAACATCTGAGCGACATATCCAAATCTTTGAGGCGCAAATTCAACATTATCTCAGAACATTAATTGAACTGTACTCACCGGATAAGCTCTTGCCAAATCATCACGCCACTTTGCACCTGGCTGAATGCATCCGATCATTTGGCCCCGCGCATGGGTGGTGGACTTTCCCGTTTGAGCGTTTTAATGGCATAATACAACGTCAGAACATGAATAACAGACCTGGTGAGCGAATCTTGCCAAACTTGGTCTCTTTCTTATCGACGCTATCGTAGGTGAATTGGAAGTTACGTTTACGCGGACATTCTGCCAAGGTGGTAACCTTAGGGCATTGATGACATCCAATACTGCCACCCTCGCATTTGCTGAGTTACGAGCACCGTTCAAACAGCACTTCAACAACGTTCTGACCCAGAATCTACTTCATGACTTACTTGCTGCTGATTCAATTGTTCAACAGCGGAAAGCGTATACATGGGAGGACGGAAAAAAGACAGTAGATCTATCTGATGATGTTCATCATGCTCTAATGGACCGGATATATACTTCCGAACCCTCCGACGCACACCATCAGCTACCTCGAGCCGCACAGCAGTGGAAGAAAATCGAGTGGAACGGCACTACATATTCTACGAGCAAATTCAACAAAAATAATTCACACATTCACTACTGGTTTTCGAGCAACCGTGAAAAAAGGGCGGCTCGGATCCAAGAAATCTTTGTTCATCGTCGACGAGTGGACAAAGAATGGAAGGATGAATTATTCTGCGCTATCCGACCATTCCGACAGCTCTCCCAAGCAGGGGAATTGCGCGACGTTTACAGAAAGCATCCACTACTTGACATCCGCCTCCACCACAATCACCTTTTCCATCTATCGGCAATGACATTGTGGTTATTCAATCCCTTGACCGTGTACGTTCTACCTTTTTTAACTTGCGTATGCGTGATCTCTGAATCTGACACTTAGAATCTTGTCGATGTTTCACATCTGGTTGTTTAGAATGTGAACACAGCATGTCATTGTGTATTGGCAGATACTAGTAGTACTAGTAGTCGGGTTCGACAGTGGTTCGACCAGCCGACTTTTGTCTATTTAAAGGCTTATTACTGGATTTTGACAATGACTAAGCTCGGATGATCTCGGAACTGTGTCATCCAAAATCACGAGTGCCCTAAGCGTCGCCTTCAAACTTTCAACTTCAAGACAGCAGGTCCCTGTCGGAGCTTGACTTGATATCGCTCCGGGTGGTTGGACTGAGGTCGCTCCCCCCACGCAGGCTTTGGCAAAATCTACTTTCAAGAAACTCATTGGTGTTGCGCGAACAGCACGTTCTTGCAATTACCCTGATTCTGAAATGTGCACATACGTTTAGATCCCTGGACAAAGACAAGTGATGCAAGTGACGCAATGCCACTCATGCATGGTTGTTGAAAAGAGATGCCTAAACTAGATATCACTTGTGAGTATAAAATTCTGGATGTTTGAGCGATTCTGAGTTCAAGAACTCGTCATGTCGTACTACAACAGATTTTCTTCGAGCAGTCTGCCCCAGAAGCGCATTCGCAGCCCTTCCTTCTCCGATAAATGCTGTGGGTCTGTTGACATGATATCAGTCAGTAGCAGGGAGTCAGACCATCGCATGTCCGTTTGCGCGGTATCCACTTTGTCGCCCACATCTTCCTCTGTATCTTCCGCTGCATCTTTAATGTCTCTTGATCCATCCACTGGCTCGCCTATCCCTCTCTGCGCATCTCCCATCGGATCTTCGACGTCATCCGATCCATACATTGCGTCGCCGATGTCTCTCTACGCAACTTCCACCGCATCTTCAATGTCCATCGATGCATGTCCGATGCCGCTTTACAGTGGGACGGCAACACCAATGTCGCCTCTTTCTTCAGGACCAGCACCTCTCCCCTTTTACCTGCCTTTCGCTCCTCCAATGCTCAAGGTCGCAAAGGATGTAAACTCAGCCCATCTCTCTCAGCTAGGATCGATGGCTCTTTACCTTGGTGCGGCGACACCAGTGTCGGCTTTCTCTTCAAGATCTGTACCCAGTCCATCTGAACTCCTCCCCGCCCCTCCAATGCTCGACGTAGTCAAGGATATCAACCCGACCCATCACCCTCAATCGACACTGCCCGCGATTATTAAGGCTGAGAGCCCGGTGCTGCGGTGCAGCTCCACTTCTTCAGAGGGCCTTGAATACATTACGCCCCGCCCTCAACTTGCTTGCCTTTGTCACCCAGGTTCTGGCGATGATTGGGCATCTATAGGGCCAGCGGAGGTCTCTTGAAGTAGCCTTCCTCTCGAGCCTCGAGCAAGGTCGTGCCCGACCTTCCCATTCCGATTGGAGCAACGGGTTTGGGTATCACGCCCATACCCGATCGCGGTTTTCCCGTGATTCAAGGCATCAATAAATACGATCTCCTGGAGTTTATTTAGCCGGAGACAGTTTTGGAATGGGAAGCTACCCCGGATCCCAAGGTCATTATTTATATCGCGAATGACTCATTCGTTACGGTGGTGAACAATCGAGTAAACGTTATACGCAGAATTTTGCAGAAGATCTTTCCTGGCATAGACCCAATCATTGGTTCTAGCGAGCCACCAGCAGCATCTTTCGCCAACTATCAGCCTCTCTTTCCTTACCTTGTCAGTCGATTGCAATCTGTCCAAGCCGCCATTCTCACCAACCAGAAGTGTTGGTCGACACCGGAAGCCACGCTGTTTGCCATGGAGTTCTGCCCTCCTGCATCAACTTTTGTTATGACGCTTGAACGCCTTCACCTTCGAGCTGTACCGGGTAGTTGCCACATAGTTGCGTCGCTAGTTCGCTGGCGCCTTTTCAATTCTCCTAACATTATCCCTTTCATCCGGCGGCACTGCAATAACGTCTGTGCCAGCTTCCCCCAGAACGTCATGTGGCTTACGTCATGAACTCTATCAGGGTTGACTCTGTTGTATTAGGATGGCATGATGAGGATCCCGTCGTTTTCAATGTTTACATCCATTCGCCCACGAACGATCCGCGCTATCATCGCATCTGGATCCAACAAATCCGGTCCATGACATTCTTTGCCAATTGTGGTACCGGCAAACCCGTGGAGATCTTTTGCTGCAGCACCTGCAAAGGGAAAGACCATCCATCGGAAGCCTGTCCGTTCCTCGCGTTCCGGGTTGGCATGACGTTACACCTGCATGATACCACTTTTTTCGACAATATTCTACTCTATTAACCCCTTGGTTCTGTTATATATAACAATTCTGTTTGCTATCCTTTACCTCTCGGTATTATTTGTTATCTACTGTCATTGATTCTCATTGTCCAGCATAATAGTGCTAGACTGAATGTTGCTTTCGCCTTCAGGTGCCACCACTGGGCCGTGCCGTGACATATCTCCATTGGTCCAGCCCTTGCCTCTGCTTATATTAAACTTCCCTCCACATGACCCACGTTTCAACAAAACATAACGCTCGCTTGCAAAATTTCAACCTCAGCCGAGCCCCTCCATGTGTATCACACACGACGAGTTTGCCGTGTATCTTGTGATACAGGTTCAATCCCATTTATGACCTATCAAACACGCCTTTTCCTCAAAGGAAGTAAAACACGTTTTTTCGATGCAATTGTCGTGATTCTTGTCATTGCTGCAATAATGACGTCCGCGCGCATCGATTAAATGAACAAGGGCATAATTTGTGTCCATTCAAAGGGAGTTGAGTACCTCTACACCCCTGTTCGCTCCTTGAGAAGTTCAATCATGTCCGTTGGTGACGCTCTTGTGTTTCGCGGTCACGTTCGCCCGATAAACTGCGCCAAGTTCTCGCCGGATGGGTCCCTTATTGCGAGTGGAAGTACGTTGAGGATATCATGGTAACGAAGAGAGTATTCTGACCCCTTTCAAGGTGACGATGGCCGCATTTTCGTTGGTTCTATCACGAGGAAAATGCCACTGTGCATGTTTAGTGCAAGACAAGGCCCCGTCGTGGCACTGGAATGGGCTGAAATTCAACAACTCAAACTATCATTCATTGTCTCTGCTGGGGCAGATGGTACTGTCAAACTGTGGAAGAGGAATGTGAGTTATAATATCTGGCTCGTCTGATTCCGCTTGGTATTGACCGACAGTCGACATATAGCAAACTTCTTTTTCCTATGTTGGAATGTGTTCGGTGTTCGATGGTGCCATTGAAAATATGGATGTCAGAAAAAATATGGTGGCGGTGACGAGTGCTGGCAGAGTCGCTGTGCTAGCAATATCCGAAATAAACCGAATGGGTAACTTTCCACTCTCTCCAATTTTACCGGTACGAATGATTGATCCAGTTTACTGTAGACCCCTTTCAGCTTCGAGCGATAGAACCAAGTAATGCAGCTCCTGTCAAGTCAGGCCTTGCTAGAACCGTCCATTTTTTTGGACAAGGCAAATCGCTCATGGTCGGTTACCTTGATGCTCAAATCCTGTGAGTACAAGTAATCAATTTCATATCTCCTGACTAATGTGGAATCGCACAGAACTGCCTGGGATCTATCACCCTGGAAAGTTATTTGGAACCGCCGGATTGCAACGCGTATGTGGGTACTATGGTCAGTTAGAAGTCCGGTTTATCACTTATGAGTTATGACGGTGCCAGAGGCAACTCTGCTTGGGATGACGAAACTCAGACGCTCCTTGTATGGAATCTGGAAGATGGAATCGATATCTATCACATCGACAATGGACTTAACCGCGTTGGAAAAATTAACATGAAAATCCGTCGAAATATGGTGATTCAGCTGGAATTCTGCAATCACCACTCATATTTTATCTCGGGAAGTGATCATGGAGACGTTTATATATGGGATGTGAACTCGCAACGCCCGTATCAAATTCTACATCATTCTCCAGGTGTGTCGGGTCAGCTATGTTATATTCAGCGCCAAAACAATTTGTTAAGATCCCATTGCCGTGCAAACTGTTACCGTATGAGTACCCTTTTCGATGGTCGCGTTCATCTCATCTTTCCTCAGTTCTACGCCTGTCAGGATGGCAAGCTTATGATTGCTAGCGCATCATCAGAGAGCGACGATTCCCAGCCTACTATATGTATCTGGTCGAGTGTAAGTTTATCTTTTATCAAACTCGTGTTCCAGCTGACTTGCCAACAGTGTGACCAGTTTTCGACAAAACCATCAAAGCTAGTTAATCCTGCTGCAGTTGTCCCAATTCGGACAGGCTATGTTACCCCTGTTGACCTTAAGCAGTTATGGATTATCTGTATCTCGGTGATGGCTGGCAGCTTGCTTACGATACTGATGTGGTATCGCCTCTTTCGTTAGTAGCAGCCATCAAATCTGCACATGTGTGGCTGGGACCGGGTGGAGCTCGAGTCGGTTATCAACATTGGAAAAGGGCTTAACGTTAACGCCAACTGCACGTTTACATAATTATGCAATCATCCTGATTCTCTTAGGAACGTCCGTCTATCTCCGGACAAGGCGCGAGTCGATGTGTATAATCAATTAAATACAACGGATTTTCCATCTATTGCCCTCGACGCGGAAAAGCAACTCCGGTTCGGTGTACGCGCTGGCAATCATCCTTACACAGCGCGGTGTTGGACTTCGTGTATCAAATGCCTGACAAGGAAGCTGCCCCCTGGAGTTAAGAAGCTGGCCCCACCCTTCTGAGTGCAACCGAGCTGTTCCCTGACTCTGTCATAACATCACAACCATATATGGATTTCCCTTTCTTGTCCCCGCTAGTAGACACAGTTTTTTTTTATGTTTTAATTACCATTTCGTATAGATAACACCCAGTGGGGACCGTGACTTCGTCGTGGGACGCCAAATAGTAGTGACAACTCGACCCTGCTACTAGTAGATGCCAAACGAAAAAATAGAATAAGTAGATTCTTTATACCACGAGGATGTGTAGCATCTTGTAGGATCGCGCTAGCCGAGCCTTACTATATTCCCCCGGTTCCGGCATGGTGACGCTTGAACTCACTTGTACACCGTGACTATAACCGTCCAGACAGGCCTAGATATGGTTGATCTAGTTGACTATAGCTATATTTGCCACGATTTCAGACGAAGGCAATTGGCCGTATCGTGGTGCATCCCACAGGATCGTACATCCAGATCATGGTATATATTAGAAGAGGGTGAAATCCTAGGCCATGGTCCTGCCCCATCGTGTCATGTCGTGAACCGTCGTGCTGTATGCAATCTTATGCGCGCTGTTTCTTCGTCTTCGTTGCTCGTGTATCAGATTCATTAATAAAGCGCTAGAAATGGCAAGTAAGTTATGTTTGGACGACGTACCATCTGCTCCGCTGTTCCTTTGATTAGTAGACCGAATTGTTCCCGCATTTCGTTAGGGTTCTCAATGCAGCATTGTTAATGTCTATCTCAACCGCCTAATTTATAAAACATGACCGAATCAAAGAAAACATTACGACAAGTGAACATTGTTATAACAATTCGACGACCAGACGTCACTGGAGTGCAATAGTGAGCAAGAAAATTTGCACTGAAACCGAGCAATTGGCCGGGGAGCACATCTATCTCCAATTTTAACTGCGGAATGACAAACTTTGCCCCCTTCCAGTCTCCGAGTGGTAGTACCCATGTTACTCCATGATCGTTTGCGTCAATGTGTACTCGATCGGAACTACCTTCCATTACGGCAACCGTCGTGAAAGCGCTCTCAAAATCGAGCGCGGTCCTAGACCGTATATTCTCAAAGATTGCAAGATATGGTGAAATTCTGTAAAGATGTGTCAGATGATAAGTGAATGAAATAAACACATCCTCACTTTTTTTGTTCTTTCCAGATTCTTGGAGCGTAGTACTCAGTATAAGTGGCGATTTTAGATGCCACAGACTTGCGCAAGAGGTTTAAGAATTCATCAATAGCCTTCAGAACGACTTCGTCTTTTGATTTGCTATCTCTCGTAATGCCGAGTACTTTTTTATAACGTCTCCATACTCCAAAATGGTAAGCGGGTGTATTCGAGCGTGTTTCGACTTTTTTTCCTTTGGGTTTGACACCGGTGTGGGTAAAGGCATCCCATTTGGCGATGAGCAGGTCCATCTGGCCATTCGATATAACATTGCCGAATTGCTTGACCAAAAAATTGGGAAACGACTTGCGCAGAGTTGAAAGTGACACTCTAGCAACTATGCTGAGGCGGGATTGCTTGAATAATATGGTCTTCGCGTGCAAAGGGCATTTTACTTCGACGTTGCCCGATCGGTAGCCGCGTGTAGCTTTTCCATATTTCAATCTAATAGTTTCTTGAACCTCTGTTCTGGATTTTCGTTTTATGAAATCGCCAGGTACGGATGAACACTCGTGATACACTGCCATAGAATAAGCGAGTAGGAAAGCTGCCGGTTAAGCAACACATACGCGTGCGATATTCTGCTAGAAATCTGGCGCCGTAACGCAGGGATGAGCGTCTCAGATAACGTCTGTTTTTCGCTTCCTTTGTCCGACGCCCCCTCGGGCGATCTAAACAAATGTCACGACATTAAAATCATATGAAAAACTTGATATCATGCCTGATCTCTTCCGCTTTTGATTAACATTATCAGCTGGAATAACCTCCTTTGCCTCCTGCTCCTGCTTTGCCAGTTTATTCCTTTTCAAACGGAGTTTAGCTTTCTTGTTACGATTGACTTTTCCCATTGCTGAGCGAACTCTCCCGGAAGACTGTTTGTCCATCATTGACTAATAATTAGGCGATGAGATACAAAGTAAATTTGGCATGTTTATCTATTGACATCACCTGCCGCTATAGCTGACGAATCGTCCAAATTGTTCTCCGAGAATAACTGGTCGAGACGCTGAACGAGTATCAATCTTCGTATGAATCCGCTCATCAATCTTTGAACTTACAACTCTTTGATGGATAAGTTGAACGCTCTTTACCAATACTACGATAGTCTTCAGGTGCTGTGTAGGAGGTATGCGAACGTGATTACAAAGCAAGAACGTTTTGTATTAGTAGTAACACCCCTTTCCCACCATTACCTTTATTATTTCCACCCACTTTTTATTGTCCTCCTCGAGTACGGATGCGGATTTAGTGAACGCGTTCGATCATACGTAGAGAACCATGGGGACGCCGGACGACGCTTCATGCGCTTGATCGGTTTATAAATTTCTTATCTTCCATTCATAACAAACGCCACGAAACTTCTGAAGGCTACTCCATCCCATCGAATTCCATACCCAGTCATAATGGTACGTTTTTTACCCCTTTATTCGAACCTTTTCACACATCCAAATCCCTAGATGGCAAACACGTTTTATCCTTTGCCCTAATCCCAAACGTCACCTTTATTCCTTTCACCCACTCTTATTGTCCTCCTCGAGTACGGATGCGGATTTAGTGAACGCGTTCGATCATACTAGAGAACCATGGGGACGCCGGACGACGCTTCATGCGCTTGATCGGTTTATAAATTTCTTATCTTCCATTCATAACAAACGCCACGAAACTTCTGAAGGCTACTCCAATCCTATCGAATTCCATACCCAGTGATAATAGTAAGTTTTCGATCCCATTTCCAATCCCAAGATTAGATGGTATTCATGTCTTACTTTGCCCTAACCCTAATCCTAAAGGTTTTTTAAAACCCCCTCTATGCTGAGCGGCAATCGTCTTTGCTCGACGAAAGAGCATAGTCACTCGCGCAAGGTTCCTATATAGCTAGTCTTCCTAGTCCATTTGGACAGTGCAACGCGCCATCGTTTAGACACTTATACTACGATTTTCGCGAGGATCCTTCTGTTCACCGCCTGTTACGCACCATGTCAGTTTTGATCAGGGTGAGCATCTATGTCACATCAATCATCAGAAGCTGATTTTTCTACTTAAACCAACTGTAGATGTTATTCTCAAGAGCTATGGCATGAATGATGAAATCGGTGATAAGGGTACGGTAAGCTATTAGGACTGATGTACGTTTCTTTCTCAACCATTTCGTCCTTCTCTCGCTCATACGCCATCGATTTCAGATAGGACAACTCTTTCTCGTCCCTTCAACCCTTAACCTAGGCGTATTGCCGTCTGTTTTCCCAACCCTAACCCCAACCTCCCACGCTAGACACAGCTTTGCTTCGTCTTTCTCGTCTTCAACTCGTAACCTACACCCATCACGCCAGACAGTTTGCCCGTCTATTTTCCAACCCTAACACCAACCTTCCTCACCTACATCCGGACAAGCATCAGTGTGTCCTCACAGCACCGTTCCTTGGCGTTCATCCACCGCCCTTCAATTTCATCAGAACAAACAACTCTACCTCTACATCTAAAGAGGCCAAACAACTCGCATTGCGCCAACAGCGACATGGGTAAGAGAATAGTACTGATGTATGTTCTCTCTTAACCGTTTTACCCTGCTCTTACTCATACTCTATGGAATTCATATAGGACAATGTTTTGCTTCATCTTTTCCTCACTTTCTCGTCCATTACACTAGATCTATTGCCCGTCTGTTTTCCCAACCCTAACCCCAACCTCCGTCGGCTGCATCCGAACAAGCACCAGTATAATGGTTCGAAACTTGAGGAGAATGTAGGTTCCTCCTCAAACGCGCGTTCGACTAGCAGGTCAGTTCCTTCTAAGTTATTTTCTTTTGTCAACACTTCTGACAAGGCATGAACGTTTAGACACTTATGCTACGTTTTTCGCTAGGATGGTTCTGTTCACCGCGTACGCACCATGTCCGTTCTGATCAGGGTGAGCATCTATGTCACGTCAACCATCAGAAGCTGATTTTTCCACTTAAATCAATTGTAGATGTTATTCTCGATAACGTCATGAATGGTGAAAGCGGCGATATGGGTAAGAGAATAGGACTGATGTACGTTCTCTCTTAACCGTCTCGTCCTTCTCTTCCTCATACGCTATGGATTTCAGATAGGACAACACTTTACTTCGTCACGGGTCACAGTGACGGTGACCCGACCCGCCGAGTTCCTTCATACTCAAGATGCATACTCTCGCTTTCCCCACGATCGGCCACGATCAGTGTCTCCTTTAGTACCCTCCCTCATCTCGGGCAGTAATACCACTGCAACTAGCTCGCGTTCACACTCCTTTGCACCTAACCTCGCCGTCACTACTCCCTCCTTGACACAACAACCAAACTATCACATGCGCATAAGCTACTAGAATATGATCTAGTAGCCGAGTTTGTCCACTGCTAGACAGTACCCGTTTGCGAGGTACAGGCTCCAATCCGATCTGGCGTGCCCCGCTATGACTCTGGCACCAGTTGGGGTAATTAAGCTTGAAGCTTGAAGAGTGGGAGCTGCTGGGAACCGACAATGGTCTAGCGACTTGTCCAATATAAGTTCCGGGCTAGCGCACTCACTAGCGGCACAACAGAGGCTTGGAAGTTGAGTTGGTGGCTGGTGATAGGTTCAGGGGACCCTATAGATGCTATAAAGGCAGGTTAACGCAGCACTTGGTGGCTGCGATTCGAAGAGATCTGGATGATTGTTGCAATGGCGGTAGACGCAGACGCGTCAGGCCTCGGGTTTCCTGGCAAGTTCTGCTATAGTGGGCAAAGTACGACTCAGTACTACACTATCCACAAATATGTGTTATAAATAGTGGATGAACCGTGAGTAAGCCCCAGTATGTTACATGTCCAGGCTAGTTACGTTTTCTCTTGATCCCACGCCCATCTCAGATGATCAGCCACCCGGTTACTTAATATAAAGGCTGTTGAAACGTAAACGTACACCTGTTACATAATTACCTAAGACCCTGAAATCTAATCGACCATCACATTCTGCTGGTTCGAAGTCAATTCTTAGCCAGCGAGCATTTATTGTTCTTATGTAGAGAAATCAGACCATGTTCAGTAATCAGTGCTAACTCTCAGCTGTCTACGCTCTTTCGACGTTTCGACGCATGCTTGCATATTGAAACTCAGCTGGCAGTTCGCCGAGCCGGCAGTGGCACCAGGACATCAAACGTTTCAGTCGCCATCAAATAATGCTTGCGGTTGGATCATGATCATATATTCTGAATGCGAAGAATTGTTCGCCGTGACTCTTCTCAGACTCAACTTTCTCTGGCAACTTAGAATGTCCTCGCCATTTAACCTCGAGCTCATAATGGTAGCCATGCCAGGCTTACAATCTTCCAAGCGACCATACCACATTGATATGCTACCCACAGAAATTCTTTGCAGGATTTTTGACCAATTTTCTCGCTTGTCATCATCAGGCAGACGTCGGGTGCAGCTGATAATTCTCCTTTCTCATGTTTCGCGCCACTGGAGAAGCGTCATTCTCATCGACCCCACTTTATGGGACCATTTAGACCTTGACAGCTACCGCCGGCCGGATATTCTCAGAATATTTCTCGCCAGATCGAACCAAAGGAGTTTATCAATTAGAGTTGGCTGGCCAAAGACCATTTTCTGGTCCTCGGAGGAAGTTCCAGAGTTCAATGATACGTGTCGCGCCCTCGCCGAACAGTTACAGCGCATCAGCAAGCTTAGCATCATGGGACGTAACAGCACGCTCCGCCATTTTACTAGCAGGGTACTCGTAGCGGTCGAGCTTCCTCATCTTCAACATCTCGAACTGGTTTCGTGCACCGACCTCTCTCCATGGCTCCTTGGGCCCTTTCGGTTCAATCCCAATGTTTTTTCCAGCCTCTCGATCACACGTACCATGATCTGGATCACGGATGGTAACGGTCTGGCTGGTGTGCGAAGACTTGTTCTCAAGAAGGCGCGGCTCTCGTTCCTGGACGAGCGCAAGATACCATCCACTGCACCCCCGGCTAATCCGGCGACCATATACACAGACCTGCCCAACCCGAGTTTTTCTAGCCTTACCGATCTAGAAATTCATGCGCCTTTGGTGCACCCTGTTCCTGGGCATCCTGCGCAACCTATCTCAAATATCATCAGCGGAGATATTTTCCCCCCTCTGCCTTTCGCCCCTTCCTTCCGAACTGATGTACTCCGTTCGGTTACCCTATCCTCGCTATCCCTTTCCGTGCTGGATTATGCGACCAACTCGGAGGTCACTCCAGAACTGCTGGCGCGGCTCTTTCGCATGGTATCCATGGCAGGACTTCAAGAGCTGCATCTTATAGACCTCAGGGATCAGGCAATTGGCGGATTTTTACAGACCTTGGAGATGCGGCACTGCCGCTTTTCCTACCTACGCATATTGAAGTTCACAGCAGTCCCACTAGAGGATATCGTCAAGTATTCGGAAGTGGTAGGCTTGGAGAAGTTTGGACATCTGTTTTCCAATGCGTTCCCTGCTGTACGTGACGTGCATCTTGCGAAGCTTGATCCCATGCCATTAGTCGAGATCTTGAGGAAGGTCACTCTGTGGCCAATGTTGGAGCACGTTGACCATGAGGGCAAAGTCCTGAACATCAGGATTACGGACCAGGTTTGAAGGCCTATTGGGTGGCAAATGTTCCACTGGCAAATATGTTGCCTATCTTCTACCTATTGTCTATGTTCGTATGATGATGCAGCATTCTATACAACATGGATGTCTTCTACCTACTATATTCTCTACAATGTGGATATGTTGATGATTCATGCTACTATATCTCTATTCAGCTTCACTCGGTGCAAAGGTACTGTCTAAAATTAGACATGTGGGAAAAGGATCCTCAAGTCTCACAAAATAACCGTCCTCCTCTCCATACGGATGGGGATTCTATGAACGCGTTCGAGTCTAACCATAAGGGGGGCCTCGATCTTTGCAATAGTGAATGTATCGGTACTAACCTGGTTTCATTTTAGT
>WNGI01000300.1_pt2 | contig 35081 bp, 27 predicted proteins | sample 5400621 | NCBI WGS metagenome assembly WNGI01 (sample SAMN13153374, study PRJNA577476) | soil metagenome | isolation source: 20 cm soil or saprolite under Garry oak tree replicate 1 | place: USA:California | collected 2016-06-15
TTCGTCATCGACCTCGCGTTCCCGCAAGACCCGCGCGCGGGACTGACGCGCCGCTTCTTGGAGCGTGTACGGACCTCGGGGAAGGGGGTGACAGCCGTCGTCGCCGTGCTCGAGGTCGCTGGCGCGGTGTCGTTTCATTCCTCCGTGGAGGAGACGACGCGGCTCGCTCGTCGCTTCGGCGAGCTCTATGGGGTGCGGGTGTGGCCGGAGACGCGACGCCTCTACTTCGAGGCAGACGACGTCACCGCTCGCCTGGCTCGGCGAATGAAGCTCGGGGACGCGCTGATGCTCACCGCCGCCGAGAGCTGCCGGCCGCGAGCGTCGACGTTCATCACCTGGAACCCCGCCGACTTTCGCGGCCGGACGGCGCTGAGCATCGTCACGCCTCAGCAGTTCCTGCGTGGCTGAACCGGCGCGGGGCCGATGCCCAGCGCCCCAAACGCGGCGAAGTAGTCGTCCAGGCTCTACCGGCGCTGTGATCCCGCGGCCATCGGCCTTACAGATCCGGACTCGCCCCGCGCGTCGCCGGCCGCGAACACGCCCGGCACCGTCGTCTGGTAATCCGGCCCCGCCTTCACGTTGCCGCGCTCCGTGAGCTGGCAGCCGAGCTGAGAGATCACGGTGTCCGTCTCGGGACCGAGGAACCCGAGGGCCAGGAGCACGAGCTCGCAGGGCAGCTCGAACTCGCTGCCGGGCTGCTCCTTCATCACGGGGCGGCCGTTGTCGGTCTGCCAGTCGAGACGCACCCCGCGCAGCGCGCGCACACGCCCGTCTGCGTCGCCGAGGAACGCCTTCGTGTTGATCGAGAAGTCGCGGATCACACCCTCTTCGTGCGACGACGACGTCCGGAGGATCATCGGCCAGTTGGGCCACACGAGCGGTGGGCGGTCCTTCGGCGGCTCGGGCAGTAGCTCGAACTGGTGGACCGCGACCGCGCCCTGGCGGTTCGACGTCCCGAGGCAGTCCGACCCCGTGTCGCCACCGCCGAGGATGACGACGCGCTTGCCGGTCGCCAGGATCTGTCCGTCTACCCGGTCGCCGGCGTTCACCTTGTTCTGCTGCGGCAGGAAGTTCATGGCGAAGTGGATGCCGGCGAGCTCGCGGCCGGGCACCGGCAGGTCGCGCGGCTTGGTCGCGCCGCACGACAGGACGATCGCGTCGAACTCGCGCCGGAGCTCGTCGCCCGTGACGTCCACGCCGACCCGCACCGACGTCCGGAACGTCACCCCCTCGGCCGCCATCTGCTCCGTGCGGCGGTCGATGAGCCACTTCTCCATCTTGAAGTCGGGGATGCCGTAGCGCAGGAGGCCACCGATGCGGTCGTCGCGCTCGAAGAGCGTGACCGCGTGCCCGGCGCGCGCGAGCTGCTGCGAGCACGCCATGCCGGCCGGGCCGGAGCCGACCACCGCCACGCGCTTCCCGCTCTTGCGCGGCGCCACCAGCGGACCGACCCACCCCTCGTCCCATGCGTGGTCGATGATGTTCTTCTCGATGTTTTTGATCGTGACCGGGTCGTTGTTGATGTTGAGGACGCACGCCTCCTCGCACGGCGCGGGGCAGATGCGGCCGGTGAACTCGGGGAAGTTGTTCGTCGAGTGGAGCCGGTCGATCGCCTCGCGCCAGCGGCCCCGGTACACGAGGTCGTTCCAGTCGGGGATGATGTTCCCGAGCGGGCAGCCCTTGTGGCAGAAGGGGATCCCGCAATCCATGCAGCGCGCGCCCTGACGCTTGAGGACGTCATCGGGCGTGCGCTCCTCGAACTCGCGCCAGTGCTGCAGCCGCTCCGGCACGGGCTGCTTGTGGACCTTCTCGCGCTCGAACTCGAGGAAGCCGGTGATCTTACCCATCGTCAGACGGATGCGAGGCGGGCGGCGTCGGTGTCGAGGTGCTGCTTCGCGAGCACCTGGCGGTACTCGACCGGCATCACGCGCACGAGCTGGCGCACGGTTTCTTTCCAGCCGGACAAGAGCCGCCAGGCAACCGCGGAGTGCGTGTGGTCGTAGTGGCGCTGGATGAGCCCGCGGACGGTCGCGATGTCCTTCTCGTCGAGCGGCTCGACCTCGACCATGCTCTTGTTGCAGCGCTGCTCGAACGTGCCGTCATCGTCGAGCACGTAGGCGACGCCTCCGCTCATGCCGGCGGCGAAGTTCCGGCCCGTGCGGCCGAGGACCACCACGAGGCCCTTGGTCATGTACTCGCAGCCGTGGTCGCCGACGCCCTCGACCACCGCGGTGACGCCGCTGTTGCGCACGCAGAAGCGCTCGCCCGCCTGACCGCGGAGGAACACCTCGCCGCCGGTCGCGCCGTAGAGCGAGACGTTGCCGACGATGATGTTCTCTTCCGGCGCGAAAGTCGCGTCGCGCGGCGGATAGACGACGATGCGTCCGCCCGAGAGACCCTTGCCGAAGTAGTCGTTGGCGTCGCCCTCGAGCTCGACGGCGATGCCGTCGGCGAGCCACGCGCAGAAGCTCTGTCCGGCGGAGCCGGTGAACTTGATGCGGATGGTCTCGGGCGGCAGCCCCTCGCCACCGTGGCGGCGGGAGATCTCCGCCGACAGCATCGTGCAGACCGTCCGATTGCGGTTCGTGATCGGCAGATCGAGCGACACGGGCTCCCGGCGGAGCAGGGCGGGCTGGCAGCGCTCGATCAGCGTGTTGTCGAGCGCCTTCTCGAGCCCGTGGTCCTGCGTCGTGATGCACCGGGTGGCGACCGTGGGCGCCACGTCGGGCTTGTGGAGGATCTGCGAGAGATCGATGCCCTTGGCCTTCCAGTGATGCGACACGTCGCGCACGTCGAGCATGTCGACGCGGCCGATCATCTCGTCGACGGTTCGGAAGCCGAGCTCTGCCATGATCTCGCGCAGCTCCTCGGCGATGAACATCATGTAGTGCACGACGTGCTCGGGCTTTCCCTCGAACTTCTTCCGCAGCACCGGGTCCTGGGTCGCGATACCGACCGGGCACGTGTTCAGGTGGCATACCCGCATCATGATGCAGCCCGACGCCACCAGAGCGGAAGAGGCGAAGCCGAACTCCTCGGCGCCGAGGAGCGCGGCGATGGCCACGTCGCGCCCGGTCTTCAGCTGCCCGTCGGTCTCGATGCGGATGCGGCCCCGCAGGTCGTTGGCAACGAGGATCTGCTGCGTCTCGGCGAGCCCGAGCTCCCACGGGATGCCGGCGTGCTTGATCGAGGTGAGGGGCGACGCGCCGGTGCCGCCGGAGTCGCCGCTGATGAGGACCACGTCGGCCTTCGCCTTGGAGACGCCAGCCGCGACGGTTCCGACGCCGACCTCGGCCACGAGCTTCACGCTGATGCGCGCCCGGTTGTTCGAGTTCTTGAGGTCGTGGATCAGCTGGGCGAGGTCCTCGATCGAGTAGATGTCGTGGTGCGGGGGCGGCGAGATGAGCCCGACGCCCGGCGTGGAATAGCGGATCTTCGCGATGTACTGGTCCACCTTGTGGCCGGGGAGCTGGCCCCCCTCGCCGGGCTTCGCGCCCTGCGCCATCTTGATCTGCAGCTCGTCGCAGTTGACGAGGTAGTAGCTGGTGACACCGAAGCGCCCCGACGCCACCTGCTTGATGGCGCTCCGCCGCCAGTCGCCGTTCGGGTCGCGCTGGTAGCGCACCGGATCCTCGCCGCCCTCGCCGGTGTTCGACTTGCCGCCGATCCGGTTCATGGCGATGGCGAGGTTCTCGTGCGCCTCGCGGCTGATCGAGCCGAGCGACATGGCGCCGGTCTTGAAGCGCTTGACGATCTCCGCCGCCGGCTCGACTTCCGCGAGCGGCACCGCCATGCCGGGCTTCAAATTGAGCAGACCCCGGATCGTACACAGTCGCCGGCTCTCGTCGTTGACCAGCGCCGTGTACTCCTTGAACTTCTTGTAGCTGCCGGCTCGCACGGCGTGCTGGAGCGTCGCCACCGTGTTCGGGTTGTACATGTGATGCTCGCCACGTCGGCGCCACTGGTACTGTCCGCCGAGGTCGAGATCGCCGTCGAGCGACGGCGAGACGACGTACGCATGCTCGTGGCGCGCCTCGGCCTCGGCGGCGATCACCTCGATACCGACGCCCTCGATGCGTGACGCCGTCCAGGTGAAGTAGCGCTCGACGAGCTCCGCGTTCAGCCCGACCGCCTCGAAGATCTGTGCTCCCCGGTAGCTGTGGAGCGTCGAGATCCCCATCTTGGTCATGACCTTCAGCACGCCCTTGTCGATCGCCTTGATGTAGTGCGCGACCGCGTCCTCGACGTCGACGTCCTTGAGCACCTCCGCGGCAACCTGATCGCGGAGCGTCTCGTAGGCGAGGTACGGGTTCACTGCGCCCGCGCCGTAGCCGAGGAGAAGGCAGAAGTGCATCACCTCGCGCGGCTCACCCGACTCGACGACGAGGCCGACCCGCATGCGGGAGCCTTCGCGGATCAGGTGGTGGTGCACGGCGGCGGTCGCGAGCAGGCTCGGGATCGGTGCCTGCGCCTCCGCGACGCCGCGGTCGGAGAGGACGAGGATCGTGTGCCCGCCGGCAACGGCCTCGGCGGCGCGCTCGCAGAGCTCCTCGAGCGCCGCACGGAGCCCCGCGCCGCCCGACCCGGCCGGGAAGAGCATCGGCAGCGTGATCGCATGCAGATGGCCGTCGTCGAGCTGCTTTATCTGCGCGAGCTGTGCGTTGGTGAGGATCGGACTCTTCAGATGGAGCTGTCGGCAGTGGAGCGCCGTCTCGTCGAAGAGGTTCTGCTCCGGCCCGATCGAGGTCTGGAGCGACATGACGAGCTCCTCGCGGATCGGGTCGATGGGCGGATTGGTCACCTGGGCGAACAGCTGCTTGAAGTAGTTGAAGAGCAGCTGCGGGCGGTCGGACAGGCAGGCGAGCGGGGTGTCCGTGCCCATCGAGCCGACCGCCTCCTGGCCGTTGATCGCCATCGGGCTCATCAGGAGCCGCAGGTCCTCGACCGTGTAGCCGAAGGCCTGCTGCCGCGTGAGGAGCGTGTCGGGCTCGTAGGCCGGCGGCACGTCGGGCGGAGGCGGCAGGTCGGCGAGCCGCTTCAGGTTCTGGTCGAGCCACAGCCGGTAGGGCCGGCGCGCCGCCATCGACTCCTTCAGCTCCTCGTCGCCGATGATCCGCCCCTGCTCGGTGTCGACCAGGAACATGCGGCCCGGCTGGAGCCGGTCCTTGTGCAGGACGTTGGCGGGCGGGATGTCGAGCACTCCCACCTCGGACGCCATGACGACGAAGCTGTCGTTGGTGACGACGTAGCGCGAGGGCCGGAGCCCGTTGCGGTCGAGCACGGCGCCGATCACGCGGCCGTCGGTGAAGGCGATCGACGCGGGGCCGTCCCAGGGCTCCTGCAGCGAAGCGTGGTACTCGTAGAAGGCGCGCTTCGCCGCGCTCATGCTCTCGTGGTTCTGCCACGCCTCGGGGATCATCATCATGAGCGCATGAGGCAGCGACCGGCCTGTCCGCTGCAGCAGCTCGAGCGCGTTGTCGAACATGCCCGAGTCGCTGGTCGCGGGGTCGATGATCGGGAAGAGCTTGCGGACGTCCTCGAAGTGCGGCGACGCGAACATCGCCTGGCGCGCGTGCATCCAGTTGATGTTGCCGCGGAGCGTGTTGATCTCGCCGTTGTGCGCGATGAAGCGGTACGGATGCGCGCGATCCCACGACGGGAAGGTGTTGGTCGAGAAGCGCTGGTGGACGAGCGCCAGCGCCGACGTGAAGAGCGAGTCGGTCAGGTCGGCGTAGAAGGCGGGAATCTGCTCGGGCTGGAGGAGCCCCTTGTAGACGATCGTCCGTGCCGAGAGGCTCGGGATGTAGAACCGTTCGGAGTCGGGCATGCGGGAGAGCCGCACCAGCTGCTCGACGCGCTTGCGAATGACGTAGAGCTTGCGCTCGAGCGCCTCGGCATCGTCGGCGTCGCGGCCGGCGCCCACGAACACCTGGCGGATCTGCGGCAGCACGCTGCGCGCGAGCGGTCCCGGCGCGTTCTCGTCGACGATCACCCGACGCCACCCGAGGAGCCGCTGCCCCTCCTCGCGGATCACCTTCTCGACGATGCGCTCGCACTCGTTCTTCTGGCGCGTCTCGCGTGGCAGGAAGACCATGCCGACGCCGTAGGTGCCGGGCGCCGGGAGCGCGATGTCGAGCCCGCGGCACTCGAGGCGGAAGAACTCGTCGGGGATCTGCACGAGGATACCGGCGCCGTCGCCCGTCAATGGATCGCAGCCGCAGGCTCCGCGATGGGCGAGATTCCGGAGGACGGTGAGGCCCTTCTCGATGATCTCGTGCGACCGCTCGCCCTTCACGTTGACCACGAAGCCGACGCCGCAGGCGTCGCGCTCGGCGCGCGGATCATGGAGCCATCTCGTCCGGCGTTCCATCGTCACGCTCTCCGCAAATGGGCCGACCGTTCGCCGTTGCGGCGCGACCGCTTGCCGGCCGGCGCCGCCTCGCCGTCGCCCGGGTTGAGTGCGAGCTGCACGCGCTCGGTGTGGGTCGAAAGGACGACCATCGTCTCCGTCCGGGCAACACCCGGCAGCGAGCGGATCTCGCTGATCAGGCGCTCGAGCGACGAGGTGTTCGCCGTCTTCGCCTTGATGAGCAGCGTGTAGCCACCGGTCACGTGATGGCACTCGAGGACGTCGTCGAGCGCCGCTACTTTGCGTTCGAAGTCCGCAATTCGATCCGGATGCGTGATCAGGACGCCGATGAACGCCGTGATGTCGAGGCCGAGGCGACGCGCGTCGAGGAGCGCCCGGTAGCCGAGGACGACGCCGGCGGCTTCGAGCTTCTTGATCCGCTCGAGAACGGCCGGCGCCGAGAGCCCGACCGCCTCGCCGATGCGGGCCAGAGGCGTCCGGCAGTCGTCCTGGAGGAGGCCCAGGATCTGAAGGTCTGTCTCGTCCAGCTCGGGCGTGCCGAATCTCATAAGGTGGGAAGGCTGGTTCACGGAACAAGTAACCGGAAGCGATGGCGCTTGTCAATGGTTTATTAAGGAATCGGGCGACCGCGCAATGAGTGGTGCGCCGGCAAAATTTTCCTTGCGATTCGGTCCACACCTGTGATGAAAGAGCCCGTTCCCCTGGCCTCGCCCCCCTTTCGGAGGAGGAGTCGCATGTCTCGACATCTCGCCGTGGTGCTCGCGCTCATCGTCTCCGCACCGCGCCTCGCCGGCGCGGTCAACTCCTGTCAGCTGCGGATCGGCCGGGCCGTGGTCGGCTATTCGAACGCCAGATTGAAGGCGATCTCGTCGTGCGAGGACAAGCGCTCGAAGGGCACGCTGCCGGCGTCAACGATCTGCCGTCCGCAGTGCAGCGGGACCGCGAAGCCGCAGGCGCCCTGCCGTACGGACACCGACTGCGGCCTGTGCGTGGGGGGCACCAATACCGGGGCCCTCTGCGGGGCCAATCCCGACTGCCCGGGCGGCTCGTGCAACACCGGCACGTGTCAGGCCGTCACGGACCCCTCCACCGCGACCCGGCTCGCCAGCGCGCAGAGCCGGTACACGAGCGTGATCGTCCACGGCTGTCCGGGCACGCTGCCGCCCATTGGCCCCGCCTGCGACGACAGCGCCGCGACCGCCTCGACGCTCGCCGCCTGCATCACGGCGCCCGTGCAGGACACCGACGTCGAGACGATCAACGCCGACACGCTTGCGCGCACCTTCTATGACTCCGCGGCGCCCGTCACCGACGTGGGACTGCGCAAGTGCGAGGCGGCGATCAGCCGCCAGACCCGCAGCTATCTCGGCCGGCGCATGAAGGCCATCAAGAAGTGCGAAGAAAAGCAGGCGCGGGCCGTTCTCCCGGGCCCGTGCCCCGATGCGACCGTGATTGCCGCCTTCGACGTCGCCCGGACAAAGCTCGACACCGCCATCCGGAAGTTCTGCTCGGAGACCCAGCTCGCGGGCACCATGCCGGAGCTGAAGTTCGGCGTCCCCTGCGAGAGCTACAAGCTCGTGACCTACAAGCGCGGGCCCATGAACGCGAACGCGATTCCCGTGCAGGACCGGCTCATCCGCTGCATCACCGACGCCGCGGCGGGCGTCGCGGATCGGATGATGGACATCCCGTACGTCGACCCGGAGTCCTCGGACTTCAGGTCCGGCGTCGCGGCCGGTGACGGTTCGCCGGACGGAGCGATCTTCTGGACCCGGCTTCCCGATTCGACGATGGGTGCCTTCCTCGACGTCGTCCTCGGCGCGGACTTCACGGGTCCGCTGGTGGGCGGCACCCCGGTCGCCGTCAGCTCCAATCCCGGTGACGACGGCGCCGTGAAGAAGGCGGTGACCGGGCTCAGCCCGGGCACGGTCTACAGCTACCGGTTCCGCCAGGGTACGAAGTCGAGCCGCGTCGGCCGTCTCGTGACCCCGCCGAGCCCGAGCACGGAGGCGCCGGTGCGCCTCGGCTGGAGCGGCGACTCGAACGCGTTCTTCCGGCCGTTCAGCGTCCTCGACCCGCTCCGTCTCCCGGCCGTCGACGCGTGGCTCTTCATCGGCGACACCATCTACGGCGACGATCCGCGCTCGAGCGGGCTCGACGCGATGACGGTGCAGGACTATTACGCGAAGTATCGCGAGAACCGCGAGGACGGCGCGCTGCGCGACATCCTGGCCGCGGCCGGCACGTACGTGCAGTGGGACGACCACGAGGTCCGGAACGACTTCGCGGGCGCGTCGCCCATCTGGACGGTGTCCCCGCGCGTCGTGAACGGCAACAAGGCGTTCCGCGTCTACAGCCCGATCCGCGAGAACACGGGCGACGCGATGCAGCTCTACCGGAGCTTCCGCTGGGGTAGCCTCGCCGAATTCTTCCTGATCGACGACCGGCAGTACCGCTCGCCGAAGTACACGTGCTGCAACACGGCGGCGGAGTCGGGCTTCGTGCTGAACGACGATGACACCACCTGCCACGTGAGCGGCGAGGCGCTAGTGCCGTCGAGCACCTGCAACACGGCCATGGCGGACAGCTCGCGGACGATCCTCGGCGCGGCGCAGAAGGCCTGGCTCGAGAACGGTCTGATGAACTCGACCGCCACCTTCAAGTTCATCATGAACGGGCCGCCGATCACCCAGCTGCTGTTCGTCCCCTACGACCGCTGGGAGGCGTGGCCGGCGGAACGCACCGAGATCCTCGACTTCATCCAGAACAACAGCCTGAAGAACGTCATCTGGCTCTCGACCGACCTGCACGGGATCGTCATCTCGCCGGAGCGCGTCGACACCGGCATGACGCACTTCACGCCAGAGATCGTGGCGGGCGCCATCGGCATGGACCCGATCTTCCGCGAGCTGCCGCCGTCGGTGCTCGGCGTGCTGCCGGCCATTCCCGGCATTCTCACGCAGGTCAGCGAGTTCGATCTCGACCGCTTCAACATCGTGACGATCAACGTCGATCCGGGGGCGCCCGCGGTCGCGCGCTTCGACTTCGTCGACCGCACGGGCCTGACGATCCACTCGATCAGCTTCGACGCGGTCCCGTAACCGACCGCGACGGCGTCGGCGGGCCTGCTCGGGCAGGCCCGCCGTCAGCCGCGCGGCACGATCCCGCGCTCCTCGAGGAAGCCGAGGATCTGGGCGACGCTCGCCTCGACGGCCTGGTCACCCGTGCGGATCGTGAGCTCGGGCTGGAGCGGCGCCTCGTACGGGGCCGAGATCCCGGTGAACTCCGGGATCTCGCCGGCGCGCGCCTTCTTGTAGAGACCCTTGACGTCGCGCTGCTCGCACGTCTCGACCGGGCAGTCGACGAAGACCTCGATGAAGTCGCCCGCCTGCATGATCGCCCGCACCTGATCGCGGTCCGCCCGGTACGGCGAGATGAACGCCGTCAGCGCCACAAGGCCCGCGTCGGTGAAGAGCTTCGCGACCTCGCCGATCCGGCGGATGTTCTCGGTGCGGTCGGCGGGGGAGAAGCCGAGGTTCTTGTTGAGACCGTGGCGAATGTTGTCGCCATCGAGGATGTAGGAGCGCACGCCGCGCGCGCAGAGGTCCTTCTCGAGCGCGACCGCGATCGTCGACTTCCCCGAGCCGGAGAGTCCCGTGAGCCAGACGGTGCAGCCACGGTGGCCGTTCAGCTGCTCGCGGTCGGCGCGCGTGACCGCGCCGGGATGCCAGACGATGTTGGTCGCCTTCCCCTTGGTCATGGGGCGAGTCCTTTATCGGCCCGCGGGGGGTGCGGCAAGCGCGCCGGCACTTGACCCGCTGGCCGATCGGTGTGCATCGAGGACGTACCGCCCGAGCGAAGCACCATGCGGCTCGTCGACTCCCTGCGCGAACTGGTCGACCCCGACGATCCGACCTGCCGGGACCCCGAGTTCATCCGGTCCTATGCCCTGCCGTTCTTCCGCTGGATCGGTGCCCGCTACTTCCGTGCCGAGCTCGAGGGCGAGGACAATCTGCCGCGCACCGGCCCGTTCATCGCCGTCGCGAACCACAACGGCGGCCCGATGCTCCCCGACGTCTGGGTCATGGCGGCGTTCTGGTGGGCGTCGCTCGGCGCCGAGCGTCCGGCCTACGCCATGGTCCACGATGCGGCGCTCGCCATCCCCGGCCTCCGGACCTTCCTCGTCAAGATCGGCGGACTCCGCGGATCGCGGCAGAACGCGGAGAAGGTGCTGCGCGCCGGCGCGCCCGTGCTCGTCTACCCGGGCGGCGAGCTCGACTGCCTGAAGAGCTTCTGGCGCCGTCACACGATCGACTTCCACGGCCGCACGGGCTTCGTCGAGCTCGCCATGCAGACCGGCGCGCCGATCCTCCCCGTGGTGAACGTCGGCGGGCACGAGGTGTACGTGACCCTCTGGTCGAGCGAGCGCCTCGCGCGCTGGACGGGCATGGCGCGGCTCACGCGCGTGAAGACGCTGCCGGTGAACGTCGGCCTGCCATGGGGGATCTGGGTGAGTGGCTTCGTGCCGTACCTGCCGCTGCCCGCGAAGTTCGTGTATCGGGTCGGTGAGCCGATTTACCTGGCACACGACCCGCGGCGGGCGCGCGACCCGCACGCCGTGCGGGAGGCCTACGCGCGGGTCACGCGCGTCATGCAGGACATGCTCGACGATCTCGCACGAAGACGGCGGATGCCCGTGTTGGGGCTCGCGGCGTGAGCCACGCGCCCGCTAGCGTTGCATGAACCGGATCTGGCGCCACTGCTCTTTGGGGAACGCGGTGACCGCCAGGAGATCGTCGACGGCCCCGCGAGCAGGCGGGCAGCTCCGGCCACCGCGGCGCCGGCTGCTTGGACTGTCTGAACTCCCGCCATCGTCGGCTGGCCATCGTTCATCCAGCCACCGCTACCGGACCTCGTACACCACGTCCGCGGACACTAACGCCGGCCTCCGGGCCCGCTGACGCTGGCCCGTGACAACGTCCGCGGTGCGCGCGCCGACGCGATTGCATTGCCGCAGGATAGGACTTGACGCCAAGCTAACAATCTGCTATATCTGCCCTATTCAAGCATGAGGCGACTGCCCATCCAGCTCGAGCTCCGCCCGCGGACCTGGGGCGGCAAGCGTCCCGGCGGCGGTCGCAAGCCGTCGGGTCGGAAGGTTGGGGTTCCGCATCGTGCTCGCCCCGTGCACGATGCTCGCCATCCAGTGCACGTGACGTTGCGGGCATGCCGTGGACTTCCTTCGCTGCGCACCGAGCCGCTGTTTCCGGCGATCCGGTGCGGACTCGCGCAGGCGTCGCGCGGCGGCCTGCGCGTATTGCACTTCTCCGTTCAGCGCGATCATGTCCACTTACTCGTCGAAGCGCTGGATGTTCGCGCCCTCTCGCGCGGGCTTCAGGGACTTGCGATCCGCATCGCGAAGGGACTGAACCGGGTCCTCGGACGGCGGGGAAGAGTTTGGAATGATCGCTTCCATGCGCGAGCGCTGCGGACGCCGCGCGAGGTCAGAAACGGTCTGGTCTACGTGATTCAGAATTGGCGCAAGCACACGCCCGGCGCGCGGGGGCTCGATTGGCGCTCGTCAGCCATCTGGTTTCAGGGCTGGCGGACTCCGATCCACTCGATGAACGGAACGTCACCCGTGGTGGTACCGCGCACGTGGCTTGCCGCGGTCGGTTGGCGCCGCCTCGGGCTGATTCATCCCGACGAGCATCCGGCGCCCGCACGTGGCAGACGCTCGACGGCGCGAGGTACGTGACCCATGGCGTGCATCGGCGCCCGGAGGGGAATCCACCGACAATCCGTCACGGTCACCAGGAGCTTGTTCGCGGCCGCGCGCCGCCCGTGACGCCGCTATTCACCACGCTTTTCGTCCTACCGGCGCGCGCCCCACGCGTTCCAGTAGGTCAGCTGCTTCGCCGGAAGCCGCGCCGCTGGTTTGAACTCGGCACCCTTCACGTGCGCGACCGGCAGCAGCGCCGCCTGCGTCACGGTCTCGGGAATGCCGAGCAGCTCGGCGACGTCGCGCTCGTACATGATGTGAAGCGTCGTCCACGCGGACCCGAGCCCCCGGGCGCGGAGGGCGAGCATGAGCGACCACACCGCCGGCAGGATCGAGCCGTACTGCGACGCCTGGACCACGGGCCCGGCGTTCTCCACCCGGCCGTCGACGCAGGCGATGACGTGCACCGGGACCTCGTGGAGATGCTGCGCCAGATACGTCGCCGAGTCGACGATCCGTGGCAGCTGCCGCGCCCGCGGGTCGTCGGGGGCGAGCGCATCGCGGAACGCGTTCGGCATGTTCGCGTACGCCTCGAAGGCGCGCCGGTAGAGCTCGCCGATCCGGGCGCGCTTGGCAGCATCGGTCACGACGACGAAGTGCCAGCCCTGCGAGTTCGATCCGGTCGGGGCCTGGAGCGCGACCTCGATCGCCCGCTCGACGAGGGCGGGATCGACGGGGCGCCGGAGGTCCAGGCGCTTGCGGACCGAGCGCGTGGTCGTGAGCAGGCGGTCGACGGTGGCGAGGTCCAGGTCCATGGATGGTCTCCTCTCAGTGGATGCGCTTCTCGTGCCCCGACCACTCGCGCTCCCGCAGCACGAACTTCTGCACCTTGCCGGTCGAGGTCTTCGGCAGCGGCCCGAATTCGACGGCCTTCGGACATTTGAAGTGGGCGAGCAGGCGGCGGCAGTGGGCGACGATGTCGTCCGCCGTCGGGCGGCGGCCTTCCTTGGCGACGACGAAAGCCTTCGGCACCTCGCCCCACTTCGCGTCGGGGACGGCGATGACCGCGACCTCGAGGACGTCGGGGTGCTGGGCGATCGCCTGCTCCACCTCGATGGTCGAGATGTTCTCGCCGCCGGAGATGATGATGTCCTTCTTGCGGTCGCGGAGCTCGATGTAGCCGTCTGGGTGCATGACGGCGACGTCGCCCGAATGGAACCAGCCGCCGCGGAAGGCCTGCGCCGTCGCCTCGGGATCGTCGAAGTAGCCCGCCATGACGTTGTTGCCGCGCATCACCACCTCGCCCATCGTCTCGCCGTCGGCGGGCACGTCGTGCATCGCGGTGTCCACCACGCGGAGCTCGCACGCCACCAGGTTCGCGACGCCCTGGCGCGCCCGGAGCCGCGCCCGCACCTCCAGGTCGAGCCCGTGCCACTCCGGGTGCCAGTCGCAGTGCGTGTGCGGACCGTACGTCTCAGTGAGGCCGTAGATGTGGGTGATCTCGGCCCCGATCCGCTCCCACTGCGCGAGCAGGGTGGGCGAGGGCGGCGCGCCGCCGGTGGCGATGCGCAGCGCGCGCGGGAGCCGTTCAGGTGGCGCAGCGCCGTCATTGACGAGCATGATCAGCACCGTCGGGGCGCCGTTGAAATGCGTGACGCCCTCCGCGGCGACGAGCCGCCACACGAGCGCCGGATCGACCCGGCGCAGCAGCACGTGGCGGCTGCCGGCACCCGTGAGCGCCCATGGGAAGCACCAGCCGTTGCAGTGGAAGAGCGGCAGCGTCCAGAGGAAGACCGACGACGCGTCGAGCCGCTGGACGACGATCTCCGAGAGCGCGTTCAGGTATGATCCCCGGTGCGTGTACATGACGCCCTTCGGACGTCCCGTGGTGCCGGAGGTGTAGTTGATGGAGTAGAGGTCCTCCTCGCCGGGGATGCTGCAGGCGAGCGATTCGTCCGGCGACACGTCGATGAACGTCTCGTACTCGGGTCGGCCGGACGTTCGCGGCACATCCGGGGCGAACTCGGGGTCGTCGATGGTGATCGTCCGCTCGGGCGGGGCCAGCGCCGTGAGACCGGCGGCGAGCTCGGCGTCGACGAAGAAGAACCGCGCGCCCGAGTGGCCGAGGATGTAGCCGATCTCGTCGGCGTTGAGGCGCGTGTTGATCGCGACCAGCACGCCGCCGGCGAGCGCCACGCCGAAGTGCGCCTCGAGGAGCGCGGGCACGTTCGGTGCGAGGAACGCCACGCGATCGCCGCGTTCGAGGCCGGCCCGCCGGAGCGCGGTCGCGAGCTGCCGGATGCGATGCCCGAGCTGCTCGTAGGTGAAGCGACGCTCGCCGTATACGACGGCGGTGCGCCCCGCGTAGACGCGCGCCGCGCGCTCGAGGAAGAGCAGTGGCGTCAGCTCGGTCCGATTCACCCGCACGATCGGCTCCCTCCCGTCTCGAAGGGTAGGTTACTCCCGGCTTTCGGGGCAAGGGCGTCGTACGCGCCCGGCGCGCATCGCTCGATCGGCGGATGCCGCCGCAGCGGTGAAGCCGCCAGCCTTCGGCGTGCTGGACAGGCCTCGCACAGAGGCGTCGGCGGGGCGGGCGTACCTCGTCTGTCGCGCCGGCTTCGCCGGCCGCGACATGCGGCGCGCGCGGGTCACCGAGCGTTCCACTCTCGCGTCCGGTCCCGACCCGAGATGTATCTCGGGTCGGCGCTTCAAATGCGGCCGCCGGCCCGCTATCGTGGCCGGAGGTGAGTGGCGCCCCGCTGACGCTCGAGGGCTGGTACGTCCTCCACGACTTCTACGCCGTCGACTGGCCGCGCTGGAACGCGCTCACGGTCGACGATCAGGAAGCGATCCTCCTCGAGGCGACCACCGTTCTCGAGACGCAGACGCATCCGCCGGACGGCCACACTGCCTGCTGGTCGCTGCTCACGCAGAAGGGCGATCTCGCCTTCATGCACTGGCGCCGCCACCTGGAGGCGCTGCGCTCCGAGGAGATGGGCCTCAGCCGGACGCGCCTGCGCGCCTACCTGCGACCCACGTATTCCTACCTGTCGGTGATCGAGCTCGGCACGTACGAGCTTGCCGCGCACGCCGCGGCGATGCTCGAGCGGAAAGGGACGCGGCCCGGCACCCCCGGCTACGACGACGCGCTCAAGAGCGAGCTCGAGCGCCTGGCACGACCGCGTCTCTTCCCGCAGGTCCCGCCCGGCCGCTACGTGTGCTTCTACCCGATGTCGAAGCGGCGCGGCGAGCAGGTGAACTGGTTCGATCTGCCGGCCGACCAGCGGGCGGAGCTGATGCGCGGCCACGGGGCGATCGGTCGCCAGTACGCGGGCCAGGTCGTGCAGGTCATCTCGGGATCGGTGGGTCTCGACGACTGGGAGTGGGGCGTGACCCTCTTCGCCGACGACCCGCTCGTCTTCAAGAAGCTCGTCTACGAGATGCGCTTCGACCCGGCGAGCTCGCGCTACGCGCTCTTCGGGCCGTTCTACGTCGGCATCCGGTTCGCGCCCGCGGTGCTGCCCGACGTCATGCGCGGTGCCGTCGCCGTCAGCTGACCGGCGGCCGGGTCACCGCGCCCTCCGCAGCCGACGAGACGAGCGCGACGTACTTCGCGAATACGCCGCTCGTGTAGCGCGGAGGCGGCGGCCGCCAGCGCGCGAGCCGCTCGCGCAGCGTCGCCTCGGGGACCTCGACGTCGAGCCGCCGCGCCTCGATGTCGAACCGGATCGGGTCGCCCTCCTCGACGGCCGCGATCGGGCCGCCCACCGCCGCCTCCGGGGCGACGTGCCCGGCCATGAGGCCGCGCGTCGCGCCACTGAAGCGCCCGTCGGTGAGCAGCGCGACGTGCTCGCCGAGACCCTCGCCGACGAGCGCCGCGGTCACGCCGAGCATCTCGCGCATGCCCGGGCCCCCGCGTGGCCCCTCGTAGCGGATGACGACGACGTCGCCGGCGCGGATCTCGCGGCGGGTGACGGCCGCCATCGCGTCCTCCTCGCGATCGAACACGCGCGCCGGCCCCGCATGGCGCAGGCGCTCGTGGCCCGCGACTTTCACGACGCAACCGTCGGGTGCCAGGTTGCCGCGCAGGATCACGAGGCCGCCCGTCGGCTTGAGCGGTCGGTCGAGCGGCCGTACCACCTCCTGCCCGCTCCGCTCGACGGCGCGCGCCGCCTCCTCGGCGAACGTGCGGCCCGACGCGGTGACCGTCCGGCCGTCGGCGAGCCCCGCCGCGACGAGCCGTTGGGCGACGACGCCCGTGCCGCCCGCGCGACCGAGGTCGACGGCGGTGAAGCGCCCGCCGGGCTTGAGGTCGGCCCAGAGCGGTGTCCGGCGGCTCACGCGGTCGAAGTCGTCGATCGTGAGCGGCACGCCGACCTCGCGCGCCAGCGCGAGCAAGTGGAGCACGGCATTGGTCGACCCGCCGCTCGCCGCGACGCCCGCGATCGCGTTCTCGAACGCGGCGTGGGTGGCGATCGCGCGCGGGCGAAGGCCGCGGCGGAGCACGTCCATCACGAGCTTCCCCGTGTCGGAGCCGACCGCGTCCTTGGCCGGGTCGGTCGCCGCGATGCTGGCGGTCCCCATCGGCGAGAGTCCGAGGAACTCGAGCGCCATCGCCATCGTGTTGGCGGTGAACTGGCCGCCGCAGGCGCCCGCGCCGGGGCAGGTGCGGTCCTCGAGCTCCTTCAGGTCGGCGTCGGTCATCCGGCCGGCCGCGTTGGCGCCCACCGCCTCGAAGAGGTCCTGGATGGTCACGTCGCGTCCCTGGAAGCGCCCCGGCTGGATCGAGCCGCCGTAGAGCACGACGCCCGGCACGTCGAGGCGAAGCAGGGCCATGGCGCCGCCGGGAATCGTCTTGTCGCAGCCGACGAGCACCACCATGGCATCGAACATGTGGCCGCGTCCGACGAGCTCGATCGAGTCGGCGATGACCTCACGGCTGACGAGGGACGTCTTCATGCCCTCGGTACCCATCGTGATGCCGTCGCTGATGGCGATCGTGTTGAACTCCATCGGCGTCCCGCCGGCCTCGCGCACGCCGCGCTTCACGTGCTCGGCGAGCCCCCGGAGGTTGAAGTTGCACGGCATCGTCTCGGTCCAGGTGCTGGCGATGCCGACGATGGGACGCGCGATGTCCTCGTCGGTGAAGCCGATGGCTTTGAGATACGAGCGGGCGGGGCTGCGGTCGCGGCCTTCGTACAGGGCACGGCTCCGGTGTCGCGGGTCGAGCGTCGTCATGTGATCTCCCGGGGGCGCAGATTGACGGCGCCCGCGTCGCGGTGCAAGCGGGGGACCCCATTGCTCCCGCCGCGCGGCCCCGCTACAGAAACACCCACCGCGGCCAGAAGGAGGACGAGATGGCGATCAACGTCGGCGACACGCTACCCATGGACTTGAAGCTCAAGGAGCTGGGCGACGCAGGGCCGAAGGACGTGACCGTGGGCGAGATCTTCAAGGGCAAGCGCGTGGTGGTCTTCGCGGTGCCCGGCGCATTCACCCCCACGTGCTCGATGAAGCACCTCCCGGGGTTCCTCGAGCAGTCGCGGGCGATCCGTGGCAAGGGCGTCGACGAGATCGTGTGTCTGTCCGTCAACGACGCGTTCGTCATGGGTGCCTGGGGAAAGGCCAACGACGCAGCCGGGAAGGTGCGCATGCTCGCCGACGGCAACGGCGAGTTCACGCGCGCCGTCGGCCTCGCGCTCGACGCGAGCGGCTTCGGCATGGGCAGCCGGTCGCAGCGTTACGCCATGGTCGTGAAGGACGGCAAGGTGGAGCATCTCGCGGTCGAGGCCGGGCCCGGTCTGAACGTGTCGAGCGCCGAGTCGATCCTGGCGAAGCTCTGAGTCGCGTCGCCGCGCGGTAGCACCCGCGGCCGACCGTTCCCCCGGAAACCGTCCGGTCGCGCGGTTCCCTCTCGACGGCCGTCGCGGCGCCGTGCTAGCGCGCCCGCATGGCACGGTTCCCCTTCCCGTTGTCGGACGTCTCGAACGGCGAGTGGTGTCCGCGCCCGCCATCGGCGAAGCAGCGCCTCGCCGCCCGCCTCCTGGACGAGGAGGTCGCTCGCCGCGCGCGTCGCCTCGGTCTCACGCGCGGCGAGTTTCTGCGCACCGCGGCAGGCACCGCGACGGCGTTCATGGTCCTGAACCACGACGCATCCTCGGTCTCAACGCCGCGCGGCTCTACGGGATCGACCCGCGCGCCCGCCGCTGCACGGTCGACGGGATCGATCGGATGCGGGCCGAGCAGGGCGGCTTCCGTGCCGGGCGGAGCCTGCGGGCGTACGGGCCGCGCACGCGACGGGAGTTCCTGGCGCTGCTCGCTCACGGCGCGCGGCTCGACGGCTGAGTCGGCGTTCCGCATTGCGGGTTTTCCCGCATCCGCGATCGGGGAAACCCGCAAGATCTGCCCGTAAGTCGGTGGTGTTAGGCGACGAAAGTCCTATTGACTTCCACCTAGACGGGCGCGTAGTTTCACCGTCCCCAGCGACACTGCACGCCTTCAGCGGGCGAGTGAGAGGAGCTAGAAAACATGCAACAGCGAGATCGAGCGAAACGGAGGCGGGCGATGGCCGCCGGCGTCGTGATCGCGGGGATCGGCTTGCTCGGCATCGAGGCCCAGGCGGGCATCCTGATCAAGCGCCCGCTTCAGCCGACCGGCGTCGATGCGGACGCCCGGGGGCACACCATCGTGGTCATCAACCACAACGGCGGACGCGGGCGTCTCATGGTGCGCGGCGCCAACCTCGCGCCGGCGTCGACGTTCAGCATCGTCCTCGGCGGCATCCGCATCGGCAGGCTCGTGACCGGGGTCCGGGGCAACGGGCATGCGCGGTTCAGCACGCGCCCGGGACGGCGCGAGCAGACGCTCGGGACGGATCCGCGTGGCAAGCATCTGGAAATCGCGGACGACCAGGGCGAGGACGTCCTCGACGACGACATCCCGGATGACAGCGTCCAGCCGGACGAGAAGGCGTGTTGTCTCCCCGACGACGGTGGGGAGGAATGCGAGGACCGGACGGCGGACGACTGCCAGGCCGAAGGCGGGAAGGTGGCCGAGGTCTCGTCGTGTATGCCGAACCCGTGCGCGACGGCCCCCGGCGGCGACGAAGAGGTCGGCTGCTGCATCGTCCGCAACGACGAGGTGGAGTGCGAGCAGACCACCATCGGGGAATGCGCCGCGGAGAGCGGCACGAAGGTCGACAGCTGCAACCCGAACCCGTGCGCCCCGAGCAGTCCGGGCGTCGTGCGCTGCTGCCTGCCCGACGACCAGGGCGGCGGCGGCTCGGGCTCGGGTCGCGGCGGCTCCGGATCGGGCAGCGGCTCGGGCGAGACCGAGACCGAGAACGAGATGGAGTGCGAGCAGCTCACGGCCGACCACTGCATGGCGCTCCACGGCACGTCGATGGACGCCGGCTCGTGCGATCCGAACCCATGTCCCGCCTCGCCCTGACGCCTTGACGCGCGCGCGCGGCGCGGGCGATGTTCCGGGCATGACGAGACATGTCCTGGTCGCGCTCGTGTGCGCGCTGCCGGCGCTCGCGCGCGCGGATCTCAGCGCCGAGGTGAAAACGCACGAGGAGACCTTCGCGCGCGCGTGCGCGGCGGGTGACATCCCTGCCGTGCTTGCTCTGTATGCCGACGACGCGCGGCTGGTCTGGCCCGATGCGGGCGAGGAGGGCAGGGGAAAAACCGACATCGAGCGGCTGGCGACGGCCTTCTGCAAGCACACGAAGGACCTACAGCTGACCCTCGCGAGCCTCGACGCGGTGCCGATCGACGACACCCACGTGGCCACCGTCGCGCACTGGGAGATGTCCGCGACCGCACCCGACGGGAAGAAGCTCTCGGCCAAGGTGCGCAGCACCGAGGTGCTGGTGAAGACCGGTGGCGCCTGGCGCTACCTGGTCGACCACGCCTCGCTCGGTCGCCCGCCGGCACCGACCGCGACGCGGCGCACGCGGAGGCGGCGATGAGGCGGCCTCGCTTCGGCATTCAGCTGCCCTGGCGTCCGTTCGCCGAGGTGCGCGACCTCGCCGAGCGCGCGGAGGCCGCGGGCTACGACTCGATCGCCACCGCGGATCACTTCTTCATGCGGAGCCCGATGGAATCGCCCGACGACCCGGTGCTCGAGTGCTTCACGCTCCTCGGCGCGCTGGCCATGGTCACGCGGCGGGTGAAGCTCGCCCAGCTCGTCGCATGCAACTCGTTCCGCCATCCGGCGCTCACCGCGAAGGCGGCAACCACTCTCGACCACGTGAGCGGCGGCCGCCTCGAGCTCGGACTCGGCGCGGGGTGGTTCCGCGAGGAGTACGAGGCGCTCGGCATCGAGTACCCGGCGCCGCGCGTCCGGATCGCGCAGCTCCGCGAGGCCATCCACATCATCAAGCAGCTCTGGACCGAGCGGATCGCCGAGTTCGAAGGCGACCACTATCGCATCCGCGGCGCCTATGCCGAGCCGAAGCCGCTCCAGACCCCGCGCCCGCCGATCATGCTCGGTGGCTCCGGCCCTGCGCTCCTGAAGCTCGCCGGCGAGGAGGCCGACATCCTGAACATGATCCCGCCGACGGGCGGCCGGCTCGGCCGTCTGGTGCTCGAGGACGCGATGCAGTTCGATGTCGGCGAGTACCGTCGCCGCTCGGCCCTCCTCCGCGACCACGCGCGCGCCGCGGGCCGCAATCCGGACGACATCGCGCTGTCGCAGTTCGTGTTCGTGACGCTCGGTGCCGACCGCGCCTCCGCCGACGCGATGCTCGCCGCCATGGCGCAGATGATGGGCATCGACGACGTCGCCCGGGCGCGCGAGTCGCCGAGCGTGCTCGCGGGCGACGCGGCGGCGTGCCGCGCCGAGCTCGCGCGACGCCAGGAAGACCTCGGCGTCTCCTACTTCTTCTGCCGCTTCACCGACGCCGGCACGATGGAGCGCTTCGCGGCCGAGGTGATCGCGAAGCTCTGACGCTCACGCATCATCCCGTCGCTCCGCCGATTGCGCGTCCGATGCCCCAGCCGACGACCGCCGAGCCGAGGGCGATCGCGGCGAACTCGACGCCCGAGCGGATGAGCGGCTGGCGCGTCAGCACGCCCTTGAACACGCCGACGCCGAGCAGCGTCGCGACCGACAGCCCCCACGACGCCGGCAGCGCGCCGCGCCCGAGCCCCACGAGGAACGGCACGACCGGGATGAGCGCACCGATCACGAAGGAGGCGAACATGACCACGCCGGCCTTCAGCGGCTGCGAGAGGTCGACGGCCGAGAGCCCGAGGACCTTTTCCTGGACGGTCCGCAGCAGGATGTCCTCGCGCCGGCTGAGCGTGGACACCACGCGGTAGGCGGACGGCCGGTCGAGCCCGTCGGCGGTCAGCGACTCGAGCAACGCTTCCTGCGCGAGGTACGGCTCGCTCGCGGCGAGCCGCTCCTGATCGCGGAACTCGCGCTCGAAGATCTCCCGCTCGGTCCGCGCGGCCAGATACGAGCCCGTCGCCATGGAGAGGCCGCCGGTCACGCCGGCCGCCACGCCGGTGATCGCGATGACGGTCCGGTCCTGCGTCGCGACCGACACGCCGCTCAGCAGGCCGACGGTGCTGAGCAGCCCGTCCTGGATGCCGAAGACGAGCTCGCGGGCGCGGATGCGACGCTGGAGCGCTTCCTTCTTCGCGCCGAGGACCGCCGTCGAGCCGCTCGCCACGCTCAGTACCGCAGGTCGGGATCGAGCGTCGGCTGCCCGGGCTGCCAGTCGGCGGGGCAGAGCCGTCCGGTGGCGAGCGCGCGCAGCACGCGAAGCGTCTCCTCGACGCTCCGCCCGACGTTCATCGGGCTCACCACCTGGTAGGCGACGGTCCCGCCGGACGACACGACGACCGTCCCGCGCCAGGCCCGCTGCTCGGCGTCGTTCAGCACGCCGTAGGCGCGGCAGACGTCGCCGCTCTTGTCGCTGAGCAGCGGAAACGCGACGCCGCCGAGCTCCGCGGCCCACGCGCGGTGCGTCTCGACGTCGTCCACGCTGATGCCGAGCACCGCGGCGTCGAGCGCCTCGAACTCGGCGAGCCGCCGGTTGAAGCCCACCACCTCGGTCGGACAGACGAACGTGAAGTCGGCGGGATAGAAGAAGAGGACGACCCACTTCCCGCGGAAGTCGGCGAGCGAGAACCGGCGCACGACGCCTGCTGACGTTCCGTCGAGCGTGAACGGCGGCGCGGGGGCGTTCAGATCGAGCATCGGGCGAGTGTAGCCGGTCGCCGCCCGGCGGCGGAAGGCCGTGACGGCTATGCCGGATTTGCAAGCCGCCGCGACGCCCGCTAGAGCGGCAATCCCATGCCGAAGACCGAGCGGCCGTCGCGCTTCCGCCTGCCGACCGACGTCCGTCCGCGCGAGTACGAGATCCGGCTCGAGCCCGACCTCGAAGCCGGCCGCTTCCGCGGCGAGGTGGACATCGCGGTCGGCGTCGAACGCAAGCGGCAGGAGGTCGTGCTGCACGCGGCCGAGCTCAAGGTGGAGCGCGCCACGGCCCACGCCGACGGCGTCGAGACGACCGCGCGCGTGCGCGCTGACGCCGACGCCCAGACGGTCACGCTGCGCTTCCCGCGCCCGCTACCCGCCGGCGACGCGCGGCTCCGCCTTCGCTTCAGCGGACGCCTGAACCAGCACCTGCGCGGGCTGTATGCCGCGAGTGCCGACGGCCGACGCTACGCCTTCAGCCAGTGCGAGGCGGCCGACGCCCGTCGTATCTTCCCGTGCTTCGACGAGCCCGCGTTCAAGGCGCGGTTCCGTCTCGCCGTCACCGTGCCGGACGGCCTCCGTGCGGTCTCCAACAGCCCGATCGAGGCCGAGCACGACGGGCCCGACGGCCACGTGATCCGCTTCGCGCCGACACCACTGCTGTCGACGTACCTGTTCGCCCTCGCCGTCGGTCCGCTCGAGGCGTCCGCCGAGCGACGCCTCGGAGACGTCCCGATCCGCGTCTGGCACGCGCCGGGGAAGGGTCACCTGACCGAGCTCGGGCTCGAGGCCGCGGCCGAGGCGCTGCGTCGCCTCGAGGAGTACTTCGACATCCCGTATCCGTACGGCAAGCTCGACCTCGTGGCCGTGCCGGACTTCGAGGCCGGCGCGATGGAGAACGCCGGCGCGGTGTTCTTCCGCGAGACGCTGCTCCTCCTCGATCCGGCGACCGTGTCGCTCAACGAGCACAAGCGCGCGGGCGAGGTGATCGCGCACGAGCTCGCGCACATGTGGTACGGCGACCTCGTCACGATGGCGTGGTGGGACGACCTCTGGCTGAACGAGGCGTTCGCCACCTGGATGGCCTATCGCGTCGTCGACGACTGGCGGCCGGAGTGGCGGCTCTGGCAGGGCTTCGAGCACGACCGGGCGGGCGCCCTGGCACTCGACGCGCTCGCCAACACGCACCCGATCTACGGCGAAGTGCGCAGCGTCGCCGAGGCGACGCAGAACTTCGACGCGATCACCTACGAGAAGGGTGCCGCCGTCGTGCGCATGCTCGAGCACTTCCTCGGAGCCGAGAAGTTCCGCGACGGCGTGCGCCTCTACATGCGGCGCCATCGCGAGGGCAACGCCGTCGCCGCCGACTTGTGGCATGCCCTGGAAGCCGCGTCGGGCCGCGAGGTCGCGCGCGTCGCGCAGGCGTGGATCGAGAAGGCCGGCTTCCCGCTGGTCGCCTTCGGTCGGGCGAAAGGCGCGGCAGACCGCGTGCTGCGCGTGCGTCAGGAGCGCTTCTTCGCGGACCCGAAGGTCGCTGCCGCACGCCGGCGCGACCGGTGGCCGGTGCCCCTGGTCGTCCGCTGGCGCACGACGGACGGCTCGTCCGGCGTCGATCGCGTGCTCGTCGATCGGGCCGCAACCGACGTCACCCTCGGCGCCGACACGCGGCTGCGGTGGTACTTCGGCAACGCGGAGGCGGGTGGCTTCTACCGGGTGCTCCACGATGCGGCGGACCGCACGGCGCTGCTCGAGGACCTGGCGGCGCTCACGCCGGTCGAGCGGCTCGCGCTCGCGAACGATCAGTGGGCGCTCGTCCGCGCCGCGAAGGGACCGATCGAGGGCTTCCTCGACGTCGCCGATGCGCTCGGCGACGAGACCGACTACGACGTGGTCGAAGGGCTCGGCGGGCCGCTCGCGGTGGTCGACGAGCAGATCGTCGCCCCCGAGAGCGTGGAGCAGGCGCACTTCCGCGGCTGGATCGCGCGCCGCTTCGGGCCGGCGTTCGCGCGGCTCGGGTGGGTGCCGGCGGCGGGCGAGGACGATCCGACGCGGCTCCGGCGGGCCGCGCTCCTCCGCCTGCTCGGCGGCATCGCGGAGGCGCCGGCTGTCCTGGCCGAGGCCCGTGCGCGCCTCGACGCGTACCTCGAGGACCGCGGCACCCTCGACCCGAACCTCGCCGATCCCGTGGTGGGCCTCGCCGCCCGCGTCGGCGACGAAGCGCTGTACGATCGCTACCGCGCGCTCGTCGCCGAGGCCCGCACGCCGCAGGAGCGCCGCCGGTTCCTCCTCGGCCTCGCGGCGTTCCGCGCGCCGGCGACGATCCGGCGCACCCTCGACTCGACACTGTCGCCCGACATCCCGACCCAGGACGTCGCCTTCCTCCTCATGCGCCTTCTCGGCAACCCGGCCGGCCGCGCCGAGGCGTGGAAGTTCCTGACCCGCCGCTGGGCGGCGCTCCGCCGTCGCATCCCGCCGCTCATGATCTCGCGCCTGGTCGAGGCGCTGCCGTCGCTCCGCGAGCCGCGCGCGGCGAGCGAGGTGCGGGCGTTCTTCGCCGCGCATCCGGTGCCGGAGGCCGCGCGCACGCTGAAGCAGTCACTGGAGGTCTTCCGCCTGAACGCCGAGCTCAGGCGCCGGACCGCGCCCGAGCTCGCGCGCTGGCTCGCCGACCGCGCCGGCTAGGCGCATCGCGTGGCGCCGGTCACGTACGACGTCGCCGTCATCGGGGGCGGCATCGTCGGCATGGCGACGGCGATGGCGCTCGCCGGCGAGCGGCGGTCGGTCGTCGTGCTCGAGGCCGAGAGCCGGCTTGCCGCGCATCAGAGCGGCAACAACAGCGGCGTGATCCACGCGGGCCTGTACTACAAGCCGGGCTCGCTGAAGGCGCGGAACTGCGTGGCCGGTCGGGAGGCGATGTACCGCTTCTGCGCCGAGCACGACATCCGCGCCGAGCGCTGCGGCAAGCTCGTCGTCGCCACCGAGGAGCGCGAGCTGCCGCGGCTCGACGAGCTCGAGCATCGCGGGCGGGCCAACGGTCTCGAGGGGATCGAGCGCCTCGGGCCCGAAGCCATCCGCGAGCGCGAGCCGTACGCCGCCGGTGTCGCCGGGCTCTGGGTGCCGCAGACGGGGATCGTCGACTACGGGGCGGTGACGCGCGCCATGGCAGACGTCGTCCGCCGGAGCGGAGGCGAGATCCAGACGGGCGCCCGCGTGCACGGCTGCCGGCCGTTACCGGACGGCATCCTGCTCGAGTCCGCGCGCGGCGAGACGATGTGCCGCGTGCTCGTCAACTGCGCCGGGCTCCAGTCCGATCGCGTCGCGCGCCGCTGCGGCGTCGATCCGCGCGTCTCCATCGTGCCGTTCCGGGGCGAGTACTACGCGCTCGTCCCCGCGCGACGCGCCCTCGTGCGAAACCTCATCTACCCGGTGCCCGATCCCGCGTTTCCCTTCCTCGGCGTGCACTTCACGCGCACGCCCGCGGGCACGGTCGAGGCCGGCCCCAACGCCGTGCTGGCGCTCGAGCGCGAGGGCTACCGCGCCGCCGACGTCAGCCTCCGCGACCTCGCCGACATGGCGCGCTTTCCGGGATTCTGGCGGATGTGTGCGCAGAACTGGCGCACCGGGCTCGCCGAGATGTACCGTTCCGCCAGCGCGAGCGCGTTCGTGCAGGCGCTCCGGAAGCTCGTCCCGGCGGTCGAGCGGGCGGACGTGCGGTACCTGCGGGCCGGCGTGCGCGCGCAGGCGGTCGCGGCCGACGGGGCGCTCCTCGACGACTTCCACGTGGTCGAGAGCCCGAGGGCGGTCCACGTGCTGAACGCGCCGTCGCCCGCGGCCACCGCGTCCATCACGATCGGCCGGACGATTGCCGATGCGGTGCGCCGTCAGCTCGACGACTGACCCGCGCGCGCCGGCTCTCCGGCCGCCCCTGCCACCTGGCGCAGCAGCTCGGCGAGCGCGTCGAGGTTCGGGGGCTTCACCAGGTGATGGTCGAAGCCCGCGTCGAGCGCGCGGCGCTTGTCCTCGTCCCGCCCGTACCCCGACAGCGCCACGAGCACCACGTCGTCGAGGCCGTTCTGCGCGCGGAGCCGGCGCGCGAGCTCGTATCCGTCCATGCCCGGGAGGCCGAGGTCCGAGAGGACGAGGTCGGGCCGGTAGCGCGCCGCGGCGTCGAGCGCCGCGAGACCGTCGAAGGCGGTCTCCACCGCATAACCCCACAGCCCGAGCACGATCGCGAGGCTCTCCGCGGCGTCCTGGTTGTCCTCGACGACGAGGATGCGGAGGGCGGCGCCGGTCGTCGCGTGTACGGGTTTCCGGGCCGGGCGGCGCTCGGGCGTCGCCTCCTGCGACACGGGCAGGTGCACGACGAACTCGCTGCCCTGGCCGAGCCCCGCGCTGCGCGCCTCGACGTGGCCGCCGTGCATCCCGACGAGGTTGCGCACGACCGTCAGCCCGATGCCGAGCCCGCCGCGCGCCCGGTCGAGCGACGCGTCGCCCTGCGCGAAGAGGTCGAAGACCGAGGGCAGGAAGTCGGCCGCGATGCCGATCCCCGTGTCCCGGATCCGGATCGCGATGCCGTCGCCCTCGCGCTCCGCCGTCAGCCAGATGGAGCCACCCCGCGGCGTGTACTTGGCGGCGTTGCTCAGCAGATTGCCGACGACCTGCGCCAGACGCGCAGGATCGGCGTCGAGGCGCACCGGGTCGCCGGGCAGCGAGACCGTGAACGCATGGCCGCGCGCGTCGATGCTCGTGCGGACCATCTCGACCGCCTGCTCGACGACCGTGGACAGCAGGACCAGCTCCTTGCGGAGCGTGATCTTCCCCTGCGTAATGCGCGACACGTCGAGCAGGTCGTCGACGAGCCGCGCGAGGTGCCGCACCTGCCGCTCGGCCATCTGGACGACCTGGGTGCGGTCGGCGCCCTCGCGCTGGAGGAGATGAACGGCCGTGCTGAGCGGCGCTAGCGGGTTGCGCAGCTCGTGCGCCAGCATGGCGAGGAACTCGTCCTTCCGGCGATCCGCGTCCGCCAGTTGCGCGGCCCGCTGCTCGAGCTCGTCGCCGAGACGCTTGCGGTCCGTGATGTCGGTCCCGACGCCGATCAGCCGGGCGGCGCGGCCGGTGGCGTCGCACAGCACCCGTCCCGTCGCGGCCATCCAGCGGATGCTGCCGTCGGGCCGGACGGTGCGGAACTCGACGTCGTAGCCCGGCCCGGCCTCGACGGCGCGCGTGACCGCCCGGTGCACGGTGTCGCGGTCCTCCGGGTGGACGAGCGCCTGGAAGGCCGTGTACGTCCCGCCGAAGCCGCCCGGCGGCAGACCGTACAGCCCTTCGAGGTTCTCGGACCATTCGAAGCGACCGGTCGTGAGGTTCCAGTCCCAGGCGCCCATCCGCCCCGCGTCGAGTGCGAGGCGGAGGCGTCCCTCGCTCATCTGCAGCCGCGCGAAGTCCGACGCACCGCGGCGCTCCGCGCCGTCGCGCTCGGCGATCGCCGCCCCGAGCAGGAGCGCGCTGATTGCGACCACGGCGTTGAAGAGCTGCAGCGCGACGAGGTTCTCGTGGGGCGTGCCTACCGAGAACGGACCCCATCCCTGCACGGCGCCGAGGATGGCGATCGTCGCGGCGAGGCAGCTGACCGTCACCGCGCCGCGCTGGCCGAACCGCAGTGCCCCCCAGATGACGAACGGAAAGATCTTGTACGGCAGTGCCGCGCTGATGAGCCAGGTACCGTCGGGCTGCACGAACACGAGGACGCCGACGAGGACGAGGGCACCGAGGAGCGCCACACCCTCCGCGACGCGACGCGGTCGCCAGCCCGACCGCGGCGCGCACGACCAGACGAGGAGGAGGGGCGCCATGACGAGGTCGCCCATCGCGTCGCCCACCCACCAGGTCCACCAGAGCGAGGCGAAAGCATTCCATGGCTGCACCCCGCCGAGACAGAGGCTCGTGACGCCGATCGTCGCGGCCACGACGGTGCTGCCGAGGGCGGCGAGGACGATGAGCGCGAGGACGTCCTTCAGGCGCTCGAGCGCGGGGTCGAAGCCGACCCGGCGCAGCAGCCATGCGCCGATCACGGCCTCGAGCGTGTTGCCGAGCGCGATGCCGCAGGCGGTGCCGACGGGCTCGTGGTGCGTGATATTGGCGACGAACGCGCCGAGCGCGATCCCGGGCGTGAGGCGGTTGCCGAGCACGAGCAGCGCGGCGAGCGCGATGCCCGTGGGCGGCCACACGAGCGTCACCTGGTCGGCGACGAGCGCGAGCCGGAGCCCGAGATTCGCCGCGACGACGTAGACCGCGGCGGTGCCGAGGACCATCGCGATCGAGGCGACGCGCGGCCGCCATGCCGTCGATGCGAACGCCGTCGGCTCGGCCTCTGTCCAGCTCTTCGCCAGCATGCGGTCTGCGGCGAGCGGAGGGTCCATCCGGCCGCGAGCCACGCTCGGGCTACCACCCGGGCGATGGACGGTCAAACGGCGTCCCGGCAACGAAGCCACTTCCCTCCCGCGGCCGCACGGCGCAAGATTGGCGCATGTTCGCCGCCGGGGTAGCAGCGCTCCTGCTGCTCGCGACGCCCGCCGTGCCGCCCGCGACACCCGGCACGCTCCGGCGCGCGCTCCATGCCGCCAGCGTGCAGATCGACCCGCCGGGCTGCTCCGGTGTGCTCGCCGAGAGCAATCAGATCGTCGTGACCGCGCGGCACTGCATCGACGCCGGCGTGCAGAAGCTGCACGTGCGCTTCACCAACGACGTGACGCGCATCGCCTGGGTGGTCGCGAGCGACGAAGCGGCGGACCAGGCCGTGCTCTTCCTCGAGGACCCGGTGGACGTCGAGCCGTTGCCGATCGTTCGGCGCCGGCAGATCCCGGGCACCGTGCTGTACTTCGAGGGCAATCCGTCGCGGCCGCGGTTCCAGAGTGCACGGCTCGACAGGATCGGTCGCTGCCCGTCGCTTCCCGATCTGCCGAACGCGCTGTTCACGAGCATCGCCGGCGTACCCGGCGACTCCGGTGCGCCGCTGGTCGACGTGGTCGCCGAGGTCGTCGGGCTCGTGCACGGGGGCGCGCGGTGCCACATCGCGACGCCTGCCGACACCCTCGTACGGCTCGTGCACCGCGTTCTCGAGCAGGACGACGTGCACATGACGCGCGGACTCGGCCGCGAACATCAGGGTGCCTGACGGGCTCCCGCCGGCTCAGACCGGCGGGCTGCTGGCGCCGTCGGCCCGCATGCCGAGGCGTCGCATCTTCGCGTAGAGCGCCTCGCGCGTGATGCCGAGGCTTCGGGCCGCGGCGGTCTTGGTGGGCTTCTCGCGCAGGCGCTGCCGGATGAGGGCGATCTCGACACGCGCGAGGACGCGGTCGAGCGGCTCCTCGTGAGCCGCCGGGTCGGCGTCGCGGACGCGGCGCGCGAGGTGATGCCGGCGGATGCGCTGCCCCTGCGGGACGCAGAGGACGAGCCGGTGGATCTCGTTCTCCAGCTCGCGCACGTTTCCCGGCCACGGGTAGGCCTGGAGCGTGCGCATCGCGTCGACGTCGAGACCGTGGGTCTCGTGCCCTTCGCGCGCCTCGAAGCGGTGGAGGAAGTGCTCGATCAGGCGTGGGATGTCGGCGGCGCGATGGCGCAGCGGAGGGATCTGGAGCGGCAGCACGGCGAGCCGGTAGTAGAGATCCGTCCGGAAGCGTCCCGCCTTTGCTTCCACTTCGAGCGGGCGGTTCGTGGCGGCCACGATGCGGGCTCGTACGGGCCGCACCTTGTCGGCGCCGACGGCCTTCACCTCCTCGTGCTGCAGGACGCGCAGGAGCTTCGCCTGCATGGCCGGCGGCGCCTCGCCGACCTCGTCGAGGAAGACCGTCCCGTCGCCGGCCTCCTCGAAGAGGCCACGGCGGTCGCGGTCGGCGCCGGTGAACGCGCCGCGCACGTGGCCGAAGAGCTCGCTCTCGAGCAGCGACTCCGAGATGGCGGCGCAGTTCTGGACGAGCAGGGAAGCGTGCCGCCGCGGACCGCGGCGGTGGATGGCGCGCGCGATCAGCTCCTTGCCCGTGCCGGTCTCGCCCTCGATCAGCACCGGGACCGCACTCCTCGCCGCCCGGTCGACGAGCGCGAGCAGCGCCCGCAAGCCCGCCGCGGACCCGACGAGAAAGTGCTCGTCGGCGGCGACGCCCGCGACCGGCGCCAGCTCGGCGCCGCCGGGATCCACGCCCGCGAGCACCGAGCGCCCGAGCGCCTCGCGCACGAGCACGGGCAGCTGCTCGACGTAGCGCGCATGCTTGGTCACGTAGTCGGCGGCCCCGAGCTTCATGGCCGCGACGGCGAGCTCCTCCGAGCCCGCCCCGGTGACCACGATGATCGGCACCTCGCGGCGCACTGCCCGCAGCGCGCAGACGACGCCCGCGTCCTCGGCGTCGGCGAGCCGGAGATCGGTCACCACGCAGCCGATCGCGGGATCTCTGAGCGCCTCGAGCGCGCCGCGCAAGCGGTCGACGGTGGTCACGCGGACGCCGGGCTCCATGCGGAGCAGCGCTTGGCGCATGCACGCCGCATGGTGCGGGTCGTCCTCCACCACGAGCACGTGCAGCTGCGGCAGGTCCGGGCCATCCATCACGCCATCCCCCCTTTGTCGCCGGGCCGCGGGCAGGGTCCTCCCTAGGAAACAGCGCCCCCCGAGTCAATGTCGACAAAACTTCTAGCTTTCGGATGAGCAGGGACCCTGCATGTGGGGGCTCCATGGAGTCCGGCTCGCGAGCCGGCATGTATGCGGCCGCGCCGCGCGCGCCCGTCACTCCGGGACGAGGCGCATCGTCAGCGGGTGGTCGAAGTGCCGGATGATCAGGTCGCTCCAGTACTTCTCTGCCATGGAGTGCGCCACGCGCTCGACCGACTCGGGGGCCGCCACGGCACGCACGCGGTCGAACTGCTGCCCCGCGATGCGCACGCCGACGTAGGGCTCGGTCGTGTTCCGCTCGATCCGTCCCGCCGCGCGTGTGCCGAGCCGTACGTACACCTGGTCGTCGATCACGACGACCCAGACGGGGAACCAGTGATCGCCCTCGCCCGGCGCCGTGGTGCGGAGCTCGAGCGTGCTCGCCGCGGCGAAGACACCCGGCTTCCAGTCGGGAGCGGGCAGTGGCGCGGCGAGGAGCGCGACGAACGCGGCGGCGGCGAGCGGTTTCCGCATGCGCCGCGCCTATAGCCGACCGGCGCGTTCGCCTCCAGACCCCGTTTCCAGCGATGCCGTCCTCGGGCTAATGTCCGGCCGCGGAGGACGCCATGCGGGAGATCGTCACCGGTATCGTCATGTGGTCCTGGCGTTCGGAGCCTCACGGGTACGACTTCAACGGCTATCTCGTCCGTCACCCCGACGGGAACCTCTGCATCGACCCCGTCGAGCCCGGTGACGACGTCCTCGCGCTGCTGCGCGGCGAGGGCGTGGCGCACATCCTGGTGACCAACCGGAACCACGTCCGCAGGGCCAACCTGGTCCGCGAGCAGACCGGCGCGCCGGTGGCGATCCACCCCGCCGACGCCGCCTACGCGCGCGGCCAGGGCGCGACGATCGACGCCGAGCTGCACGCCGGCGCGCGAATCGGCCCGTTCGCCGTGGTCGGCGTCCCGGGGAAGTCTCCGGGCGAGGTCGCGCTCTACGACGCCGCGCGCCGGCTTCTGGTCGTCGGCGACGTGGTCATCGGCAACCCGCCCGGACGCCTCTCGCTTCTCCGCGAGAAGGTGATGGACGACCCGCCGCGGCTCCGCGAGAGCGTCGAGGCGCTCACCAGCCTCGAGATCGACACGGTGCTCGTCGGCGACGGCGAGCCGATCCTCCGCGAGGCAGGCGCGCGGCTCCGCGAGCTGGTCGCGACGTTCCCTGCCTGACCATACCGTGCAAGAACCCCGGCTGATCACCACGTCGCACGCGCTCGACGCGCTCGCGGCGGAGCTCCGCGCCGCGGGGCGGCTCGCGCTCGACACGGAGTTCGTCTGGGAGCGGACGTACCGCCCCATGCTCGGTGTCGTCCAGGTGGCGACGGACCGCGGCGTCGCCGTGATCGACGCGGTCGCGGTGCCCGACCTCGGCGCACTCTCCTCGGTGCTGCGCGACCCAGCGGTGCCGGTGGTGCTGCACGGCGGTACGCAGGACCTCGAGATCTTCGCGTCGCTCGCGGGCGATCCGGTCCGCGGCGTCTTCGACACGCAGATCGAGGCGGCCTTCCTCGGCTACGGCCTCCAGGTGGGGCTCTCGACGCTCCTCGAGCGCGTGCTGAAGGTGCAGATCAAGAAGGACCAGACCTACACGGATTGGGTGCGCCGGCCACTCCGGCGCGAGCAGCTCGCGTATGCCGCGGACGATGTCCACCACCTGCTCGCGCTGCACGACGGGCTGCGCGCGGACCTCGAGCGACGGGGCCGCGTCGCGTGGGCCGACGAGGAGATGCGCGCGCTCGAGGAACCGGCGCGGTACGCGCCCGTGCCGCCCGAGGAGCGCTACGAGTGGGTGAAGGGATGGCAGAAGCTCGGCGGTCGCGAGCTGGCGGTCCTCCGCGAGCTCGCCGCGTGGCGCGAGCGCGCCGCCGAGCGCGCCGACATCCGCCCGAACTTCGTCGCCAACGACATCGTCCTCACCTCGCTGGCGGGCCGGCCCGTCGACACGATGGACGACCTGCGGCACGTGCGCGGCCTCACGCCCGGCGCGGTCGAGCGCCACGGACGCGCGATCCTGGCCGCGATCCGTGCCGGCGTCGCGTGTCCGACCGAGCGCTGGCCGGCCCGGCCGCCACGCCTGCGGGGCCGACCCCCGGCGCCCGGGCTCGCGGCGCTGCTGAAAGCCGCCGTCCAGGCGGTCGCGGAGCGCGAGGACATCGCGCCCGAGGTCATCGCCACCGGTCGCGAGATCGAAGCGCTCGCGAGCCAGGGCGGCCGCGACACGCAGCTCGACGCGATCGGGGTCGTCCACGGCTGGCGACGCGAGCTCGTCGGGGAGACGTTGCTCGCTATCGCGCGCGGCGAGGTGGCCATCGGCTACGACCCCGCGCGACGACAGGTCGTCACCCGATAGGACGCCGTCCCGGTTCGTCTCCTTATTGCCTGGAGGTAACCTTGACGATGACCGTCTTGCCGGCGCGGACTCGAGCGGGGTTCGGGCGGAAGAGGCCGAGCCAGGCGATCCAGTACTTCCGGTCGTACGCCGGTGCCATGCGCGCCGCGACCTCGGGATCGCGCACCAGCTCGGCCTGGCCGACGAAGTGCGGCCCCTGGGGGCTTCCGACCCAGACGAGGAGCGGGCTGCCGCGGGCGATGCGGCGCGCCTTGTAGCTGTCCGGCCCGGTCGTGAAGTAGATCGCGTCGCCGTCGAGCATGAACCAGACGGGGACGACCTTGCTCTCCGTCCCGTCGGCGCGCCGGGTCGCGACGTAGATCTGCTTCGCGGTCGAGAGCGCCGCGACGACGTCGGGACGAAAGCTCGCGGCGAGGGCGGCCACCACCAGCGCTACGGGCACGGGTAGGGCTTGTCGTTCAGGGTCTCGAGCGTCCCCGTCATGCTCGCGGCGAGCGTGTCCTGGGCGGAGCCGTTCTGGCAGCCGGCCGCACAGAGACCGCCGCCCACGAGCTTGTCGCGCGCCTGGTTGTACTTGTCGAGCGCACCCTTGTGGCTGACCGGGTCCGTTGCCTCGCACGTCTCCTCGTCGAACGGCTTGTTCTTGAAGGCGGCGTCGGCCAGCTTGAAGTGGCAGCGGAGCACACCCGCGGCGAGCTTCGCGACGTTCTTCCCGATCGCATCCTCGCACTTCGAGCTCGCGGCGCTGGTCGGGACCTTGCCCGAATCGTCGCCTCCGGAGTCGATGTCGCTGGTGCCCTCGCAGTAGACGGCGGCGTTCAGGCTGCCGTCGAGCGCCGTGAGGATCGTGTCCCGGGCGGCGTTCGCGCCGGAGAGCTGCGTCGCGCTGCAGATGGACGTTACCTTCGAGACCGCCGTATCGTACTTCTCCTTCGCCGACTTGTGGCTCACGGGGTCGAGCGTCTCGCATGCCTCCTCGTCGAAGGAGGCGGTCTTCCCGATCGAGACCTTGTAGGCGGCGTCGGCCTGCTTTGCGTGGCACTTGATGACCGTGCCGATCATCTTGCTGAGCGCCTTCACGATGGCGTCGCCGCACTTCAAGTGGTCGCTCGAATCGGGCGGGCAGCCCGGGTCGTCGCCGCCGAAGGCGAGGGTGGTGACGGTCGTCGTGGTGGTCGTGGCCACCGTCGTCGTGGTGGTCGGAGCGGTGCAGGGGCCGAACGTTCCCATGACCTCAGCGCCGCTCGGCGGGCCGTTATTGGTCGGCGTCGGGCAGGCGAGGGAGAAGTCGTAGCAGGTGTTCGTGTTGCGCGTGAGGCTGAACGTGCCGCCACCCGGCGTGCCGCCGGGCAGCGGCATTCCGTTGCACGCGGTGCGCTGAGGGCCGGTGTACGGACCGTACGGGACGCAGTCGATGTAGTTGTTGGGATCCGAGGCCATCCAGGTATTCGGTGGCTCCGATGTGAACGTCATCGGATTGGCGGGGCCGCCCCAGCACACCATGCCACAGGACGTGGGGATGCCCTGCGCCATCATGAAGTCGGGAGTAACGGACGGGGTGGTCGCCCCGGCGAGCGTCGACGTGCCCATGATCCAGTGACGGCCGCCGCCCTGGTTCGGCACCTGGCCGGCCGTGGTACCGGGGTCGGGGATCGTCAGGAGAACCGTGACCGTCGTGCCGGTGCAGTCGAAGACCGTGAGCCGGGTGTTGCCGACGATGTTCTGGAACC
>WNGI01002131.1_pt1 | contig 35074 bp, 26 predicted proteins | sample 5400621 | NCBI WGS metagenome assembly WNGI01 (sample SAMN13153374, study PRJNA577476) | soil metagenome | isolation source: 20 cm soil or saprolite under Garry oak tree replicate 1 | place: USA:California | collected 2016-06-15
CGCCGCGCTCGATCGCGACCTTCCTGCAGCGCGTCGGGCGCTCCGGGCACGCCATCGACGGCACGCCCAAGGGCCGGCTGTTTCCGCTCTCGCGCGACGAGTTGGTGGAGTGCACCGCGCTGCTCGATAGCGTCCGCCGCGGCGAGCTCGACCTGCTCGCGATTCCGCAACAGCCGCTCGACGTGCTGGCGCAGCAGATCGTCGCCGAAGTGGCAGCACGCGAGTGGAACGAGGACGAACTCTACGCGCTCGTGCAGCGCGCCTCGCCCTATCGCACGCTGCCGCGGGAGGATTTTGCGGCGGTGGTGGGGATGCTGGCGGAAGGCTTCAGCACCCGCCGCGGCCGGCGCGGCGCGCTGATCCACTACGATGGCGTCAACCACGTGCTGCGTGGCCGGCGCGGCGCCCGGCTCACGGCTCTCACCTCCGGCGGGACGATCCCGGACAACGCCGACTATCAAGTGCTGCTCGAGCCCGAGAACCATTTCATCGGCACCGTGAACGAAGACTTCGCCGTCGAGAGCCTGGCCGGCGACATCTTCCAGCTCGGCAACAAGAGCTATCGAATTATCCGGGTCGAACGGGGCGTGGTGCGGGTCGAGGATGCCCATGGGATGGCCCCCACGATTCCGTTCTGGCTCGGAGAAGCGCCCGGCCGCAGCGATGAATTGTCGGCGGCAGTGTCGCGCTTGCGGGCGGAAATCGCCGCGCGGCTGAGCGGCGGCGAATCGGCCGAGCGCATCTTGGGCTGGCTCGTCGATGAGATCGGCATCAGCCAGCCCGCGGCCGAGCAACTGATCGAATATCTGGCATCCGGCCATGCGGCGCTGGGCTGCCTGCCGACGCAGGACACGATCGTGTTCGAGCGCTTCTTCGACGAGGTCGGCGGCATGCAGCTCGTCATCCATTCGCCCTACGGCAGCCGCATCAACCGGGCCTGGGGGCTGGCGCTGCGCAAGCGCTTTTGCCGCAAATTCAATTTCGAGCTGCAGGCGGCGGCGACCGAGGACAATATCGTTCTCTCGCTGACCACCGCGCACAGTTTCGAGCTTGCCGAGGTCGCGCGCTATCTCAACTCCGCTACCATCAAGCCGCTGCTGATCCAGGCGCTGCTCGATGCGCCGATGTTCGTCACGCGCTGGCGCTGGGTCATAGGGGTGGCGCTCGCGCTGCCGCGGTTCCGCGGCGGCAAGAAAGTGGCGCCGCAGCTCGCGCGCATGGGCGCCGAAGATCTGATCGGCGCGGTCTTCCCCGACCAGATCGCCTGTGCGGAAAACCTGTCCGGCGAGCGCGAGATCCCGGATCATCCATTGGTGCGCCAAACCATCGGCGACTGCCTCAACGAAGCGATGGATCTCGCCGGTCTCGAGCGTCTGCTCAAGCGCATTGAATCCGGCGACATTCGCATTGTCGCTCGGGACCTGACCGAGCCGTCGCCGCTGGCGCTCGAGGTTCTCTCGGCGCGTCCCTATGCCTATCTCGACGACGCGCCGCTGGAGGAGCGCCGCACCCAGGCCGTGATGAGCCGACGCTGGCTCTCGCCGGAGACGGCGGCCGATCTTGGCCGGCTCGATCCAGAGGCGATCGCCCGCGTGCGCGGCGAAGCGTGGCCCGAGGCCGCCAACCCCGACGAGCTGCACGACGCACTGGTTTGGCTCGGCTTCCTCAGCATGGACGAGGCGCGCGCCGGCCCCGGCTGGGGCGATTGGTTGTCGGAGCTGGCCCGCGAGAACCGCGTGGCACGGTTCCATGCTCCGGCGGCGACAGTGTGGATCGCGGCGGAACGCCTGCCGCAGTTCAGGGCGCTTTGGCCCGCTGCCGGACTCGAGCCCGCGATCGCTGCTCCCGCCGCGGCTGTCGGCGCAAATTGCGGGCGCGAAGAGGCGCTCGTCGAAATCGTGCGCGGCCGGCTCGAAGGTCTCGGTCCGGTGACGCGCGAAGCGGTCGCTGCATCGCTCGGCCTCGCAGAGAATGAAATCGCAGCCGCGCTGGCGGCGCTCGAAGCCGAAGGCTTCGCAATGCGCGGGCGCTTCACGCCGGGATCTGCTGGCGAAGAATGGTGCGAGCGCCGGTTGCTCGCCCGCATTCACGGCTACACGGTCAAGCGCTTGCGGGCGGAGATCGAGCCGGTCGCGGCGCGCGATTTCCTCCGCTTCCTGCTGACCTGGCAGCGCGTGGCGGCCGATGCGCGGATGCAAGGGCTGGACGCCATCGATACCGTCGTAGCGCAGCTCGAAGGATTCGAGGCACCGGCCGCCGCCTGGGAGAGCGAGATCCTGCCGGCGCGGCTTACCGGTTATGAGCCGAGATGGCTCGACGATCGCTGTCTGGCGGGGCAGGTCGCGTGGATGCGGCTGCGGCCTCGCTCCGGCCGATCGGGCAATGGCAGCGAGAGCCGGGCAGGTCCGGTGCGCACCACGCCGATCACCTTAGTGGCGCGGCGGCACGCCGCGCATTGGACGTCGTTGTCGCCCCCTGCCGACGATGTCCAGCCCAGCATCCGCGCGCAGGCCGTGGCCGATTACATTCGCCAGCACGGGGCGTCGTTCTTCGACGAATTGGTGGAAGGCACCGGCCTGTTGCGCAGCCAGGTCGAGGAGGCGTTGGCGGAGCTGGTTGCGCTCGGCGTGATGAGCTCCGACAGTTTCGGCGGCTTGCGCGCACTGCTGGTGCCATCGGGTGAGCGCAGGCCCTTGGCCGGCGGTCGGCGCCGCCGGCGCACGGCAAAGTTCGGCATGGAAGCCGCGGGCCGGTGGGCGCTGGCTCGCCGCCCCCGGCCGGCCAAGTCGGCCCCGCTGGCGCAAGCGGGCTTTGAGCATACCGAGCACGCGGCGCGCACTTTGTTGCTGCGGTACGGGGTCGTGTTCTGGCGTCTCATCGAGCGCGAGGCGGCGTGGCTGCCGCCGTGGCGGGATCTGTTGCGCGTCTATCGCCGGCTCGAGAGCCGCGGGGAGATCCGCGGCGGGCGTTTCGTCGCCGGCTTCTCGGGCGAGCAATTTGCGCTGCCGGACGCGGTCGGCATGTTGCGCGAGGTGCGGCGCCAGCCGGCCGCGGGCGCGCTGCTCTCGCTCTCCGGCGCCGATCCGCTCAACCTCGTGGGAATTCTCACGCCGGGGCCAAGGCTCCCCGCGCTCACCGGTAACCGTTTGCTCTACCGCGATGGCCTGCCGATTGCGCTACTTGCCGCCGGCGACGTGCAGTTTCTCGAAACGCTGGACCCGGCGAGCGAATGGGAGGCGCACAAGGCATTGCTGCGATGTGCGGAGCCGGCCGCAGCTTCTGATGCGGGGCTGCACGGCCGCAACGGGATCGTATTCCGTGCCCACCATCGCCAAGCACGACCGTCGTGAGCATGGCAGTGTTCGTTTCGCTATAGCTTCTGCCCGTTGATCCAGTCGGCCAAGATCTTCCAGTTCGGGTCCTCCTTCGAGCCGAACTGGCGGCCGCCGGAGTGAAAGACATTGCCGCCCCCCTCGGGCGCGAGCGGCTGCTGCAGCAGCCGGCTCGTGGCGGGATCGCCGGGGTTTACCAGGATCGAGGCCATTTCGAAGTTCTTGCGCGATTGCTCCTCGTTCCATGTGCTCGCGCCCGGCGAGAGCCGCTCCAGGCGGAACGCGTTGTTGCTCTCGGCATGGCACACGTAGCAGCGGGTATGGCCGTCGCGCTTTTGCAGAAAGATCGGCTGCACGCGTGCCTTGAAGAATTCATAGTCGAGCGGGGGCGCGGCGCGCGAGAGCATGGGCGGGGAAGCAGCGGTTAGCAGCACCGCGAACGTCAGCGCGAACTTTGTGCGATGCGCCGCCATGCCAACCTCCCAGCCTCTGTGCGTTCGCGAGGGACAAAGGTTAACGCAACTCCACGACTGGCGTCACCTGTCGGTCAGTCGAATTCCGCTGCGGCGGCCCATGGCCGCGCAGTCCTCGTCGGTTTTGAGGCCGATCGCGCGAATCCCGTGGGCCGCCAGCTCCTCGTCGCGCTCCTCGGTATCGCCGGTGACGCCGACCGCGCCGATGACCTCGCCTGAGGCATCGCGAATCTGCAGACCGCCACCCTCGGGAAAAATTTGCTCGCCGCTGGCGGCGATGAGATAGCGCATGAACATCGGTTTCTCTTCGGCGCGCAGCTTTACCAGCTTGGAGGAGCGGCCCATGGCGAGCGCTGCATAGGCTTTCCCGTAGGCCATCTCGAACCGGATCATCGAGCTGCCGTCCTCTTTCTTGAACGCCTTCACCTTGCATCCGGGCTCGACGACGATGACCGAGAGCGGCCGGCAATCGAGCTCGGCGCCGCGCGCCAGGATGGCGTCGATGAGGCGGTCGGCCTGCGCAAGCGTGAGGGCGGTCATGGGGCCTCCAGTTGGTATGGTCGCTGCGAGCGCGCAGGATACGCCGGCGCGAAACGCCTGCCGAGTTGGTTGACTCGCGATTGGAAGCTGTGACACCGGTCGGCACGATCGGCGCGGGGCGCTTGATCCGGGAGGTTACGAATGTTCTCACGTCGCGACATGCTGGGCGCCGCCGCAGCCGGCGGCATGGTGGCAGCTGCAACGGGTACGGAGACGTTCGGACAGGGACAACCGCCGTTCGGGCCGACGCCGGCGCCGCTCGCCGGCGCCGAACTGCCGTCCTTCCGCTTTCGGCTCGGCGCGGTGACGCCCAAGTCGTGGGACGGCGGCTGGGCGAAAGAGGCGACGGTCGCGGAATTTCCGGTCTCGCAAGCGCTCGCCGGCGTGCTGATGTCGCTGGCGCCAGGCGGTTTGCGCGAGCTGCACTGGCACGCCAACGCCGCGGAATGGGCCTATGTGATCAAGGGCCAATGCCGCGTCACCACGATCAACCCGCAAGGCCAGTCGCAGACCGTCGACTTCAACGCCGGCGATGTCTGGTATTTCCCGCGCGGGTTCGGCCATTCGATCCAGGGGATCGGCTCGGAAGATTGTCTGTTCGTCCTGGTGTTCGACAACGGCTATTTCTCCGAGTTCGGCACCTTCAGCATCAGCGACTGGATCGGGCACATTCCGCCCGAGGTGCTGGGAAAATATTTCGGCGTACCGGCGGCGACCTTCGCGAATTTTCCCAAGCGCGAGGTCTACATCGCCAAGGGGCCGGTGCCGCCGCCGCTGCCGACCAATCCGGCGCCCGGCACGCTCGACAATGGGTCGCTCACGCACCGCTATCGTTTGCTAGCCCAGCGCCCGGACACCTATCCGGGCGGCACAAACCGTCTGGTCTCGCAACGCCAGTTCCCGATCTCGACGACCGTCACCGGCGCGCTCATGCAGATCAAGCCGGGCGCGCTGCGCGAGCCGCACTGGCATCCCAACGCCGACGAATGGCAATACTACATCTCCGGCCGCGCTCGCTTGAGCGTGTTCGGATCGAACGGACGGGTACGCACCGAGGAATTCAACGCCGGTGATGTGGGTTACGTGCCGCAAGGCTATGGGCATTGGATCGAGAACATCGGCAACGAAGATGTCGAGCTGTTGATCGCGCTCAACAATGGCACTTATGAATCGATCTCGCTCGCCGATTGGATCGGGGCCAACGCACGCCTGCTGCTGGCGACGAACTTCGAGGTGCCGGAGACCACGTTCAAGGACTTCCAGACGCGTAACAGGTTCCTCGTTGGGTGAAGTGCCGGCAGCGCTGCAGCGGCGTAGGGTGGTTAAGGCGCAGGACGCGGTCGATTTGTATCGGCGTCATGCTGCGCGCCTTTGCCCACGCGTATACAAGTAAGCATGAAAGCGGATGAATGCGTGGGCAACGGCGAAACCGCCGTTGCCCACCCTACATGCGCTGCCGCGGCACCTTATGCTTTTAGCGTTTCCAGCACGCGCTCCGGCGTAAACGGCAGGTGGCGCAGCCGCTTGCTAGTCAGCCGGTAGAATGCGTTCGAGATCGCGCCGGCGATGAACGGGTTGCCGATCTCGCCGAGGCCGGTTGGCCGAGTGTCGACGTCGACGAACTTGACGTTGAGCTCTTCGGGTAGATCCGACATGCGCATCAGGTTGTAGTCGTGGAAGTTCGATTGCTGCACGGCGCCGTCCCTGATCGTGATGCGCTCGTGCAGCACGCTGGACAAGCCATAGAGGATGCCGCTCTCCACGTTCGCCTGGGCCGCGCCGGGCTGCACGATCACGCCGCCGTCGACCGCCACCCACACCTTGTGCACGCGGATTTTGCCGCTCGCACGGTCGAGCGAGATTTCGACCGCGCCCGCGCCGAGCGAGCCCGAACGCTCGGTGATCGAGATCCCGATGGCTCGGCCTTCGGGACGCTTGACCTTGTAGGCCGACATCTGCGCCAGCGTCTCGAACACCTTGCGCGCCTTGGGTGTAGCGCCCATCCGTTCGAAGCGGAACTCGATCGGATCGATGCCTTGATCGACCGCCATCTGGTCGACGAAGCTTTCAATCGCGAAGGTGTTGAACACGTGGCCGACCGCGCGCCAGTGCTTGAGCTTGATGCCGTGCGAGACCCCGCGCCGCTCGATCGCCTGGTTGGGCACCCCGTAATAGGGAATTTTGATGCCGGTGATGAGCAAGAACTCGCCGTCGCCGACGACGCAGTGCTTCCAACCCGTAACCTTGCCTGAGGCATCAGTCGCCGCCTCCAGGCACTGGAAGGACTGCGGCCGAAACATGCCCTGAGCGATGTCCTCTTCCCGCGTCCATATCAACTTGACGGGGCGGCGTACCTCTTTGGCGATGAGCGCGCATTCGGCGGCGTAGTCGCCCAGCGAACGGCGGCCGAAGCCGCCGCCCATGTAGCATTGGTGGAAATCCACTTGCTCGGGCGGGAGCCCGAGCGCCTTCGCCACCGCCTTGCGCGATTCGTCCGGCGCTTGACTACCCTCCCAGACCTCGACCTTGTCGCCCGCGTCGTTGATGCGCACCACCGCGTTCAGCGGCTCCATCTGCGCGTGATAGCCGTAATCGCTGCGGAACTCGGCGTGGTAGGTCTTGGCCGCGGCGGCAAAGGCGGCGGCGACGTCGCCCTTCTGTTCGAGCTTGACCGCTTGCGCATTCGGATCGGCATGGATCTTGACGTAATCCTCGAGCGCCCGATCGGAATTGAAACCTTCAGCCTTGGCCTTGCGCCACGTCACCTTCAACGCATCGCGGCCCGCCTTGGCGGTCTCGAAATGGTCGGCCACGACCGCCAGACCGTTGGCGAGCTTAACGATGCCGATGACGCCGCGCATGGCTTTGACCTCGGCGTCGTTCCAGCTCTCCGGCGCGGCCGCCGACTGATCCTGCTTGCCCGGATCCCAAACTCCCGGCTGCGCGCTGTGAACGGGCGAATGCAAGGTCGAGGCATAGACCATGCCAGGCAATTTCACGTCGATCGCGTATTGCGCCGTGCCGTTGACCTTCGACGGTGTATCGCGCCGCGGCACCGACTTGCCGATCAGGCGGAAATCCTTGCGCTCCTTGAGCTCCTTCGGATCGACCGCCGGTAGTGTCGGGGGAATCGTGCCGAACGCGGCGATCTCGCCGTAGCTCAGACGGGCTCCATTGGCGGGATTGACGACCACACTCGGCTCGGTCTTGAGCGTTGCGGCGTCGACGCCCCACTTCTGGGCGGCATTGACGATCAACACCTTGCGAACCTGTGCGCCGGCGATGCGCAGTTGAGTGAAATAGAGTTGCACCGCACGGCTGCCGACGATCCACATCAAGTTCTCGGTGCCGAAGGGGTCCTTGTAGCCGTAGACTTTGGCATCGGCCGGGGTCCATTCGATGGCGACCTTCGACCAGTTGGCGTCCATCTCCTCGGCGACGATGAGCGGGAGCGACGTCATCGAGCCCTGACCCATCTCGGCACCGGCGCTCAGGATCGTGATCGTGCCGTCTGCCGCGATGCGGACCCATGGATTGATTGCGGCGTTGGCCAAGGCATTCGCCTGTGCCTGCGACATCAGGTGCACGCCGTCGTTTCCGACCGCGATGCAGAACGCCATTCCGCCCAAGCCGGCGATCACGCCGCGACGTGAGATATCCCGATCGATGATGGTCATGGCTCAGGCCTCCCGCGCTGCGCGCTCGATGGCGGCGATGATGCGATGATAGGTTCCGCAGCGGCAGATATTGCCGTCCATGTGCGTGATGATCTCGGCGCGAGAAGGCTTTGGATTCTTGGCGAGAAGCTCCGCTGCTTGCATGATCTGCCCCGACTGGCAGTAGCCGCATTGTGGGACTTCTTCGATCACCCACGCCTTCTGCAACGGATGCGAAGAGCTAGGTGACAGGCCTTCGATGGTGAGAACGGTCTTGCCGGCGACCGAGCCCACGTCGATTTGGCAGGAGCGCTGCGCCCTGCCGTCAATGTGCAGCGTGCAGGTGCCGCACAGACCGGCACCACAACCGTATTTCGTGCCGGTCAATCCGACATGGTCACGGATGGCCCATAATAGCGGCGTGCTTGGGTCGGCATCGACCGAGACTTTCCGATTGTTCAAGGTGAACGAAACCATGCTTCCTCCTCTCGTTTGGCGCCTTTCCCGCATGTGCACCGCCGCGATAGACCGGCTGGGACGGGGACGGCCTTATTGTTGGCTGACGCTGACGTCGAGCTTGTCGTCAGTCTAGCAACGTGGCGCGTCTTTCACATGGGAAAAATTCAAAAAATGCAGCCATGCTGACGTGCTTTGGCCCTCGTCGTTTCTTAAGGTGCAATGCAAGCGTTCACCTCCCATATGAGCCGTATGCACGAGCAGACCCAAATCGTAGCTCCGGGCGCCGACGACAATCCGTTGCTCGAGGAATGGGGCGATCCGTTCGGGGTGCCCGCGTTCGACCGGATCGAGCCTGACCATTTCCGCCCGGCCTTTGCCCACGCATTTGCATCGCACGCGTCCGAGGTTGCGGGCATTTCCGGCAATGCGGCGGCGCCGACGTTCGAGAACACCATCGCCGCGCTCGAAGCGAGCGGACAGGCGCTCACGCGCACGCTCAACGTTTTCATTCTGCTGGCCGGCACCCACAGCAACGATGACCTGCTCGCGATCGAACGCGAGGTGGCGCCGCGCAGAGCCAAGCACTGGGACGGCATTCTCATGGATGCGGCCTTGTTCGGCCGCATCGAGTCGCTTTATCGGGCGCGCGACCGGCTCGCGCTTTCGGCGGAACAACGGCGCGTGCTCGAGCGCTATTACCTCAAATTCGTGCGCGCCGGCGCGGCGCTTGATGCCGGCGCGAAGGCGCGGCTCGCCGATATCAATGCGCGGCTCGCCACGCTCGGCACAACCTTCAGCCAGAACGTGTTGGCGGACGAGCAGGGCTACACGCTCGTGCTCGACGGCGAGGACGACCTCGCCGGGCTTCCGGATTTCGTGCGCGCAGCGGCGCGCGCGGCGGCCGAACAGCGCGGGCTTGCCGGCAAGCACGTCATCACCATCTCGCGCTCGAGCGTCGAACCCTTCCTGCAATTCTCCGCGCGACGCGATCTGCGCGAGAAGGTGTTTCGCGCCTGGATCGCACGCGGCGACGGCGGTGGCCCTACCGACAACAAGGCGATCATTGCCGAAATGGTGGCACTGCGCGCCGAGCGCGCGCGGCTGCTCGGATATGCGAGCTTCGCGCATTATCGGCTGGATGACACCATGGCGAAGACGCCTGACGCCGTTCGCACTCTGCTCGAGCGCGTCTGGGCGCCGGCGCGACGCCGTGCGCTCGCCGATCGCGATGCCCTGCAGGCGCTGGTGCAGGCGGAGGGCAAAAATTTCGCGCTGGCGCCGTGGGACTGGCGCCATTACGCGGAGAAGCTGCGCAAGGCGCGCTGCGACATCGACGAAGCCACGATCAAGCCATATCTCCAGCTCGATCGAATCATCGAAGCCGCGTTCTACACCGCGAGCCGCCTCTTCGGCCTGACCTTCGAGCGTCGCAACGACGTGCCGGTCTGGCATGAGGACGTGCGAGCGTGGGAGGTGCGCGACGGCGCGGGACGCCATCGCGGCATTTTCTTCGGCGACTATTTCGCCCGTGCGTCGAAGCGCAGCGGCGCCTGGATGACCACGCTGCGCGACCAGGAAAGGCTCACGGGCGATGTTCATCCCTTGGTGGTCAATGTCACGAACTTTTCCAAGGCGGGTGATGGCGAGCCGACGCTGCTTTCATTCGATGACGCGAAGACTCTCTTCCACGAATTCGGACACGCATTGCACGCTCTCCTCTCCGACGTCACCTACCCGATGATCTCGGGGACCAGTGTGCTCCAGGATTGGTCGGAGCTGCCGTCGCAGCTCTACGAGCATTGGTTGGAGCGGCCGGAAATCCTGCGCCGGTTCGCGCGCCACTATCGCAGCGGGGAGGCGATGCCCGAGGATCAACTCCGCCGGCTCGTCGCGGCGCGCACCTTCAACCAGGGCCAGGCGACCGTGGAATACGTCGCCTCGGCGCTTATCGATCTCGACATCCATCTTCGGCCCGAGACCGATCGGGTCTTCGACATCGGCGGCTTCGAGCAGGCCACACTCGCGCGCATCGGTGTGCCAGACGAGATCGTCATGCGCCACCGGCCCGCCCACTTCCAGCACATATTCGCGGGCAACAGCTACGCCGCCGCCTATTACAGCTATCTGTGGTCGGAGGTGCTCGACTCGGACGCGTTTGCGGCGTTCGAGGAGACCGGCGACGTCTTTGATTCCGGCACCGCCAAGAAGCTCCACGACCATGTCTACGCCGCCGGAGGTTCATGTGATCCGGCCGAGCTCTATACCGCGTTTCGCGGGCGATTGCCGACGGCGGACGGGCTGCTCAAGCGGCGGGGATTGAGCGAGGACGCCGCTTAGATTGCTGTCGCGGCTAGCGGCAGGCCACGACGTCGAAGTGCTGCCGGAGACTTACTCGGATGTCATGGGCCATGCCGGCGCGATCGTGCTTCACCCGGACGGAACATTCGAGGCCGGTCATGATCCGCGCACCGACGGCGGCGCGGCGGGCGTGTAGATTTCGCGTTACTTTGTCGTGAACGTGAAATTTTCGCGCCTCCATTCCGCCGCAGTCCGTGATATCGTGCCGCCAGCGCGCGGGGAACTTGACGAGCAAGCGGGGACTTGGCGAGCAAATCGATGATTCGTCGTTTGTTTTTCTTCGGTCTGGCGGCATCTGCGGGTCTCGTGATCGCGAGCGCGGCGGCGCATGCGCATCCCCACGTGTGGGTGACCGTCAAGAGCGAGCTCGTCTACGCACCCGACGGAACGGTCACCGGCGTGCGCCACGCCTGGACCTTCGACGACATGTTCTCCACGTTCGCGACCCAAGGCATCGAGTCGAAGAAGAAGGGCGAGTTCACCCGCGAGGAATTGGCGCCTCTCGCCGAGGTCAACGTCTCCTCGCTCAAGGAATACGACTTCTTCACCTATGCCAAGGCAAACGGAAAGAAGGTCGAGTTCGAGGAGCCGCCGGCCGGCTATTATCTTGACTTCGATCCCAAGGACACCGTGCTGACGCTGCACTTCACGTTGCCGCTCAAAGCGCCGGTGAAGGCGAAGGACTTGACGCTCGAAGTCTACGACCGTGAGTTCTTCGTCGACTTCAGTTTCGCCGAAAAGGATCCGGTCAAGCTGGTCGGCGCGCCTGCGCAGTGCAAGCTCTCGGTCGGGCGCCCGCAGGAGATGAGCGCCTCGCTGACGCAGCAGCTGAGCAAACTCGGTGCCGATCAGCGCGACCCCTCGTTGACCATTGGTGCCGAATACGCGAACAAGATTTTAGTGAAATGCCCGTGAGCATCGTGGGCGCGCGGCGACCGGTCGTTCCTATCGCTTTGCTAATCGCCATCATCGCTGGTCTTGTGTTCGCGGCCGGCCTGATCGACGGCGCATTCGCTCAGGCCGGACCGTTCGGCGCACCGCGCGGGCAGGCACCGGCCGCGCCGGTCGGCGGCGTGCTGGGTTGGATCTTCGCCAAGCAGGCGGAATTCTATCGCCAGTTCTCCGGCTTGATCCGCGCCGCCAAGGCTGACGGCAGCGTGGCCTGGAGCCTGTTCGGATTATCGTTCCTCTACGGCATTTTTCACGCCGCCGGGCCCGGTCACGGCAAGGCAGTGATCTCGTCATATATCGTTGCGAACGACGAAACCTTGATGCGCGGCGTGGTCCTGTCCTTCGCCTCGGCCATGTTGCAGGCGCTGGTCGCGGTCGCGGTGGTAGGGATCGCGGCCGCGCTGCTGAGCGCGAGCGCGGCAACCATGGGCCGTGCGGTCAACATCATTGAAATCGTGAGCTATTCGCTCATCATTCTCATCGGCGCGAGATTGCTGTGGGTGAAGGGGCGCGCATTTGTAGCGCTTCTGCAGACGCTGCACCGTCCCGCCGCGGTCGGCGCCGCCGTGACGCCGCGCCACCACCCTCACGCGTCTCATCACGATCATGGTCACCACGATCATGGTCGCGATCACGAGCATGAGCACCACGACCATGAGCACGCCCATCATGATCACGCGCACGAAGATGCTTCGGCGTGGGGACACGCGCACGCGCCTGAGCCCGAAGAGCTTGCCGGCCCGGGAGGCTGGAAGCGGGGGCTTTCCACGATCGTCGCCGTGGGCTTGCGGCCGTGCTCGGGAGCCATCCTGGTGCTGGTGTTCGCGCTCGCGCAGGGGCTGTTCTGGACGGGCGTCGTGTCGACTTTTGTCATGGCGATCGGCACCGCCATCACGGTTGCCACGATTGCTTCGATTGCCGTCGGTGCCAGGGCGTGGGCCCAGCACGTCGCCGATGCGCGCTCCGGCTACGGCATGCTGGCGATGCGCGGCATCGAGGTCGCTGCGTCCATTGTTGTCATCGCGTTCGGCGCATTGCTGCTCACCGGCTACATGGTGAGCGAACGGATGGTTGGGATTTAGCTCCGCAGGCGCGCTGCGTCGGCGGATATTTCCGAACGCTTCACCTATCCCCGTCATTGCAAATTCACCGAGAGCCACAAATGCCAACCGAACAACTCTCCACGCGTTGCTGCGTCGTCGGTGGGGGACCGTGCGGGCTCATGCTCGGCTTCCTGCTCGCGCGCGCCGGCGTGGACGTCGTCGTGCTCGAGAAACATGCCGACTTCCTGCGCGATTTCCGAGGCGACACCATTCATCCCTCGACGCTCGATGTGATGGCAGAACTCGGCCTGCTCGACGATTTCCTCAAACTGCCGCACCAGAAAGCGCCCAACATCAGCGCATTCTTCGGCGGTCATCAATACGCCTTCGCGGATTTCAGCTACCTGCCGACCCGCTGCAAGTTCATTGCCCTGATGCCGCAGTGGGACTTTCTCAATTTTCTCGCCGAGCGCGGCAAGAGCTATCCGGCGTTCCACTTGCGCATGCGCGCGGAGGCGGTCGGTCTGATCGAGGACGGCGGACGCGTCGCGGGAGTGCGCGCCAATACGCCGGACGGCTCGCTCGAAATCCGCGCCGCTCTGACGGTCGGCTGTGACGGGCGGCACTCGACGGTGCGCGAGCGCGCCGGCCTCACGGTCGACGATCTCGGGGCGCCGATGGACGTGCTGTGGTTCCGGATGCCGAAAAAACCGAGTGATCCCGATGAGTCAATGGGCCGCTTCGACGCCGGACTCATCGTGGCCATGCTCAATCGCGGCGATTATTGGCAATGTCCCCTATTCGCCGACCGGGTCGACGAGCTCAAGGACTGGGATCAGATCAAGCTCTTGACGGTCGCGGTCAATCGGCTCGGGCGCTGGCATCGGCCCGGACTGCTCTGCATCGGCGATGCCGCGCATGCGATGTCCCCGATCGGCGGCGTCGGCGTCAATCTCGCGGTGCAAGACGCGGTGGCGGCGGCCAATTTACTGTGGCAGCCGCTCAAGGACGGCACGCTGCGGGAGGAGGATCTCGAACGCGTGCAGCGGCGGCGCGAGTTTCCGACCCGCGTCACCCAACGTCTGCAGGTGATCGTGCAGAACAACGTGATCGACCGGCTCTTGGGTGCCGGCGAGTCGCTGCCGACCCCGTGGCTGCTGCGGCTGATATCGGGGTTCGCGCCGCTGCGCGCGATCCCGGCATGGCTGGTGGGCAGGGGCGTGCGGCCGGAGCACGTGCACACGCCCGATGGTCAGGCCGCTGCCGGCTGACATAAACGAATTCTAACCCGAGAAGTCTTCCGGCCTGAGTGCGATCGGCGTGCCGTGCGGGGTCCGTTCCGCAGCGCGATCCCAGGCGTTGCGATAGCGCGCGAGGATTTCGCTATCGGCCACGCCTTTTGCGGCGACGATGCGTTCGAGCGCATTGAGCCAGTGTCGATAGTACGTCTCTCCGGTATCGGGATCGCCAGCAGCCTGTGCGCGTTTGATCTCCTGCGCCAACGTGGCCGCCCATTCCGGCCAGGTGAACAGCCCGCGCGCATGCAAAGCAACCGCCATGGCAAAGGCCTGCGCCTCCCACGGTTCGCGGAACACGGGGCCTTCGGCATCACGCGGAATTCCTGGTACGGCATCGGCCGCGCGGCGGGCGAGGGTGGGGTCCATCCTAGTCAGCACTCCCTCCCTTTGTGTCCCGGGCGCACTGCACCGTTCCGCGCTAATGCGCTTCACGCTGCACCGCATCCTGGACACGCAATGTTCACGCCGGCTCGAGATAGGGCTCAAACGCATCGATCGAGATCTTAAGGGTGGGGTCGGCATCCGGGCCCCAAAGCTCCTTGGCTTCGAACATGACCGTATAGAGCCACTGCGGGTTGTCGCCCTTGTCGATGGCCACCGTATCCGGAAATGCGTGGCAGCCGTGCACCAGCTCGATCACGCCGAGGCGGCCGCGGGCGTAGCGCGGCAATCTCGTATGTGTCGGCGGATGGATGTTCTTGGTCCGCACACGCTCGCCCGGCTTGAAACGGGCAGGGGCCTGCGCCTGTCGGTAAAACGAGCCGCGCGTCATCCCCTGCTTGACCAGGTCGGGCGTGAGCTTGCGCACAAGCGGCTTGCCCGTACGCAGCGCGCGTCCGGCCGAAAGCTCGTCGGCGCCGGCAAACCCGCGCTCGATGACATTGCGCTCCATGGCCAACGCCCAGCGCTGGTAATAGGACGCGCCGAGATAGACCTGCGGCGGCAGGCGCTCCTGCGCAAAGCGGGAGGCATCGATAGGCCACGCGCCGGCATAGCCAAGCGCGCGTTGCATCGCGAGCACGCGCCCCTCCCAGGGAGCATGAAACACCGGCTCGTTCGGCTCCGGCTCGACCTTGCCGCAGCCGTCCATGCCGCCCATGTCGTGAATGCCGTCCATCAGGCGACCTCCTCGGGCCGCTTGGGTAGCCCAGTGCCGATCATGGCATCGCGGGTGATGAGTTGCGCGAGGCGTTCCTCGCTCCAACCGTCGGTCCCCGGCGGGCGCATGGGCAATACGAGAAAGCGGGTTTCGGCGGTGGAATCCCACACGCGAATCTCGGTGCTCGCCGACAGCTTGACCCCGAAATCGGCGAGCACGCCGCGCGGGTCCTTCACCGCGCGTGTGCGATAGGGCGCGGATTTGTACCAGACCGGCGGCAGGCCGAGCACGTCCCACGGATAGCAAGAGCACAGCGTGCAAACGACCATGTTGTGCCGCGCGGGGGTATTCTCGATGGCGACCAGATGGTCGCCGACCCGGCTTTCGTGCCCGAGCGCGCGCACTGCCGTGGAGCCGTCCTCCAGCAGCGCGCGCTTGAATGCGGGATCGCGCCAGGCCTTGGCGACCACGCGCGCGCCGGTATGCGGCCCGATCTTGGTCTCGTACGCCTCGATGATGAGATCGAGAGCGGCCGGATCGATGTAGCCCTTCTCCGTCAGCACGGTCTCCAGGGCGCGGACGCGCAACTGTGTATCGGAGAGCTCCGAGCCGCGTTCATGGTGATCGTGCTGGGCCATCGGAAACCTTCGTGTGCATTGCTCCATCGGGCGGATCATGCAGTATCCTCTCCGTCGGGAATGGAGTCGAGGCCGGGGCATTGCGCCTGGAACGCGGCATACGAGGCAAGGTGCGATGACGGCAGCGGAACTCTTCGACCTCAAGGGCCGCGTCGCCCTCATTACCGGGGCCTCGAGCGGGCTCGGGGTGCGCTTTGCCGAGGTGCTGGCCGGCGGGGGCGCGTCGGTGGCGCTCATCGCGCGTCGCGCCGATCGGCTCAAGTCGGTGCAGGCACGGATCGAACAGGCGGGCGGGCGCGCCATCGCGATCGCCGCCGATGTGACCGATCGCCACGCGATGGCCAGCGCCTTCGACGAAGCCGAGAAGGCCTTCGGCACCGTCACGATCCTCGTCAACAATGCCGGGGTCGTGCATTCCGGCCGTGCGGTCGAGCTTCCGGAGGAGGAGTGGCGGCGCGTGGTCGGAACCAATCTCGACGCGGTGTTCTTCTGGGCGCAGGAAGCGGCGCGCCGGATGCTCTCCGCCGGCAAGACCGGCGCCATCGTCAACATCGCCTCGGTGCTCGGCTTCGGCGTGGCGAAGGGGACTGCGGCCTATGCAGTGGCGAAAGCGGGCGTCGTCCAGCTCACCAAGGCGCTTGGGCTCGAGCTCGCCTTCAAAGGCGTGCGCGTGAACGCCATCGCGCCCGGCTGGATCGTGACCGACATCAACCGCGATTACCTCGCGAGCGAGCAGGGGGCCGCGATCAAACGCGACATCCCCGTGGGCCGCTTCGGCGAGGAACGCGATCTCGACGGCGCGCTGCTTCTGCTCGTCTCCGACGCCGGCCGCTTCATCGTCGGCACGACCATCGTGGTGGACGGCGGGCAGATGGTGGCCTTGCGGGGCTAGGACGCGAGGGCGCACGCATTATCGTCAATCCGAAGGACGTCGGCATGGATTTTACCCTTTCCCCCGAGATCGAGGACATCCGTCTGCGCACGTCTCGCTTCGTGGAGGAGCACGTGCTGCCGCTCGAAGCCGATCCCGGCAACTATGACGATCACGAGAACATCCGCCTCGACGTGCTGCGCGCGATGCAGGCCAAAGCCAAGGCCGAAGGCCTGTGGGCCCCGCAGGCGCCGAAAGAGTACGGTGGGATGGCCCTACCGGTCGTGGGCTGGGCGGCGATGTACGAGGAGGCGAACCGTTCGATTTTCGGTCCGCTCGCCTTCAATTGCGCGGCGCCCGACGACGGCAACATGAATCTGCTCGCGCGGGTCGGTACGCCGGCGCAGAAGGACAAATGGCTCAAGCCCATCGTCGAGGGCAAGGTGCGCTCCTCTTTCGCGATGACCGAGCCGGCGCCCGGCGGCGGCTCCGATCCCGGGATGATCCGCACGCGCGCGGAGAAAAAAGCCGGCGGCTGGGCGATCCACGGCCACAAGTGGTTCATCACCGGGGCCGGCGTCGCCGATCATTTCATCCTCGTCGCGCGCACATCGGACGACCCGCGGCGCGGGCTCACCGCCTTCCTCTATCACCGCGACCAGCCGGGCTGGCGCATCCTGCGCCGCATTCCGATCATGGGGCCGGAGGAGCACGGCGGCCACTGCGAGCTTCTCTTCGAGGGGCTCGAAGTGCCGGACGAGAACGTGCTGATGAAGGTCGGCGATGGATTGCGCGTCACCCAAATTAGGCTCGGTCCCGCGCGGCTCACCCACTGCATGCGCTGGCTCGGCCTCGCCAAGCGCTGCATGGAGATTGCGCAAGCCTATATCGCCCATCGCGAAGGGTTCGGGGTGCGGCTCGCCGACCGCGAGAGCGTACAGATCAAGCTCGGCGAGGTGGCGCATCAGATCCAGATCGGTCGCCTGTTGGTGATGCATGCCGCCTGGAAGCTCGATCAGGGCGAGCACGCCCGCAAGGAAGTCTCCATGGCCAAGGTGCACGTCGCCGATACCTTGCATCGGGCAGCGGACGTCGCCATTCAGCTCAACGGCGCGCGCGGCTATTCCAAGGACACGATCCTGGAATGGATCTACCGCTACGCGCGCCAGGCGCGCCTCGTCGACGGCGCCTCCGAGGTGCACAACATGGTGCTCGCCCGCTTCATGCGTGAGGAGGGCCGTGACTTCTGGCACTGGAGCGCGGGCAACAGGGTGTGAGCGGCCCTCGCAAAGACCGCGCCGCTTATCGCCCGGACCGCGCGCCTTTTTTCGAGGCATGCCAAATGCCTGTACATGACAAAATTGCATCGGTAGCTATCCAAAAAGGCGCACTACGGAAATAACAAATCCCAAATAATGGGCATTGGGTTCGATAATTAGCCCCTCGAAGTAATTGCAAAGTTTTGTTGCGCGCGCTCTCAAAATGACTGGAACCTATCTCAAAATTGCCGACTGCTGTCGATCGGATAACAATGTCGAATGATTCGGCTCAGGGACGAGCAGTGGGAGCGCATCCGGGATCATTTTATCGTCTACGAGTTCGTCGCGCGCACGCCGATGGTGCTGATGCTCAACGTGCATCCGTCGCGTGCGGCCGACATCATCGAGCCCGATCAGCTTCGCACCAGGCCCACGCTGCCCCTCACGCGATACCTGGATGCGTTCGGCAACGTGTGCACGCGGCTGGTGGCGCCTGTGGGCGAGCTCACAATTTCCACGGATGCCTTGATCGCAGATTCGGGTCTGCCCGATGCGGTCGAACTGGCGGCGCGGCAGCACGAGATCGCAGAACTGCCGCACGACACGCTGGTGTTCCTGCTTGGCAGCCGATACTGCGAGACCGAGCGTCTGATGGGGGAGGCGTGGTCGCGCTTCGGCACGACGGAGCCGGGTTGGCCGCGTGTGCAAGCGATCTGCGATTTCGTTCATTCCCACGTCCACTTCGGCTACCAGCACGCTCGTCCCACCAGGACCGCCACCGAGGTCTTGCTCGAGCGTCGCGGCGTATGCCGCGACTTTGCCCATCTGGCGATCACGCTGTGCCGTTGCATGAACATTCCGGCGCGCTATTGCACCGGGTATCTCGGCGACATCGGCGTCCCGCCCGAGCCCGAGCCGATGGATTTCAGCGCCTGGTTTGAGGTCTATCTTGGCGGCCGCTGGCACGCGCTCGATGCTCGGCACAACATTCCCCGTATCGGTCGCATCGTGATGGCTCGCGGGCGTGACGCCGCCGACGTGGCATTCAGCACGACGTTCGGTCCGAACCTGCTCAAGCGCTTCATCGTGCGCACCGACGAGGTGGAGCCGTCCCGCCTCGAGCCTGTCGAGCGCATGGTGGCGTGAGCCGATCGAAGCCTAGCCGGCGTCGGGCTCGGCGCCGGTCCGCAGCGGCTTTTCCTCCATCACGACGATCGCGATCAGCGCGACCGCCATGCTCGCGGCAGCCACAAAGAATAGTCGGCTGAATGCCACGGCCGGATCCGCCGCCGCAAAGGCGCTGCCGAGCGATTGACCGGCTGGCGCGCCGGCCAAGACGATGGCCCCGAACACCGCGATCAGCATGGTGGCAAACAAGTTTCTGCTGAAGTTCATCGTTCCCACCGAAATGCCGAGTTGATGGCGCGGCACGACGTTTTGCATGGCGACCGCGGTGAGCGAAGGCAAGGGCCCGAAGCCCGCGCCGATGAAGATCAATGTGAGCTCGAACGAGAGCGGCGTCATGCTGTTGGCGTGCAACGCCAAGGTCGTGATCGCGACGATCGAAAGCAGGAGCGCGCTCATCGGCAGGAGCTTGTAGTGCCGCACGCGCCCGAGAACCTGTCCGGCAAGACCGGCGCTGGTGTTGAGCGCTAGCATCAAAACCACCAGGCTCAGTCCCGCCTGGGTGGGCGAAAGACCCATCACGCCTTGCAGATACATCGGCAGAAAGACGTTGAGGCCGATGATCGAGCCCCAGCCGAAGGCATTGGCCGCAATCGCGCAGCGCACGATGGGACTCTTGAGGATCGCAATCGGGATCAGCGGCTCTGGAGCGGTCAGTAAGCGCATCACGAAAAGCAGACACGTCATCAGCGCGACTGCAAATAGCGCGAGAATAGGCGCTGATGTCCACGGATAGCGCACGCCGGCCAGGTTCAACGCCAGCATGAATGCGACGCTGGCGATCACGATCAGCGCAGCGCCGATAAAGTCCAGCAGATGCGGCCGCTCATAGCGCGGCAGGCGGCGCAGCAGCGACGCGGTGATCGCCAATGCCGCAAGCCCCATGGGAATGTTGATCCAGAAGATGACCGACCAATGCAGGTGCTCCGCGATCAAGCCCCCGAGCAGCGGGCCGCTGCCGCCGGCGGTGGTGTAGGTCGCCGCGAAATACCCGTAATAGCGCCCGCGCTCCTTGGGCGAGACCAAATCGCCGAGCACGATCATCCCCATGGATGAAAGCCCGCCGCCGCCCAGCCCATGCAAGACGCGGCCGAAGATCAAGACCAGCATGTTCGGCGCCAATGCGCAGACGAGCGAGCCTGCCATGTAGGTGAGGATCGCGATGCGCAATGTGAACCGGCGGCCATGGATGTCGGCGAGTTTGCCGTAGAGCGGGATAACGGCGGTCGAGGCGAGTAGATAGGCCGTGATCAGCCACGGCAGACTGTGCATATCGTCGAAGTCGCGACCGATCGTGGGCAGCGCGGTTGCCAGAATCGTCTGGTCGAGCGATCCCATGAACGTCGGCAGCAGCACGCCAAGGACGATCAGCAACGCCTGTCGATGGGTGAGGGCCTTGCCCTCACCGCGGGCAGTGTAGGCATCCATCGGCAGGCGTGTTCCGGTTGCGAGTTGGCAGGATCGGGCGCTTGCGCCGTCGCGCTTGCTGGCGTTGTAAAGCACACCCGGCGGTTCGGCCAGCCGCGGCAAGAGATTGGCCGGATGTCCGCAACGCATGCGGCGCCAGCCGTGCTCGACACCGCGCCTGGTCTATTGCAGTGCGCCAAAATGCGTCTGCGGCCGGCGGGAGGACATTTCCTTGCCGGCACCGCGGCTGGCGCGAAATTGACGGTCTGCTCAACGTCTTGGCATTGCTGGCACGGCGCCCGCGATTATATCTTTCGACCGAATCCAAAGTCCCTGGCGCTCGTTTCGTCGCGGGGGCACACTGCCCGCGGAGGCCCGCGCGATGGCGCTTAACCAAGTCACGCTCGACGACAAATACGACCTCGCCAAGAGCCGCATTTTCGTTACCGGCTTCCAGGCCATCGTGCGCCTGTGCTTGATGCAGAAGGAGCGCGACCGCCGCGCCGGCCTCAACACGGCAGGCTACGTCACCGGCTATCGCGGTTCCCCGCTCGGTACTCTCGACCAGCAGTTCATCCGCGCGCAACGCGCGCTCGACAAGTATGACGTCCACTTCCAGGCCGGCCTCAACGAGGACATCGCCGCGACCGCGATCTGGGGCTCGCAGCAGGCGGAGCTGCGCGGGGAAGGCAAGTTCGACGGCGTGTTCGGCCTCTGGTACGGCAAGGGGCCGGGGGTCGACCGCACCGGCGACGTCTTCCGCCACGCTAATTTCGCCGGCACCTCGAAGCACGGCGGCGTACTGGCGCTGATGGGCGATGACCACACCGCCGAGTCCTCGACCACGGCGCATCAGTCCGAATATCACTTCATCGACGTCATGATTCCGATTCTGAATCCCGCCGGGGTTCAGGAAATTCTCGATTACGGTCTCTACGGCTGGGCGATGTCGCGCTTCTGCGGCACCTGGGTCGCGCTCAAGTCCATGCACGAGACCGTCGAGTCGACGGCGGTGATCGATGGCAGCCTGGAGCGCGTGAACATCGTCATTCCCGAGGACTTCGTCATGCCCGAAGGCGGGCTCAACATCCGCCTGCAGGACACCATCCTCGGGCAGGAGGCACGCCTGCACGACTACAAGCGCGACGCCATGCTCGCCTTCGTGCGCGCGAACAAGCTCAACAAGTACATCACCTCGGGCGGGCGGCGGCCGAAAATCGGGATCATTACCGTCGGCAAGAGCTATCTCGACGTGCGACAGGCGCTCGACGAGCTCGGCATCGACGAGGTCAAGTGCAACGATCTCGGCATCCGGCTTTACAAGATCGCGTGTCCGTGGCCGATCAGCCAGCAAGACCTCAAGCAGTTCGCCGACGGCCTCGAGCTGATCATCGTGGTCGAGGAGAAGCGCTCGCTGATCGAGGTGCAGGTACGCGAAGAGCTCTACGGCACCGCCAACCAGCCGGTCTGCATCGGCAAGAAGGACGAGCAGGGCAACTGGTTGTTCCCCGTCAAGGGCGCGCTCGATCCGAACGATGTCGCGATCTGCATTGGTGAGCGGATCCTGCAAAGGATCGGCCCGAACGCGGAGATCGCGGCGCGCGTTGCCGCCCTCAAGGAGGCGCAACGCATCCTGGCCGAGACGCGCGACGTTGCGGTGCGCATCCCGTATTTCTGCTCGGGCTGTCCGCACAATTCATCGACCGTCGTGCCCGAAGGCATGCGCGCCTATGCCGGCATCGGCTGCCACTACATGGCACAGTGGATGGATCGCTCGACGCTCGGTTACACGCAGATGGGCGGAGAGGGGGCTAATTGGATCGGCGAAGCGTCCTTCTCCAAGCGTCCCCATGTCTTTCAGAATCTCGGCGACGGCACCTACAATCATTCCGGCTACATGGCGATCCGCGCCGCCATCGCCGCGGGCGTCAACATTACCTACAAAATCCTGTTCAACGACGCGGTCGCCATGACCGGAGGCCAGCCCAACGAGGGCGGACTCACGGTGCCGCAAATCGCGCGCCAAGTGGCCGCTGAAGGCGCGCGACGCGTGGTCGTCGTCACCGACGAGCCGTGGAAATACGCCAAGAACGAGGAATGGCCGCGCGGGCTGACCATCCATCACCGCGACGAGCTTATGCCGATCCAGCAGGAGCTCGCGAAGATTCCCGGCGTCACCGTGCTGATCTACGACCAGACTTGCGCCGCCGAGAAACGCCGCCGCAGGAAGCGTGGCCGTTTCCCCGACCCCGAGGAGCGCGTCATCATCAACGAGCTGGTCTGCGAAGGCTGTGGCGATTGCGGCGTCAAGTCGAATTGCGTCTCGGTGCAGCCGCTCGAAACCGAGTGGGGCCGCAAGCGGACCATCGACCAGTCGAGCTGCAACAAGGACTTTTCCTGTGTGAAGGGCTTCTGCCCCTCCTTCGTCAGCGTGCACGGCGCCAAGCTCAAGCAGGGCACTGGTATCGCCGGCGCGCACGCGCTTGCCCCACTGCCGGAGCCGAAGCTGCCGGCCATCGCCAAGACCCACGACATCATCGTCACCGGCGTTGGCGGCACCGGGATCGTCACCATCGGCGGAATTCTCGGCATGGCGGCCCATCTCGAAGGCAAGGGGGTGGGGATACTCGATATGGCCGGCCTCGCGCAGAAGGGCGGGGCGGTCTACAGCCACATCCGCATTGCCGAACGTGCGGAGGACATCCACGCCATCCGCATCGCAGCGGGCGGCGCCGATCTCGTGCTCGGCGGCGATATCGTGGTGGCCGGCAACAAGAAGGTGCTGGCCGCCGTGAAGCACGGGACGACCGAGATGGTCATCAACGTGGCCGAGGTGATGCCCGGCGATTTCACCCGCAACGCGGATTTTTCGCTGCCGACCGAGCGGCTCAAGCGCGCCATCCTCGCTGACGCCGGGGTCGAGAAGACGCACTTCGTCGAGGCGACGCGTGCCGCCACCGCGCTCTTCGGCAACAGCATCGCCACCAATATCTTTCTCGTCGGCTATGCGTATCAACTCGGCGCGATTCCGCTGTCGGCCGCCGCGATCACGCAGGCGATCGAACTCAACGGCGAGGCCGTGGAGATGAACCAGGCGGCGTTCCATTGGGGCCGCCGCGCGGCGTGCGAGCCGGCCGCAGTCGAGGCTCTCATCCAGCCGGCGCCGGAAGCCGTAAGCGAGGCACGGAGACTGTCGCAGTCCTTCGACGAGATGGTGGCGCGGCGCGTCGCCTTCCTCACAGCCTATCAGAACGCGGCCTACGCGGCGCGCTACCGGCGGTGGGTCGACAGGGCCAAGGCGGTCGAGGCCGCGCGCGCTCCAGGCAAGAACGGATTGGCCGACGCCGTGGGTCGCTATCTGTTCAAGCTGATGGCATACAAGGATGAATACGAGGTCGCCCGCCTCTATGCCGACGAGTCATTCGCCAAGCAGGTGAGGAACGAGGTCGGCGGGGAGCACCTGCGCCTCTACGTGCACCTTGCGCCGCCGCTTCTTGCCCGCGCCGACAAGGTCACCGGCGAGCCCAAGAAAATGACGTTCGGGCCGTGGATCTTCCCGCTGTTTCGTCTGCTCGCGAAATTCAAATTTTTGCGCGGCACTGCCTTCGATCCGTTCGGCTACTCCAACGAGCGCAGGACCGAACGCGCGCTCGTGCGCGATTACGAGACCCTGCTCGAGGAGGTGCTGGCGCGGCTCAACGGCGACAACCACCATATCGCGGTCGCGCTCGCCGCGATTCCAGAAAAAATCCGCGGCTTCGGCCACGTCAAGATGCGGCATCTCAAGGCCGCCAAGGCCGACGAAGCCGCGCTGCTCGATCAACTGCGTTCCGGGGTGGCGCCGCTGCTCAAAGCGGCGGAATAGCCCCGAACCAGCCCTAGGTGCCGGCTCTCGAACGGCCACGCGAGGCACCGAGCCTACACGAAGTGCTGACTTGACCTCGGCTCGAGCCCATTTTCTTATGTGCTGACAACAATCTGCCGGGAAACGGCAATGGGCCTTGCGGCCCGCGGGACTGGACGCGGTGAAAGGGAGGATTACCGTGGCGAGCGAACCCGCGCGCGCGGACACGTTCCCCAAGCTCTTGATGCGCAATGCCCGCGCTTATGCGGGCCGGCCGGCCTATCGCCACAAGGACCTCGGCATTTGGCAGGTGTGGACCTGGGCGCAGGTGCTCGACGAAGTGCGCGCCTTTTCCGTCGGTCTGCGCGAGCTCGGCCTCGAGCGCGACGACAAGGTGGCGATCGTCGGCTCCAACCGGCCGCGTCTCTACTGGGCGATGTGCGCGGCGCAAGCGTTGGGCGCCGTGCCGGTGCCGATCTACGCCGATTCGGTCGCCGAGGAGATGGCCTACATTCTCGAACATGCCGAGGTGACGATCGCGGTGGTCGAAGACCAGGAGCAAGTCGACAAGCTGCTTTCGATCGCGGATCGGCTGCCGCGCCTCTCATTCGTCCTCTACGACGAGCCGCGCGGGCTGCGCGACTACGACCACCAGCGGCTCAGGTGGATCGCCGATGTGCAGAAGCTCGGCCGCGACAGCCTCGCCGCCGATGCGCAGGGCCTGCAGCGATGGGAGGCTGCCGTCGCGGCGAGGAGAGGCGAGGATCTCGCCGTCATGCTCTACACCTCCGGCACCACCGGGCGGCCTAAGGGCGTCATGCTGACCTTCGACAATCTCGTCATTTCGGCGGTCAACGGGAATAAGTTCGACAGCCTCGGCCCCGACGAAGAGGTCGTCGCCTATCTGCCGCTCGCCTGGGTCGGCGATCACGTGTTTTCCTATGCGCAGCCGTTCACCGCGGGCTTTTGCGTCAACTGTCCGGAGAGCCCGGAAACCGTGAGCGAAGATCGCCGCGAAATCGGAACCACCTACGCGTTTGCGCCTCCGCGCATCTACGAGAACCTCATCACACTGACCATGGTGCGCATGGAGGACGCGGGGCGTTTGAAGCGGAACATGTTCCATTACTTCATCGCGGTGGCGCGGCGCTGGGGCGAGAAAATCCTCAACCGGGAGAAAGTGCCCCTGCACGGCCGGTTCTTGTACTGGCTCGGGGAGCGGCTGGTGTACGGGCCGCTCAAGAATCGGCTCGGCGTGTCGCGCATCCGCCTCGCCTACACGGCAGGCGAGGCGATCGGCCCGGAAATCTTCCGCTTCTGGCGCTCGCTCGGTGTCAATCTCAAGCAGCTCTATGGGCAGACCGAGGCGTCGGTCTACATCACCGCCCAGCCCGACGGTGAGATTTACGCCGACACCGTGGGCAAGCCGAATATCGGTGTCGACATCAAGGTCGCGGCGAACGGCGAGGTGCTGTTCAAGTCGCCCGGCGTATTCGCGGGCTACTACAAGGATCCGCAGAAGACGGCGGAGACCAAGACTCGCGACGGATGGGTGCATACCGGCGATGCCGGCTTCATCGATACCAAGACCGGCCATCTCAAGATCATCGACCGGGCCAAGGACGTCGGGCGCCTCAACGACGGTTCGCTGCTCGCGCCGAAATACATCGAGAACAAGCTCAAGTTCTATCCCAACATCCGCGAGGCCGTGGTCTACGGCGACAAGCGCGACTTCGTCTGCGCCATGTTGAACATCGACCTCACCGCGGTCGGAAACTGGGCCGAGCGCAACAACATCGTCTATGGCTCCTATCAGGAGCTGGCGGGACATCCACGGGTCTACGACATGCTCGCGGAGCATGTGGAGGAGGTGAACCGGTCATTGGCGGAGGAGGAGGCCATGGCCGGAGCACGGATTCGGCGTTTTCTGATTTTGCACAAGGAACTCGACGCCGACGACGGCGAAGTCACCCGCACGCAAAAGGTCCGCCGCGGCTTCGTCGCCGAGCGGTATGCCCCTTTGATCACCGCGCTCTACAGCGGGGCCCGCGAGGCCGACATTTCCACCGAGGTGACGTTCGAGGACGGCCGCAAGGGCATGCTCTCCGCGCGCATCAAAATCCGCGACGTGCGGACGGTGCCGGTGCAGGCGATGGAGAAAGCGGCGTGAGGGCGCCGAGCGGGCAGGACATCGTGGCTGGCGACGTCCTGCTCGCAGTCGAGAACGTCTCGCTCGCATTCGGCGGCATCAAGGCAGTCAGCGGCGTTTCCTTCGATATCCGCAAAGGCGAGATCCGCGCCATTATCGGCCCCAACGGCGCGGGCAAGACCTCGCTGCTCAACGTCATCAACGGCTTCTATCACCCGCAGCAGGGCCGCATCATTTTCAAGGGCAAGCCGCGCTCGGCCATGCGGCCCTACGAAGCGGCGCTGGGTGGCATTGCCCGCACGTTCCAGAACGTGGCGCTGTTCAAGGGCATGACCGCGCTCGACAACATCATGGCGGGGCGCACGCTGAAGATGCGCCGCGGCTTCTTCTGGCAGCTGTTGCGCGTAGGTCCTGCGCTTGCGGAAGAGATCGAGCAGCGCCACCGGGTCGAGGAGATCATCGACTTTCTCAAGATTCAGCACGTCCGCAAGATCCAGGTCGGCAAGCTCCCTTACGGGCTGCAGAAGCGGGTGGAGCTCGGCCGTGCGCTTGCCATGGAACCCGACCTGCTTCTGCTCGACGAGCCGATGGCGGGAATGAATCTCGAGGAAAAGGAGGACATGTGCCGCTTTATCCTCGACGTCAACGCGCACTACGGCACCACCATCGCCCTGATCGAGCATGACATGGGCGTGGTGATGGATCTGTCCGAGCGCGTGCTGGTGCTCGATCACGGCATCAAGATCGCCGACGGCTCCCCGGCCGCGGTCCAGGCCGATCAGGCGGTGATCGACGCCTATCTTGGCCTGAGCCATTGAGGCCGCGATGCTTGGCCCCGTTCTCGAAACCCTGATCGGCGGCCTCATGACCGGGGTGCTCTACTCCTTGGTCGCGCTCGGCTTCGTGCTGATCTTCAAGGCTTCCGGCGTATTCAACTTCGCGCAAGGGGCGATGGTGCTGTTCGCCGCGTTGTCGTTTGCGCGGCTGTCCGAGTTCATGCCGCTCGTGCTCGCGTTCGCGCTCTCCGTCCTCATCATGATTGCGCTTGCCTATGCAATCGAGTTTCTGGTTCTGCGCCACCTGGTCAACCAGGAAGGGATCATCCTGTTCATGGCGACGCTCGGGATCGCCTACTTTCTCGAAGGATTCGGGCAGAGCATCTGGGGCAGCGACATCTACAAGATCGGGCTGGGGCTGCCGACGAATCCGATTTTCATTCTCGAGTCCGTCTTTCCCGGCGGGCTCTTGATCGATCCCGTCGAGCTCATCGCCGCGATCATCTGCGCCGTGATGGTGCTCGTGCTGGCGGTGTTCTTTCAGGTCACGCGGGTCGGCCGGGCGTTGCGCGCGGTCGCCGACGATCACCAGGCCGCGCAATCGGTCGGCATCCCGCTCAATCAGATTTGGCTGATGGTGTGGGCGGTATCGGGACTCGTCGCCCTGGTTGCCGGCATGATGTGGGGCGCCAAGCTCGGCGTGCAGTTCTCGCTTTCGCTCATCGCGCTCAAGGCGCTGCCGGTGCTCATCCTCGGCGGCTTCACCTCGATCCCGGGCGCGATCGTCGGCGGGCTGATCATCGGGGCGGGCGAAAAGCTCGCCGAGGTGCTGCTCAGCCCCGTGCTCATCCGCACCTTCGATCTTGCCGGCGGCGGCATCGAGAACTGGTTCGCCTACGTGCTCGCGCTTGTGTTCCTGCTCATTCGCCCGCAGGGCCTGTTCGGCGAGCGCATCATCGAGCGAGTGTGACGCCCATGCTCTACCGCGAAGTCGGCCAGTTCAAGACCTCGTACTCCGCCGATCAGGCGATCTTTCCGATCGCGCAGGATCGCTGGTTCGTGGTCGCTCTCGTCGCGTTTGCGTTTCTCGCCGTGCCGCTGTTCGCCAGCCAGTATCTCTACACCGAAGTGCTGATCCCGGTGCTCATCCTCTCGATCGCCGCGGTCGGGCTCAACATTCTCACCGGCTATTGCGGCCAGCTCTCGCTCGGCTCCGGGGGCTTCATGGCAGTCGGCGCCTATGCCGCCTATAACCTCGCGCTGCGGCTGCCGCAGACCAACATCATTCTGGTGTTCCTGTTCGCCGGCGTCATGGCGATGCTGGTCGGCCTTCTCTTCGGGCTTCCCTCGCTGCGCATCAAGGGCTTTTACCTCGCGGTCGCGACGCTCGCGTCCCAGTTCTTCCTCGAATGGGCCTTCGCGCGCGTCAAATGGTTCACCAACTACGCGCCCTCCGGCTCGGTCGCGGTCGGTCGGATCGAGCTGTTCGGATTTCCGATCGACACGCCGGCCAAGACCTACATCTTCGTGCTCGCGATTGTGGTCGTGCTCACCCTCGCCGCGAAGAATCTGGTGCGCGGCCGGATCGGGCGCATGTGGATGGCCATTCGCGACATGGATATCGCGGCCGAGATCATCGGCATCAGGCCATTGCATGCCAAGCTCTCGGCCTTCGCCGTCTCATCATTCTATATCGGGGTCGCCGGCGCGCTGTGGGGCTTTCTGCGGCTCGGCTCGTGGGAGCCGTTGGCGTTCGATGTCAATCGCTCATTCCAGGTGCTGTTCATGATCATCATCGGCGGACTCGGCACCCTCTTGGGGTCGTTTCTCGGCGCCGCTTTCATCGTGCTGGTACCGATCGTTCTCAACCAGCTGCCATCCTGGCTCGGGATTGGCATGTCGACCGACACGATCTCGCACATCGAGTTCATGCTGTTCGGGGCAATCATCGTGTTCTTCCTGATCGCCGAGCCGCACGGCCTGGCGCGGCTTTGGGCGATCGCAAAGGAGAAGCTTCGGCTGTGGCCCTTCCCGTATTGAGGCCGCGACAATTCGCAGGCACACTCGGGCTCAAAGCCGGGGTAGAACCCCCGCAATGGCTGGCCGGCAACGGCCCGGCGCGTCAATGGAGGAATGCCTATGACTGGCAAGACGATGAGTGGAAAACACGCCGGGATCGCGCTCGCGGCGCTGTTGGGCGTCCTGGCGACGGCTGCGCCGGCGCTGGCGCAGAACGAGCAGTTCGTCCCCAACCTGGTGTATCGGACCGGCGCCTACGCACCGAACGGCGTTCCTTTCGCCAACGGCATCGCCGACTACTACAAGCTCATCAATGAGCGCGACGGCGGCATCAACGGCGTCAAGATCGTATGGGAGGAATGCGACACCGGCTATGCCACCGACCGCGGCGTGGAGTGCTACGAGCGGCTCAAGGGCAAAGGCCCCACCGGCGCCGCCTACGTCATCCCGCTCTCGACCGGCATCACGTTTGCGCTGACGGAGAAGGCACCGGTCGACAAGATTCCGATCATCTCCATGGGCTACGGCCGCTCGGAGTCGCGCGACGGCTCGGTGTTCCAGTGGAACTTCCCGCTGCTCGGCACCTATTGGACGGCGGCCGACATCATCCTGCAGCACATCGCCAAGAAGGAGGGCGGGTTCGACAAGCTCAAGGGCAAGAAGATCGCCCTCGTCTATCACGACTCGCCCTACGGCAAGGAGCCGATCGCGCTGCTGCAGAAGCGCGCGCAGATGCACGGATTCGAGCCTCTGCTGCTGCCGGTGACGCATCCCGGCGTCGAACAGAAGGCAACCTGGCTGCAGATCCGCCAGAACCGTCCCGACTACGTGCTGCTCTGGGGCTGGGGCGTGATGAATTCGACCGCTATCAAGGAGGCGGTTGCCGTCGGCTATCCGCGTGAAAAGATGTACGGCGTGTGGTGGTCGGGTGCCGAGCAGGACGTGCGGCCCGCCGAGGACGGCGCCAAGGGATACAACTCCGCTGCCCTTCAGCACACCGCAGGTCAGTTCAAGCTGCACGAGGATCTCAAAAAGTACGTCTACGACAAGGGTCAAGGCACGGCGAAATGGGAGGACACCGGCGAGATCCTCTATGTGCGTGGATTGATCAACGCCATGCTCGGCGTCGAGGCGATTCGCACCGCGCAGGAGAGGTTCGGCAAGAAGCCGCTCACCGGCGAGCAGGTGCGCTGGGGCCTCGAAAACCTCGACATCAGCGCCGATCGCATCAAGCAGCTCGGCTTCGAGGGCGAACTGCGGCCGATCAAGGTGTCCTGCGCCGATCATGAGGGCACGCGCACGGGTCGCATCCAGACCTGGGACGGCAAAAAATGGAATATCGCGTCGGATTGGCTCACGTCCGACGACTCGGTGATCGCTCCCATGGTCAAGGAGGCCGCGGCAAAGTATGCGGCTGAAAAGAAGCTCACGCCCGGGTGTCTCGTGACGAACTGATGGGCTCCGATCGCAATTTGCAGGGGGCGGCGATGCCGCCTCCTGCTCCCGCTGCGAGCGCAGGCGCGGATCGCGTCGCAGCGACACCGTCCGCGACGCCGATCCTTTCGGTCAACAATATCGAGGTGGTCTACGATCACGTCATCCTCGTGCTCAAGGGGGTGTCGCTTACGGTTCCCAAGGGCCAGATCGTCGCGCTCCTTGGCGCCAACGGCGCCGGCAAATCGACCACGCTGAAGGCAATCTCCAATCTCCTGTCCGCCGAGCGCGGGGAAGTAACCAAAGGCTCCATCATTTTCGACGGCGAGGAGGCGCATGCACGCTCGCCGAACGAGCTGGTGCGGCGCGGCTGTATCCAGGTGATGGAAGGGCGGCATTGTTTCGCGCACCTCTCGGTCGAGGAGAACCTCCTGACGGGTGCGTTCACGCGCGGCCACGCTGGCGCGGCCATCCGGCGCGACCTCGATCTCGTCTATTCCTATTTTCCGCGGCTCAAGGAGCGCCGCGGCGCCCTTGCCGGCTACATCTCCGGCGGTGAGCAGCAGATGTGCACGATCGGACGGGCGCTGATGTCGCGACCGAAGATGATCCTGCTGGACGAGCCTTCGATGGGGCTCGCGCCGCAGCTCGTCGAGGAGATTTTCAAGATCGTCGGCGACCTCAATGCCAAGGAAGGTGTTTCGTTCCTGCTCGCGGAGCAGAACACCCGCATGGCATTGAAATACGCGCGGTATGGGTATGTGCTGGAGAACGGCCGCGTGGTGCTCGACGGTGACGCGAAAACGCTAGGCGCGAACGAGGACGTCAAGGAGTTCTATCTCGGCATTGCCGAAGGCCGGCGCAAGTCGTTCCGCGAGGGCAAGCACTACCGGCGGCGCAAGCGCTGGCTGGCATAGCTCGATGGCGTTGTGACAAGTCTTGGGCGTGACGCCTGAAAGCATAAGTGCGGGACCATGCGTTACGAGCACTACGATTCGCTCGAGACCCGCGATCCCGACGATCGCGAGCGTGAATTTTCGAGCAAGTTACCCGACCTCATCACGATTGCTTTGCGTGCACCGGGATGGGCAACCCAACTCGCCGGCATCGATCCGCATGCCGTGACCTCGCGAGCGCATCTCGCCAAGCTCCCAGTGCTACGCAAATCCGAACTCGTGACGCGGCAAAAGGCGATCCCACCGTTCGGTGGCTTCAACGTCACGGCGCCCGCTCAGCTGCGGCGGCTGTTGATGTCGCCGGGGCCGATCTTTGAGCCGGAGGGCAAAGGCAAAGATTTTTGGGGTGCGGCGCGCATGCTTTTCGCCGCGGGCTTCCGCTCGGGCGACGTCGTGCACAATTCCTTTTCCTATCATCTCACCCCCGGCGGCTTCATCATGGAGTCGGGCGCGCATGCGCTGGGTTGTGCGGTCATCCCCGCCGGCACCGGCAATACCGAGCAGCAGCTCGAGGCGATCGCGCATTTCAAGCCGAGCGGCTATCTCGGCACGCCGGATTACTTGAAGATTCTGCTCGATGCCGCGGCCAAAGCCGGGAAGGACGCGTCCTCGCTCAGGCGCGCACTCGTCTCGGGTGCCGCGCTGCCACACTCGCTGCGCCAGGAATTGGCGGCGCGCGGCGTCGAGGTGCGCCAATGCTACGCGACGGCCGATCTGGGAGTCATCGCCTACGAGAGCCAGGGCGGCGAAGGCATGATCGTCAACGAAACCTTGTTGGTCGAGATCGTGCGGCCGGGCACCGGCGATCCGGTCGCGGCCGGCGAGGTCGGTGAGGTCGTCGTCACCTCGTTCAACCCCGACTATCCCATGATCCGGCTCGCGACTGGCGACCTCTCCGCGGTGCTGCCGGGTCGCTCGCCTTGCGGGCGCACCAACACGCGGCTTGCGGGTTGGATGGGCCGCGCCGACCAGACCACCAAGGTCAAGGGCATGTTCGTGCACCCCGCGCAGGTGGCGGAAATCGGGAAGCGTCATTCTGAGCTCGGGCGATTGCGGCTGGTGGTTACGCGCGCGGGCGAGCAGGATGCCATGATGTTGATGGCCGAATGCACCGCGCCGGCCGCGCCCTTGCAGGAGGCGCTCGTCGCGACATTGCGCGCGGTGACGAAGCTCGGCGGCGAGGTGAAGTTGGTTGCGCCGGGCAGCCTGCCCAATGATGGCAAGGTGATCGCGGACGAGCGGCCGGTGGGATGACCCGCCGATTTTATCTCCGTTCGTCCCCGCCGCGGCGTTTCCCGTCAGGCAGCATTTGATCTGCAATCAAATAGATGTCATTGACCAGCAGGAAGCTGACGCGCGCGGTCTCGGCACAGGCCGAACCGGCGCAGAGGAGCGCGATGAGCAGGGCCGACGGCGAAACGGCGAAGGGCGGACATGGCGGGGAAGCAGGCTTTCAATCGGATGCGGTGGGCTTGCGTGCTTAGCACGCGGGCGCGGCAGGCCGCCACGGCGGATGCTGTGTCGCGATGAACGAAGTCTTGTCCAGCGCGCCGGCAGCAGCGAGCACCGGCGAGTATGCGCCGGTTGCGAGCGGCAAGATCGCCGTGCTGTTGGTCAATCTCGGCACGCCGGAGGCGGCCGATGCCGGCGCGGTACGCCGCTATCTCAAGGAATTTCTCACCGATCCGCGCGTCATCGAGGATCAGGGGCCGCTGTGGCAGCTCGTTCTCAATGGAATCGTCCTGCCGATCCGGCCGCGGAAAAAGGCGCGCGACTACGCCAAGATCTGGAATCACGAAAGGAACGAATCCCCGCTCAAGACCATCACGCGCTCGCAGGCCGAGAAGCTTGCCCGCGCGCTCGGGCCGGTGGGCAAGCACCTCGTGGTCGACTGGGCGATGCGCTACGGCAGCCCTTCGATTGCCTCAAGACTCGGGGAGCTGGTCGCGCAAGGCTGCGAGCGCATTCTCGTCATTCCGCTGTATCCGCAATACTGCGCGGCAACGACTGCGACCGCGTGCGACGAGGTTTTTCGTGCACTCATGAGGATGCGCTTTCAGCCGTCGGTGCGCATCGCGCCGCCCTATTACAACGACACGGTTTATATCGAAGCGCTGGGATCCTCGACCGGGGCGGAACTCTCCCAGCTCGGTTTCAAGCCGGAGGTCGTCCTCGCCTCCTTCCACGGCGTGCCGAAAGCCTACGTGGACAATGGCGACCCCTACTATGCCCATTGTGTCGAGACCACGCGGCTCCTGCGCGAGCGGCTCAATCTCGACGAGGCGAAATTGGTGATGACGTTTCAGTCGCGGTTCGGCCGCGGCAAATGGCTCGAGCCCGCAACCAATCGCACCATCAGGAAGCTTGCCAAAGAGGGGGTCAAGAATCTTGCGGTGATCACGCCGGGCTTCTCGGCCGATTGTCTGGAAACACTCGAGGAGATCGCCATCGAGAACGCGCGTCTCTTCAAGAAATCCGGAGGCGAGAATTTCGCGGCCATACCCTGCCTCAACGACAGCGCGCCCGGCATGCTGGTGATCTGGCAGATGGCGCTACGGGAGCTCAAGGGCTGGGCGTGAAGGCCGAATATCGTGATACTGGCTGGGTGCGCGCTGGCGCCGAGCAACCTTCTCGCCGCATGCGTGGTATTTGTCGCACGTTCGGCGTAGCGTCGCCGTAATGGGAGTGCCGATGCCTCGACCCTGGTCGGAACAACGGAAGAAACGCCTGTCGGCGTTGCAGGCCGCGGGCCGCGGCGCCGACGAGATCGCGACGGCGCTCGGCTTGCGGCGCGAGCAGGTGGTCGCCCGACTCAAGCTCATCGCCAGTTGGGAGCGCAACCGGGAGAATTTCGCCAAGGCGATGAGGAAACGGGCGCATGCGCGCCTGGCGCGGGCGCGAAAGGCGATCGCAGGCATGCGGAAAGCGATGGCGAAGGGCATGCCTCGCAATCAGGCCATATCCAAAGCTTACGACGCCGGGGCGACCTGGCGGGAAATCGGCGAGCATTTTGGAATCACTGCGGAGGCCGCCAGCGCCGCCGGGCGGAGATATCGCGGGGGTAAGCGTCCCGCGAAAGCGCGCAAGCGCCGCGCGCGCGCCTAGACACTGAGGCGATCTGGTGGGGCGCGGGAGCGTCCTCATCCTGAGGAGCGCGCGTGCTGCGGCGGTCCCGCAGATTCGAATAGGAGTACGCGCGTCACGAAGGATGAGGACCGCCCTCATGCTTCGAGACGCATCGTAGCGCGACTGTGCCTATGGAAGCATCTGCGCCCGCTGCCGCTGCGATGCTCGTCAGCATGAGGGCGAGAGGGCTTCGTTTCAGTG
>WNGI01000287.1_pt1 | contig 35068 bp, 38 predicted proteins | sample 5400621 | NCBI WGS metagenome assembly WNGI01 (sample SAMN13153374, study PRJNA577476) | soil metagenome | isolation source: 20 cm soil or saprolite under Garry oak tree replicate 1 | place: USA:California | collected 2016-06-15
AGGTCTACCTCCCGACCTACGGGATCTTCGACGACGGGCGCTACTTCGGGCCGGGCGATCGCTTCGACACGTACCGCTGGGCCGGCGGTACGACCGGCGTCGCGATCTGCGAGGACCTGTGGCACGTCTCGACGCCGTACCTGTACGCGGCGGCCGGGGCCACGATCGTGCTCGCTCCGTCGGCGAGCCCGGGCCGCGGCGTCGCCGAGGGCGGCGACCTCGGCACCGCCGAATCCTGCCGGCTCATGGACCGGTTCTACGCGTCGTATCTCACCGTGTATGTCGTCTATGTGAATCGCGTCGGTCACGAGGATGGCATCGCGTTCTGGGGCGGATCGGAGATCGTGGCGCCCGACGGGACTGTGGCCGCGCGCGCCCCCGAGTTCGACGAGCATCTCCTCGTCGGGGAGATCGACCCCGAGCTCGTCGCTCGCGAGCGTGCGCGCAACCCACTGCTCCGCGACGAGCGGGAGGACATCGTTCTTCGGAACATCGCCGGTCGTCTCGGGCTGCCGTTCGACCGCCGTGACTAGTGCCTTCGCGCGGACGGGGGTCATCCGGCCGGATCCGAAGGATCCTTCTCCACTCCGGATCGACGAGGTCCTCGTGCGCAAGATGCTTGTCCTCTTCATGCGCGACGAGATCGCGAAGGCGCGCCTGCGGCGTGCCGTCGTCGGAGTCTCGGGCGGCGTGGATAGCGCGGTCACGGTCGCACTCGCCGCCGAAGCGCTCGGTCCGGAGAACGTGCTCGGATTGTTCACGCCCTACCGCACCTCCTCCGTGGAGTCGCGCGACCACGCAGAGCAGCTCTCGCGGAAATTCGGGTTCGCGCTGGAAGAGGTGCCGATCACCGAGCAGGTGGACGCGTATTTCCGTTCTCGCAAGGACAAGGTCGACAAGGTGCGCATCGGCAACAAGATGGCGCGCGAGCGGAAGAGCATCGAGTACGACCGCTCTTGGCCCGACGGGATCGTCCTCGGCACGAGCAACAAGACGGAGCTCCTCCTGGGATACGGCACGCAGTTCGGCGACATGGCCTGCGGCATCAATCCGGTCGGCGACCTGTACAAGACGCAGCTTCGCGAGCTCGCGCTCTCGATCGGCATCCCTGAAGCGATCGTGCGCAAGCCTCCCACGGCCGAGCTCTGGGAGGGGCAGACCGACGAAGGCGAGCTCGGCTTCACCTACGCCGACGCCGACCTCGTCCTGTATCACATGGTCGATCGGCGCTTGCGACCCGCAGAGCTCGTGGAACATGGTTTCGACGCTCAGCTGGTCACACGCATCCGCGAGCTCGTCCGCCGCAACCACTACAAGCGCGTCATGCCGCTCATCGCGAAGCTCAGCCTCCGCACCATCGGCCACGACTTCCTCTATCCGCGCGACTGGGAAGCCGACTGACCTCGACGTCGAGCGGCGCGGGATCGACCGAAACCCTCTCTACGCGGCGGTCTCCCCAGCCCCCTGGGGCCGGGGACCCCTCCGCCGCGCGGGGGCCCTCGGTCGATCCCGCACCCCTCCGCGTCGGGCTCGGCTATTCCTTCGCGCTGACAGCGGCCGCGTTCTTTGGTGTCGGAGGGATCATCGCGAAGGCTGCATTCAACTCCGGTGTTCAGCCGTCGATCCTCGCGGAATGGCGTGTCCTGTTCGCGTTTCTCGTGTTCATCTCGATCTTTGCGGCCCTGCGCTTTGATTTGCGGGTTCTCCGCGCCGACTTGCCGTTGTTCGCGATCTTCGGCGTGGTTGGCCTCGCCGGGGTTTCGCTCATCTATTACGAGGCGATCAAACGCATTCCGGTCGGGGTCGCGCTCGTCATTGAGTACACCGGGCCGGTCCTGCTGCTGATCTACGCGCGGTTTCGCGGCCGGGCGGTCGGCAGGCGCCTGTGGATCGCGGCGGCGCTCGCCGTGATCGGGTGCTTCTTCGCGGCGGGGGCATATGACGCGCGAGTGCGCGAGCTGAACGGCCTCGGCCTCGCGTTGGCCGCGATGGATGCCTTCATCTTCGCCCTGTATTTCGCGCTGGGCGAACGCCTCGGCAGGACCTACGGCACCCCAACGCTTCTCGTATGGGGCTTTGGGTTCGCGCTGGTCGGATGGAGCGTCGTGCATCCCCCGTGGCTCCTGCCGTGGGGCGAGACGACCGCGGAGGGTTACGTGCAGATCGCGGCGGTGGTGGTGATTGCGACGGTCATCCCGTTCGCGCTCACGCTTGCCGCGGTGCGGCTCATCCCCGCCGCGCGCGTTGGCCTCGCGGCGACTCTCGAGCCGGTCGTCGCCGCGATCGCCGCGTGGATCGCGCTCGGCGAACACCTCGACCCGCTGCAGATCGCCGGCGGGGTCGTCGTGCTGGTCGGGATCGCGATCGCCCAGTCACTCCGGCCGACTGCGATGAGCGTCTAGGGTTCAAAGGCCCCAGGACGAGACGCGCTCGATGTGGAGCGCGATCGCCTCGTCGAACTCGTAGTCCCGGTATTGCTTGTACTTCTTCTTGAGCAGCCGCACCGCCCGATCGAGCTCCGGCCCACGCCGAACCATTCGTGCACGAGCGTGCGCGACGAGTCCGCGGAGCCGCCCCCAGTTTTCGAAGTAGTCGTCACACGCGAGCGACGCGACCGGGCGCTTCCTCAAGTTCTGAGCCGTCCGGCCCTCCGTGGCGATGTACGCGGTGCGCCGCGCGGCATCGAACGCATGGCAGAGCGGTGCCATGTGCGGCGTGCCTCTCCCATCCGCCGAAGCCACCCTGCACACGCGCGCGCGATCGAGATAGCGCTTTTCCTTCTGCGAGAGACGGGTACGCATGGTGTCCCCCTTGGCGGTTTAGGGAACGAGTCGAAGAACCCGACGCACGGTCTCGGTGACGAACCCATAGACCAGGTGAGAGGAGAGCGCGTAAGCGTGCGTCGATGGCGGGTACGCGGAGGGTCTTTTCGAGAGGCCGATCGCCGGTACGGCCGTGTTGTCGGCGACCCACCAGAGGACCGCGCCGAAGAGCAACCCGTTGCCGGCGCGGGCGAACGGCAGCATCTCCGCGACTGCGCCGTAGATGGCGCCCGACAGCATGCCCATTCCGTAATGGACCGCCTCTCCAGCCACCGGCTTGATCTCCTCCGGGAGTTCCGCGTGAAAGACGGTCTCGGTGACGCGCTCGGCAGCCTTGACGGTCGTCGGCTCGTCCTTCGCCGCCCTCGCGATCTCCTTCGGCCGGGCGCGCTTCGCCGTGTCGGCCCAGAGCGCCTGGAACTGTTCCATGGCATACGCCCCCACGAGGCCGGCGATCGCGCCGGCGAGAGCGCCGCGCAAGATTCGCATCGGAGCCGTCCCTGCAAGAATCGAGCGTGGGAGGTGCGCGTTGATCCAGCAGCTTCGGATATACGAGATCTTCGAACGTAACAAGGCTGCCTTCCACGCTCGATTCCGCGACCACGCGATGCGGATCATGCGGAAATACGGCTTCGAGTTTCTCGCGCTCTGGGAAGCCAAGGCCGATCGGCGCACCGAGTTCGTGTATCTCCTCAGCTGGCCGGACGAAGCGAGCAAGGAAGCCGCCTGGCGCGATTTTTTGGCCGACGCGGAGTGGAAGGAGATAAAGCGCGTCACAAACGCTGAACATGGCGACCTGGTCGGCGAGATCGACGATCGCGTGCTCACGCCGGCGGCGTACTCACCGCGCCCGTTCGCGTCGTCGACGCGATGAGCGTCTTTACGCCCGCCGAGATCGCTTATCTGGGAGGCCAGCGCCTCGGAAGGATCGCGACGGTCGGACCCACCGGCCAGCCTCACGCGGTGCCGGTCGGATTTCGCTACAACGAGGCCGAGGACACGATCGACATCGGCGGTCACGGCTTCGCGAAGAGCAAGAAGTTCCGCGACGCAGCGGGGAACCCACGTGTCGCGTTCGTCGTCGACGATCTCGCGTCCGTCTCGCCCTGGCGGCCGCGGGGTATCGAAGTCCGCGGCCTCGCCGAGGTGCTCGACTCCGGCGGTGAAGCGTTCGGTCGCGGGTACGACCCGCAGATCTTCCGCGTTCGTCCCAGGCGCATCGTGAGCTGGGGCCTCGAGGGCGAACGTCGGAGCGTCACGGTCCGGCCATAGGCAAGCTCTACCTCGTCGCGACGCCGATCGGGAACCTCGAGGACGTCTCGCTGCGCGCGCTCCGGATCCTGCAGGAGGTGCACATGGTCGCGTGCGAAGACACGCGGCATACCCAGATCCTGCTGCGCAAGCACGAGATACGCGCGAAGCATCTGACCAGCTACACCGATTTCAACCATCGCCGGAAAGCGGCCGAGCTCGTTGGGCAGATGGACCGCGGATGGGATGTCGCGCTCGTGACTGACGCCGGAACGCCCGGCCTGTCGGATCCCGGTGAGCAGCTCGTTGCCGCGGCGATCGCGGCCGGTCACGAGGTCGTACCGGTCCCGGGCCCCGCGGCGGCGATCGCGGCGCTCGTCGCGTCCGGGCTGCCGACGCGCGAATTCACGTTCGTAGGATTCCCAGAAAAGAAGAGCGGCGCGCGCCGCCGCGAGCTCACGGAGCTTCTCGGGCCCGGCCGCACGCTCGTCCTCTACGAGAGTCCGTTTCGCGTCGGCGATCTGCTCGCCGACCTTGCCGCGGTCGCGCCGGATGCGAGAGTCGCGGTCGCGCGTGAGATGACGAAGCTGCACGAGGAGATCGTTCGCGGGTCGGCGTCGGAGCTCGCCGCACACTATGCTTCCGAGCGCCCGAAAGGCGAGATCACGGTGGTCGTGGCGCCGGCCAAGAACGCGGGGGAGCAGTTGCGTGAGGAGCGGGAGCCAGGATCAGAGCGTTGACGTCCTCGTAGAGATCCCTCGAGGCTCACGCACCAAATACGAGCTTGATCAGAAGACCGGACGCATCCGGCTCGATCGCGTCCTGTTCTCGTCGGTCCACTACCCGGCCGACTACGGCTTCGTCATGGACACGCTCGGTGGTGACGGCGACCCGCTGGACGCGCTCATCGTCGTGGAGGAGCCGACCTTCCCCGGGTGCGTCGTGCCGTCACGTCCCATCGGCACGCTCCTCATGCGCGACGAGCACGGCGACGACGAGAAGATACTCGGCGTACCGGTTGGGGATCCGCGCTTCGACGAGGTCAGAGGGCTCGGCGATCTCGGAAAGCACTGGCTCCGCGAGATCGAGACCTTCTTCGCGACCTACAAGGAGCTCGAGAGCAACAAGTCGGCCGATGTCAAAGGGTGGCACGACGCCGACGTCGCCTGGAAGCTCATCGGCGAGGCGCGCGCGCGTGCACGGCGGACCTCGTGAAGCGCGAGTACCGCAAATGGTGGAGTCCCGCTCTCGGTCGCGAAATGGAGTTGCTCGTCTTTGGCGATCGTGGCGCTCCGGTCCTCGTGTTTCCCACCTCGATGGGCCGCTTCTATCAATGGGAGGACTTCGGCCTTGTCGCGCACATGGCGCCGCGGATCGACGCGGGCTGGCTCCAGCTCTGGTGCGTGGATTCGATCGACGGCGAGTCTTTCTACAACAAAGCGGCCGCGCCGCAGGACCGTGCCCGGCGCCATCTCGCGTACGAGCGGTATCTCATCGAAGAAGTCCTTCCGGCGATCCGCTATGCAAATGCCGTGGATCAGCTCATCGTCGCGGGAACCTCGTTCGGCGCGTTTCACGCACTCGCCTTCGTAACGCGTCGCCCGGGTATTGCGCGCAAAGCTGTCGGCATGTCCGGCGCGTACGACTCGGCGCGATGGCTGGATGGCGAACGGGGTGGCGAGGCGTACTTCGTGAACCCGCTCGCGTTCATACCGAATTTGAACGACGATCGTTTTCTCGCTCCTCTGCGGCAGACCGAGATCATCATCGCGACGGGTCGCGATGACCCGAACGTCGACGAATCAAAGCGCCTCGCGGGCGTGCTGCAGCAAAAGGGCGTGCCCGCCGAGCTCGATATATGGGACGGCTGGGCTCACGATTGGCCGTACTGGAAGGACATGGTGGATAGGTACATATGAGCGAGAAAGTCGTCGGCATTCTCATTGGTCGCGAGAACACGTTCCCCGGCCCGTTCATCGACACCGTCAATCGAAAGGGCGCGCCGCAAGGTGTGCGCGCGGAGATGGCGATCCTGGGTGGCGCGCGCGAGATCGAGCCGCAGCGCTACGCAGTGATCGTCGATCGGATCAGTCACGAGGTCCCGTACTACCGCGCTCACCTGAAAAGCGCGGTCCTGCAAGGAACCGTCGTCGTGAACGACCCGTTCTGGTGGGAGGCCGACGAGAAGTTCTTCGAGTGCACGCTCGCTCGCGAGCTCGGCGTCGCGGTCCCGAAGACGGTCGTCCTCCCGAACAAGGCCTACATCCCCGACATCTCGGAGCAGTCGCTGCGCAACCTTCAGTACCCGCTCGATTGGGACTCGCTCATCGAATACACCGGGCTGCCCGCGATCCTGAAGCCAAACACCGGAGGCGGCTGGAAGGACGTCTATCGCGTCGACACCAAGGAGGAGCTGATCTGGGCCTACGACCAGTCTGGTGGATTGTCGCCGGGATATCGGCCGAAGACGATGATCCTCCAGGAGTTCATCAAATGGGAGGACTACATCCGCTGCATCGCGATCGGGCGCAAGGACGTCCTTCCGATCAGGTACGACCCCACCGCGCCGTTCCACGAGCGGTACGTGATCAGTCGGCCGGTCGAGGGTGACCTCCGCACTCGCGCCATACTCAACGCGATCCGTCTTACGGACGCGCTGGGGTACGACATGGACACGGTCGAGTTCGCGGTCCGCGACGGGGAGCTGTACGCGATCGACTGGCTCAATCCCGCGCCGGACTTCGACAGCTTCTCGATCAAAGAGGCGAACTTCGAATGGGTCCTCGAGAAGATGAGCGATCTCGTCATCGGGTACGCCACGGGGCAGGCGGAGCCGCCGTGGAAGGGGGAGCATCGTTGGTGGCGGCACGTGCGCTAACACGGCGGAGCCCTAAGGCCGCACGCGACCCTCTTGTCGCGTACCACGAGCTCCTGGAGGATCCGAGCCTCGCGGACGCGAGTGCGTCGGCGCTCGCTGAAGGGCAACGGGAGCGCCGGCTCGTCTTCGGGGACCGACCTCTCTGCGTCTCGCTCCGGCCAAACCTCATCAGCGATTGGCAGTACGCCGCCGTGAACGAGGCATCGCAGACCATCTACGCGGCGCTGGGCCGGCTCGAGCACGCGCTTCTCGACGATGAGGATCTCCGCCGGGAGCTCGATCTCGATCCGCGCGAGGAAGCGCTCGCGCTGCGGGATCCCGGGTTCCGCGCGGCCTCTCCGTCGGCCCGGCTCGACGGCTTCATCGGCCACGACGGGGTCATCCGCTTCGTCGAATACAACGCCGAATCGCCGGCGGGGATGGCGTACAACGACGAGCTCGCACAGGTATTCGCGTCGCTCCCGGTAATGAAGAAATTCCGCGCGAAGTTCCCGTGCCAGGTCGTGCCGACCCGCGGGCGCCAGCTCACGGCGATGCTGCGCGCGCACCGCTCGCGCTCCGAGAGCGCGCCCGCCATCGCGATCGTGGACTGGCGCGGGCTGCCGACCCTGACCGAATTCGAGATGTTCCAGCGGTATTTCGAATCGCGCGGGGTCCCCACCGTCATCTGCGCGCCCGAAGATCTCACGTATTCGCGCGGATCGCTTCGCGCGAATGGCAAGCCGATCAACATCGTGTACCGCCGCGTGCTCACGAGCGAGCTCCTCGCGAAAGACGACGTCTCCCGGCCGCTCGTCCGCGCCTACCTCGAGGGAGCGGTCACCGTCGTTAACAGCTTCCGCGCGAAGCTCCTGCACAAGAAGATGAGCCTCGCCCTCCTCTCGGACGACCGCTACGTGGCCCTCTACACGACGCCGCAGCGAGCCGCGATCGCGAGGCACATCCCGTGGACGCGCAAGGTCCGCGAGGGGCACACCACCTACGCGGGGAAGGTCGTCGACCTCGGCGACTTCGTCATCGCAAACCGGACGCGGCTGGTTCTGAAACCGAACGACGAATACGGTGGGAAAGGCGTGATCCTGGGCTGGACGATCGACCAGCACGAGTGGGAGCAGTCGTTCCTCGTGGCGCTCGAGAGCTCCTATGTCGTGCAGGAGCGCGTCCCGGTGCCGCGCTATCCATTCCCGGTCGTGCTCGACCGGATGCATTTCCTCGATCTTTCGATCGATCACGATCCGTACCTGTTCTGGGGCCGTGTCTCGGGGACCCTCGCGCGCGTTTCGTCGAGCGCCCTGCTCAACGTGACCGCGGGCGCCGGCAGCGTCGTGCCAACGTACGTGATCGCCGGCGGGCGCAGAGTCGCGCCCACCCCAAACGCCGCCCGGAACGGCGCATGAGAGCCACGAACGTTCCGCGTCTCACCATCGGGATCGAGGAAGAGTTCCAGATCGTCGACGGTGAGGGCCAGCTCAAGAGCCACAGCGAGACCCTTCTGGCCGCAGCCCGTCCCCGACTGGGCGAGCAGATCAAGCCGGAGATGATGCAGTCGGTCATCGAGGCCGGCACCAAGATCTGCGCGGACATCAGCGAAGCCCGCGCGGAGATCTCGACCTTGCGCGGCACGCTCGCGGCGCTCCTCGCACCGGTCGGCCTGCGGATCGCGTCGGCCGGCACGCATCCTTTCTCCCACTGGCAGGATCAGCAGGTCACCGAGGCCGAGCGCTACAAGATCCTCGAAGACGAGCTGCAGGACGTGATCCGCGAGCTCCTCATCTTCGGTCTTCACGTGCACGTCGGAATACCGGACCGCGAGAGCCGTGTCGAGGTCATGAACGAAGCGCGCTATTTCCTGCCGCATCTCCTCGCGATCTCGACCTCGTCTCCGTTCTGGCTCGCTCGCAACACCGGCCTGAAGTCGTACCGGCAGGTCATCTGGGGCCGCTTCCCGCGCACCGGGACGCCGCCGGAGTTTTCGAGCTATGACGAGTACGAGAACTTTGTCGAGCTTCTTGTAAAGACCGGATCGATCGACAACGGCAGGAAGATCTGGTGGGATCTACGGCCGCACGCTTTCTTTCCGACGATCGAGTTCCGCGTGTGCGATGCGGCGACGCGCATCGAGGAGACGCTCTGCATCGCCGCGCTCATCCAGGCCATCTGCGCAAAGCTCCTCGTGCTCCGCGAGAAGAATCAGGGCTTCCGACGCTACCTTCCGAGCCTCATTCAGGAGAACAAGTGGCGGGCGATGCGCGGCGGGATGGACGCCAAGCTCATCGACTTCGGCAAGCAGACCGAGGTGCCGATGAAGGACCTTTCGGTGGAGCTCCTCGAGTTCGTCGACGATGTCGTCGACGCACTGGGGTCGCGCAAGGAAGTCGAGTATCTCGAGACGATCGCCCGCGAGGGGACGAGCGCGGACCGGCAGATCCGAGTGTGGAAAGACACCGGCCACCTGCACAAGGTCGTCGATCTCGTTGCTGCGGAGACCGTCGCGGGCGTCCCGGTCGTCGCGCTCTGATGCCGACGGTCACCGAGGCCGTCGAGGCGCTCGTCCGGGCGACCGTCGACCTGCCGGATGCGGACATGGCACGGCCCTGGGTCTGGCGCGAGTACGACGATGAGGGTCTCCGTTTCACGCTTCTCATGGCGCAGCACGAGCTCCGTGATCTCGCGGTTCGACTCGCGGCGATGCGGCCTGCGCCGCCCTCGCAGGCCCAGCGCATCCTCGGTCAGTACCACCACGCGTACCGCGACCTGACCGGTGCGCTGGCCGCCTTACGGGATCAGGATCTCGATCGGGTACCGCGCGAGGGCGAGTGGCCGCTACGTGACGTGCTCGAGCACATGCTCGGTGCCGAGTACGGATTTCTCAGCGTGATCCAGTACGAGCTCGCACCGGATCGGCCGCGCGACCCAAAGGAGGCCGAGGAACGCGTGAGCTCATGGCGCGACGAGCACGGCTATCGTGGCCCGAAGGCCCTCGAGGGCAGCGTCGCCGATGTTCGGAACGCGCTTTACGAGATCCATCGCCGCGTCCTGCGCGAGCTCGGGGGTCTGTCGGACGCCGACCTGGAACGGGACGCCATGTTCTGGGATGGCGCGAAGCCCATCCGGTTCCGTTTGCACCGCTTCGAGGGCGCACATGATCCAGCACACCGTGCAGGTCGATAAGACTCTCGTCTGGATCGATCGCGCGCCGACGGAGGCGAAACGCCTGGTCCGCGTCCTCTACCGCGATCTCGCTGCTGTCGAGATGCTCTCTTCCGCCTCGTTCGGGCAGAAAGAGCGCGACCTGGTCGCGACAACCATCGCCGGCCGGGCCGGCGAGATCGCAGGGACGGCCGGACCTCTCCGCTAGCCCTCCGCATTCGCCAAAGGCTCCAGCGGACAGACCGGCTGTGCCTCGCATGGCCTCCACCCGAGCCGTCGGGCATGCGCTCTGCACGTAGCGATATTCAACTAAATCTGACCGGGGTTGGAGTGGCAGTAAGCATGAGGATTTTCATGTCCGTCTTCACGATCGCGGCCTTGTTGAGCTCGCTGGTGTTTGTTCCTGACGGTGTGATGCGCGCCTCAGGCAGCCGATCGAGGGTGACCCCAACCAACTCGAGCATCGATCACGAGAGGATTGCCAAGGCGTACGCCAAGCTCCCGCTGAGCTTCGAGCCGAATCGGGGTCAGACCGATGCGGAGGTCGATTTCCTCGCGCGAGGCGTTGGCTACACGCTGTTCTTGTCGGCGGGGAACGCGGTCCTGTCGCTGCGGACAGCGGGGCCAGGGGCGGAACCGACAGAGAGGACGCCCGAGGCGCCGAAGAAGAGCGCGGCCGTCTTGCGAATGACAATCGTCGGCGCCGCCGCTGATGTCGCGGGCAGCGGCAAGGACGAGCTGCAGGGGAAGGTCAACTCATTCATCGGCGGCGATCCGGTCGAATGGCACACGAACCTGCCGACCTACGCGAAGGTGGTCTACGCGAAGGTCTATCGCGACATCGATCTCGCGTACTACGGCGACCATGGCCGCCTGGAATATGACTTCATCGTCAAGCCTGGATCCGATCCAGCCGCTATCGCGCTTCGCTTCGAGGGTGCCGACGACGTGTGGCTCGACGCGGACGGGAACCTCGTCCTTCGGCTGGGCGGGCAGGAAGTCCGACAGGCGCGACCCATCGGTTATCAGGACATCGGCGGGAAGAGACTGCCTGTGTCGACCGGATACTTGTTGAGCCCGGACGGCACCGTCCGATTCGAGGTCGGCGAATACGACCGGACCGCGCCGGTCGTCATCGATCCGGTCTTGGCCTACTCGACCTACCTCGGCGGGAGCGGGTTCGAGGAGGGCGCCGGCATCGCCGTGGACGCATTCGGCAACGCCTACGTCGCCGGCGATACGAATTCCGCGGACTTCCCGACCACGCTCGGCGCTTTCCAACCGACACTCGGCGCGACTCAGGACGCCTTCGTGACGAAGCTCAGTCCGCTCGGTAACACGCTCATCTACTCGACCTTTCTCGGTGGATCCAGCGACGACGTCGGCCGCGGTATCGCGCTCGACGCGTCAGGAGATGCCTACGTGACCGGACAGACAAATTCGACGAACTTCCCGACGACCCTCGCCGCCTTCCAGCAGGCAAAAGCCGGCGCCAGGGACGCTTTCGTGACGGAGCTCAATGCGCAGGGCAGCGGGCTCCTGTACTCGACCTTTCTCGGCGGTACCGAGGAAGATGGCGGTCTCGCGATCGCCTGGAGTCCAGCCGGCACTGCGAATGTGACCGGTTACACCGTCTCGACAAACTTCCCGACGACCCTCGGCGCTTTCCAGACCTCAAAGGCGGGCCGCGCCGACATCTTCGTCACGAAGCTCAATGTGTTGGGCACGGGACTCCTGTACTCGACCTACGTCGGCGGGAGCGCCGACGATGTTGGGACGGGTATCGCCGTGGACGCCTCCGACAACCCGTACGTGATCGGTTACACCACGTCGGAGAATTACCCCACCACGGTCGGAGCCTTGCAGCCGACGATCGGCGGCCTCTTCGACGGTCTCGTGACGAAGCTGAACCCACTTGGCACCGCGCTCGTGTACTCAACGTATCTCGGCGGCACCCAGAGTGACTCGGGCCAGGGCATTGTCGTGGACGCATCCGGCACCGCCTACCTCGCGGGCTACACCCGCTCGACAGACTTTCCGTCGACGCCCGCCGCTTTCCAAACCGCAAATGCTGGTGGTTATGACATCTTCGTGGCGAAGCTCAACCCACTGGGGAACGCGCTCACGTACTCGACCTACATTGGCGGAAGCGGCGATGACCAGGCCTACGCCATCGCGGTCGACGCATCTGGCAGCGCCTACCTCACCGGTTTCACCTTCAACTCGACCGATTTCCCCACGGTGAGCGCGTTTCAAACAGCGAATGCGGGTGGCTTTGACGCCTTCGTGGCCAAGCTCAATCCGCTGGGCGCCGCGCTGGATTACTCAAGCTATCTCGGCGGGAACCTCGAAGATCTTGGTTTCGGGATCGCCGTGGATGTATCCGGCAACGCCTACGTGACGGGCCGGACCGCCTCGGCGGACTTTCCGATCACGGTGGGTGCAGTCCAGCCCGCCTACGCCGGGGGCCTCGACGCATTTGTCGCAAAGGTGGGCCTTCTCGCCAGCACCCCCCTCTGCTCTGTGACCGTCAACGAGGGCGGCTGGATCACTGCGGCGAACGGAGATATGGCGACCTTCAACGGCGTAGTGATGACCGATGCGCAGAACAACGTATCGGGACACGAGTCGTATCACGACCACGGCCCCGCGCAGGCGATGACTGTGGACTCGACGACGATCCTTGCGACGACGTGCAGCGATGATCGGACGACGGCGAGCATCTTCGGTCGCGCAACGATCGACGGAAGCGGCGACCACGTGTTCCGCATCGACATGGTGGATGGCAGCCAATCGGGGACCGACGATCGGTACGGCATCAGCCTGGATAACGGCTACATGTCAGGGCTTCAGCCTGTCAGCGGCGGAAATATCGTGATCCACTGAGCACGTTTCGATTGACGAAGAAGGGCGCCGCGCGACGGCGCCCTTCTTACAAGCCGGGAACGGCTATGGCGCTGTGGCGAGGGTCTTCGCGACCTGAGTGACGACGTCGCCCGCTTTCTTCAGACGACTCTCCTCCACCACCGACGGCTTGTCCGCATAGACGTGAAGGATGTAGTCACGAGTCCCGATGAGGACGGCCGGGACCCGGCGGCGCGCGAAGCTCGTCTGGTCGCTTCCGCCGGACCCGACGGCCTCCGTCGACACGCCGAGGGTCTTAGCGGTGTCGAGCACCCGATGCTGCAGCTCCGGCGCCTCATTCGAGACGATGAGCGTGTCGCTGCAGCACCCGATGACGTCAAGGTTCAGCACCGCGACGAGGCTCTCGACGCGGCCGGGCGCGACCGCCATCTGGGCGATGTACGCCTCCGAGCCGTACAAGCCCTCCTCCTCGCCGGCGAAAGCGACGAACACGATCGAGTGGTTGAGCGACGAGCGAGATGCCACGAGCGCCCGCGCGACCTCGATGGTGACCGACGGCCCCGAGGCGTTGTCGTTCGCGGCTTGGAAGACCGCGCCGTTCGGATCCGTGCCGACGCCGTCGAGATGACCGCCGACCATGACCGCCCGCGCCGCGTTGTTCGGGTCCGGCGCACGGAGCACCCCGACGACGTTGATTGCGTCGACGTCGTGGATCGCCGTGAGCGACATGCTCATGCGTACTGTGGTCGGAATGTCGAATCCTGACGCGGGGGCGCTCGCGTTCGCGCGGTGCGCGCGCACGAGAGCCTGAGCCGTCGTGAGTGTCTTCCCAGCTCGTCCGAGCAAGTCGTTCGCGACGTCCTCGCTGATCACGAAGGTCGGGATGGTTTCGCTCTGCAGGCGCGGGATGTACGAGTAGCGCAGCGTCGCGCCGCCCACGAGGAGCACCCCGATGGCTCCTTCCTGATAGGCGTTCTCGACAGAGCTCCCTCCGTTCGGTGCCGCGGGGCCGGTCACGAGCGCGATCTTCCCGCGCACGTCCGCGCCGGCGAAATCGTTCAGGCCGCCGCTGCGTGCGGCACCGCCAACCGCGGCGATCTCCGCTTCGGCCTTGCCCGACCCCGACCGGCCACCGACGCTTTCAGTGAAATCGACGCGCGGCAGGTATGTCTTTCCGCCGGCACCGGTCAGAGTCGACATCTCGGTGAGGTCGACGATGGGCATCGTGAAGTGCTGGAAGAACGTGCCATCGTCGCCGAGCGGCTCGAGGCCGATCTCGCGGAATCGGTCCGCGACATACGTCGCGGCATCGCGATACCCGGCGGACCCTGTGTAGCGGCCACCGCGCGCGGCATCGGCGAGATAGTTGACATGAGCTTTCGCTCGTGCCGCGTCGAACTCGGTCGCGGGTGCCCCGACCACAACCGATGCGCTCGGCGATGTGTCCGCCGGAACAGGCGTCGCGCACGAAACGACGATCGCTGCGATGAGACAGAGGCGTCGCAGCGATCGCACTACACCTAACATAGTGAGTCCAAGGCCATGAAGTTCTACGTCACGACCTCCATTTCATACGTAAATGACCGGCCCGGATTGCACCACGGGTACGAGTCGACGGGCGCCGATGCGCTGGCCCGCTTTCATCGACAGCGCGGCGATGACGTCTTCTTCCTGACAGGGACGGACGAGCACGGAGCGAAAAACATGGAAGCCGCGAAGGCCGCCGGGACCGATACACGGGCGTTCGTGGATCGCAACGCGGCGGAGTTCAAGCGTCTCGCGGACACCTGGCAGATCTCATACGACCGGTTCATCCGGACGACCGATCCGGACCACATCGCCGGCGTCCAGGAGTTCGTCCGTCGCTGGATCGCGAATGACGACGTCTATCTCAATACGTACGAGGGTCTCTACTGCACGCGTTGCGAGGCGTTCTACGAGGAGTCGGATCTCCTGCCGGACGGCCGGTGTCAGTTCCATCCGGACAACCCTGATGCCGTCCAGCGCGTCAAGGAAGAGAACTTTTTCTTTCGGCTGACGAAGTACGAGAAGAAGCTGCGGGATCTACTCGAGAAGCGCCCGGACTTCGCGGTTCCTGAATACCGCCGCAACGAAGTTCTCGGCTGGCTCGATCGCGGCCTCAAAGACATCAGCGTGTCCCGCGGCCGGGGCCTCAAGTGGGGCGTGCCCTGGCCCGGCAATCCGGACCACACCGTCTATGTCTGGTTCGATGCTCTGATCAACTACGTCACCGGCGTCGGTTTCGGTACCGACGAGGCGCGTTTCAAAAAGTGGTGGCCGGCAGACGTCCACGTGATCGGAAAGGACATCAGCCGATTCCACTGCATCTACTGGCCGGCGATGCTCATGTCCGCGGGGGTCGACCTGCCGCGACAGGTCTTCATCCACGGCTTTCTCGAATACCGAGGTCAGCGGCTCTCGAAGTCCAGCGGCAACATGATCGACCCGTTCGCTTCGTCGGCCGAGTGGGGTGTCGATGCGACGCGCTACCTGGTGCTGCGCGAAGCGCCGTTCGAAAAGGATTCGCCGATCTCTCCCGAGCTCCTCAACGCGCGGTTCAACGCGGACCTTGCGAACGGTCTCGGCAACCTCGTATCCCGCACGCTGCGGATGGCCGAGCAGTACTGCGAGTCGCGGGTGCCGGGTCCCGGCAGCCCCGGCGACTCGGAGACGGCCGTGCGCGGGGCCGCCGAACGCGCCCTCCGCGATCACGACGCAGCGGCTTCGGCCCTACGCTTCTCGGACGCGCTCGGAGCGATCTTCTCGCTCGTCGACGCCGCGAACAAGCATTACCAGCGGACCCAGCCGTGGCAGCTCGCAAAGGCTTCGGCCGACCGGCCCGCACTCGAGGCTGCGCTCTACGCCGGGCTCGAGGCGGTGCGCCTCACCGCGTACATGCTTTTTCCGTACATGCCTTCCATCGCGGACCGCGTCACCGAGCAGCTCGGTGTCTCAGCTGCAAGCACTAGTCGCTGGTCGGATGTCGCAAGATGGGGAGTCCTGACCCAAGGCACCGCGGTGCGCGTGGGAGCTCCGCTCTTCCCGCGGCTGGAGCGCACCACCGCCGCGTAGCGCCGTGATCGACGCGCACGCGCATCTCACCGATCGGCGCTTCGCGGCCGACATCGCCGAGGTCCTCGATCGCGCGCGGAAGGCCGGCGTAAAGAGGATCCTGACAGCGGCGGAGGATCTCGCCTCGAGCGAGGAGGCGCTCGCCCTCGCCGCGCGCCACAGTGACATCCGCGTCGCGGTGGGTATCCATCCGCATCGTGCCTCGTCGTGGAACGTCGACGCGTTGTCGCGTCTCACGGAGCTCGCCCGCGATCCCCGCGTCGTCGCCATCGGCGAGATCGGAATGGACTTCTCCGGGCGAAGCTCGGAGACTCCCGTTCAGGAAGCCGCCTTCCGCGGTCAGCTCGCGCTCGCGTCGCTCCTCAACCTGCCCGTCGTCATTCACGTGCGCGACGCCGGCGACCGCGTGCGAGCCATGCTCGGCGAAGGCTTCGGCATCCACGGAATGGTCCACTGCTACAGCGAAGGGCCCGACGAGCTACCGGCCTGGCTCGACCTCGGGCTCTTCATTTCGTTCGCGGGTACGGTCACGTATCCCGGAAGTGACCGTTTGCGCGCGGCGGCGGCGCTCGTCCCCGTCGATCGTCTCCTGGCTGAGACCGACGCCCCGTATCTCGCCCCACAGAATGCCCGTGGCCGCCGGAACGAGCCCCTGTACGTCGCGGCGACCCACGCGGCGCTCGCCCGGGAGCGCGGCGTCGACATCGGTGACCTCGCCGCGCAGATCGCCGGGAACGCCCGAATGCTCTTCGGAGAGCGCTGGGAACCTAGCTAGCCCGCCTGACGTCTCTACGCAGACAAGACCGCTGAAAGCTGGTGAAGACGATGCGCAAGCTCGCCCTTCTCATCGCGGCCCCGCTCCTTCTCGCGGCCTGTGCCCAGTCCGCGAATGCCCCGAGCTCCGCCGGAAAGGCCGACTACACCGGGTCCGCCCCCGCGCCGGCGCAGGACGCCGCTTCCGGCTACAGCGGGGTCGCCTCCACCACGACGAACCAGGGCATACCGACGGTCGTCGTCACGGCCGACCGGAACCTGATCCTCACCGCGAAGATCGACATGCGCTCGAAGGATCCATGGGCGACGAGCGACCGCGCTCAGGCCATCGCAAGCGGCCTCGGCGGTGATGTCCTCAATCTGACCCAGAGCGGCAGCGGCGACACGAGGAGCGCGAGCCTCACCATCCGCGTGCCGTCCAGCCGGTTCGCCGACGCGCTGCAGCAGCTCCGGACCCTCGAGGGCGAGATCCAGACCTCAGGCGTGAGTGCCCAGGATGTGACCGACCAGTTCGTCGATCTGCAGGCGCGCCTTGCCGCCAAGCAGGCTGAGGAACAGCGCTACCTCGCGATCCTGACCAAGGCGAACACGATCGACGAAATCCTGAAGGTGGACGCGTCGCTCTCGAACGTCCGCACGCAGATCGAACAGCTCACCGGTCAGATCAACAGCATCAAGCAGCGGACCGATTTTTCGACGATCTCGATGTCCATCGCGACGATCGCGGTCCTCCCCGGCGACACGACGACGAAGGCCTGGGACCCGGCAAAGACGGTCACCCGTGCGCTCGCCGCGCTCGGCGCCATGATGCAGGTCTTCGCCGACGTCGTGATCTGGCTCCTGATCTTCGGGTGGCTTCCTCTGCTCGCGCTCGCTGCCGTCGTCTTCGTGACCCGCGCGCGCCGGCCGACAGCGCCTCCCGCACCGACCGTGTAACCAAGCACCACGCTCTTTCGCGACAGGGCCCGCCTTCGACCGAGGCGGGCTCTTCGTTTGCGTCCGATTCGTGCAGTCCTACCCTCACCAAGCGTGAGACCACCGGCTGATGCGATCGGGACGCTCTCGCTCATCGTCGGTGCGATCGCAGCCGCCATCTTCATCGGCGTCGAAGGCGCGCTGGTCTTTGCGATCTGGCGCTACCGCGCGTCGCGGCACACCGCGGGAGAGCCCGCGACCTTCGAGCGCAACAGACGCCTCGAGATCGCGTGGACCGCGGCGCCGGCCCTCATCCTCGCCGCGATCTTTGCCCTGGCGCTCGGCACAATGGCCGAGATAAATGGCGCGGGTGTTGCGCCGGCCATGCGCATCGCGGCCACCGGCCATCAGTGGTGGTGGGAGTTCAGCTACGACGGCGTGAAAACAGCGAACGAGCTGCACATCCCGGTCGACACGCCGATCGACCTCGAGCTCACCTCGGCCGACGTCATCCACAGCTTCTGGGTGCCCGAGCTCGGACCGAAGATGGACATGCTTCCCGGCGTCACCAATCACCTCCGGCTCTTCGCACGCCGCGTCGGTTCGTACGACGGGCAGTGCGCCGAGTTCTGCGGGATCGAGCACGCGTGGATGCGCATCCGCGTCGTCGCGCAGACCCGGACCGACTTCGACCAGTGGCTCAGGGGGCAAGTACCACCGGCACCGACGCAGGACGGCAACGGCGAACGAGTTTTCCTTTCCAATATCTGCGTGAACTGCCACACGGTCCGGGGTACCTCGGCGGCGGGGACCGCGGGACCCGACCTTACGCACGTCGGCGCTCGCGCGACGATCGGAGCAGGGGTCCTGCCAAATGATGTCGCGCGAATGCGAGCCTGGCTCGCGGACCCGCAGCGATACAAGCCGGGTGCGCTCATGCCGAGCGTGCCCCTCTCCGCTGCCGATCTCGACGCGCTCGCCGCGTACCTCGTGAGCCTGCGGTGACCGCCGTACCGCTCTGGGTCCGTCTGCCGGCGAGAGAGCGCGTCGGGTGGCTCCGAACCGTCGATCACAAGGCGATCGGCGTCCTGTACATCGGCATGGGCGTCGCGTTCTTCGCGATCGGCGGACTCGAGGCCCTCCTCTTACGGGCGCAGCTCGCAACGCCCGAAGAGCGGCTTCTTGACCCCGAGACCTTCAATCAGGCGTTCACCGTGCACGGGGTCACGATGATCCTGCTCGCGGTCGTCCCACTCCTCGTGGGCTTCGCGAACTACCTCGTCCCGTTGATGATCGGCGCGCCCGATGTCGCGTTCCCGCGGCTGAACGCGTTGTCGTTCTGGCTGTCGCTGTTCGGCGGGATCGTTCTCTACTTCAGCTTCCTCGCCGGCGGCGCTCCCGATACCGGCTGGTTCTCATACGCGCCTCTGTCCGAACGCGCCTTCGCGCCAGGCACGGGGGTCGACTACTACATCCTCGGGCTCGCGGTGAACGGCGCGGGCACGATCATCGGGGGGATCAACCTGGCCGTGACGATCCTGCTCATGCGCTGCCCGGGCATGGCGATCTCGCGCGTGCCGCTCTTCGTCTGGATGACCCTCATCACGAGCATCCTGATCCTCGGCGCGTACCCCGCGCTCACCGCGGCGCTCGTGATGCTCCTCGTCGATCGGCAGCTCGGTGGCCACTTCTTCGATCCGGCCGGCGGCGGCCAGGCGGTGCTGTGGCAGCACCTCTTCTGGTTCTTCGGACACCCCGAGGTTTACATCATGGTGTTGCCCGCGATGGGGATGATCTCCGAGGTCATCCCGGTGTTCAGCCGCAAGCCGATCTTCGGCTATGGGTTCGTGGCGGGCTCGAGCGTCGCGATCGCCTTCCTCTCGTTTGGCGTGTGGGCGCACCACATGTTCGCGGTGGGTCTCGGCGACACCGAGAACGCGATCTTCTCCGCGACGAGCATGCTCATCGCGATTCCGACCGGCGTGAAGATCTTCAACTGGATCGCGACGATGATCGGCGGCCGCCTGCGTATGACGACCGCCATGCTGTTCGCGGTCGGCTTCATCGCGATGTTCGTGATCGGCGGGCTCTCCGGCGTGTCCCTCGCAGTGGTCCCGATCGACCTCGCCGTCACGGACAGCTACTACGTCGTGGCACACCTTCACTACGTTCTCTTCGGGGGAACGATGCTCGGCGTCTTCGCAGGCACGTACTACTGGTTCCCGAAGATGACGGGGCGCCTTCTCAGTGAGGTTCTCGGCCGGTGGCACTTCTGGACGACGTTCGCGGGCTTCAACCTCACGTTCCTGCCGCAGCACTGGCTCGGCGCGGTCGGGATGCCGCGGCGGGTGTTCACCTACGCGGCGGAGACCGGCTGGGGTCCGCTGAACCTCATCTCGACGATCGGCGCGGCGATTCTGGCGGTCGCGATGGTCATCTTCTTCGTCAACCTCATCCGAAGTCTCCGCTCGGGAGCGATCGCGGGCGACGACCCGTGGGACGCCTTCACACTCGAGTGGGCCACGACATCTCCGCCCCCGCCGGAGAATTTCGCGAGCATCCCCGTGGTGACCGGGCGCCGTCCGCTCTGGGATCGCAAGCACCCCGATGCGAGGGACAAGGGATGATCGCGGTGCGACCGGCGGTGGTAACCAACCGGACGCTTCTGGGCGTGGCCATCTTCATCGCCTCGGAGTCGATCTTCTTCCTCGCGATCGTGCTCGCCTACGTCGCCTACCGCGACGCGGGTCTCGCGACGGCCAGGGCGACCTTGGACATCGGCCGAACCGCGATCTTCTCCGTGGCGCTCTTCGGAAGCAGCGGCACGATGGCCCTGGCCGCGCGATCGCAGAGTGTCCGCTGGCTCGCCGCGACGATTGTCCTCGGCGCGATCTTCCTCACAGGGCAGGGCGCTGAGTACGGGCGGCTTCTGAGCGAGGGGATCGGCCCCGGCAGCGCGCTGTTCGGCACCACCTTCTTCACGCTCACGGGTCTTCACGGGTTGCACGTCCTCGCGGGCCTCGTCGCGCTGCTGGCGCTCGTCGCCGCGAACGTCCGCCGCCGGCGCGCGATCCACGCGGTCGCGTGGGAGGCCGTTGGCATGTACTGGCACTTCGTCGACGCGGTCTGGGTGGTCGTCTTCAGCGTCGTCTACCTCGGCACGCTCCTGTGAACGAGCATCGTTCGTCCCACCAGCCCGCGCCGTCGATCTGGCCGGTGACGCTCGCGACCGGCGTCGGGCTGGCCGCGGCCGGCGTCGTCACAAGCCCGCTCCTTCTCGTGGCGGGTCTGCTGATCGCGGCGCTCGCGCTTGTTGGCTGGATCGGCCAGGCGGTGGATGAGGCCGCGCCGTGAATGAATTCTCACGCCGACGGTTCCTCTCGCGCCTCACCGTCGCGCTCACCGTGGGCATGAGCGGCATCGTCGGCTTGCCCATCCTCGGATATCTTCTCGCCCCGCTCTTCCGCGCGCCGACCGACGAGCTCGTGGCGGTGGGAGCTATCACCGACTTCCCTATCGGGGAGACGAAGCTTGTTTCGATCCGCGACCCAAGCCCGCTCGCGTGGGCCGGCCAAACCGCGGACACGGCGCTCTGGGTGCGCCGCCGTGAGACCGACGGACCGCAGATGTTCCAGGTTTTCAACGTGAACTGCACCCATCTCGGATGTCCCGTGAACTGGCAAGCCGGAGCGAAGCTCTTTCTCTGTCCGTGCCACGGCGGTGTCTTCTACAGCGATGGCACGGTGGCGGGGGGTCCGCCGCCGCGGCCCCTCTTCGAGCGCGGGTGGCAGGTGAGCGGCGATCGACTGCTGGTGCGGCAGCAGCCTCTTCCGACCGTGAAGCAGGGATGAGGTGGCTGCGCGGGATCGCGAAGATCCCACGCGAGATCGCGAGCTGGCTCGGGGAACGCTTCGAGCTCGAGGACTCGGTCCTCGCGGTCCTCCGCCATCCCGTGCCACGCGAGCTCGAGCGGCCCGTGGGGTGGTGGTACGTCCTCGGCAGCGCCACTCTCGCGATCTTTGTCATGCAGGTCGTCACCGGCGTCGGGCTCGCGATGACCTATGTGCCCGCGCCGAACTCGGCGTACGACTCGCTCCAATTCATCAGCCATGACGCGACACTCGGTGCGGTCGTGCGCGGGATGCATTACTTCGGAGCGGGCGCGATGGTCGTCCTCGTCCTCGCGCACATGACGCAGGTGTACCTCTTCGGCGCGTTCAAGTTCCCCCGGGAGGCGAACTGGCTCACCGGGTCGCTGCTCCTGCTGGCGACACTCGCCATGGCCTTCACCGGTCAGCTCCTGCGTTGGGATCAGGACGCGTTCTGGGCCGTCGTCGTCGCCGCGGAGCAGGCCGCGCGCGCCCCGCTCGTAGGCGAGTGGCTGACGCGTCTCATCGTCGCGGGGAACAACGTCGGCGGAGCCACTCTCACGCGCTTCTACGCGACGCACGTCTTTCTCATCCCCGCCGCGATCTTCGGCCTTATCGGCATGCACCTGTACCTTGTCGTGAAGCGCGGGATCTCCGAGCCGCCCGTCCCGGGGATTCCAGTCGATCGGCCGACGTACCGCGTGCGCTATGCAGAGATGCTGCGCCGCGGCATTCCGTTCTGGCCGGACTCCGCGTGGCGCGACGCCGTCGCCGCGGCTGTCGTCGTCGCGTCGGTCGTGCTCCTGGCGGCACTCCTTGGCGCACCGGATCTCAGCAAACCCGCCGACCCGACGAATGTCGTCGCGGATCCGCGCCCCGACTGGTATTTCCTCGGCTACTTCGCGATCCTCGCGCTGATCCCACCGGCGACCGAAGCTCTCGTCATTGTTGGGCTCCCACTCTTCGCTTTCACGTTCCTGTTCCTCGTCCCACTTTTCTGGCCCGACGGCGAGCGGCACTGGTCGCGCCGGCCGGCCGCCATCGCGGCGGTCGCGCTCCCTTTCATCGCGTACGCGTCGCTCACCGTGGCGGGGATCGAATCGCCGTGGGTCCCGAAGCTCGAGGGCGGGACGCTGCCGGCGATTGTCACGCAGGGCCTGGGAGATGCGGAACGCCGAGGCGCCGACCTGTTCGTTTCCAAGGCGTGCTTCGCCTGTCACGCGATCGAGGGCGCGGGCGGCCGGCGCGGTCCGGACCTGAGTCACGTCGCCTCGCGCATGAATCGCGACCAGATGACCGCGCGGATCGCGACCGGAGGCGGCGGTATGCCCGCCTTCGCAGGAAGCGTCACGCCGTCGGAGCTCGACGACCTGACCGCGTTCCTCCTGACGCGCCACTAAACTCCCGGCGATGGCGGATCCGCGCGTTCGACCGATGACCGAGCTCGACATAGAGGGCATCTGCCGCATCGACGAGCGCATCACCGGAAAATATCGGCCCGAGGTCTGGGAGCAGCGCGCGGCCTATTACCTCCGCCGCGATCCGGATTCCTCGCAGGTCGCCGAGGCGGGCGGGCGCGTCGTTGGCTTCATGCTCGGCGAGGTCCGTGGCGGTGAGTTTGGTCTCGAGGAGCCGACAGGGTGGGTCGAGTTCTTCGGCGTCGATCCGTCGTCGCGCGAGAAAGGCGTCGGCCGCCGCCTGATCGAAGCGCTGCTCGGCCACTTTCGGTCGAAGGGGGCGCACGTCGCGCGGACGATGGTCGCGGCAGAGGACAAGGACATCGCGGCGTTCATCACGGCCATGGGCTTCGCGCCCGCCCCGCTGACGGCCCTGGAGAAACGGCTCTAACGGGCGCCGCGATGGGCGGCCGGCTCGTCGTGCTGATCGCGTCGCCTCTCGAAGTCGAGTATGTCGACCGGATCCGCGCCGTCGATCCGCGGATCGAGGTCCTTCACGATCCCGAGCTGCTGCCCCAGCCTCGCTATCGCTCGGACCACACCGGCCCCTCCACGACGCGCACGCCGCCGCAGGAAGCGCGGTTCCTGGAGATGCTGCGGCGCGCCGAGGTTCTTTTCGATTTCCCAGCCGGGCATGTCGGCGACCTACCGGCCGTCGCGCCGCGTCTGCGGTGGCTTCAGGCGACGAGCGCCGGGATCGGCCAGTTCGTCCGGCGCGTCGGCCTCGACCGTACCGACATCACGTTCACGACCGCGAGTGGCGTCCACGCCCGCCCGCTCGCCGACTTCTGTCTGATGGCGATGCTCATGTTCGCGAAGAACTACGTGTGGATGGAGCGCGACAAAAAGGCGAAGCGATGGGAGCGGTACTGCGGCGAGGAGCTGACTGGGAAGACGCTCGCGATCGTCGGTCTCGGCCGCGTCGGCCAGGAGGTCGCACGCCACGGTAACCGGATGAACATGCGCGTGACCGGAATGCGCCGATCCGATGAACCAGTGCCGGGTACCGACAGGCTGTTCGACCGTGCCGAGCTCCACACGATGCTTCGCGAGGCCGACTTCCTCGTGCTCGCGGCGCCACACACGCCCGAGACCGAGGGCATCATCGGCGAAGGCGAGCTCGCTCAGCTTCGGCCGAGCGCCGTGGTGATCAACATCGGCCGCGGCGCCCTCCTCGACGAGGACGCGCTGATCCGAGCGCTGCAGGAAAAACGACTGGCCGGCGCGGCGCTCGACGTCCTGCGCGACGAGCCACCGCCGCCGAGCTCGCCACTCTGGGAGATGCCGAACGTGATCCTCAGCCCGCATTCGGCGAGCACGGTCACGCAGGAAAACGCGCGGATCACCGACATCTTCTGCGAGAACCTGCGCCGCTATCTGGTCGGCGAACCGCTCCGCAACGTGCTGGACAAGAAGCGGCTGTACTGAGAGCGGGCTAGCTTCGGACTGCGGTGCGCTCCCGCTCCAGCACGGGACGCAGCTCCTTTTCCCAGAACGTGAGGAAACCCTCCTGGTCCGGGCCGACCTGATGCAGACCGATGTGATCGAACCCGGCATCGGTGCATTTCTCGATCGCGCGCAGATAGGGCTCGGGGTCGGGTCCGACCGGCACGTCCTTGGTCGACGTCTCCATCGTGATCGGCTGCGCCGCGGCTTCGAAGTCCGCGGGGCGGCGGATCTCCTGGGCGAGCTGGCCCCGGAGCGCGCCGGTCGGCCATAGGTCGTGCACCAGGCGGCGCGCGGCAGCGGCATCGCGTCCCCAGCAGAGCTGCACCTCGATGCATCTCGGTTTACCGGCACCGCCGGCTCCCTCGAACTTCGCGACGATCTCGCGATCGGGTTTCGTCGAGATGAGACCGTCACCGATACGGCCGGCGATCTGCGCCATCTTCGGCCCGCCCGCCGCGATGTAGATCGGGGGCGGCTGGTCGGGGATCGTGTACAAGCGCGCGTCCTCGACGGTGAAATAGGTGCCCCGGAAGCTCCGCTCTCCGCCGCGGAACAGAAGGCGCAGGACGTCGATCGCCTCCTCGAGCATCTCGCGGCGCGTCTCGAGCGGCGGCCAGCCGCGGCCGACCACATGCTCGTTCAGGTTCTCTCCCGTGCCGACGCCGAGGAAGAACCGACCATCGAGCATCACCGCGGACGTCGCCGCCGCTTGCGCGACGATCGCCGGATGGATGCGGATGATCGGACAGGTGACGCCGGTGCCGACCGTCAGCTTTGTCGTCGCCGCGATCGCGCCGATCACCGACCAGACAAATGGGCTCTGGCCCTGTCGGTCGATCCACGGATGGAAGTGATCCGAGAGCTGGACGTAGGGGAATCCGGCCTGCTCGGCGCGCTGCGCCGCTCGCACCATCTCGAGCGGACCGTGCTCCTCGCTCGAAATCCAAAAGCCGATCTGCATCGGCTGGCTTGTTGCACCGAGCGTGCCGCAGGGAGGCCCTGGGGAGCGCAATCGTGCGCCGGACCGAACGCCGATCGAGAGTCGGTACGCTAGGGGTGTGAAAGACGAGGTTCGCACGCTGCCGAGGCAGTACCACGACGCGATCGAGCACTGGCAGCGCCACAACTTCCCCGACTTTCCGAAGCTCGCCGAGGAGTGGGACCGCTTCTTCCCGAAGGACGAGCCGTTCTGCCTCTGCGCGAAGATCGCCGAGGACGTTTCGGCGGAGATAGAGGTTGGCGAGCGCAAGGGCGAGGCGAAGGCGCTCGCGCCGAAGGATCTGCCCGAGGAGGCCGCTCAGCATCTCCTCATGCAGATCAAGGCGCAGGCGTCGACGGAGTTCGGATCCATCCAGCAGCACCAAGGCACGCTCGCTCGCGCGCAGGAGCCGCAGGACCACGCGTGGGCACTTCGGGTCATGGCCGAGGAGCTGCGCCACGGCTACCAGATGGTCCACCTGCTCACAAGTGCCGACTGGTCGCCGGTCACGAACACGAAGGCCGCCGACATGGTCGAGGAGATTCTGTCGATGCAGACGGGCTCGCACGTTCTCGCCGCGTTCAACCTCGAGTACGACAGCTTTCTCGACAACGTGGTGTTCGCCGCGTTTATCGACCGGGTGGGGAAGTACCAGCTCACCATGCAGAAGATCTCCGCGTACAAGCCGTACGCGTCGAGCATGCCGCCGATGCTTCGCGAGGAGGCCTTCCACCTGGCCGCAGGCGTGATCCCGCTCCGGCGTTGGGTCGAGGCCGCGGCCCGGGGCGACGGGTACATCACGATGCAGGACATCCAAAAAGCGACCCATAAGTGGTTCGGTCGCGGACTCGAGATGTTCGGCGACGAGCGTGGCGGTGACACGAACGTCCGCTTCGGTCTCAAAGACATGGCCAACCGCGAAGCGCAGGACATGTACGTCGAGGAATGTCAGCGCATGTACGACGATCTCGGCGAGCGGTACGTGCGAGCGCGCCTGCCGAAGCTCTCGCGGGACGAGGCCGAGAAAGCGTTCGCGCGGATCAACGCAGGCGAGACGGTCGAAGGCGTCCGTGCCGACGAGCTGCTGCGGCTACCCGATCGCCGCTTCTTCCGGCGCCGCGGCGAGTACGCGTACCAGATGATCGGCACCAGAGGAGAGAGCTTCGCTGACGTCGAGCAGTACGTGGCGCACGTCCTGGCCAATCTGCCCGATGCCTATCGCGCATCGATCGACGTAAAGCACTGGGCGGACTTGCAGCGGAAGGTGAGCCGCGGCGAAATGCCCCTTAAGGAAGCCATCAGCTCGATGCCTCGCCTTGCGCGCATCGGCGGCGGCTGCCCATGTGCGAAGTCGGTCCGCTGGGTTCAGGAGTCCGCTGCCAACTGAGCCGCGTCGACGGCGGCCGCGTGGCCGGATTAACGTCTAGCGCGTGAGGTTCACGCACACCGCGATGGTCGCGGCGCCCAAAGACAAAGTCTGGGCGCGGCTCATGGACATTCCGGCCGCCGCGCGGTGCGTTCCGGGCGTAGCGTCGGTGCGCCCCAACGGGAAGGATCGGTACCAGGGCACGCTCGCCGTGCAGATCGGTCCCGTCCGTTTGGTGCTTGACGGTGATTTCGCGATCGTTGCGCGCGACGAGGCGGCCGGTACGGCCTCGATCCGTGCGGATGCGAAGGATTCGCGCGTCGGTGGCGCGATCCGCGCGACGTTGGACCTCGCGCTCGCGCAAAAAGAGGCCGAGACGCAGCTGCGAATCGGTACGGATCTCACCGTCATGGGGCGACTCGGCGAGTTCGGGCAAGCGTCGATCAAGCGCAAGGCCGATCAGCTCATCCAAGACTTCGCGGAGTGCCTCGCTCATCAGGTGACGATGCGCTGAGCGCGCTGCCGGTCCGTTACTCAACCGTCAAGATGGGCCACGCTCGCTTGGCACCCGCTATGCCTATCTCGATCGTCGTGAATGGCGCTGAAGGACTCACCGGATCGTGCAAGGCCTGCGGCATGACGCTGGAGCGCGCAGTCGTGCGCGAGGTTCGGCACTACGAGGAGACGCGCCTCCTCGAGGTGACCTGCGCCGGATGCGAGCGTCAGTTCATGGCGATTCAGGTCGAGGTGGCGATCGACGCGGTGAAGGTCGAAGACGTCGCTCTGGCCGCGGAGCAGCTCGCCTGGGCGCGATCGCTATCGGACCTGTTCGCTCCGGACGACCTCGATCTCCCGGACGCGGCCTGACTCAGCGGCTGGTTTCGGCTCTCCCATAGAGCGAGGGCGACGGGCTCGGAGCGTTTCCGCCGCCGCAAGCCGCGCAGAGGCTCGCAACCAACAGCGTCGCGAGGATCGCGCACCGGACCGTCGTCATCGCGAGGGTTATAGCACTGCGCGGCGCGCCTACTTCGACCGGGTGCGACCTTCGGATCGCGCCGTTATGGCTCGCTCGAGGGCGCCCTCGAGGTAGACCGGCTCGAGCCCACTCGCCCAATACACGAGTGCTTCGCGATTCGGCTGGGTTGTCTCGATCGGGGTCTTGCGAACAATTCCGCCGCCGCCCCGCGGAGAGAACTCGAGCCAGCCTTCCCAGACGGTCGCGCCTTTGCGCTGGTGGCCCATCGCGCGCGCAAGGTACAGGTGGCCGTCTTGGTCTCCGACTTCGCTCGTGAACTCGTGGAGAAGATCATTCACCTTGGCGCTACGCCGCGGATCGCGTGCCAGTTACGTTCACGTTACCGAGCCTCGCGCCGGGTCGAGGGTCTACCCTTGGATCACAAACACAGGGGAGGAACCACATGGCCGGAAACATTGTGCACTTCGAAATCAACACGAAAGACGCAAATCGCGCGAAGCGTTTCTACAGCTCGCTGTTCGGATGGAAGTACAAGGACTCCGATATGCCGGAGATGGAGTACTACCTCGTCGACGGCGCGAATCCAGGGGGTGCCATAAACCCGAATACGCAGGAGCCGGGAATCGTCGTTTACTTCGATACGGCTGACATCGAGGCGTCGATCGGCAAGGTCCGCGAGCTTGGCGGCAAGTCTGACGACAAGATGGCGATCCCAGCGCAGGGCTGGTTCGCGTCATGCGTCGACACCGAGGGCAACAAGTTCTCGCTGTTCCAGAGCGACCCAAGCGTCACGATGCAGACCGAGCAGCAGACCGCGCGCGCCTAAGACCTAGCGCGGCCGCCGGGGCACCTGGTTGCCAAAAGCCAGGGTTGCTCCGGCGGCCTTCTCGACCGCGGCCCGCCGCCTCGCGATACTCCCGCCGTGACCCCGACTGACGAGAATGCCCGTGAGGTCGAGGAGAGCCGCGAAAGCTATCGGGAATGGCTCTCGGGGCCCGAGTCGTTCCTCGCCGCCGTTGCGAGACACGAGCTGCCGGTCGGACAGTCGCTCCGCTTCGGCCTGAAGGGCGATGTCGAGCTTCCTGACGCGGGGGCGATGGTCACCGTGGCCGCGACGGAAGACGGCTTCCGCGTCGATGGTTTCAAGCGCGGGCCGGGGATGGTGCGTCTCGGACGCTACCGGCTACGGCTTTCACATCAGAACGCGCCGGCGGTCGTGATCATCGATCCCGAAGCCAAGCGCGAGCGGGCGGTCCCGCGATGGTTTCCATACGCGCCCGGTCTTCGATTCATCCTCGCGCTCGAGCCCGATCCCGAGAAGATCGCGCTCGAGTCGACGCGAGAGCGCGATCGCTCGGCCGAACGGATGGGGTGGTTCACGTTCTCTATCGAAGGCCGTGAATGCCGCGTCGCCGCGATCCGCCTTCTCGAGCCGGGCGTTCCGGACGATTCACTCCAGATCCTCTTCAAGGATCGGACGAACGGCCGTGAGTCCTACCACATCGGCCGTTACCTCGATCTCGACCCACTCGACGACGGCGGTTATCTCGTCGACTTCAATCGTTCCTACAACCCGGCATGCGCGTTCTCGCCGCACTACAACTGCCCGGTGCCGCCGCCGGAGAACCGGCTCACGGTCGCGATCCGGGCCGGCGAAATGACCCCGGAGTCCTAGCTGGCACGGTCCCTGCGGCCTCCACCGCGGAGGTCGTGATGGAAACAAGAGCTGACGAGGTCCAAGAAGTCCAAGTGCCGAGCGAGCACGTCGCCGTCGTCGCAATGTTCTCGGACCGGGATGCGGCCGAGTCCGCCGTCGATGCGCTGGTGGAACGCGGCTTCACCGATGATCAGATCTCGCTCGTCGCCCGCGGTGCCGGCACCGATGACTCCGGAACGTTCGTGCCGGGCGGTCTCATGGTCACAGTGAATGCGAAGGATCGGGAGGCGGAAGCCGAACGTGTGCTGCGAGACCGAGACGCTCGTGAGGTCACCACGAACCGGATCGGCGCGACCGGCAGGGTCGGCGAAGAGACCTAACCGGGGCTCGCACGCTCGCTGAGGAGACTTGTGTCCGGTCTCTGAGGCACGTCGGGCAAACTTTCCGCGAGAGAGTTGCTGCTACACCGCTTGCTGGCGCCGCCACTGCTCGCGGTCGCCTTCGTAGCGTCGTTCCTGGCGACGCCGGCGATGGCTGATGGACCCACGTCCACGCCGTTCGCGAGTCCGTCGCCAACTCCGACACCGACTCCGACGCACTCCTCGTCCGCATCGCCGTCCACGTCGCCCTCCGCTTCGCCGTCTGCCCGTCCGTCCGGCTCACCGTCGCCCACTCCTTCCGATACGACAGCCGCGGCTTCCGCATCTCCGGCGGCCACTCCGTCCGCCAGTCCGGATCCCGACGCCGCGCGCGCCGACGCCGAGGCCGCGCGCGCCCGTGATGCGGCGCTCCTCGCGAATGCGCGATCGCTCGCGCAGATCATCGAGGCTCAGGCCCGCGTCGCCCAAGACGAGCTTGCGGGTCTCGACCCGCAGATCGCCCAGGTCGCGAGCGATCTCGATGCGGTGAACGCCGATATCGCCGCTCTGCAAGCGAAGTCCGAGGCACGGCGCTCACTCCGTGACCGCCTCGAGCGCGAGGCGCTCCGTCTCGCGGCTCTGCCCTCCGCCGCCGTACCGGCGAATCTGAGCGATGCTCAGCGCGAGGCTCTTGACGACCTTCGCTCGCTGCAGAGCGGATTGCTCGACGCACAAACCAAGCTGGCCGAGCGCGCCGACCTGCTCAGCACGCTCAAGGGATCGGTCGGTGCGAAACAGGCCTACATCGCCCGGCTGCGCGACCGGGCCCGGTCACTCGCGGCCGCCGCGGCATCGGGCGATTCGGATGCGAAGGCCGCCCAGATCGCGGTCCTCACCGCACTCGCGCAAGACGCCACCAACGCGCAGACCGCTCTGGCCCAGCTCGTCGCCTCGGCGATGGTCCGCAACGGCACGGCGGGGGCGTGGTCGCTTCCGGTGCGCGGCGTGCTCACGCAGCCGTTCGGCCCGACGTCGTTCGAGCTCGAACCGTCGGCGACGTATAAGGGCGTCTCGTACGCGCACTTCCATGCGGCGATCGATCTCGCCGCGCCCCTCGGGACTCCCGTGACCGCCGCCAGCGATGGTGTGGTGGCGTTCGTCGGCCACCTCCCCGACGGCGCGATGATCGTGCTTGTCGCTCACGCGGGCGGCTACGTGTCGGAGTACGCGCATCTCGACGACACCTTCGCGTTGCCGCCGGTGAGGGCGGGCCAGGCCGTGAAGGCCGGACAGGTGATCGGGTTCATCGGACTTACCGGGATCACGACCGGAGCGCACCTCCACTTCGCAGTGATGAAGGACGGCGCCCCGATCGATCCGCTCGGGCTTCTCCAGGGTTCGTAACAGTCCGCCGGGGAGCGCTTTGCGGTCCAGTGCCAAGCCCCGAAAGGGCCGTTCCGGCGGTCAAAAGGGCCCGTTAACGGGCTAGGTGGCGAGCTTGTCTAGTTTCGGGCTCGGTTTCCTCCCGAGGGGGCGACAGGCCAACCGAGTTGACGCACCATGGCGGCGAATTGGTGGTTGGTGACCCGCGGTCGCGGGCCTCTTACGAACGCCGCATACGCATCGCGTCGGAGGCCGCGAGCTGGGGCATTGGCGCCGCCTTGCTCGGCACGGCCGCGCTGCCGACGACTGACCAGGCCTCCCGGATCGGGCTCGTGGCGAGCTCGCTCCTTCTCTTTCTCTTCGCGACGCTCTGGTTCCATGTGTTCCCCGACAACTGGCTCGGCAAGAGCCGCTTCGCTGTCGGGGCAGCGATCACGCAGGTCATCGCGGCGATCCTCCTCGTCCTGACCGGCGGGATCGATTCGCGGTACTTCCCCTACTACGTGCTCCCGATCCTCGCCACGGTCTTCGGGATGCGCATCTCGGGGACGCTCTTCACCGGCACGATCGCGGTGGTCGCGTACCTCGCGACACTCGTCGCCGAGGTCTTCTTCGGGGGCGAGCCCGGTCAGATCGACGTCGGGGTCATTCGCCTCTTCGCTCTTCTCTCGGTCATTGCCATGACCGCTCTCATCTCTCGCACCATCCAGGAGACGCGCTTCACCCTCCGCCAGCGGACCGAGGAGCTCGCGACGCAAAACGCCGAGCTCTCCGTCGCGCGAAACACCGCGGTCGGGCTCGCGCGAGTGAGCGACCTGCACGAGCTCGTGCGCGTGGTCTACGAATCGGCCAAGAACGCGCTCGCCGTCGATCGCCTTTACCTCTTCGCTTCAAAACCCGACTTCGCCGACGGCTTCACGGTCGGACCCGACGGCGCAGTCGAGGAGTTCCACGCCGACCCGACGCTCCCGGAGGACACGCCGCGCCGCCGGGCCGTCCGTGAGAAGCGCACGGTCGCGGTCAACGACTCGCGCGATGAAAAGGGCGCGGATCCGCGCGAGCACTTGCACTTCGCGGCGGGTCTTTTCGTTCCTCTAGTGCACCGGAGCGAGGTCATCGGTCTGATGGCCGTTTCCAGCCACGACAAGCGCGAGTGGACGGCCCACGAGATCCGGGTCGCGGAGGTCATCGCGGACGCATCGGCCGCGGCCGTGGCGTCGTTCTTCGCGTTCGAGGAGGTGCGTGGCCAGAGCGAACGGCTTGAGGCGCGCATGAAAGTGCTCGAGAGCATGGACAACCTCGTCGACGCGCTCGCGCTGACCACCGACGAAGCGAGCCTCGCGCAGACCGCGGCGCGAAGCCTTCAGCAAGGCTTCCATCTCCCCGCGGCCACCGTCCTCTTCACGGACCCATCGGTCGCGATCCTCGAGCCGGTCGGCACGGCCGGGCGCGCGACGCCGCATCCGGTGGTGAACGGCCCGACGAGCTGCCCCGCGATCCGGAGCGGCCGATTCTTCGAGGTCACGTCGGCTGACGATCCGGTCGTCTGCCCGTACATGCCGTTCCGCTCGCACTACTCGTGCGTGCCGCTCGTCGCCGGCGGAGACACCGTCGGCGCGCTCTTCCTCGAACCCGACAAGAAGTCGATCCTCGACGTGACCGTCTTGCGTGCCGCCGCCGATCGCGTCGCCCTGAGCCTCGCGACACGCCGGGTGCTCGAGACGGCCCAGCGCCAGGCGACGACAGATGGGCTCACGGGCTTGCACAATCGCCACTTCCTGGGGGAGCAGCTGCGGCTCATGCACTCGCTCGCGGTCCGCCATGGCCAGCCCTACAGCGTCGTCGCCATCGATGTCGACGGCCTGAAGAACGTCAACGACACGTTCGGCCACGAACAGGGCGACCTCGCTCTCCGCGGACTTGCCAACACGATGCGCAAGACGCTCCGCGCGTCCGACGTCGGCGTGCGAACGGGTGGCGACGAGTTTCTCGTGCTCATGGCCCAATCCGGCCTCGAGGAGTCGCGGATCGCCGCGGAGCGCGTGCGCGAAGCCGTCGAGCTGCAGGGACGCGCCGACCCAAAGATCGCGATCAGCGTGAGCGCTGGAGTTGCCGCCTGGCGGCCCGGCCGGAGTGCTGAACAGGTCCTGGAGGCCGCCGACGCGATGCTTTATGCGGCCAAGCGAGCCGGCAAAGACCGTGTTCTCGCCGAAACGGGCCTTGTAACGGTCGGCGACGGCGAGGGCGCGGCTTGACAGTCTTTCTCCCAGTCTTCTAGAGTCCTTAGCAGTCAAGCCCGGCGAGTGCTAATCCGTATCCGTGGGTCTGCGGCCCTTCGCCGCGCCCAAAACAACCCAAATGGAGGGGAGAGACATGGCAGTCGCAACCGCACCCAAGCCCAAGACGAAGACCAAGCTCAAGCCACTCGGCTCTCGCGTCGTCATCAAGGCCCTCGAGCGTGAGGAAATCACGAAAAGCGGCATCGTCCTGCCGGACACCGCCAAGGAGAAGCCCCAGGAGGGCCGCGTCCTTGCCGTCGGACCCGGCGACCGCCACCCAGACACCGGCCAGCGCATTCCGGTGGATCTCAAAGAGGGTGACCGCGTTCTGTTCCAGAAGTACGCCGGGACCGAATTCAAGCTCGACGACGAGGAGCTTCTCATCCTGAGTGAGAAAGACGTCCTCGGCCTCGTCACCGAATAAAGGGAGAGAAACCTATGGCAAAGCAGCTGGCCTTTACTGACGAGGCTCGCAAGAAGCTCAAGAACGGCATCGACGTGATGGCCAACGCCGTGAAGACCACGCTCGGACCGAAGGGCCGCAACGTCGCGCTCGACAAGAAGTTCGGCTCACCGACCGTTACCCACGACGGCGTCACGGTCGCTCGCGAGGTCGAGCTCGAGGACCCCTTCGAGAACATGGGCGCCCAGCTCCTCAAGGAAGCGGCGACCAAAACCAACGACATCGCCGGCGACGGGACGACGACGTCCGTCGTCCTCGCGCAGGCGATCGTCCACGAGGGACTGAAGAACATCGCCGCGGGCGCGAATCCGATGCTCCTCAAGCGCGGACTCGAGCGCGGCGTCACGGCCGTCGTCGAAGAGATGAAGGCGCAGTCCACGAAGGTGGAAGGCGAGCACCAGAAGGAGCAGATCGCGCAGATCGCGACCATCTCCGCTGCCGACAAACAGATCGGCACCCTTATCGCGGATGTCATGGAGAAGGTCGGCAAGGAAGGCGTGATCACGGTCGAGGAGTCCAAGGGCCTGCAGTTCGAGACGGAGTTCGTCGAAGGAATGCAGATCGACCGCGGCTACATCTCGGCCTACTTCGTGACCAACGCCGATCGCATGGAAGCGATCATCGAGGATCCCTACATCCTCGTGACCGACAAGAAGATTTCGGCGATCACCGACATCCTGCCCGTGCTCGAGAAGCTCGTGCAGGTCTCGAAGAACCTCGTGATCGTCGCTGAGGACATCGACGGCGAGGCCCTCGCGACGCTCGTCGTGAACAAGCTCCGCGGCACGCTGAACATCCTCGGGGTCAAGGCCCCGGGCTTCGGCGATCGCCGCAAGGCCATGCTCGAGGACATCGCGACCCTCACCGGAGGCCATGTCATCACCGAGGAGGCCGGCCGCAAGCTCGACGCGACGACGATCCAGGATCTCGGCCGCGCACGCCGCGTCACGGCGAACAAGGACGACACCACGTTCGTCGAAGGCCACGGCAAGCAGGAAGAGATCATGGCCCGCGTCAAGCAGATCAAGGCTCAGATCGAGGAGACCACCAGCGACTTCGACAAGGAGAAGCTCCAGGAGCGTC
>WNGI01004715.1_pt1 | contig 35037 bp, 36 predicted proteins | sample 5400621 | NCBI WGS metagenome assembly WNGI01 (sample SAMN13153374, study PRJNA577476) | soil metagenome | isolation source: 20 cm soil or saprolite under Garry oak tree replicate 1 | place: USA:California | collected 2016-06-15
GTCGGCGACCAGCTGACGTGCGTGTTCGTCGATCACGGCCTCCTACGCAAGGACGAGGCGGCGCAGGTCGTCGAGACCTTTCGCGGTCACTTCCACGTGCCGCTCATCCACGTCGATGCGGAGGAGCGTTTCCTGGCCAGGCTCGAGGGAGTCGACGACCCCGAGGAGAAGCGGGCGCGGATCGGTGAGGAGTTCATCCGCGTCTTCGAGGCCGAGTCGGCCAGGCTCGGGGCGGTCAGGTATCTGGTGCAGGGCACGCTCTATTCGGACGTGATCGAGTCGGGCGGCACCGAGGGCGTGGCCGCCAAGATCAAGTCGCACCACAACGTCGGCGGGTTGCCGGACGAGATGGAAATGGAGCTCGTCGAGCCGCTACGGCTCTTGTTCAAGGACGAAGTGCGCCGCGTCGGCGAGGAGCTCGGCCTGCCGGAGCGGATGGTCTGGCGGCATCCTTTCCCCGGGCCCGGCCTCGCGATTCGGATCATCGGCGAGGTCACGCGCGAGCGGCTCGAGATCTTGCGGGAGGCCGACGCGATCCTGCTCGACGAGATCCGGCGCGCCGGGCTCTACCGTGAGCTCTGGCAGTGCTTCGCGGTGCTGCCGGCGATCCGCTCGGTCGGCGTTCAGGGCGACGAGCGCACGTATGCGTACCCGATCGTGATCCGCGCGGTCACGTCGGAGGACGCAATGACCGCCGATTGGGCGAGGCTGCCCTACGACCTGCTCGAGGGGATCTCGAGCCGGATCATCAACGAGATTCCGGCCGTCAACCGGGTCGCGCTCGACATCTCGTCGAAGCCGCCGTCGACGATCGAGTGGGAGTGATCGCCGCGCGAAGCGGCGGCGCTGCTTGAAGCCGGCGCAAACGGCCCTTAGCTAACTCCGCAGTCGCGCCATCTCGCGGCGCGAGCGCGCTGGCAGTTCGCTGAGGACTGTCCCCAGGAATTGCCACGCCAAGCCATGGCTGGTGGAACGAAAGTGTGACGTTTCGCCCACAGGCACGCTCGGCGCGGACAGGCCGCCAGCCCGAGCCCGGCTAGAAAAGGGCAGACTCAGGCCGGGAGCTGAACCGGCGGGTAACGGCGACGCACCTCGTCCACGTACGTGCTCAGATGCTCAGCGAGCGCAGGATCGTGGATCTCGAGCACGTTCTCGGCGTTCTGCTCGCCCGATCGGGAGAGGTTGAACGAGCCCGCGAAGACGACGTCGTCGGCGACGACGATCTTCGCGTGCATGAAGTCGTGCACGGTGCCGAGGCCGTACGGCGTCGACGGCTTTCCGGTGAACCGGCCGGCGAGCACGCGCTCGAGCAGCGGCAGCTTCCAGGCCACGTTCCCGTTTTCGTGCCACTGGTAGACGACGCCCTGGATCTGTGGTGCGTCGAGGCAGCCGGCGACGTCGAGCCTGCCCTCGGCGACGAGCTGCGCGAGCGTCGCGAGCACCGGAGCCGCGGTGATCACCGGCGAGCAGATGCGCACCCGCTGCTTCGCGCGCCCGATCGCACCGGCGATCCGCGCTGATAGGTCCTCGCCGTAGCCGGGCGTGAACCAAGGCCGGATCAGCAGGCCGTCGAGGTGCAGCCGCCTTGGCGCCACGAATCCGGTCTCCTCGACGAGATCCTTGCCCCAGAGCTGCTCGAAGTCCTCGAGAAACGCCGTCCCCAGCTCTGAGGACTCGACCGTGAGGACGACGTTCTCCTGCCGCGACCAGGAATCGTCCGTCCAATTCATCGACCCGCTCCAGACCGCCTGCCGATCACGGACGACGAACTTGTGGTGCATCAGGTCCGGCACACCCGCGACACCCTTCGCCGGCACACCGAGCGACGCGATCAGCTCGACGTCGGGCTCCGGCGGCGGCGGCACCGGGATCGGGTTGCGGTGATCGATGTTGTAGACGATCCGGACTGCAACCCCGCGCGCGGACGCTTCGCGAATCGAGCCACCGACCACCGCCGCCGTTTCGGGAGCGAGATGGAAGTCGTACTGCGCCAACTCCAGCGACTCTTGCGCCTCGCCGAGCCAGTCCGCGATCGCGTGCGCGATCTCGAGCGGCTGCTGGCCGCCGTCAGTCAGAGTGCGAACCGTGAGCTTCGTCGAGGAGCTGGCCGCTGCCGACATCGGCGCCACGTTCAACTTCTACCGGGAAGGCCCGCGCGCCGCGTTGCTGAGGCGTCGCCTCGAGAACTACCTGGCAGCGCGTGAGCACACTCGCTTCCTCCTGGTCGGCGAGGCGCCGGGATACCGAGGCGCGCGGATCAGCGGCCTGCCCTTCGCGTCCGAGCGCCAGCTCACCGGCACCGGCCCGGCCGAGGCGACGGCGACCATCGTCCGAGCGACCCTCGAGGAGTTGGAGCTCGAAGACGACGTCCTCTGCTGGAACGCGGTGCCGACGCATCCTGGCACCGAGACCGGGAACCGGCGCCCGACCCGGGTCGAGATCCACGCCGGCAGGAGCTTTCTCGAGCGCCTGGTGCCCGGCCGCCGCGTGATCGCGGTCGGACGCATCGCCGCCGCCGCCACCGGCGGGACCTACGTTCGCCATCCCAGCCATGGCGGCGCCGAGGCGTTTCGCAACGGATTGCTACGATTCGCGGCCGGCGGGCGCCCAGTCCGCCGCTTCTCTGTCAGATGAAAACCTGGAACGCAAAGCCGGGCGAGATCGAGCGCCGCTGGTACGTCGTGGACGCCGAGGGGAAAACCCTCGGACGCTTGGCGACCCAGATCGCGGACACTCTGCGCGGCAAGACGAAGCCGCAGTACACGCCGCACATCGACACCGGCGACTTCGTCGTCGTCGTCAACGCCGAGAAGATCGGCGTTACAGGCAACAAGCTCGACGACAAGCTCTACTACCGCCACTCGGGTTATCCGGGCGGCCTTCGCAGCCGGCCGCTGCGCGACCAGCTCGAGCGTCGGCCGACCGAGGTAATCCGCAAGGCGGTCAAGGGGATGCTCCCGCGCAACCGCCTCGCCCGGCAGCAGCTGACCAAGCTGAAGATCTACGCAGGGCCGAACCATCCGCACGAGGCCCAGGCGCCCAAGCCGCTGGAGGTGAAGTAGCGTGGCCACCGCCGCCGAGCCGGCTCAGTACCAGGGCACAGGCAAGCGCAAGACCTCGGTCGCCCGCGTGATCCTGCGCCCAGGCGACGGGGCGACGTGGTTCAACGGCAAGACGATCGAGGACTACTTCCCGCGCCTGACGCACCGCGAGCTGGCGCTCTCCCCGCTGAAGGTTGCCGACGTCGAGGGAACGTTCGACGTCCGAGTGCGCGTCCACGGCGGCGGTCCGAGCGGGCAAGCCGGCGCGGTCCGCCACGGGATCGCCCGCGCGCTCGTCGAGGCCGATCCGAACCTGCGTGAGCCGCTCAAGCGCGCCGGCTTCCTGACGCGTGACGCCCGCATCGTCGAGCGCAAGAAGGCCGGTCTCCACAAGGCCCGCAAAGCGCCGCAGTTCAGCAAGCGCTAGCGTCGCCACGTGCGTCGCTACTTCGGCACCGACGGTGTTCGGGGGATCGTCGGCGAGGACCTGACGATCGAGCTCGTCGAACGGCTAGGCAAGGCGGCGGCGCTCTGGTCGAAGGGCGGTCGCGTCTTCGTCGGCCGCGACACGCGCGGCTCGGGGCCGGAACTGGAAGAGGCGTTCGCACGCGGCATCGTCGAGGCCGGGGGAAACGCTGTCCTCGCAGGTGTGCTGCCGACCCCCGCCGTTGCGCTGCTCGCGCTCGACCTCGGCGTCGTCGTCTCGGCCTCGCACAACCCGCCCGAGTACAACGGGATCAAGATCTTCGACCGCGACGGCCGGAAGCTGACCGATGCGGCCGAAGAGGAAATCGAGGCGCTGCTCGAGGCCGACGGCCCGGGCGGAGGGAAGGTCGACCGCGTCGATGTTGCGACCGACAGCTACCTCGAGCACATCGTCGAGCGCTTCGGCAGCGATCTCTCGTACCTCCGCGTCGCCGTCGACTGCGCCAACGGCGCCTACTCGGCGATCGCGCCGAAGGCGTTCGAGCAGCTCGGCGCGGAGGTGACCGCGGTCGCGGCCGAGCCGGACGGGACGAACATCAATCTCGGCTGCGGCGCCACCGATCTGTCTCTCCTGCAGCGCACCGTCCTCCAGGGCGACTTCGACCTCGGCGTCGCCTTCGACGGCGACGGCGACCGGATGCTCGCCGTCGATGCCAACGGAACGCCCGTCGACGGCGACCAGATCCTGGCGATCCTGGCCGACCATCTCGGCGTCGAGCTCGTCGTGGTGACGCAGATGACGAACTTCGGCTTCCACCGCTTCGCCGAAGAGCGCGGGATCCGGCTCGTCACGACGGAGGTCGGCGACCGCTACGTGCTCGAAGCCCTGCGCAGCGAGGGCGGGCTCCTAGGCGGCGAGCAGTCGGGCCACATCATCTACTTGAAGGACCACGTCACGGGCGACGGCCTTGCGGCCGCATTGCTGCTGTGCGCCGCGCTCCGAGACCGCACTCTCGCCGAGGCCGCCGCGGTGCTGCCGCTCTACCCGCAGGCGAAAAACAACGTACGTGTTGCCACGAAGTCCCTGTCCGACGACATGTTCGCCGAGATCGAGCGAGTCAACGCGGAGCTCGACGGCTCGGGGCGGATCCTCGTCCGCGCTTCCGGCACCGAGCCCGTCGTGCGCGTCCTCGCGGAGGCCGAAAACCCCTGGAAAGCGCGGGAGCTCTGTGCTAGGATCAGCGCTCTCGTAACACGAGAGCTCGGCTGACCGGACGCGACGCAGCGGCCGGAGGAGCAGCCGGGCTTTGTGCATTTATGGGAGCGTTCGGACAACGTCCCTCGATCGAGGCTTCACCCGGAAGTTAGGGCCAGGACGAAGGGAGAGCTTCAGATGTGCGGGATCATCGGATACGTCGGACGGAGACCGGCCAAGGCTCTTCTCCTCAACGGCCTCCAGCGCCTCGAGTACCGCGGCTATGACTCGGCCGGCCTGGCGCTGCTCGAGGCCGAAGGGCTCGACTACGTCCGCGCGGTGGGCAATCTCCAGGCGCTGAAGGAGGCGGCCGGCGACAACGGCTCGGAGTCGACGACCGGTCTCGGCCACACGCGCTGGGCCACGCACGGCCGCGTGTCCGAGCTGAACGCGCATCCGTTGGCCGGCTGCGACGAGCAGAAGATCGCCGTCGTCCTGAACGGGATCGTCGAGAACTTCCGCGAGCTCAAGGCCGCGCTCGAGGCCGAGGGTCACACCTTCCGCTCCGAGACCGACGCCGAGGTCGTCACCCACCTCGTCGAGCGCCACTATCGCGGCGACCTGGCCGCAGCCGTCCGCGCCGCCTACAAGGAGCTGGAAGGCCACTTCGCCTTCGTCGTCGTCCACCACGATCACCCGGCCGAGCTCGTGGGGGCGCGCCTCCAGTGCCCGCTGCTCGTCGGCGTCGGCGAGGGCGAGATGTTCCTCGCCTCCGCGACGGCGGCCTTCCTGGGGGAGACGCGCAGGATTCAGCTGATCGACGACGGCGAGATCGTTGCGATCACCCCCGACGGCACGCGCTTCCTGCACGTCGAAAACGGCGAGGTCGAGCGCGAGACGCTCGAGGTCGACTGGGACGACGAGGCAGCCGAGAAGTCAGGCTACGAGACCTTCATGCTGAAGGAGATCTACGAGCAGCCCGACGCGGTCAAAGAGACACTCGGCGACCGCGTCCGCAACGGGCACCTCGTGCTCGAGAGCCTCGGCCTCACCGACCAGGAGCTGCGGAATCTCCGCCGGATCGTCATCCTCGCCTGCGGCACCGCTTACCACTCGGGGGTCGTCGGGCGCTACATCATCGATGAGTGGGCTCGGATACCCAGCTCGCCGAGGTGCGCAAGACGCTGCCGCCCGAGGAGGTCGAGGTGATCCTCGACGAGCTCTACGCGCTGCCGACGAAGATGACCGCCTTCCTCGAAGGGCACCACCCGATCGAGGAGATCGCCGAGCGCTTCCACGACAAGCCGTTTTTCCTCTACCTGGGCCGCCACATCGGCCTGCCCGTGGCGCTCGAAGGGGCTCTCAAGCTGAAGGAGATCTCGTACATCCCGACCGAGGCCTACTCGGCCGGCGAGATGAAGCACGGCCCGATCGCTCTGCTCGACGAGGAGACGCCGGTCGTCTGCGTCGCCACGAAATCCCACGTCTACGAGAAGGTGATCTCGAACATCCAGGAGGTCCGCGCCCGCGGCGCCCACGCGATCGCGATCGCCACCGACGGGAACGAGGACATCCAGCACCATGCCGACGACGTCATCTTCGTGCCGCGGTCGCCTGCGTTTCTGCAGGCCGTCCTCGCGGTGCTGCCATTGCAGCTGCTCGCCTACCGGATCGCACGGCTGCGCGGGCTGAACGTGGACCAGCCGCGGAACCTGGCGAAGACCGTGACAGTGGAGTAGGTTCGTTTGGCGGAACCGTCGGGCCGTCTCCGGTGTAGAGGAGATGAATGAAGAGAAGCGTGCTCGCAGTCCTGGTCGCCTTCGCTGCCCTCGCGGCAGTTGCGGCCGCCGCTTCGTCGCGCGCGCCCACAGTGGCCGTCCCTCAGGCCGCGAAATCGCCCGCGAAGGAGGTCGGGCCCCTGCTGGCGGTCGTGCCCGGCGCGCGCGGCCCGGTGCTCGGACGCGCGGATAAGCGCGCGATCTGGGTCGCGCGGCGGAGTCCAAAGGTTCGGCTCTACAACACCGTCCGCGCGTGGGCCTACGCGCCGGAGGCGAGCGCGATCGCGCTCGCGACGCAGCCGGAGGCCACCGACGGGGGTGCGAAGCTCCACTTCGTCGAGCCGAGGCTGCTGTCGCGTGTCGCGGTGAGTCGTCTCCCGTGGGGGAACGTCGCCGCGCTTGCGTGGGGGGACGACCGCGTCAACGTCGTTCTACAGAATTCGGGCCAGATCGAGATCGTGAGCGTCGACGCCGCGACGCACCGCGTCTCGGTCGCCGCGAAGATCGACGGCGCGCTCGTCGGTAGCGATCGCGTCGGCGGCAGACTCGTGCTCCTGACCGCTCCCGCCCAGGGGATCGGGACCGCGTCTCTCGCGGTCATAGAGCCCACGGGCGCGCTACGGTCCGTCACGCTGGCCGAGACCCAGGCCGGCACCGACCTAGGCGACGAAGGCAGCCCACCGGACTTCGCCAAGATGCGCCAGAACATCCCGGCGCTGGCCGTCGATCCCGACGCTGGCCGCGCGTTCGTGATTCCGGCGCACGGGTCGGTCGCGGAGGTCTCGCTCTCGACCCTCGCCGTCTCGTACCGCTCGCTCGTGCAGCCGGTCTCGCTCCTCGGCCGACTCCACGACTGGGTCGAGCCGGAGGCCGAGGCCAAGGGCCTCACCGGCCCTGTCCGCACCGCCCGCTGGCTCGGCAGCGGCGTCGTCGCGGTCACCGGCGGCGACGAGACCGCAACCGTGGACGCAAGCAACCAGGTCCATGTCAGCTCGGATTCGTTCGCCGTCGACGGCGATTCGCTGCTCGTCACCGGCTCGACCTGGGGCGACAGCGACCGAACCGGGATGGGGCTTGCGGTCTACGGCTTCGACGGCGCGCGAAAGCTTTCCGTCTTCCGCGGCGACGCCGCGCGGGTCGTACTTGCCTTCCGCGGCAAGGCGTATGTCGATCTCGGTCGGCCGTATACGGCGACGGTGGTCGACCTCGCGAGCGGACGCATCCTCGCCGACCGCCACGCGCCGCTGGCGCGGCTACTGATCGGAGACGGCTCGAATTAGCCGCTGCCGCCGCAGCTGTTGGCCTACCGGATCGCACGTCTGAGGGTCAACGTCGACCACCCCCGCAACCTGGCGCAGACTGTCACCGTCGAGTAGCGCCATCGGTCTCGCCGCCGCGCTGACGGTGGCGGTGGCTCCCTGGTCCTCTCCGCACGCGACGACGGCGCCAACGTTTCGCAGCGCGGCGCTAGCCTACGAGCGCGTCGACGGCCGGAAATCGTCGATCTGGGTCGCAAACGCCGATGCGTCGCATCCCCGCCGGATCGCGCGGCTGGGATATGCGCCTTCGTTGTCGCCGGACGGCCGCTGGCTGACGTACGCGTTGCCCTCGCGGGGCGGCGGGCTCGGTGCCGTCCAACTTGTGAACCTCGTCAGCGGCAAGTCGCGACCGATCGGCCACGTCGGTGTGGGGTGGTCTCCGGAGAGCCGACGACTCGCGCTGCTGGACGAGACGGGCCTCTCAGTGCTCGAAATCACCTCCCGACGCCGACGAATCGTTCTGAAGCTGCGGAACCTCGCGCTCGGTTCCTTCGATTCCGGCGGGACCGCTCTCACCTACGCACAGGACAACGGCAAAGCTGGACGCGCGCGGCGCAGCGACGTCTACACCGTTCGGTTGTCGGACCGGAAGGTGAACCGGCTGACGCGCAACGGCCACAGCGACGACCCAACTTGGGGCGGAGGCTGGATCGCGTACCGGCATTTCCGCTTTTCCAACGAGTGGGCGATCGGCTCGGTCCGTGTGATGCGAAGCGACGGAAGCGGAGACCGGCTCATCGTGCGCGGCCACGACGACGTCTCGCAAGCAGAGCAGGGCATCGAGCCGGTCCAACTCTCGGCGCGCGGAAAGCACCTGGTTGCGTGCCTCGCCTTCGAGTTCGGCTGCCCCCCGGCGGCTTTCACGATCCCCGCCGGCCGGCGCGTGCGGTTGTCCTTCCGGAGAAACCCGCGCACGCTGTCGGCGCCCGATGGAATCTCACGGGACGGCACGGAGATCCTCGTCAGCGAGGATCCGTTCGAAAGCAATCTCGGCTACCACGTTTATGTCGTTCCTTTTGGTGCCGGGAAGACCCGGCTCCTCCTGCGCGGCGCTCGCTCGCCCAGCTGGACGCGCTGAAGCTTCGACGGCCACGGGGCGGGTAACGTCGCCCGCGTGAGCGTCCTCTCGACGATCGGCGACGGCCTCTGGAACGCCTTCCAGATGGCCTGGGAAGTGTGGTGGGCGCTCGTGCTCGGCTTCGCGCTCTCCGGGATCGTGCAGGCGTGGGTGCCGCGGTCGCGGATCGAGCGCGCGCTCGGCGGGCGCGGGCCGCGGGAGATCGGACTCGCGACGGGGCTCGGCGCGGCGTCGTCCTCGTGCAGCTACGCAGCGATCGCGATCGCGAAGTCGATGTTTGCGAAGGGTGCGAGCTTCGCGTCGGCAATGGTGTTCCAGTTCGCCTCGACGAACCTCGTCTTCGAGCTCGGGATCGTGATCTGGGTCTTCATCGGCTGGCGGTTCACTCTGGCGGAGCTCGTCGGCGGGTTGGTCCTCATCGCCCTGATGTGGCTCGGTCTGCGGCTGTTCGTGACGCGGCAGCTGGAGGACGAGTCGCGCCGGCACGCGGAGGCTGCCGAAGCCGGCCACCAGCACGCGTCTGCCGGGACCGTGGGCCTATCCCTTGGTCGGCGGCTGACCTCGCTACAGGCGTGGTCCGACGTCGCCCACAACTTCCGCGGCGACTGGGAGATGCTCTGGAGGGAGATCATCAGCGGCTTCGCGATCGCCGGGTTCATCTCGCTGCTGCCGAAGGACTTCTTCAACAGCCTCTTCGTCACCGACGCGTCGCCGCCGGTCCGGCTCCTCGAGAACGTTGTTCTCGGGCCGGTCGTCGCCGTGCTCTCCTTCGTCTGCTCGGTCGGGAACGCGCCGTTGGCCGCGGTGCTCTGGGGAGGCGGGATCTCCTTCGCCGGCGTGATCGCGTTCATCTACGCCGACCTGCTGATCATCCCGATCGTGATCGCCTACACGAAGTACTACGGCCGCGAGTTGACCGTTCGTCTCGTCGCGATCATGTTCGCCGCGATGGTGCTGGCCGCGCTCGCGGTCGACGGAATCTTCAGCGCGGCCGGGCTCGTACCCTCGAGGCGCCCGTCGATCGACTCGATCTCGAGCCGCGGCATCTCCTGGAACTACACCACCTTTCTGAACATCGTCTTCCTCGCGGTCGCTGCGGTCCTCGTCGCGCTGACGCTCCGCCGGGGCGCGAGGGATCCCGTCTGCGGGATGACGGTCGACCGCGGTGCGGACAAGCCGACTTCGACGTATGCAGGCCACACCTACTACTTCTGCGGCGAGGGCTGCAAGGCGAAGTTCGAGGCCGAGCCGGAGCGCTACGTCGACGCAGCGGGGCGGCAGGCGGTCGCCCTGCGCCATGCCGGCGAACCGCGCTAGTCATCGCCCGGCGGACGGCGCAGGCGCTTCGTCTCGCCACGTCGCCGCTTCTGCTCCAGGCGTCGCTTCCTGGCGGCAGCGCTCGGCTTCGTCGGCTTGCGCCTGCGCTCGACCTTCAGCGCCTCGCGGAGCGCCTCGACGACTCGCTCGATCGCGAGTTCGCGGTTCCGCCACTGGCTGCGCTCGTCCTGGGCGACCGCGCGCAGGACCGGACCCGCCTTGGCGATCACTCGGCGCTTCTGCGCGCCGCTGAGGCCGACCGAGCGTTCGACGTCGAAGACAGCCTCGGCGCGGGTCTCGGTCTTCTGCGCATGCTGCCCGCCGGGGCCGCTCGAGCGCGAGAAGCGCAGCTCGATCTCGGAGCGCGGGATCGAGACAGATCTCGTGACGCGAATAGACTCGCCCGCCATGGCAGCGATTCTGCTCGACCTCGACGGCGTCCTGCACATCTCCGGCAAGCCGATCGACGGCGCCGCTCACGCGGTGCAGCGGCTGCGCGGGGCCGGCCACCGTCTTCGCTTCCTCACGAATAACACCACGCAATCGCGGTCGCAGCTCGCCGAGACGATCCGAGGCTTCGGGATCGAGCTCGAGGACGCGGAGCTGCAGACGACGCCCGTCGCGGCTGCGCGCGTCCTCCGGGGAAGGCGTGTCCTGGCGCTGACGATGCCTGCCGTCCGCGACGACCTCGAGGGCGTCGAGCTGGTCGGCGACAACGCCGACGCCGTGCTCCTCGGCGGTGCGGACGAGACCGCCGAGCCGAACCGGGTCTTCAGCTACATGAACCTCGCCCGCGCCTTTGCCGAGCTCGAGGCGGGCGCCGACCTCTTCTGCCTGCACAAGAACCCTTGGTGGCAGACCTCGCGCGGGGCGCTCCTCGACGCGGGCGCCTTCGTGGTCGGGCTCGAGTACGCCACCGGCGCTCAGGCGACCGTGCTCGGGAAGCCGAGCGCCTCGTACTTCGAGGCGGCGCTGGAGGCCGTCGACTCGGACCCCGAGCACGCGTGGATGGTCGGAGACGACGTCGACGCCGACATCGTCGGCGCAGGTGCATTGGGGATGCACACGATCCTCGTCCGCACCGGCAAGTTCCGCGACGACGCGGGCGCGTGGAGCGCACAGCCCGAGGCGGTGGTGGATTCGATCACCGACGTTCCGGACTGGGTCGAGGCGGCCGGTTCCTAAACTAGTCCCGTGCCTGTCGGGATCGATCTGATTGAAATCGAGCGCGTGCGGCGCGCGCTCGAGCGCTACCCGTCGTTTCGTCAGCGCTGCTTCACGGAGGCCGAGCGCGCCTACTGCGACTCGCGGCCGAACCCGCCGCAGCACTACGCCGCCCGCTTCGCTGGCAAGGAGGCGATCGGCAAGGCGCTCGGCTTCGGCGTCGCGCGTGCCTTCGCGTGGCAAGAGGTCGAGATCGCCGGCCGGCCGAAGCCGGGCGTCATCCTTTCCGGGCGGATGCAGGCTTGGGCGGAAGGGCTCGCTGCGGGCGCGATCGACCTCTCGATGTCGCACTCGCGCGAGCTGGCGACGGCGGTTGCCGTAGTCGATGGGTGAATTCGAGCCGCTCTACACGGCCGAAGAGATGAAGGCGGCGGAGGAAGGGCACGACGTCGAGGCGATGATGGAACGGGCGGGCGCCGCCGTTGCAGCGGTGGTGGCGCGCGACTATCCCGGCGCGCGCGTCGTCGCGGTCTGCGGCAAGGGCGCGAACGGCGGCGATGGCAGGATTGCGGCCGCGAAGCTCGGGGCGGAGGTTGTCGAGGTGGGAGCCGAGCTGCCGGCGGGGGACGTCGCCATCGACGCGATCTTCGGCACCGGCTTCCACGGCGAGCCGCGCGAGGAAGCGGCAAGGTCGATCGAGGCGATCCGCAGCGCCGGCGTGCCCGTGGTGGCGGTTGACGTGCCCTCCGGCGTGAATGCGTCGACAGGCGAGGTCTCCGCGGTTTGCGTCGAGGCAACAACGACGGTCACCTTCCAGGGCGAGAAAGTCGGCCTGGCGGTGGCGCCGGGCAGCCTCCACGCGGGCAAGGTCGAGGTCGCCGACATCGGGCTCGAGCATGCGGACACAGCCCATGCTCTGGTCACGAGCGAGATCGCGCGGCGCGTTCCCCAGCGGCAGCGCGGCGGGAACAAGTACCGCTCAGGTTCGGTGCTTGTGGTCGGCGGCGCGCCCGGTCTGACCGGCGCCGTCTGCCTCGCTGCGGAGGCGGCGTTCCGCGCCGACGCGGGGTACGTCAGTGTCTGCGCGCCGCGCGAGTCGCTGCCGGTCGTCGAGGTGCGCCTGCTCGAAGCGGTCAAGCGCCCCCTGGAGGAAGCCTTCGACGCCGCCGGACGCGCCGAAGCGCTGGCGCTCGGTCCGGGCCTCGGGCGCGGTGAAGAGGCGAAGGCGCTGGTCCGGCGGCTGCTCGAGGAGACCGGCCTGCCCGCGGTCGTCGATGCCGACGCCCTCTTCGGCTTCGAGCCGGTCGAGCGAGACGCTGCGACGGTGCTGACTCCTCATTCCGGCGAGCTGGCGAGGCTGCTCGACGTCGAGACGCAGTGGGTCGACGCGCATCGCCTCGAAGCGGCCCACCGCGCCGTCGAGCGCTTTCGCTGCGTCGTCCTCCTGAAAGGAAGCGAGACGATCATTGCCGCGCACGGCGCACGAACGCTGATCAGCGCCGGCACTCCCCGCCTTGCGACGGCAGGCACCGGCGACGTCCTCACGGGCATCATCGGCGCTTTCCTGGCGAAGGGGATCGAAGGCCAGCTCGCCGCCGCCGTTGCTGCTCGCGTTCATGCCGACGCGGCACTCGCGGCGCCGCACGGGCGCGGCCTCGTCGCCAGCGACGTGACTGCAGAGCTCCCCGGCGTGCTCGATGCAGCGGTCTGAGCTGACGATCGACCTCGGCGCGGTACGCCGCAACGTCAAGCGGCTGCTCGACGTGCTCGACGGCGCGGAGGTCTGGGCCGTCGTGAAAGCGAACGGCTACGGGCACGGCGCCGTGGACGTGGCCGGCGCGGCCCTCGGGGCCGGGGCGAGCGTGCTCTGCGTCGCCACCGTCCCCGAAGGCCTCGCGCTCCGCGAGAAGTTCGGCGAGACGCGAATCCTCGTTATGGGGCCGACGGCGACCAGCCGCGAGCTCGCGCGCGCACGGGACACCCACCTGGAGCTCGTCGCCTCGAGCGGCGAGGTTCCGGAGGGCGTTCGTGTCCACGTCAAGCTCGACACCGGCATGGGCCGCTGGGGCCTCTCCGAGCTGCCGGAGCCGGGGTCGAACGTGGTCGGCCTGATGAGCCATCTCGCGAGTGCCGACTGCGACCCCGAGTTCACCGAGACCCAAATCCAGCGGTTTCGCGAGGCGACCGAGCCGTACCGGCACCTGTCCCGGCACCTGGCGAACAGCGCGGGCGCCCTACGCTTTCCGGGCGCGCGGTTCGACGCCGCCCGCTGCGGGATCGCGATCTACGGCCTCTCGCCCTTCGGCGGCGACCCGGGCGAAGATGGGCTCGAGCCCGCGCTCCACTGGAGAAGCCGGCTCGCGCAGGTGCGGCTGCTCGGCGCGGGGGAGAGCACCGGCTACGGCCGGCGCTTCTTGGTCGAGCGGCCGACCTGGATCGGAATCGTCCCGGTCGGCTACGCGGACGGCTTCCGCCGCGACCTGACCGGGACCGAGATTCGCGTCGGCGGCGAGCTCCGGCGCGTCGTCGGCACCGTTTCGATGGACGCCTTGACAGTCGAGCTCGACCGCGAGTTGCCTGTCGGGACGCCGGTGACGTTGATCGGCGATGGGGTCCTGGCGGAAGATCATGCCCGCGTGGCCGGAACGATCAACTACGAAATCGTGTGCGGGATCAACGGCGATCCCGCCCGCACCAGGCGGGTGGTCGTCGATTCGTGAGCTCGTCGAAGAACTCTTCGCCGACGAAGGCGCCTGGATCGTCGGCGGCGCCGTCCGCGACCGGGTGCTCGACCGGCCCATCGTCGACGTGGACGTCGCGCTTGCCGAGCCGGAGCGCGCGGCGCGGCGCTACGCCCGTACGTCCGGAGGCGCGTCGTTCCCGCTCTCCGAGCGCCACGGCGCCTGGAGGGTTGCGCTCGCGGACGGCCGGACGGTCGATTTCACGCCGCTGGGCGGGCCGATCGAGGACGATCTGGCGACTCGGGACTTCACCATCAACGCGATCGCCGAGCGGGCGGGCCGTGACGAGAAGGTCGACCCTTTCGGCGGCTATGCGGACCTCGAAGCGAGGCGTCTGCGCGCCGTCGAGGAGTCCGTTTTCCGGAACGATCCGCTGCGGCTCCTGCGCGGGCCGCGGCTCGAGGACGAGCTGCCGTTCGGCTTTCGGCTCGTCCCCGAGACCGAGGCGCTCGTCCGCCGCGACTCCGAGCTGGTCACGACGCCCTCCAAGGAACGGATTCTCGGCGAGCTGCGGCGGCTTTCGGCCGGCGGCTTCACCAGGCTCGACGAGCTCCGCTTGCTCGAGCCGCTGGGCGGCTCGCTCGCCGGCATCGAACGAGCCGGTGCCGCGACCCATCCCGACTACGACCTGGTCGTTGTCTTTGGCGAGAACCTGCTGAAGCTGCCAATCTCCAACGAGACGAAGCGGTTTGCGCGCTCGCTCCTGCGGGCCGAGCGGCCGGCTGGCGACTCGCCGCGGGCGATCCACCGCTTCCGCCGCGCAACCGAGCCGTGGGCGCTCGAGGCACTGGCGTTCCTGGGCGCGCGCGAGCTCGAGGACGCTGTGCTCCGCGCCCGGGAATCCGAGCCGAAGCAGCCGCTTTTACGCGGCGGCGAGCTCGACTTGCCGCCCGGCCCTGAGGTCGGCCGGCTGCTCGAGCAGATCGCCGAGGAGCGCGCCGCAGGCACGATCACGACGAAAGAGGAGGCGCTTGAGTACGCACGACGCAACGCGGGCTCGGTTCGCAGCGACGGCTGACCGGATCGCCGCGCTCCAGGAGCGACGCGCCGGGGAGCTGGCAGCCCGGGTGCGCGAGTTCGTGCCGGTGCGTGGCGACGAGCGCGCCCTCGACGCAGGCGCCGGCACGGGGGCGCTCGCCTTCGCGCTAGCGCCGCTCGTGCGCGAGGTCGTCGCGGTCGAGCTCGTTCCGGAGCAGATCGAGCGGGGGCGGACCAAGGCGCCGCCGAACGTCAGCTTCGTCGAGGGCGACGCGGCGAAGCTCGATTTCGAGCGCGCGTCCTTCGACCTGGCCGGCACCTTGCGAACGCTGCATCACGTCCCCCGGCCGGAGCTGGTAATCGCCGAGCTGACCCGGGTGACGCGATCGGGCGGACTCCTGCTTGTCGTCGACCAGATCGCGCCGACCGACCCGCTCGCCGCCCTTGATCTCAACCGCTTCGAGCGGGCCCGCGACCCCTCCCACACGCGGGCTCTTGCCGACGTCGACCTCCGCCAGCTCTTTGAGGCGAACAGCCTCGTGCTGCTGAAGGCCGAGTTCGTGCGCGAATCGCGCGAGCTCGATCCGTACCTCGACCTTGCCGGCTGCGAGGGCGAGGCACGAGAGGAGGCGAAGGCGCTGGCGCCGCCGGAGTACACGGTCGAGCTCGGCTGGTACCTGCTGCGGCGGCCCTAGTCGCTGAGGCGGCCGGTTGCGACGCCGGTTGGAGGACGTCGCGGCTTTGCCGGGACGTCCGTGGAATCCCGGTTGGCCAAAACGTGGCGTGAGCCGCCGTAGGTCCGGCAGTTACGATGCACCGCGTGCGCGTCGAGATCTTCTACTGCCCCGTCTGAAACGGCTACGACGCACGAGCCGCGAGTCTCGCGGCTGAGCTAGCCGAGCAGGGGTTCGACGCGCAGGCGATCGAAGGGGAGAAGAGTCAGTACGACGTTGTCGCGGACGGACGGCTCGTCTTCTCGAAGGAACAGCAGGGCCGCTTCCCCGAGCCGGACGAGATTCTCGCCGCCTTGGCTTAGTTGTCGAGGCGCGCGATGGCGGTCCGAAGCTCTTGACGCTCCTGCTCGTTCGACGTGAACGCCTGCATCAGCCGGCGCTCGCCCTCTGCGGACAGTCGCAGATGAGTGACGCGGCCGTCGGAGTCGGACTGCTCGCGATCGATCAGACCGGTTTCCTCCGCCCGGTGGACGAGCTCGGTGACGGTGCTCTGCGCGAGCTGCAGCCGCTCTGCAAGCTCGGTTACGGTCGATTGCTCGCTCCCGTCGGCGGCGCCCTTGATCATCAACAGCAAGAGGTAGCGCTGCGGCGTCAGTCCGGACTTGCGGGCGTTCCGCTCGGCCTTGCGCAGAAAGGCGCGTAGCGCGGCACGGAAGTCCGCAACGCGTGCTACCTCGTTCGCAGGAACGGACGCTTCCATAGATCGATTCTAGGAGGGTTTGGCCTCTTTTTCGCCACACCCTCCTACTTCGCTCTACGCCGCAGATTGCGAGCGCGGGCCACGCGGGCGAGCGTCGCGGGGGCGCCCGCCTGGACAATGGCGGCGGGCCGGTACCAGCGCGGGACGAATTGCTCGAGCCGGTTTCGCTCGACGGCGTCGATCACGCGCTCGGCGACGAGGTCCGGCTCCGCGACGAGCCGCCTGAGCAGCCGGCTGCGGAAGCGCGAACGGTTCGGGAAGCCGGGAGTGTGGACGAAGCCCGGCGTGATCGTATGCACGGTGATCCCGGTGCCCGCGAGCTCGACGCCGGCCGAGCGGGAGAAGGCGAGCTGCGCGTGCTTCGAGGCGCTGTAGGGCCCCGAATGGCCGGCCGCGACCGTACCGGCGACCGAGGCGATGTTGACGGCGTCGGCAGGAACGCCGGCCTCGAGCGCCGGCAGGAACGCTCGCAGGCACCAGACCGAGCCGAGATAGTTCGTGCGGACGAGCTGCTCGATCTGCTCGGGCTCGAGCTCGAGGAAGCCGCCCCCGCCGCCGGGAATGCCGGCGTTGTTGACGAGCAGGCGGATTGCCGGGTGTCGCTCGCCAACGGCTGCGGCGACCCGCTCGACTTCGGCGCGGTCGGCCACGTCGCAGACCTCGTACTCGGCTCCGAGCTCGCTCGAGATCTCGCGCAGCCGCTCCTCGCCGCGCGCGAGGAGCACGAGCCGCCAGCCGCGTTCGGCGAGCGCACGGGCGATCGCGGCGCCGATCCCGCTCGAGCCGCCGGTGACGACTGCCACCGAGCTCGTGGAACCTAGCGGCAAACCCTGACGTTCCGGCGCGCCTGCGCCGAGCCGCCGCGCGCACGAACGACCACGCGCAGCTTGTGTGGCCCTCGCTTCGCGGTGCGTGTCGCCCAGCGTGCCGTGTAGAGGCCAAGGTCTCCCTTGCGGACGATCCTGATCAGGCGCTTCCCGTCGTAAAAGCGGATTGCCGTGATCTTTCGGGCTGCCGAAGCCGCGACGGCCAGTGGCGTCGACCCTCGCACGCACGAGGTCCCGAGCGGCAGCAGCCAGGTGACGGTCGGCCGTGCCGTCCCGCGGAGATTGACTCGCTTGATCGTCGTGTTCGGCAGCACGTTGGCGCCGATCTGGTCGATGTTCTTGGTCTCCTGGTTGTCCTGCGCCAGCGCCGCGCCCTCGAACAGGCCTCGGCGCACGGGCGGGGCCGAACGGGGAATAGGGAAGAGGGCCAGGCCGCTGGACGGGTCGTACAGCGCCGCCCCGAGCAGGACGCGCGGCCGGTACATGATCACCAGCGAGAGCGGGTCGACGCCGGAGCCGCGGTCGGTCACCCTCGCGGCCAGTAACGGCCGCCCGGCGGTCACGCGTCTCGTCAGCAGCTTGAACCTCGGCGGCGTCACGTCGTTGATCCAGGAGCGGAGTAGATAGGCCCCCGCGAGCGAGCGGCCGGTAAAGACGTCGCGGCCAGAGTCGACGGCGACGTAGTAGCGCTTCTGACGCGGGAAAATCGCGCCGGCGACGCCGAGGTCGAGTCGGTAGTCGGCGCTGAGCAGGTTCGCGTTGACCGGCGTGCCCGGGTACCCCTGTACGTCGTTCTCGTCGCGCGAGCCGAGGAACCAGGGCTCGACCAGGGCTCCGGCCGAGACGCCGACGACCGCCACGCCGACGTTCGCGACGGGCTGGTTGACGTGGAGGTAGTAGAGCTTCTCGCCGCCACCCTCGTTCATCTGGGGGCCCGTGTAGGTCGGGGGCGGCCCGGACGGGCTCGCCGGGAAGCGGTACTGGCTGATGTTCGACGTGCCCGTGCGCGTGTCGCCGGTCTGGAACCGCTTCAGGGGCAGCACCGGACCGATCGCGGCGCCGGGGCGCTCGACGGCGAAGTAATACGGGACCCGCCTCACGTCGGAGCCGCGCGTGAGCGTGATGAAGCCGTAGTCATCCCCCGTCGCCGCGTTCGCGTCCGCGCGGACGACGACCGGGATCTCCGCGGTCCCGCCCGGCAGGACGGCGACGGACGCCGGCAGATCGATGAACGATCCGGAGGTCGCCGCCTGGGCCTGGAGGCCCGGCGTCCACACGCCCGCGCCGCCGCCCGCGTCCCGAATCTCGAGCAGAAGCGAGCGCCGCGCGGCGCCGGCCCTGACGTCGAGGTCCTCGAACGAGAGCGAGACCGGCGTCGTAAAGAGCTTGGGATCGTCCGCCCGCGGAACGTTGACGAGGCCGGCGCCTTCGAGCAGGACCGAAGCCTCCTGTGTCCGAGCTGTGTCGCCCCAGGCCGCGCCGGCGGTTGACATCAGCGCCGACTTGACCTCGGCCGGCGTCCAGCTCGGATGTCGCGCGACGAGCAGCGCGACCGCGCCGGTGACGTGCGGTGCCGACATGCTCGTCCCGTCGAAGACAGCGAATGGTTCCCCGAGCGCCTCGGGCAGGGTCGCGGAGAGGATCTGACCGCCCGGGGCCGCGACGTCGGGCTTGAGCCGGTGCCCGAAATCGGTCGGCCCGGCTGAGGAGAAGCTGGTGACGATGCCGCTGCGGCCGGTGTTGAGCTCGTTGAACGAGCTGACGAAGCGGACGGGAGCGCGGCCGCCCTTCGAGTCCAGGTAGGCGCCAAGGCGCGCGCCGTCGAGGTCGGAGACCATGCCTGCGGCCAGCGGCAGCTGCAGGGGGATGAAGTTCGCCTCGCCGGGGCGGTTGTCGACGAGGACGAGGCCCGCGGCACCGCCGATCTCTGCGTTGGCGGCCTTGGTCGAGAACGCGCAGATGCCTCGCGAGACGAGCAGGATGACGCCTCGGGCCGATTCCGGGGCGAGCGTGCCCCGGTTGTTCGGATCGGACGCGGGACCGCACAGATGCCGCTCGACCGGGCTGCCGTCCGTGCCGACGATCGTGCCGACGTCGACGAGCGTCTGGTCGGCGGTCGTCCAAGCGCCGGGAACCTGCTCGATGTCCGCGAGGGGGATGTTCTTCAGCGTCGCGGGCGCGTCGCTCGTGGTCAGGCTCAGCGACGGCGCGAAGACGTGGCTGTTCGAGACGGCCGCGACCGAGATCGCGTCCGGCGCCGTGCCCATCGTCGCGGTCGTTCCCGGCCGAGATCACCGGCACGACGCCGGCGTTCGCGACGTTGTGGACGGCCTCGACGAGCGCATCGCTGACTGGATCGGCCTCAGGGCCGCCGCCCGAGAAGTTGATCACGTCCATGCCGTCGTTCACCGCCGCCTCGAACGCGGCGACGATCTGGGGCGTGAATGCGTCGTAGCCCGTCGGCGTCGGCGTGTTGAAGACGCGGTAGCTGCCGAGCCAGGCCCGTGGCGCGATCCCGCTCAGGCCGGCAACCGCCGGATGGTCGAGGCCCGGCCCGACGTTCGTGCCTGCGTCGCCGGCGGCGATCCCGGCCACGTGAGTGCCGTGGAAGGACGACCGTCGGTCGAGCGGCAGCTTGCCCTGGGCCCCGGAGCCCGGGCCTGGAAAGGCGCGGGCGACGATCACCTTCGGCGTCGTGTACGCGGTCGCGCCGCGCGGGAACCCGGCCGGATAGCTGAACCCCGCCGGGTTGAAGAACGGGTTCGACTCGTCGATCCCGTCGTCGACGATGCCGATCTTGACTCCGTCGCCGCGGTCGCCGGTGGTCGCCCACATCGCGTCGGCGCCGATCACCGCCGGGCTGCGGTTGGTGTCCAGCTCGTAGCGGACGCTCGGGTAGATCTTCGTCACCGCGTGCAGGCGCGCGAGCGCCGGCAGCTTTCGGGCCGGGAGCGAGACGGCGAACCCGTCCATGACGACCCGGTAGCGATACGCGATTCGCGCCGACGGGATCGCGCGCGTGAGCTCAGCCGCGGCGACCCGCTGCGCCCGGGCGAGCCGGGCGAGATAGGCGCGCGAGCTCGAGCTGCGGACGTTCAGCCGCGTCGTGCTGATCGCGCTGAAGAGGTTCCGGTTGTAGGCGGCGAGCGGCGGCAGACGCAGGTCGGCGAGAACAGTGAGCCGGCGCGACGACGCGGACGGGATCTTCAGCGTCCCCGCGCGCACTCGCGGGAGGCTTCGCTCGCCGTACGTCCGGCGGATCGGCTGGAGCGTCGCGGCAGCCGAAGATGCAAGGATCAGCGCCGCGGCAAGCGGAAGAAGTGCAAGGCGGCGCAAGGTTTTCAGCGTAGCCAAGAAACCGTAAACTCGCCCGCCGTGGCTGATTTCGACGGCAAGCGCGGCCTCGTCCTCGGCGTCGCCAACAAGCGCTCGATCGCGTGGGCGATCGCGAAGCGGCTGGCCGACGGCGGCGCCAGACTCGCCTTCACGTACCAGGGCGAACGGATCGAGGCCGGCGTCCGCGAGCTCGCCGGCACGGTCGACTCGCCGCTTGTGACCGAGTGCGACGTCCGCTCCGACGACGATGTCGCCCGCGTCGTCGCCGAGGTGGGGGAGGCCTTCGGTGGGGAACTCGATCTGCTCGTCCATTCGGTCGCATTTGCGGCTGCCGAGGATCTCGAGGGCCGCTTCACGGATACGCCGCGCGAGCGTTTCTGGATGGCGCTCGACGTCAGCGCCTACTCACTCGTGGCCGTCGCGCGGGGGGCGGAGCCGCTGCTGGCGGCGGCCGGCGGCGGCTCGATCCTGACGATGACGTACCTCGGCGGGGAGCGCGCGGTCCCGCACTACAACGTCATGGGCGTCGCGAAGGCGGCGCTCGATTCCTCGGTGCAGTACCTGGCCTGGGATCTCGGCCAGAAGAACATCCGCGTCAACGCGATCTCGGCGGGGCCGGTGCGAACGCTCGCCGCACGCTCGATTGCCGGCTTTCCGACGATGGAGGCGATCGTCGAGGAGCGAGCCCCACTTCGCCGCCATATCAGCGCCGACGACGTGGGTGCCGCTGCCGCGTACCTGCTGTCCGATGATGCCCGCAACGTGACCGGGACGACCTTGTACGTCGACTCGGGATATCACGCGATGGGGATGTGATTCGGACGCGGCCATGCCGGGTAGGCGGCAGCCATGGCCACCAGGAAGCAGACAGAGGCGGCGAAGCGCAACGTCAAGAAGGCGCAGCGGGCGGCGACCAAAAAGCGGACGATCGCGCACCTGCCGAAGACCACCAGGCGCGCGCTCCAGACCGAGGCCCGCAAGGGTGCCCGCCGCGGCGGGCGGGCAGGACACGCGCTCGAGGAACGCAACCGGCAGCAGCTCTACGACGTGGCTCGCAGGAAGGGGATCCCCGGCCGCTCGAAGATGGGCAAGTCGGAGCTGATCGCCGCGATCCGCAGAGCCGGCTAGAGCGCCTTCGCGGCGGCCAGCAGCTCGTCGAAGTCCGGGACCTCGGCGTCCTCGTACTGCCAGTGGCCGCGCACGGTGCCGGTCCGGTCGACGAGGAACGCCGACCGCTTGGCGACGTCGCGATAGCCCCGGAACTCGTGGGCGATCCCGAAGCCGTGGATTGCCTCGGCATTCCAGTCCGAGAGCAGCGGGAAGTTCAGGTCGAGCGCCTGGATCCAGGCGATGTGGGTCCAGGGCGAGTCGCGCGAGATGCCGAACTTCTGGACGCCGGCCTGGTCGAACTCCGCGCTCCTGTCACGCAGGAGCTCCATCTCGTTCGTTCAGGTCGAGGACCAGTCGAAGAGGTAGAAGAGGAACAGGGCGGGGCGCTCTGTGACGAGGTCGCGCAGCGAGATCGGCTCCTGCGGCGCGAGCCAGACGGTTGCGTCCGGGATCTGGTCGCCGCGACCGTGCATGGAGCGGAGCTTAAAGCCGCAGGCGGGTGATTTCCGGGGCTTCAGGGCGTGATCAGCGCGACGTCACGGGTCTCGGGGGCGAGGCGGGTTGAGCTTCGGCGGCTGCCCGCGAACTCGGTGACGATCCCCTGGGAGAGCGACGCGGTGGCGACAAGGCCATGGTCGATCGAAAGATTGAACGAGCCGGTCGGTGTCCGGATCGTCCGGACGAGCCGCCGCGTGCGCCAGTCGAAGACCCGTAGCCGGCCCGAGTTTCCGCTCGAGACGTAGGCGTAGCGGCCGAACGCCGGCAGTCCATCGGCATCGTCGAAGCGGACGTGCCCGGGAGCGCGGCCGCAGTAGAGGGTCGCCACCGGGCGCTTGGTGCGTGCGTCGAACACGCCCACGAAGGGCCGGTCGTCATAGGCGACCCAGACGTAGCGCCCGTCGGGGGTGAACGCCAGATCGTGTGCAAGGCCCCGCGGGTCGACGTGCCCGATGACGCGCGGCCTCGCGATGCGGCCGGTTGCGCGGCTCGTGGCCAGAACCGTGATCGAGGTGGCGCGCTCCCCGAGCGCGACCCAGAGCCGTCGCTCGTCGGGAGCAAACGCCATGTGGTGGCCGCCGCGGCCGACAAAGACCTTGCGGATGACGCGCCCGAGGATGACGGCGAGCTGGCCCCGCTCGTCGTCCGTCACGTAGAGGTAGTCGCCGTCCGGTGCAAAGGCGGCGATGTGGGGCGAGCCGAAACCTCTGATCACCTTCTTGATGCGCAGAGTCCTTGGGTCGACGAGCGTGACCGCACCGGCTCGCGTGCTGACGACGGCGGCCGCGCCGGCGTACGCCTCGACGTTCTGCGGATCGGCTGGAACTCGGAGGCGCTTCACGACCCGGCCCGACGGCAGCGAGACGACCACGAGCTGGTTCAGGGTCTCGGCCGTGACGAGCGCGTAGGTCGGGCGCTCGCCTCCTCCGCGGGCCTGCGAGGCGGGTGTGAGGACCGCGCCGATCAGGACGGCGAGCACGGCGAGCTTCATGCAATTCGTACGACCGGGCGCCCGGCCGCCGTCCCGCGCGGGATAATCAAGCCGATGGAGGCAGGCCAGGAACGTCGTCGAAGGCGATGCCTGCGCGATCTCGCGGGTCGTCGGTGACGTCCTGATCCAGGTCGCCGAGCGCGCCCGCGACGAACGCACCCTCGTTCTGGGCCACGGCTATCTGATCTCCGATTTCCCGCTGACCGAGTCGGCCTTGCGGCACGACGAACCGCACTGCGTCTCGCTGCTCGATCCCGATCCCGATCCGCGGGAGGCCTCGCTCCTCCGCGAGCTGAAGCTCGACTCGCTGCTGATGCTGCCGCTGATGGGGCCGGCGGGCGGCTGGGGCCTCGCCGAGATCTATGTCAACGGGCGGAGCTTCGATGGGGACGACGTCGCCCGGGCGCGGCCACTCGCGGTGGCTTTCGGCGACCGGCTCGCGGCCCTACCCTCGCCGGCGTCCGCCCGCTAGCCCGCGCACGGTTTCCAGCAGGCGCGGCCGCGAAGCCTTGGGCGGGCCGTGCACGAGGATGAATCGCGCCAGCCGCTGTGCCTCTTCCTCGTCGAGGGAGACGGCCGCTTCGGCGCTGCCGGTTTCGTTCCAGACGCTGAAGCGAACGTGGCGCTCGGGTTCGCTGCTGCCGAAGTAGCGCGAGACGCGGAGCGCCTTGCCTTGATCCCCCTCGAGCTCCTCGTGCGGGCGAAAGAACTCGACGAGCTTCCGCCGCTGCGGCGCAGAGCACCAGGGGCAGTAGTGGAACCTCGCCTCGACGGGCCCGCCGCACTCCGGGCAGTCGCGCATCCGCGCCTCCTTCACCCAGAGGCTACAACGGCGCGCCGGCGTCCGGAAGAGGCCTGTCCCCGTGCCAGGCACGGGGACGGGTTCGGAAGAGACGTTACGCCTTCGCGATCTGCGGCTCGGCGGAGCCGCCGTCGGTGTCGATCTCGACGGCCAGTGTCTCCTGCTTGATCCAGTCCTCGTGCTGCAGCAGCTCCTTCTGCGCCGCCGGCAGGGTGATCCGGATCCGGTCGGTCAACTTCAGGCCCTGCTCCTTGCGCAGCGAGTTGATCCGGTGGATCAGATCGAGCACGAGGGCTTCGAGCTCGAGCTCCGCATCGAGGGCGGTGTCGAGCGCGACCGTGACGCCGTCGCCGCTCGCGACCGCCCAGCCTTCCTTGCCCGTCCGCTCGACCAGGACCTCGTCGGGGCCGAGCTCGTGCTCGCCGACGCGGAAGCGGCCGCCATCGAGCTCCTCGAACTCGCCGGCTTCGAGCGCCGCCCTCACCGGCCCGAGCTCCTTACCGAGCTTCGGGCCGAGCACGGGCAGGTTCGGCTTCACGCGCAGCTCCGTCGCCTCGACCGGCCCGAGCTCGACCTGCTTGACCCGCAGCTCATCGCGCACCTCGGCCGCGTGCTCGTCGGAGAGCCGCGTGCCGTCCACGACCAGCCGTCGCAGCGGTTGGCGCACCTTCAGGCCCGCGGACTGCCGCGCCATGTGGCCGAGACGCACGACGCGTCGCGTCTCAGCGATCTCGCTCAAGAGAGTCTCGTCACCCGCCCGTTCCTCGGGCCAGCCGGCGAGGAACACCGACGCGGCACCATGAGGAACGAGGTTCCGCCACAGATGCTCGGCGAGGAAGGGCATCACCGGCGCGATCACACGAACGCCCTGAACGAGGGCGTGCCACAAGGTGCGCAGAGCGACCTCGTCGCCGTCCCAGAAGCGACGGCGCGAGCGGCGGATGTACCAGTTTGAGAGGTCGTCGACGAACTCGTCGAAGGAACGGATCACATCGATGGTGCGGAACTCCTCGTAGGCCGAGGTCGCGTCTGCAACGAGCTGCGCCGTCCTGGCCACCACCCAGCGGTCGAGCGGCTGCAGCTCGGCGTCCGGACCGCCCTCCAGGTCTTCGAGCCGCGGCTGGAAGCCGTCGATGTTGCCGTAATCGACCAGGAACTTGACCGAGTTCCAGAGCGTCAGCAGCCGCCGCTTCACCTCCTCCGCGGGCGCGAAGCCGAAGCGGATGTTCTGCGTCGGCGGCTGCTGGCAGTAGAGCCAGCGCATCACGTCGGCACCCATCCGCTCGAACGCCTCCTCGGCCTCGATCAGGTTCCCCCAGGAGCCGTGCATCTCGCGGCCCTCGACGTCGAGCAGCTTCTCGTAGGTGAGCACCTGCCGGTACGGCGCCTTCCCGGTCAGCGCGACCGACATGAACATCAGCGAGTAGAGCCAGAGCCGGATCTGCTCGCGCATCTCGGAGACCCAGTGCGCCGGGAACCACTCATCCCAGTAGCTCTGGTCGGGCAGGTCGGCGTGGGAGAGCTCGCGCGAGGCTCCGGTCGCGTAGCCGCCCTCGATCCACTCGGGGTTCTGCCAGCCGAGCGTCGAGAAGGGGACGATGCCGGCGTCGAGCCAGACGTCGCCGACCTCCACCACACGCTTGACCGGCTCGCCGCAGGACTCGCAACCGATGAGCACGCGATCGATCCAGGGCCGGTGCAGCTCCTCGAGCTGCTCGATGCCTTCGACCGCGCGGTCCTCGAGCTCGGCCCTGGAGCCGATCACGTTCAGCTCTCCGCACGTGCACCGGTAGAACGGCAGCGGCAGCCCGTAGAAGCGGCGGCGCGAGATGTTCCAGTCGTCCATGTTTCGCAGCCAGTCGTCCATCCGCTTGCCGTACTGCGGCGGCGTCCACTCGACCGTCGCGTTCGCATCGAGCAGCGGCTGCCGGATCTCCTCGACGCTGATGAACCAGTCGTCGGAGACGCGCCAGATCAACGGCGTGTCGCAGCGCCAGCAGTGTGGGTAGCGGTGCTCGTAGAGTCCGGCCTCGACGAGCAGCGCCCGCTCACGCAGATCGCCTGCGATCTGGTCGGCAGCGTCGCCCGTCGACGTCCCGTGCAGCCAGCCGTAGTCCTCGTAGAAGCGGCCGGCTTCATCGACCGGCGTCAGGACGGGCAGGCCTTCGCGGCGGCCGAGCTCGAAGTCCTCTTGGCCGGCGCCGGGCGCGATGTGGACGATCCCGGTGCCTTCCTCGAGCGAGACTTCCTCCCAGGCGACGGCGCGGTGCTCGACCTCGGCGGCTGCGGGCAGGTGGTCGTACGGCCCTCGGTAGCGCCAGCCGACGAGCTGCTCGCCTCGCAGCACCTCTTCGAACGTCTCGTCCGGGTAGCGCGCGACCGCCACCCATTCGCCGTTTTCGCGCCGGCCGTACTGCGCCTCCGGATCGACCGCCGCGGCCACGTTCGCGGGCAGCGTCCAAGGTGTCGTCGTCCAGACGACTAGGTACTCCCGTTCGCGCTCGAGCAACGGGAAGCGCACGTACAACGACGGGTCGGCACGCTCCTGGTAGACGCCGGCCTGAGTCAGCTCGTGCTGGGAGAGTGAGGTGCCGCAGCGCGGGCACCACTCGGTCGAGCGGTGGCCGAGGAAGAGCCAGCCTTTCTCGTCCACGACCTTGAGGAAGCGCCAGATGTACTCGATGTTGGTGTCGCTGAAGGTGAAGTAGTCGTTGCCCCAGTCCATCCACTGACCGAGCCGCTTGCAGCCGCGCGTCAGCTCCTCGGCCGCCCAGACGACCACCTCGCGGCACTTGGCGGCGAACTTCTCGAGCCCGTAATCCTCGATCTCGCGCTTCGAGTTGAGCCCCAGTTGGCGCTCGACGCCGACCTCGATCCAGAGCCCCTGGCAATCGAAGCCGTTCTGGTAACGCTGGTCGAAGCCGCGCAGCGCCTTGTAGCGCTGGAAGACGTCCTTGAGCGTCCGGCCCCAGGCCGTGTGGACGCCGAGCTTCTTGTTGGCGGTGACCGGACCGTCGATGAACGACCACTTGGGACCGCCGCGGTTCCGGTTGCGCACCTGCTCGAAGACCCCTTCGTCCTCCCACCACTGCAGAATCTCCTCTTCGAGCCGAGGATGGTCGGGAACCGACGGCAGCGGCGTGAAGACCTGCTCCATCCCTCGATTCTAGGCTCAGGGAACAACGGCTCCGCGCCGGGCGTTTCAGTCAACGACGACAGAGGAAAGGAACATCGAAATGAGCACTGCTGTAACCGAATCGAGCTTCGAGCAGGAGGTCCTACAGAGCGACAAGCCTGTGATTGTCGACTTCTGGGCCGAATGGTGCGGGCCGTGCCACGCTGTCTCGCCCGTGCTCGACAAGATCGCCGAGGAGCGGGATAGCGACCTGAAGCTCGTCAAGGTGAACATCGACGAGGAGCCTTCGCTGGCTCAGAAGTACGGCGTCGTCTCGATCCCGACGATGATCCTCTTCCGCGCCGGCGAGCCGGCAGCGGCCGCGATCGGCGCCCAGCCGAAGAGCGCGATCGAGAAGACGCTGGGCCTGTCCGAGAACGGCGCCGGCTAAGAGCCCCTTTCACAATGAAGCACTGAGCCGCCGGGCCGCGCTGGACGGCCCCTGGCGGCGTCCTCAGTCGCGCCCGTATCCGCTGATACGGGCACTCCCTGCGTCCTTGCCAGGAACCGACCATCGCAACCCGACGACGAGGCCCCATTATGAAAGGGACTCAGCGAACTCGCACGCTGGCTGAGGCTCACCCGCGGAGGTCTCCGCGGCCGAGGGTCCGTGTCCGACCGGTCTAGTTCTTGGCGTGCTCGAGATACGAGAGGAACGCGGCATGCTTGGTGAGATACGCCTCCAGCTCCGCGATTCCAACGCCGGCCCAGTCCTCCAGCCAGCTCTCCTCGAGATCCGCTTCGATCCGGTGGAAGCCTCGATAGCTCATGACATGAATGATCGACCCGATTCGGCCGAGAATCCATGAGCCGAACGGCCTAAATTGGCTGGCCGAAGGGCCTATGCTCGCGCGGCCTTGACCGGCTTCCTCCTGATCAATCCGCGCTCGGGGCGAGGCGGTCCGAGCCCCGGCGAGCTCGCAAGAGCGGCGCGTGCCCGAGGGATCGAGCCGCGCTTGCTACGTGGGGAGGACGACGTCAAGGAGGTTGCTCGCGACGCGGACGCCGACGCGATCGGGATTGCCGGCGGCGACGGGTCGCTGGCGCCGGTTGCCGAGGTTGCAATCGAGCGCGAGCTGCCCTTCGTCTGCGTGCCCTTTGGAACGCGTAACCACTTCGCGCGCGATATCGGTCTCGACCGCGACGATCCGTTCGCGGCGCTCGAGGCCTTCGGCGGCGAGGAACTGCGGATCGACGTCGGCCGGGCGGGCGAGCGGCTGTTCCTGAACAACGTCTCGGTCGGCGCCTACGCCTCGCTCGTCCACCGACGTGAGGCGCGCCGGCGCCGTCGCGGGTCGCTGGCAGGGCTGCGCGCCCTCCTGCGAACGATTCGCCATCCATACCGCCTGCGCCTGCGTGTCGATGGCGAGCCGCTCGCCGCTCGCGTGGTCGTCGTAGCAAACAACGCCTACGAGCTGAGGCTGTTCGATCTCGGCGCCCGGCGAAAGCTGACCGAGGGGCGCCTGCACCTCTACGCGGCGGGCGGTCTGCTCCCGACAGCCTGGGAGGAGCGCGTGGGCGAGACGTTCGAGCTCGACGGCCCGCGCGCCCTGCAGGCGGCGATCGACGGCGAGCCGACCGAGCTCGCGTCGCCGGTCAGCTTGCGAGTTCAGCGGCGAGCACTACGGCTGCTCGTCCCGCCAGGCCGCTAGCACGAGCGGGACGTTCTCGAACGCGAGCTCGTCCGCAGCGGGAAGCTCGTCCAGGTCGAACCAGCGCAGCTCCGAGACGTCATCGGCCGGCGCAGCCTCGCCGCCGACCACGCGCGCTGTCCAGTAGAGGTTCAGCGTCGCCTCTGCCGTCGAGTCGCCGCCGTAACGATCCATCCAGATCCCGAGAAAACGCTCTGGCTCGACCTCCAGGCCCGTCTCCTCGCTCAGCTCCCGGCGAAGGCCGTCTAGGGGATCCTCGCCTTCGTCGAGAAAGCCGCCCGGGATGTCCCAGAAGCCCTGAAAAGGAGCGACGGCCCTGCGCGCGAGCAAGACGCGTCCGGCGTCGACGCAGAGTGCACCGGCCGTCGGCTTCGAGCTCGCGTAGGCGATGAAACCGCAGTCAGCGCAGGCGAGCCGCGCGCTGTCACCCGCGAGCTCGCTGCGGCAACGCGGACAGAAGGTCCAACCCTCGAGCTCGCCCATCTGATGTAGGTGTACACCTACATCACCCTTCCGACCAAGGAGCATCCGATGCAAGAACAACCGGAGCCGACCTCCGAAGAGGAAGAGCAGGCGCCCGAGGAGCAGGAAGAGCATGAAGCGATGCGCGGTCCGGGCCACGAAGACCCGCCCGAGGTGGAGGAGATTCACGACGCTTGAGTCCAGCCGCGCAACGGCGGGTCCGCGAAGCGGACCAGGGGAGGAAACCGGCGCGGAGCGATCGGGAGGTTCCCCGACTGGGGTGACCATGAGATGAGTCCGAAGTTCGTTCCTGCCGGGCTTGCCGAACTGCAACGAATTGGGCTGCTTGCCGAGCTCCCTGGCGAAACTCTGGTCAGGCTCGCCGGCAAGATGCGCCGCGAGCAGGTCGCGGCCGGCGGCGCGGTCGTCGAGGAAGGCGAGGACGGCGACCGCTTCTACGTCGTCCTCGCCGGGATGTTCACGGTCAGCCAGGCCTCGCTGGGGCCGCGGCGAGTCCTGAGGCCCGGCGACTACTTCGGCGAGGTCGCGCTCGCGATGGACGTGCCGCGCACCGCGTCCGTGCGGGCCCTGACGCAGGCGACGGTTGCGAGCTGCGACCGCGAGACGTTCGACGAGTTCATCCGGCCGCTTTTCGCCGACGCCTAGCGGAGAATCCCGGTGTGGCCCAGTGAGTACCGGCCCGGCTGCGGCCATACACACACGCCATGGGGCCCGTAGCCGACCGAGATACGCGCGAGCACGCGGCCGTCCTTGGCGCTGATTGCATAGACCTGCGCGTCGTAGCGCGCCGACAGCCACAGTACCTTGCCGTCGGCAGAGACCCCGCCCATGTCGGGGCTGCCGCCGACCTTCCACTTGGCGACAAGCTTCCGGGTCGCGAAGTCGAGCACGGAAATCGTGCCCTCGTTGCGATTGGTGACGTAGAGCAGCTTCGCGTCGCGGTTGGGATAGAGACCGTGTGCTCCGGCGCCCGTGTGGATGAACCCGAGCACATGCCGGCCAGTTCCATCGATCTCCCAGACGCCGTTCGAGGCCATGTCAGCGACGTAGAACACCTTCCCGTCGGGCGAAAGCTTGACGTCCTGCGGCATCGCGCTCGCGCGCGGTAGGTGCAGGACGCCGACCACCCGCTCCCGCCGCACGTCGACCTTCACCATCTCCGCGGAGAATTCGCAGCTGGCCAGCAGGAAGCGTCCGTCCGCGGAGAAGTCCATGTGATCGACGCCGCTGCAAGGCATGCGGAGGGCGCGGTGGAGCTTCATCGTATGGGCAAAGCGGAAGTCGAGCCGGTGCTCGCGCTCGGCGACCACGATCGCATAGCGGCCGTCGGGTGTGAAGTAGAGGTTGTAGGGGTCGCTAACGGGCACCGGTCTGCCCTTCGGCCGTCCGGTAATGGGGCTCAGAGGCGTCAAGCTGTTACCGACGTCGTTGTCCACCCAGAGCGTCTTCAGGTCGTACGAAGGCGTCACATGCTGGGGAAGCAGACCGACGCGGTAGTGGGCGACGATCTTGAAGGTCCGCTGGTCGATCACGTCGACGGTGTTGCTGGCGCTGTTCGGGACGTAGACCCGCGGCGGCACGTTGCGAACGACGCGGCTGAAGGCGTTCGCACCGTCGTGGGCGTAGACGTTGAGCGCGGGCGGCGTTGCCTGCCGAGCCTGTGGCCGCCTCGCTCGCGGCGTCCGAGCCGTGACGGCGGCCAGGCTCGTCAGCCCGGCCAAAGTCGTCTGGTTGCGGCCCCCGGCGACCATGACCGTTCGACCCAACGTCGCCACGGCTGCATCGGAGAGCGGCTGCGGGAGCCGTCCCACTATCCGGATCCGGCCGCTGAGTGGATCGACCGCGACGACCCTGGCCGTCGGCGTGTTCGGCTTCGCTGAGCGGCCGCCGACCACGAGCGCGCGGTTGCCGAGCGCAGCCGCGCCGGCATGTGTCGTCGGCGCCGGCAGCTTGCCGAGACGGCGCACAGCCCGTGTCTCGGGATCGAACACGTAGACGGCGCGGCTCGCAGTCCCGTTCGGGAGCGAACCGCCTGCGACGACGAGCTTGCCGCCGGCGGCAGTCACCGCCGCATAGCGGAGCGGCGTCGGCAGCCGGGCGACGACGCGAGCGCTTCGGCCGGGGCGCCAGCTCACGATCGTGTTGAGCCAGCTCGTGCCCGTATACCCGCCGACGACGTAGGCATGGTCGCCGAGAATTGCCGCGGCGTGGTCGCTGCTAGGGGCGGGCAGTCTCCCGACTCGAGTCGTCGCACCGGTCGCGGGGTCGACGCGGAGGATCTGGTCGAGTTGGCGGATCCCGTCACCGCCGCCGAGCTCGTAGGCGAACGAGCCGATTCGGATTGCGGCACCGTCGTGGAAGACGGTCGGCAGGCGACCGATCGTCCGCGAGCGACCGTCCTCGATCGCGCGGACCTCTCCGGTCGAGCTGTCCGCGGAATCGAGTCCGCCGAGAATGAGAATCCGGCGTCCGAACGTCACGATCGCCGCGTCCTGAATCGGGACCGCGAGGGAGCCTGCGGCGTGCGAGGCGATGCGCAGCGGACCGCCCGGCTGCGGGTGCGGTCGAGCCTCAGGTAGCGGTGCGGCAGGTCGAGGAGAGGCTGCGCGATCGTCGTGATCGAAACCTGCTGCCCAGACTCCGGCTGCGCCGGCGCCGGCGGCCGTCAGCAGACTCGCGATCGCGATCCGACGCCACCGCCTCGGGCTTGCCCGCCGCTCCGCACGCGTGAGAGGCGCGTCGGCCACGGACGTCTAGGATGCCCGACCGGCTAGAGGGCTGCGCCGGTTCTGCTCGATTCGGCGAGGACGGCATCCGCGAGCCGCGGCCAGGCCTCCTTGGCCCAGTCGCCGAAGGGCGTGTCGCAGAGGCAGGCGCAGGCGAGCCCCGCTCCCGGATCGATCCAGAGGAAGCTGCCGCTCTGTCCGAAGTGGCCGAAGGTACGCGACGAATTGCGTTCGCCGGTCCAGTGCGGCCGCTTTCCGTCGCGGAGCTCGAAGCCAAGCCCCCAGTCGTTGGGATCCATGCGACCGAAGCCGGGGAGGACGCCGACGAGACCGGGGAAGGCAACGGCTGTCGCCTCAGCCAGGGTCTCAGGGGCGATCGAGCTCGGAGCCAGCAACTCGCGGCCCAGAGAGAGCAGGTCGTCGAGCGTGCCACTGATCCCGGAGGCCGGCGACCCGTCGAGCGAAGCGGTCAGGCCGAGCGGCTCGAGCACGGCCTGTCGCAGGTACTCGGCGAACGGCATCTCCGCCCGCTCGGCGACCACGTTTGCGCGCACCTCGAAGCCGGCGTTCGAGTAGATCCGCCGCGTGCCCGGCTGCGCGATCGGTGTCTCGCCGTCGGGCGGCAGTCCCGATGCATGCGCGAGCAGGTGCCGCGCGGTCGAGCCCGGTGGCCCGGCGGGCTCGTCGAGCTCGAGCACACCTTCCTCGGCGGCAACGAGCGAGCCGAGCGCCGTCAGGAGCTTCGTGACCGACGCCCAGGGAAGCGTCGCGGCGCTGGCTCCAGTCGCTCCCAGGCCGGCGGTCGAGCCGGTCACGCCGACGGCGGCGACGCCGACGGGCCACTCATCGACCTCTCCCGCGCTGTTCGCGTCGGCGACCAGATTCACGTTTCCGGCACGGCAGCGGTCATGCCCGACGGCGCGCCCCCGCCCACCGGGGCGTACGCTCAGACGCGACGGTGCCTCGAGATCGTCATCGAGGCGCTCGCAGAGCTCGGCGCCCGGCCCGACGACGTGGTTCGCACCCGCGTCTACATCACTTCGGCCGAAGACTGGGAGGAGATCGGCCGCGCGCACGGCGAGATCTTCGGCGAGATTCGGCCCGCGAGCGCCATGCTCGTCATCACCAGCTTGCTCGACCCGCGGTTCCTCGTCGAAATCGAGGCGGACGCCGTCGTCGCCGAGGGCTGAAACCGCCGGAAAAGGGAGATACTTGCGGTGATGAAGCAGATCTATCCGGCGACGATCACCGGCAAGAGCTTCGCGCCGGGCGGCAGCGTCCTCGACCATGCATTCGGCCAGAGCGAGCCCTACACGCTCGGAGTCGAGGAGGAGTACATGCTGCTCGACGGCCAGAGCTTCGACCTCGTCCAGCACATCGACACCGTGTTGGCGGCGATCTCGGGACACGAGCTCGAGACCCACGTCAACCCGGAGCTGATGCAGTCGGTGCTGGAGATCGCGACCCCCGTCTGCCGGACCGCGGGTGACGTCGACCGCGAGCTGCGGCGCCTACGTGCGTACGTGACCGAGGTCGCACGCGCAGACAACCTGCGCGTCGGCTCCGCGGGCACGCACCCCTTCAGCCTCTTCGAGCGGCAGCGGATCACCGCCCGCGACCGTTATCGACACCTGATCGACCAGATGCAGTACGTGGCCCGCAGGGAACTCATCTTCGGCCTCCACATCCACGTCGCGGTCGACGATCCGGAGAAGGCGATCCAGGTCGTCAACGGGCTGCTCGCGCACCTCTCCTCGCTGCTTGCGCTCTCGGCGTCTTCGCCGTTCTGGCGCGGCGAGGCGACTGGGCTCTCGTCGATCCGCCAGATCGTCTTCGCGGCGTTCCCGCGCTCCGGGCCGCCCCCGCGCTTCAAGGACTACGCCGACTACGCCGAGGTCGTCGGCCAGCTCGAGAAGACCGGCTGCATCGCCGACTACACGCACATCTGGTGGGACGTCCGGCTGCATCCGCGACTCGGCACCGTGGAGATCCGGATCTGCGACGCCGTCACCCGCGTCGAGGACGCCGTGGCGCTGGCCGCGTACTGCCAGGCGCTCGTCAAGCACTACTCCGAGCGGTACGACCGGGGTGACGAGATCCCGTCGTATCACCGCATCCTGACGACCGAGAACAAGTGGCTCGCCGCCCGCTACGGGCTCGAGGCGCCGGTGATGGACCTCGCGACCGGTCGGCGAAACCGAGTTCCGGTTGCGCAGCTCGTCCGCCGAACGCTGCGCGACATCGAGCCGCACGCGCGCGAGCTGGGCTCGGAACGCGAGCTCGAAGGCATCCGAGAAATCCTCGGGCGCGGGAACGGCGCCGACCGTCAGCGGCGGACGTTCAATGCGAACCGCGACCTCGTCGAGGTCGTCCGCGAGATCGCCGACGCGACCGAGGCAGCGGCCGTCCCCGCTGCCGCCTAGGTCCCTCCGACCAGCCCGCCCAATCCCCGGAGGCGTCGCTTGCGACGCCGGAGCGTAAGAGGCCGCGCCGACATGGCGGCGCGGCCGCTAACCCCGGCCCAGTTGTCATACAGAGAGGAAGAAAGACAAACAAATCAAGGAGGCGGCCCCTGCGGCGAGACCGCCTCCTCGTTGTCAGCTGGGTTAGCTTGGCGAGCCCCCATGCGGAAAGGTTCCCCTTCCTCTGCTGACTGAAGTAAATATCGGTGAGGAGGCCGAAACCTTTAGTCCTCGATTTCGGCAGCGGCACCGACCATCCGCGTGAACCGCGGCACGACCGAAAGCGTGTTCTCCTGCGTACACCAGCGCAGGTCGTCCTCGAGCCCTGGTGGGCCGTAAGTACGGGCGTTGACACCCTCCCAGTCTGTTGGATACGCCCGTGCGATCGCCGTGGAGGCAACCGCTGCGTCGGTTCGATCGCCGTCCAGCAGCTCGACGATTCGACCCGCGCAGTAAGCGTCATCGACCGCGAAGGCGCCTTCGTAACCCGCGCAGACGACGGTG
>WNGI01000290.1_pt1 | contig 34968 bp, 34 predicted proteins | sample 5400621 | NCBI WGS metagenome assembly WNGI01 (sample SAMN13153374, study PRJNA577476) | soil metagenome | isolation source: 20 cm soil or saprolite under Garry oak tree replicate 1 | place: USA:California | collected 2016-06-15
CGAGTAGCCACGACGTCGTCGGCACCGCCGGCACGGTGATCACTCCAAAGGCCGGCGCCACCTCAATCGCGGTCTACGGCAGGGCGTACCCCGAATCCGTCTCGACGGCGACGATGTCGCAGTACTCGATCGCGGCGGGCCAGCGCTACGTTTCGTACGAGAAGGTGAAAGGCGACTACTACGACGCGCCGACCTTCAACGATCTCGCGAACTACCACCTCATCACCGGCAACACCGAGTTTTACCTGATCCGTTTCAACCATCGGCTTGCCTACGTCAAGGCGAGCGACGTGGACGTCATCCGAAACTAGACGAAGCTGCGGGCGGTCGATATGTCGGCCGCCCGCAGCCGCTCTTCTCCCTTAGTGGAGCTCGATGCTGCCGTCGAGCAGCGCCCCGCCGTTGGTGTACCCGTCGCTCAGAGTCAGGCTGAACGCGCCGATCCCTGCCAGACCGTGGACCGCTATGGCGGTGAAGGTGACGGGATTGCCGTTGTCGGTCCCAGTGCCGATCAGAGTCACGCTGTCGGTCGCGTCGTCGAAGACGACCGACTGGAATTCCGTCGCTTGGAAGTTCATCTTCGCGTCATCGTCTCGCGCATGGAGATCTTCTTTGTCCTGATCCTCACAACGATCCTTGTCCATCGAGAAGCTCGCCTTGCCCTTGCCCGCCGAGTGGATGTCGCCGTTTCCGTCCGCTTCGTGGCACGCAGGTGGCGGGCCGTTCTGAACCGCAGCCTTGAAGTTGTAGCAACACGCGCCGTCGATCTCGAGCGGAACGGTGTCCGATTCCGCGGTCGCGTTGTTCTCGGCTCCTTCCAAGAGAGAAGAGGCCAAGGCGTAGCCGCCGACCTCTTCGAGCAGGCTGGTCGCGGCTGTCGCGGGCGCCATCCCGACGTCGCCGACACGCACCGCGATGGTCACGCTGCATGGGCTCGAGGCGGATGGCGCCGCCGGACAGTTGATGGTGCCGGACTCCGTGTTTCCGCCGAAATGTTCCTCGGGATACGTGAGAACGTGGGGGAAGCAGGCCGACACCGAGCAAAGGTCGATGCTTTGGGCCTTCCCGGCGTAGAAGGTTGGACGCTTGGCAGCTGTGTTCTCCATCGCGGCGTAATAGATCGTGTTGCCGAATTGCCAGCGCGTCAGGTACTGCAAGTTACTGGTGCCCGCGATGGCAAGGGCGGTTCCCGCCGGGTTAGAAAGGTCGACCACCTTCGTCGTGACGTTGAGGAAGCGGTGGTCGTCGGAGAGCTGCAGGCTCGTTCCGACGATATCCATCCCCGACTGTCCGCCACCGCCGATCACCGGAACGAGGGCGTCGCCAGACGGATCAGTCAGCCCGGCGACAGGAGCATTCGAGGGACCTGTCACCGCGGTCCCGAGCAAGCCGGGTCCCGAAGACTGACGCGCAACGGTGATAACTCCTGCCCCGCAGTGATCGGCAACTTGCGGTGGCGAGGCGCAGCTTCCGCTCTGAATCAGTAGGTTAGACGTGTCGTCGTAGACGATCTCGGCTGCGCCCGTCTTGTCGATGGTGACCACAAAGAAGTCGGCCAGGTTCCGGTTGCCCGTGCTCAAGATGCAGCCCGTGCCCTCGAGACAGATGTCGTCGTAGTGCATGGGATGGGGTGTGACCTTGACCAGAGTCTTGGTCGGCGCCCCACTCGTCACCGCTCCGCTCGTGTCGGTCGGAAAGATGACCTGCGACATGAAGACATTCCACGACTGGTTGTTGTGGCTGCTCGGATCGACGTTCTTGTCCGAGCCATACCAGACAGCGTCCGCCCTTCCCATGCCGCCAGCCTTGATCCACGGGAAGACGTTCACCGCGTCGCCGGTCGTTGACGACGCGTCGCTGACCTGCAGCGGGGTGGTCCAGGTCTTCCATCCGCTCGCGGCACTTGCCGCGCTCACAAACACCTGTCGCTGAGCTGGGATATCGCTGCTGATGCACCAGACCACGAAGAGGTTGCGCGCGTCGTCCATTGAAAGGACCGAGAACAGAGTGTCGGGCGAGCCCGTTGGGGTGTCGGCGATCTTGATGAGCTTCGTGAGATCTTGCCCGGTGCCCGTCGCATCGAGGAAGTGGAGCGTCCCGGTCGCGTCGGGCGTTCCTATGTTCAGGAAGATGCCATCAGCCGTGCAGCCGTTACTGATCCGGCAGCCGGCCGCTTGGAAGACCTTGCCCGTGACCTGATCGATCGCCGGATAGCCGTCGGGACCGAACGGCGCATACCCGACGCCGGGGCCGGTCGATGGAATCTCGTCAGCTGTGGCATTGACGAAGGCGAGGCCGTCGGTGCTCTTGTTCCACTGCGCGCCGCCGTTCGGACCAGGGCCGACGATGTTGTTGAACGCCAGGTAGATCAGCGGCGTTGGGCCCGTATATGCGGACTGCGTCGGTGTCGCCGGAGGGTCGTACACCGCGAGCCACTGCCGGTCGGCGCCGGGTGAGGTCGCGCCACAACCGAGGAAGCCCTCCTGGTCGGATGCCCCCGAGTTCACGGGTCCCGTCACCGCAACACGGAGACACGCGAGCGCGTAGAGGTCGGCAAAGTACTGCTTGCCGCTGCGGTCGAAGTTAATGTCGGTGTCGCCGCCGCCTGGACCCGGTGCGGGAATGCCAACAATGGTTGACGGCGGGACCTTCTGGGCCATCACGCGAAAGGTCTGGCCACCGTCCACCGAGCCGAACCAGGTGCTCCGCTGGGTGCCGGTACCGGTCGGGCCGCTGACGAAGACCCGACCCTGCGGGTCGATCGCGATGTCGGGTTCGCCGTTCGTGTGGATCGGATCCACCACGCTTGGAACCTGGAAACCGATCGAAGCGACCGAAGTACTCGAGCTCGCGCCAACGCCTGCGAGAGGGGCCCCCACCGGACTCGCGCCGCTCAGCAACGCCACAAATCCGAGAGACGCGAATTGCCTTAAACGCATCGGATCCTCCTACCCAGGCCTGTTCAACCGACGTAGTCGTCGCTCGGCCGTCGCCCATGCAACGATCTCGTGTCGGCGAGCCAACGAAAGCGCGACAGCAATTTGCGGGCGAGGAGTCCGCGCGAATTCGGCCGCGCAGGTCAACAGATCGTCAAAACTCCCGGGTGGGGCCGGGGGGATTCGAACCTCCGACATCGCGGATGTAAGCCGCGCGCTCTAACCGCTGAGCTACGGCCCCGCCGCACGTGAAGTATGACGAAGCGCGATTAGGAGGCGGTGAGCCAGGGCACGTTCGGCAATGGGAAAAGCCGCACGTTCCGGCCGGCGACGACGAGCGCGTCGGCGATCCCCTCGAGCCGACCGACCTGCATCGCGAAGTAGTCGAGACGCTCGGCCTCGCGCTCTTCTTCGGGCCAAGTCGCGCCGCTGCGGCGCGCGATCAGGTGCCAGAGCTGGAAGTAGTCGCGCGACAGGTCGTCGGCGCGCTCATTGAGCTGGATCTCGTAGCGGCAGTGCGCCAGCCGGCTCATCGCGATCTCGAATGAACCGAGGCGTCCGAGCGCGGCGATGAAATCGGCCCGCAGGCGCCGCAGCTCTTCGCTGACCGGATCGGCCCGGGAGCGGCGGTAGCTGCGGCCACGAGCTTTCGCGTGGATCGTGAGCTCGCGGTGACGCTCGTCGAGCCGCTGGCGAAAGCGCTCGCTTCGGACGGCGGTGGTGGTCCAGACGACCGGTGCACGAGGGGGCATGCTGTCGGCGATTATCCTGCGATGACGATGCGCGACAAGACCTTTTCAGCCCGCGCGTGATGTGAGAAAATGAATGAGTCCGGTCTCATACGAGACCTCCTCTCTTCTACCCGCACGATCGCCGTGTTTGGGTACTCGGCACGCCCAGACCGACCGAGCAATTCGGTTTCACGCACCTTGCGTGCGCACGGATACCGCGTGATCCCGGTGAATCCTGCCCTCCGCGGTAGCGTCATCGAAGGCGAGCGCTCGTACGAGCGGCTGGCCGATATCCCCAAGGAGACGAACGTCGGCTTCGTCGATGTCTTTCGCCGCGGCGAGTACTTAGACGCGGTTGTCGACGACGCGATCGCGGCCGGCATCAAGGCGATGTGGTTCCAGCTCGACCTCGGCAACGTCGCCGCGGCCGAGCGCGCCGAGGCCGCGGGCATGCGCGTCGTCTGGGACCGGTGCACCGCCATCGAGCTCAGGCGGTTGGACCGCTCCTAGATGCGGCTGCGGGGCGTGAGCTCGATCTCTTTCGAGGGATCCTCGCCCGCGGCGACGCGCGCCCAGAAGGGATCGAGCTCGACCCGGACGTTCGCGGACCGCACCGCGCCGATCAACGACGTGAAGTCCCGCAGCCGGTACGGCTTCGTGTTCACCTTCACCGTCGAGTCGCGACCTCGGGCGACGAAGAACGGCGCCGATACGCCGGAGTGCGCGCCCGGATAGCGCTTCGCGTCGATGCGCTGGAGCCCGCCGAGCGGGACCCGGTCAACTCGTGAGCCGAAGTTCGTGCGGTAGACGAGATCGCCATCCTCGATCCCGAGCTTCGTGAAATAGGCGTAGTTGACGACGATCGCGGCGTTGGCTGCGAGCAGCAGCAGGCCGATGATCACCATGGTCGAGTCGCGACCGCTAGCGCCGAACACGAGGACGCCCAGGCCCGCGACCGGGAAGAGCGTGTAAGACGGCCAGAGCAGCGCGAGGTTCGGTCGGACCGGGCTCACGCGTCGAGTCTAGAAGCGCGCTCGACCGGGCCGATGAGCAACCGACGCTCGACCTCTTGGAGTGCCTCCGTCACACGCCCGTCATCAGGCGACTCGCGCAGCCGATCCTGGTAGAAGCCGCGGAGAAGGCGTAGCGACTCACGAATCGGCAGTCGCGCGTAGCCGATGTTCGAGCTCTCGCACGAGATCTGGAACTCGAGCTCGGCCGCGCGGAAGCAGTCCCGGCACACAAAGAAGGTCACCGGTGTCGCGTCGACCAGCCGGCGCGAGGGATGCGCGTCCGCCGAGATGTCTTCCGCGAGGCAACGAGGGCACCGGGTGAGGCGCATCCGTCGATCGTATGGGTCCACTCGGCCGCTCGCCAATTTGTGCGACAGGGTCCGCACATTTTGACGACAGGATTGGCGCCTTCGTCACCTTCCCACGGCAAGCGAACTATGAGTAGATGCGCGGGTGGGCAAGGGCTGGGCAAGGGCTGGGCAAAGGGGCTAACCGCGGCAACGGATCAACGGATCGCGAGAGCCGCCGCAGCTCATCGCGGGAAGCAATACGTCCGGCGAACGCCGCCGGAGCTCTGTCGCTGGCCGGTCGCGGGATTGACGACGCTTCCGTTGGCTTGGTCGGACGACATGGCATATATCGTCGGCCTCACCGCGACGGATGGATGCCTGATCACCGGGCGGCGGGCGATCAACTTCAAGTCCGGCGATCGCCAGCTGGTCGAGACCTACCTCCGCCTTCTCGGCCGCAAGAATCGCGTGAAGAGTCATCGGACGAAGAAAGGCGGCGTTGTCTACTACACACAGTTCCACGACTCGGCGCTTTACGAGTGGTTTCGCTCGGTCGGCCTGACTCCCCGAAAGAGTCTGACAATTGGCGCTCTTTCGGTGCCCGACGTCTTCCTGATGCCACTTGTCCGAGGGCTTCTGGATGGCGACGGCAGTGTCATCAACGAGGTCTACCGTGCCGATACTGGCCGTCGGGATGACTACTACTGGGAGTACCTGATAACGAGCTTCAATTCAGGTAGCGGCGAACACGTCAAATGGCTTCGGAGCGTCCTTGACCGCGTACTCGAGCTCAAGGGCAGTATCCAGGAGACCACGACGAGTGCCGGTAACCCATATTTCGAGCTTCGCTACGCCAAGGCCGCATCGTCGATCCTTCTACCTCTTCTCTATCCGGCCGGCGCGCCATGCCTCGAACGAAAGCGCAAGATCTGGAACGCGTATGTCTCGCGCCATAGACAGGGCCTGGGCTAAAATGAAATCTGCTCGCCCAGGTGGCGTAATTGGTAAACGCGATAGTTCGAGGGGCTATTGCCTGAATAAGGCGTGCGGGTTCAAGTCCCGCCCTGGGCACCGTAATCAAGCAAGTTACACAGGCACCCTTTGCCACGCTCCTGAGTTGAACCGCCACGCGAGAAGTGCCGCGCGCACGAAGTAGTCCGCCGCAATGCCTGCCCACACCCCGGTCAGCCCGAGGCCGAGCGGGAACGCGAGAACGTACGCCAGCGGCAGGCGCACGACGAACCAATTCACGACCGATGCGAGCAGCGGAAAGCGTGTGTCTCCTGCGCCACGCAAAGCGCCGCCAAGTGTGAAGATGATTGCCTGCGCCGGCTGCGCGATTCCGACGACCGCGAGCGCCCCGACACCGGCCTGCACGACGCCCTGATCGTTCGTGAACACGCCGAGCAGCACCTGCGGGATCACCATGAAGACGACGCCGGCGGCCGTCGACCAGAAGAACGCCATGCGGACGGCCGCCCAACCCGAACGTGTCGCGCGCCGTGGGTCGCCCATCCCGAGTGCCTGGCCGACGAGCGCGCTCGCCGCACCGGAGAACCCGATGCACGGCAGGAACGAAAAGCTCTCGACCTGGTTGACGATCTGATGCGCCGCCGATGATTGGGTGCCGAGCCGGAAGGCGAACCCCGAGAGCGCGAGAATACCCACGCTGAACATCGCGCTCTCCGCGGCCGAGGGAAGGCTGATCGAGAAGATGGAGCGGATGAGGTCGGCATCGAGGCCCCATGCGCCGCCGCGGATCGTGAGATCGGCCCGGCCATTCCAGAGGAGAAGAAGTGAGAGCGCGCAGATGATCGCGCTATTCGTAACGACCGCGTAGGCGGCGCCGATCGGGCCGATCCGCAGCACGTCGATGAATAAGAAAGCGAGCGGCACAGTCACGACGACCGACAGGATCGCAAGCCACATGGGTGTCCGGCTGTCGCCGGCGGCACGAATCGCGGAGACGCTGATGAACCAGACGGTCTGAAACACACTGCCGCCACCCATGACGGCGAGGATCGGCGTTGCAACCGTGACGACTTCCTCGCTGGCGCCGAGGAGGCGTAGGAGCGGCGCCGCGAACACGACGAAGCCCACCCCAAAAACGACGCCGAACATCGCGCCGAGGACAATCGACTGCCGAGCGACGTCCGACGCCACGCGCGCGCGTCCCTCCCCCATCCGCCGGCTGACGTGGGCCATCGTCCCGATGGCGAGCGATCGCCACACCGGAAACATGAGGAACAGGAACTGGAACGCGGCGCCGACGGCGGCCGTGGACGCGGCGCCAAGATGGCCGACGAACGCGAAGATCGTGGCCTGGCCGGCCGCCGCGATGAGATTCTCGATGATGCCCGGCCACGCGAGCTCGAGCGCCGCGCGTTGCGGATGCAGCGCGGCCAGCTCGGCGGCACGCGCGCTCGGTGCCGGTGCTGCCTCCTCGGCGGCCTCGGCCGTGGAGCTCACGAAACGACGTTTACGCCGACGTCGCCGGCTACGACCTCGCCGATCTGGGTCGCCTGCACGGCCCTTGCAGCGCAGGCGCGCTGCCACGCCGCGGAGTGGGCGGGGGGCACACCCACGAGAAGTCCGCCGGACGTCTGCGGATCCAGGATGAGCGTGCGGAGCTCGGCCTCGACCCCGGCGAAGCGAACCTTCGTCCCGTCATCGAAGTACGAGCGGTTTCTCTCGAGTCCTCCGAAGGTGATCCCGGTCTCCGCGTGTCGACGCGCCCCGGGCAGAAGCGGCACGAGACTGGCCCGAAGCCGCATCCCTACCGATGATCGCTCCGCCATCTCGTGGGCGTGCCCCGCGAGACCGAATCCCGTCACGTCCGTGGCCGCGTGCAGCTCGGCGTCGACCGCGGCTTGAGCCGCGGCGCGATTGAGCGTGACCATCGATGCGATGGCCGACGCGAGATCGGCCGCGTCAAGGCTGCCATTCTTGTGAGCCGTCGTCAGGACACCTGTCCCGATCGGCTTGGTCAGCCAGAGCGCATCGCCGGCACGAAGCCGTGACTTAAGGAGCATGTGTTCGGGATGGACGCGACCGGTCACCGCGAGGCCGTACTTGGGCTCGCGATCGATGACCGTGTGGCCGCCCGCGATCGTCCCGCCGGCCTCGGCGACCTTGTCGACCGCGCCCTCGAAGACGCGTTCAAGCTGCGCGAGGGGTGCGTCCTCGGGCCATGCCGCGATGTTGAGCGCGAAGAGAACCTCGCCGCCCATCGCGTACACGTCGGACATCGCGTTCGCGGCGCCGATCGCGCCCGAGGCATACGCGTCGTCGACGATGGGCGGAAAGAAATCCAGCGTCTCGACGATGGCAAGATCGCGCGCGACCAGGTAGACCGCCGCGTCGTCGGACACATCGAGACCGACGAGCAGCTCCGCGGGAGTCTTTTGAGCGCGCATCGGACGCAGCACCTGCGCCAGCGGGCCGGGGCCCAGCTTGGCCCCTCAGCCTGCGCAGGTGGAAAGCGTCGTAAGCCGGATCTCATCGCGTGTGAACACCAATCGCGATGGTACTCACGCGGGAGACCGCTCACATCGCCCCTTCGGTGAAAGGATTAGCGTGTCGTCGATGAGCGCGAAACAGACCAGCGGCCCGAGCGGCGCCGAGCTCGATCGCCTCGCCGACGATCTTCGAGTGTTCGACGTCAACGGGATCGAGCGTGCGGCGTGGGGTTGGGATCGGCACGAGGCGCGCGGCCTCGACGCGTATCACCAGGCCGAGCGCGCCGCGCTCGCGCAGATCGAGAAGCAGGAGCTCGGCGCTCGCTGGGACGAATACCGTCGAAAGCTCTTCGGGCTTACCGAGGCCGCGGGCGCTCTGGTCAACTGGAAGGCACGCCATGGCCAGCTCGGACACAAGGCCGAGAACGCGGCATTCGGGGCCGCCCTCGGCCTCTTCGCGAGAGACCATCTCACGCGCGCGCAGTACGCGAGCCTCGTTGAGCCGATGGCTGAGGCTCTGCCGTGGCTGTTGCCGGACCGCACGCCCGCGCCACGAAAGCCGTAGGTCCCTAGGGAAGCGGAGGCGCGTTCCGGATCGACGAGTACCAAAGCGCCGCGGCAAGGACGATGAGGAGTAGCGCGAGTCCAAGGTTCGTGGCGATGCGGCCGCGACGGATGATCACGAGCAAGAGAAAGATCACGGCGCCCGCGACAAGCACGAGATCCAGCACGAGCAACAACAGCGCTGCCGTCATATGACGTTGTGCTCTCGGACCAGCTGACCGGTACGGAAGCGAGACAACGCGAGGGCGCTGATGTCGAGCGACGTTCGGCCGTCGACGATCAGCTCGGAGATCAGCTCGCCGGTGACGGGCGCGTGCATCACACCGTGCCCGGAGAACCCCGCCGCGTTGATGAAGCCATCGACGCCCTCGACCATGCCGAGGATCGGATGTTTGTCGGGAGTGTCCTCGTACAGTCCCGCCCATCCGGTCTTGATGGACGTCCGTTCGAGGATCGGGAATCGCGAGAGCGCCCGCTCGACGACAGCGGGCATGAAATCCCAGTTGACGCTGTCGTCGAATGCGGGTTTCTCGTTCGGATCCGCCATACCCAGCAGGACGCCTCCCGATTCACGGTGCGCGTACAGCCCGGTCGCGAATTCGATGGTCAGCGGGAAGTCCTCGTCGAGCCCCGGCACCGCTTCGGTCACGAAGATGTGCCGGCGGAGCGGCTGGATCGGAAGGTCCACCCCCGCCAGCTTCGCGACCTCTGCGGCCCACGGACCGGCGGCATTCACGACGGTGCGCGCTCCGATCTCCTCGTCTTTCGTGCGCACACCCCGTACCCGGCCGTCGGTGCAGGACATTGCCGTGACGCCGGCGTTCTCCATGAAGGTGACGCCCGCTTCGCGGGCGCGCGCCACGTAGCCGTTCAGCATGCTGGACGGATCGGCGTAACCGTCCTTCGCGCAGAACGTACCGAAACGCACATCGTCGGTGCGTGCGTGTTTGAAGAGCGCCTTGGCGTCGGCCGCGGTCACCTGCCGTGCGGGCACGCCGAGGCGCGACCACATGGCGAGAGAGCGCTCGAACGCGTCGACATCGCGGTCCTCGCTGATGAGGAAGAGGTAGCCGACCTGATGGAAATGCGGATCGGTCCCGATCTCGTCCGCGAATCGCTCGATGTGCGGAAGCGAGCGTTGCGAGAGCTTGACGTTGATCTCGCTTGAGAACTGCAGCCGAATGCCGCCCGCGTTCTTTCCCGTGGATCCGGAGCCGAGCCGGTGGCGTTCGAGGACGAGGATGTCGCGCACACCTTTCTTTGTGAGGTGGTACGCGATGGAGGCGCCGATGATCCCGCCACCAACGATGACGACATCGGCAGTGCGACGCATCGTGGCGATGGTATGCAGTCGTGGGAACACTCGCTCGCGCTAGAATTGATTACTCACGCGGAAGTGGCGGAATTTGGCAGACGCGTACGCTTCAGGGGCGTATGGCCGTAAGGTCTTGAGGGTTCAAGTCCCTCCTTCCGCACAGAGTTTCGAGACGAGTAATCCGTCCAGATCTGGCGTTTCCGCTCGAGACATGGCGCGCTTGTATCCGCGTAGAACGCCTTCAGAAGGGCAACGCTCGCGGCCTTTCCGTACTTGAGCTTGAAGAAATCGTGTCGCCCATCACGTTTCAACACTTCGACGTATCCGCCACCTCCCGCGAGGGTACTGAGTCGCGCGCGTAGCCAATCGATGTGAGATCTGCTGGCGGAGTGGAAACAAACCCAAATCCGCTCGTACCGATAGTTCGGATAGGTCTTCACCGTCGGCCGATGCACGAAGTTCAGAACCGAACCGTCTCCGTCCATGAGCCCCCGAGCCAACGGGACAAGATAGGCATCGGGCACACCGATCGGACCCAGGGTCAAGCTCTTGCGGGGCATGAGACCAACTGAACGAAACCACTCATACAACCGTGCGTCGCTGAATTCGGTGAAGTACACGATGCCGTTTGTCCGGGTGCGTTGATGCTTGATCCGATTCGTCCGACCGAGGACGGAGAGATAGGTCTCCACGAGTTGTCGGTCTTCAGACTTGAAGTTGATCTTTCGACGACCAGTGACTAGGCAGCCGTCGGTAGCAGCGAGTCCGACGATGTAGGCCATCTCGTCTGACCAGACCAGAGGGAGGGTCGTGCGGCTTGCGATCGGCCACCGGCATTCTTCGAATGGCGTCCTCCGCTGATATACCTTCCCTCGGTGCGCCGCGGCTGCTCTCGCGACTCGAGGATCGGTCGCGGCCGTGAGCCCTTTCGCCCAGTTTTTTCCCCACACGTGCATCTAGACACAAGCCGAGAGTCGTGTGAAGTCATGAAATTGCGCCAATGCTGTCGTCAAAATTGACGACAGACGCATCACCGCTTCGTTTGTGTTCGCACGTACCAGTCTTCGACGTTCCAAAAACGCTCGCGCGGGTCGGTCAGCGGTGCGATGCGCTGTCCCTGCACCTGCGTGCTCTGCGCGTAAAGGTAGTCGCTGAAGTACAGGAAGACGACGGGGACCTCTTTCGCGATCGCTTGAAAGACCGGCGCGTAGAGCTCGCGCCGCGCCGCTTCGTCGAACGTTCGGCGCGCGGCCTCGAGATTGCGATCGATGGGTAGCGTAGAGAACCCCGAGAAGTTGTGGCCGGGGTCGTTCACCTCGGTCGAATGGAAGAACGTGTAGGGATCGGGGTCGCCCGACACGGCGATCTCAACGAGGAGCGCGTCGAACGTCCGCTGGCGCGCGACGCCGTCGACGAGCTGGCCGAACGGCATCGAGTTGACGGTGACGCTCATGCCCACCGCGTTCAGATCGTGCTGGATCTGCGTCGCGGCCGCGGCGCGCGCGGGCTCGTCCGACGTCGAAATCGCGAAGGCAAGCTTCTGCCCGCCCTTGTCGCGGATGCCGTCGCCGTCGTGGTCCTTCCAATCGGCCGCGTCCAGCAACGCGATCGCGTCGTCGGTCGAATACGTGTAGCGCGTCACGTCCTTCACGTACGCCCACGAGCTCGAGGGAACGAACTCGTCGGCGACGGTCCCGCGCCCGTCGGCCGCGAGCTGCAGCACCCGCCCGCGATCGATGGCGGACGCGATCGCCTGGCGGACCGCGCGATCGCGGAAGACGACCTTCTCCGGACGGACGTTCAGGAAGAGCGAGACGAAGGTGTCCGTCGGGAGGCTGTAGAGGACGGCGCTCTTGAGCGATCGCGCGCGCTCGCCATCCTGGCTGGAGAGACCGCCGACTCCGTCGACCTCACCGCGGGACAGGGCGAGCAAGGCCTCGGTCTGGTCGGGGTAGAAGCGAAGGATGACCTTGTCGAGATACGGACGGCCGCGGGCCGGGCGGGTGCGATAGAAGTCGTCGTTGCGAAGAAGAACGATTTGCCGCCCGTCGACCTCGGTCACCCGGAAAGGACCGGTCCCGATCGGGTTCGCGTTGAAAGGCTGTCGGGAAAGCTCGGCGTAGGGCACGTTGCCGAGAAGATGCGACGGGAGGAGCGGCACGGTCGTGCTGTCGGCGAACGGCCCGTACACATCGGGCAGGGTGAAGCGCACGGTCCGCGTCGAGATCTTGTCCACGGTCACCCCGCGAAAGGCATCGCTGTACGGACCGACGTAGCCGCGGTCCTGAAGGAGCTTCACCGTGAAGACGACATCGTCCGCGGTGACCGGTTGCCCGTCCTGCCACGTGGCGTCCTCGCGGATGTCGAACGTCCAAATGCGACCGTCGCTCTCGGTATGGAAGGCGGAGGCCAGGTCGGGAACGATCGCGCCGGACTGGTCGTATCGAGTCAGGCCGCTGAACGCGAGGCGTGCGACATCCTGATCGACATCCGTCGCCGCGATGACCGGATTCAGGTACTGCGGAACACCTGCGACGCCCTCCACATAGGTGCCGCCGTATGCCGGGTCCCCGCCCGCCGGGTTCTGGTCAGCGGCGATCGCGGCGACGCTCGCGACGACCATGAGCCCGATGAGGGCGACAACGATGACCTTGTCGCGCCCTGTCACCTAGCCGGTGGTCGCCTGCCGAGCGCCCCATAGCGATATGAGGACAAAAAAGACGATCAGGACGATCGTCAACCGAAAGAGCGTTCGCTCGAGACCCCTGCGGCTGCGGTAGGCGGTCGACTCACCACCGAAGGTGGACGAGAGCCCGGTACCGCGTGCCTGCAGCAGGATCGACGTCGCGACCGCGACGGCGATGACGATCTGACTGATCTGAAGGGCGTCCATGGATGACCCCAGTGTAGGTGGTCAGCGCGGCACGTAGATCCAGAGCGGGCCTTCGTGGCGATCGAGCCGATAGCGGTCGACGACGGCCCGCGCCAACAGCGCGGTCCAGCGTTGCCGCTCGAAGCCTGGCGCCGCATCGAGATGTTCGAGATCGGCCTCGCTCACCACGGCACGGAAGCGTGCGTTCGCGACCTGCGTGACGATCGGCGCGGCGTCGATCGTCCCGCGCTCCACCAGGCGCGACCAGAGAAAGAGGTCGTCGATCACCGGCACCGCGCCGTGTGCGACGAGAAGGCCGGAGTCCTCGACGAGGAGCGGCGCGCCGCTCGCGATCTCGGGCGCGATGATCGCCGCACGCGACGGATCGCCCCACGCTCCGGTCAACGGCACGCGCCCGGGAACCACCCGGAGTGGATCGATGACGACAGTCGCGAGGACGAGCTGCGCGAGCGCGAGGATCGGGAAGAGCGCGCCGGCCCGGAGTCTCGGCGCGGCGGCCGCGAGCGACAGCGCGGTCGCTACCGTGAGATCGAGGAGGTAGTTGATCGTCGCGCCCTCGCGTCCGCCCGCGACAACGATCGCGAGCGCGCCGGCGAGGTAGGCGGCACGCGCGCCATTGACGCCCCGCGTGAAGACCGCGAGCCCGAGCGGGACGCCGAGGACAAGGACGCCGATTATCGCGATCGACAGCATTTGGTCAGCCGACCACGCGAGCGCGTTCCACGTCACGACGTGGCGCCATATGTCCGGCACCGAGTCGAGGTACACGGTTACCGCCGCGGCCACGACCGCGACCGCCGCGCCGAAGCCAGAACGGGCGAGCCTCGCCCGATCCGACCACGCGAGCCACGCGACGAGAGCCGCCGCCGGTAGGAGCGCGGTCGGCTTCGCCAGCGCGGCGAACACCAGCGCGAAGCCGGCGATTGGAGCGAGGTCGCGGCGGCGATCGAGTACGACGACAGCCGTCGCGGTCAATGCGAGCGCGACGAGGTCCGGCTTCAGCACGGATCCCCAGATGGCCACCGGCGCGAGCGCGAGCCAACCAACACACAGCGCGGTCGCGGCGAGCGGGCCGGCGGGGCGCGCGGCGATGTACACGATGCCCGAGACGAGGAGCGTCGCCACGATGCTCGCGATCCGTCCGGAGATAAACGGGTCGCCGATCGACGCCAGATGGAAATAGAGGGGCGGGTAGTTCGCGGCGACGAACCGGGAGGGATCCGGGTCGAGATATGCGATGCCGTCGCGCGCGAGGCGCGCCGCGTTCGCGACCGCCCCCTCGCCGTACAGGACTGGCGTGCGATTCACGAGAGCAAGAAGCCACTGCGCGACCGCGTAGAGGGCGAGCGCGGCGGCGGGGACGAGGTACGCGGTCCATGCGAGCGTCGCGCGCGAGCGCATCAGGTCTCGGGCCGATCCAGAAGGCTGCGCCCGGTCATCCGAGCGGGCACCGGGAGACCGAGCAGGCCGAGAAGCGTTGGCGCCACATCGACGAGGCCGCCGTCGCGTATCGCGAACAGGCCGGCGTCCTTCGCGATGAACACGACGGGAACGGGATTGGTGCTGTGTTGCGTGTTCGGTTCACCGTTCGGAAACGCCATCTCCTCGGCGTTCCCATGATCGGCTGTGAGAAGCACGCAGCCTCCGGCGGCGAGCGTCGCGTCCACGATCTGGCCGACAGCCGCGTCGGTGGCCTCCATCGCCGTCAACGTCGCCTGCAGGTCCCCGGTGTGGCCGACCATGTCCGGATTCGCGAGGTTGACGATCGCGAAATCGTAGGTGCCCCCGCGTATCGCCTTGACGAGTGCTGCGGCAACGCCGGCCGCGCTCATCTCCGGCTTTTGGTCGTAGGTCGCGACCTTGGCCGAAGGGACCAGCTCGCGGTCCTCACCCTCGAACGGTTTCTCGTGCCCTCCGTTGAAGAAGTAGGTGACATGGGCGTACTTCTCGGTCTCGGCGGTGTGGAACTGCCGCAAACCTGCGTCGGCCAGGATCTGCGCCATCGGCGTGACCTCCTGCGCCGGGTACGCGACGAGGACATCAGGCAGGTTGACCTTGTAATCGGTCAGCGTGACGAACGTCAGGTTACGAACGACGCGTGATCTTTTGAATCCGTCGAAGTCGGGCTTCATGAGTGCCCACGTCAGCTCGCGTGCGCGGTCGGGCCGGAAGTTGAAGAAGATCGCGGCGTCGCCATCACGCAGGGGCGCACCCGTGCCGACGACATGCGGCTCGAGGAGCTCGTCGCGGCACTCCGGGTCGGCGTAGCACGCGCGGAGTGCCTCCTCGGCGGTGGCGACGCGCGGTGCGTCGGCATCGACGATCGCGCGGTAGGAGCGCTCGACACGGTCCCACCTCTTGTCGCGATCCATCGCGTAGTAACGGCCGTGCACGGTCGCGATCCGCGCTGTGACGCGCGGTACGAGCTCGAGCGCGCTGCGCGGTGGCATGTCACGGCCATCGAGGAACGCGTGCACGACGACGTTCTCCACCTTCTCGCGCCGCGCGAGCTCGACGATCGCCGCGAGGTGCTTCATGTCCGCGTGTACCCCACCGGTCGAGAGGAGGCCCATGAGGTGGAGGGTCCCCTTGCCGCGTATTGCCGCGCACGCTGCGCGCAGCGCTGCGTTGCCGAAGAACGACCCGTTTTCGATCGCATCGTTGATGCGCACGAGCTCCTGGTACTGGATGTAACCGGCGCCCATGGTGAGATGACCCACCTCGCTGTTCCCCATCACGCCGTCGGGAAGACCGACGTCACGGCCGCTCGCGCGCAGCGTCGCGTGCGGGTAGGTCTCGAACAGAGCGCGGAGACGCGGCGTCTTCGCGCGCGTCACGGCATTCGAGGGGGAATCCGGCGCGATGCCCCATCCGTCGAGCACGCAGAGGACGACCGGCCGGTACCGCGCCTTGGTGGCGCTGTTCAAGCGAATGCGCGGACGACGGCCGCGAACTCGTCTGCGTCGAGCGACGCTCCGCCCACAAGCGCGCCGTCGATCCCGTCGGCGTCTGCGAATTCGCCGACAGAGCGCGCGCTCACGCTTCCGCCATACAGGAGAGGGATGGCTTCGGAGTCGAGGCCGGACTCCCTGAGCGCGGCCCGGATCGTGCGCGCGAGAGTCGTCGCCCATACGCCCGTGGCCGGGTTCCCCGTGCCGATCGCCCAGATCGGCTCGTACGCGACCACCAACCGCTCAAGCCCGCGCCGCTGGGCCGCCTTCAGGTCGGCGACAATCTGGCGCGCCACGACGACGCTCGCATTACCGGCCGCGTGTTCCGCCGCGCTTTCACCGACGCACAGAACCGGACGCAAGCCGGCACTGACGGCACGGGCGAGCTTCTTCGCCACACGCTCGTCGGTGTCGCCGAGATCGCGACGGACCTCGGAGTGCCCGACGATGGTTCCGATGGCCAGGCCGCGGACCATCGAGACCGAGATCTGCCCGGTGAACGCACCCCGCTCCTCCCAGTGCACGTCCTGCGCGTAGACATCGACGTTCGCATCGCGGAGCGCATCCGCGACCGCGGGTAACGCGATTGCCGCCGGCGCCACGCCCACGGAGACGCCGCCGGGGACCCTCTGGGCGATGTTGCGCGCGAGCTCGACGGCCTCGGCGATCGTGGGTGGGTTCATCTTCCAGTTTCCGATAACGAGCCGTTCGCGCATCAGGTCCGGACCTCCGGCCGATCGACATCACGGTGATCGACCTCGATTCCGCCGGGCCAGAACCCGCGAGTCTCCCGCGCGATCTCGTCGGCGATCACGACCGAGCGATGCCGTCCGCCGGTGCAGCCGAAGGCGAGCCCGAGCCGCGCCTTCTTCTCGCTCTCGTAGCGCGGGAGCGCGAATTTCAAAAATGGCACGACATGCGCGAGGAATTCCTTGGTCGCGGGGTGCTCGAGGACATATGCGCGCACGGCTTCGTCGCGCCCGGTGAGATCGCGAAGCTCGGGGATATAGAAAGGGTTCTCCATGAACCGCACGTCGAATACGAGGTCCGCGGCGGGCGGCAGTCCGTACTTGTAGCCGAAGCTCTCGACGTGCACGAGCATCCCGCTCCTGCCCGAGCCGTAGAGGGAGTGCAGCGTGTCACGCAGGTCCTTCACCGAAAGATGCGTCGTGTCGATCACCTTGTCGGCGCGCGCGCGAAGGTCCACGAGCATCCGGCGCTCCTCGTCGATCGACGGCTGCACGCCTCCGGGCGCGTCGACTGGATGGCGGTGCCGCGTCTCGCTGTAGCGGCGGAGGAGGACGTCATCGGAGGCGTCGAAGAACAGGAGATGTGCGCGTGGCCCAGCCCGGTCCAGCGCGTCGAGCTCCTTCTTCGCGTCCGCGAAGAGCGTTCCGCTGCGCGCGTCGATGACGAAGGCGACTTTTTGCTTCCCGCCCTTGCGCGAGACGTCGATCGCCGATGCCATGAGCGCGGGCGGGAGGTTATCGAGGGTGTAGTAGCCGAGGTCCTCGAGGACCTTCACCGCCTGCGATTTGCCCGAGCCGGAGAGCCCTGTGACGACGACGAAGTCCGGCTGACCCGTGGAGGTCAGTCGGGCAGGATCCACGACAGGACGACACCGACGATCGAGATCACGATCGCGCCGAGGAACGCGGCGACGGGCCCATCGAGATGGAATCCGAGGACCGGCACGAGCGAAACGACGTACAGCATGAGCGCGCCGATGACGAAGTGGAAGAGACCCAGAGTGAGACAGGTGATCGGCGCGGACAGGAGCTCGATGATCGGCCGGATGAACGCGTTGACGATGCCAAGAACAAGGCCCGTCGCAAGAAGGGAGATGTACTTATTGGCGTCGCCGTAGCCATAGTCGGTGTTCCCGACGGTGATCCCAGGAACGAAGAACGCGGCGACGGCGATGGCGGCCGCGTTGATAAGCGCCCGCCAGATGATCTTCATCGGCGAGACTCTAAATCAATACTGGGCGAGCATCCCGCGGCGGCGCATCGTCTCCTCGGCGCGGCCGAAGACCCACCGGCCGAGCGGGTACGACACGAGCGTCAGGCCGATCAGCACAAGGTATTCGAGCGCGGGATCGAAGAGCGGCCTGGCGCCGAGCGCCTGGACGCGCAGGATGTCGATCGCGTAGGTCGTCGGCAGGGCGAATGCGACCGGCTGCAGCACCCCGGGCAGAAGCGTCACCGGAAACGCCGTGCCGGAGAGCATTCCAAAGAGGAAGTTGGCGGTGTCCACAAAGAAGTTCGCCTCCCGGATCAGCAGGACGATCCCGGCGAGCAAGTACGCGATCCCGACCATCGCGAGGATTGCGCAGAGAACGGCCGGTAGAGCGAGCAGCATCTCGGGGCGAAGGCGCAGCCCGAGAACCCAGACCCCGAACGCGAAGAGCGCGACCTGCGAGATCGTGAACCAGAACAGGCTCCCGAGTGCACGGCCGATCACGAGCGTCTCGTGATGCGTCGGGGTGAGCCAGGTCGGCTCGAGGGTGCCCGTGTCCATCTCCATTCGGATTGAGAACGCGACGCCCCAGAAGGCCATCGCGATCAATCCGCCGATGAGCCCGCCGAAGAAGATGAAACCGGGTAGATCATCCGTGCCGAGCGTCGCCGCGAGCCCGGTCGCCCTGCCGTTCACGGCGAAGGCCGCGCCGAAGAGAAACGCCGGGATGATGAACTGGTAGAGCGGCGTGAAGACCGTGGACGCGACCGCGATCCGATAGCGGGAGAAGCCGCGGATTTCCTTGCGAGCGATCGCGAACGCCGCCCTGATCTCGTCCATCAGAACCGTCCCAGCATTCCGGTACGGCGCGCGCTCCGCTCGAGATAGCCAAAGACAGTGACCGCGAGGATCGCGGTCACGGCGGCGAGGCTCAGCACGATCGCGATGTCGCCGGCGACGTCGGCGACCGTCTCGCCCCGAAGAAGGACCGCGCGCAGGTCGTCGACGATGTACGTCGGCGCCATCAGCTTCGCCGAGATCTGCGCCCAGAGCGGGAGCATCGCCACCGGGAACGTGATGCCGCATGCCAGCACGAACATCCCGCGAATGAGCTGCACCACCGGAGCGACCTCGCCGAAGCGAAGAACGCTCGCGGCGAAGAGAGCGCCGATCGCGTACAGCGCGGGGATCCCGAGCACGACGATGACGGCTGCCTGGATCACCGCAGCGACGGGTGGGAAGATCCCGAAGAAAATTCGCAGAGCGAGGAGATTGCTGGCGAAGGTAAGGGCCATCGGAAGGAGCGTCCCGACGCCCGGGCCGAAGAGAGGGACGAGGCGGGAAGCCGGCGTGACGAACACGGCCTCGAGCGTTCCGCGCAGCTGCTCCTGCCGAAGAGCGGTTCCCGCGCCCCAGAGCAGGGCCGAAAGCCAGTTGTACATGGCATAGCCGACAAAGACGAACACGGTGACGTCCGAGCTGCCGGCCCGCTCGGCGAACGCGGCGAGCGCCTGCGGGTCGTTCCCGGAGTAGGCCCGGCCCATCAGCACCCATGACGCCGGCAACAGCGCCGGCCAGAAGAGCTGCCCGAGGAAGAGCGTCGGATAGCGGCGCTGCTGCCGGACCTCCTTGAGCGCCGCGGCAAAGAACGCGCGGAGGTCGGCCGCGAGCAGGCTCACTCCCGGAGCGCGCGGCCGGTGAGCGCGAGAAAGACGTCCTCGAGGGTCACCGGAACGACCTCGACGTGGCGGATCGTCGTGCCCGTCGAGCGCGCCGCGTCGAAGGCCGCGGGGACGAAGTCGCGAGCCGAGGCGCAGTGCGCCGTCACGGTCAGAGTGCCGTTCGAACGCTCGCTCCGCGCGACCGTCGCGCTCTCACCGAGTCGATCGAGGACGGCGCCCTCACCTCCGTCGATGCCGATCTCGAGATGAACGACCTCTCCCGCGCGGATCGTCCGTTTCAAAGCCGCGGGCGTGTCCAGCGCGACGATGCGACCGTGGTCGATGATCGCGACGCGATCGCACAGTTGGTCGGCCTCTTCCATGTAATGAGTGGTCAGAAGCACCGTGCGGCCCTGCGCCTTGAGCTCGCGCACGCGATCGCGCAGATCGCGCGAGGCCTGCGGATCGAGCCCGACCGTCGGCTCATCGAGGACCACGAGGGGCGGATCGGGCAGAAGCGCGCGGGCCAGCGCAAGACGCTGCCGCATGCCGGTCGAGTAGCGCTCGACGTAGTCATCCGCTCGGTCGGCGAGCTTCACGGCCGCCAGCACCTTCGCGATGCGCGCTTTCGTCTCTCCGGGTGGGACGTGATAGAGCGCGGCGAAGTACTCCAGGTTCTCGCGAGCGGTGAGCTTCCAGTACAGGCTCCGTTCGCCCGAGAGCATCGCGCCGAGACGCGCGCGAACTTCGCGCGGCCGTTCGAGCGGATCTACGCCGAGGACGCGAATCGTGCCGCTCGTAGGTATGAGGAGGGTGGCGAGCATCTTCATCGTCGTGGTCTTCCCGGCGCCGTTCGGCCCGAGGAGGCCGAAGATCTCGCCCGCCTCGACGACGAGGTCGATCCCATCCACGGCGCGGAAGCGGTCGCGCTTGTCGGGCTCGCGGCGGAGTCTCTGCCAGATGGTCCGCCTGCCGCGCTCGAAGACCTTGACCAGGTCCTTCGTCACGACCGCCGGCGCGGCGGTCACTCTACGAAAATCTCTACCCGGTCCTCGTCGTCGGCGATGTCAACGATCTTGCCCGGGAAGTCGACGCTCCGGAGGAGCTCGTCGAGATCGATGCCGAATTTCCCAAGATGCCCGCGCACCAGACCGCTCGACGCGAGGTTCAGCTTCCCGATCCTCGCGATCGCAAGCGGGATCGCGACATTGACCTTCTGCGCGCCGTCCTCCGTGACCCGGATCCGGAGGATTCGCCCACGGGTCCCGGGTGAGCCCGGCGGATTCGGTGCGTTGGGCGGCGGCGGGAATGGCGCGCGGGCTTGGCGGGGCCCGCTGTCCTCGACGTCGCCGAGCGCGCGCAGCAGCCGGTACGCCTGTTCGACGTCGATCTTTCCCTCAGCGAGCAGCTGGAGGACCTGCTTACCCTCTTCGCTCGGCACCTAGTGATCCCTTCGCGTCTCGTCGAGCCTCGTCGCCACCTCATCGACGCTGACTTCACCTTTGGCGAGGCGCTCGAGGAGATCGCGGACCTTCGCCGTCGCCGGCGGAGCCATCGGGGCGGTCCGCTCGGGATCGCGATCGCTTTCAGTCTCGGACTCGACGTCCGCTTCGGCCGCTCCCGAATCGTGCGCCGCGGCGTGCTCCTCATGCACCGAGGAGGATGCCGGCTTGATCGTGAGATCACCGCTGACGGTCTTCACCGTCAGGTGACTGCGCCCGTCGCCGATGATGATCGTCCGATCCTTGCGGCCCTCGCGGATGATGCGGGCCGGCTCCTCGCATTCGAGGTCGCCGCTCGCGGTGTGGTAATCGCAGACGCACGAGGAGCTCAGGAGGCCGACCTCCACGTCGCCACTAATCGTCTTGAGCCGGCTCTCGCGGCCGCCGGCCTCGGGGTCGAGATCCACCGAGATGTCGCCGCTCACGGTGTGCAGCTCGCAGGCGCGGACCCGCCCGCGGATGTCGACATCGCCGCTCACCGAGCTGCCCTCGATCGATCCGACGTAGTCGGTGCACTGCACGTCGCCGCTCACGCTCTTGAGCCGCATCGGCCCCTGCACGTCGGCGATGTTCACGTCGCCGGAGACGCTCTCGACACGGGCCGGTCCACGCGTGCCGTTCAGGTCCAGGTCGCCGCTAACCGTCTGCGCGTTCACCGCCGTCTCACGAGGAACGGTGATCTCGAAATCGACACGGAAGCGCTTGCCCCGGAAGAGGTCGAGCCAGCTGCGCTCCTGCTCGTAGAGGTGTGGCTCGACGAAGATGTCGTTGCCCTTCTGCTCGATGCGGACCTCGACGTTCTCGAGCAGCCTCTTCGCTCGGTCGGCGCTTCCGCCCTTCACGCGCTTGTGCGCGACGACCCGCACCTGGCCGGACTCACCGACCCGGATGGCAATTTCGCCCGAGACGTTCTGCACGCGAAGACGCGGCATGCCGTCGACCGTGAACATCTTCTCGATGGTCTGGTCGTGCGTCTCTGTGTCATCGCCGCTGTCCATCCCGATGAATGCGGCGCTGACGGAGCGCGCGATCTCATCGGGATCCACATCGACATTGATATCCAAGCCTCGGTGCCTGAAGCCGAACTCGTGCCGCGCTTCGTGACGCGCTCGCCGTTCCTCGCGCCGTTGCTCGTGCTCGCGTTCACGATCGGCCCGCTCCTTCTCCCGCTCACGCTCGCGCTGGGCACGGTCACGCTCTCGCTGCTCCGCCTCACGGACCCGTTGCTCGGCGTCGCGGCGCCGCTGGTCGTCCATCGGGTCGAAGGTCATGTCACCAGATCCTTCTCGAGGAGCTGCGCGGCATCATCGGGCGCGATGCGGCCGTCCGCGAGCTCGCGAAGGATCTCCTTGCGGCGCTCCGCCTCCCGGTCCGGCTCAGCCTGCGACGGAAAGCCGAGCGCGCGGATCATGGCATCGAGGCGCGAGCGCACGGTTGGGTAGCTGATCCCAAGCTCGCGCTCCACGTCCTTGAAGTTGCCCCGCGCTTTGATGAAGGTCTCGAGGAACTCGAGCTGTTCGACCGTGAGGTGGTGGAACCGGCCGAGTGCGAACGAGCCTTCGATGCGGGTCCCGCACGAGGCGCATTCCAGGCGTGTGACGCTCAGCGTCTCGGCGCAGATGGGACATCGCGCGATCACCGGATTCGCCATGAACCGAAGATGCTCGCCAACCTCATGGAAAGTCAAGCCAAACTGAGCGATATGTAGCCGAGGATGCGAAAGCTTTAGGTCGGTCTAGCTCTCTATCGCCTGCTTGATGCGTTCCGCGAGCGCCGCACCGACGCCGGTGACCGACGCGAGGTCCGAAACCGGCGCCTCGCGCATCCCGCGGACGCTGCCGAATCGCCGGAGCAGCGCACGCTTCTTGGCGGGTCCCACGCCCTCGACGTCGTCGAGGACGCTCCGCACGGCGCGCTTGGCGCGGACCTTCTGGTGGTAGGTGACCGCGAATCGGTGCGCCTCGTCGCGGATCCGCTGAACGAGGTAGAGCCCCTGGGAGGTGCGCGAAAGGACGATGGGATCGGGGCGCGCTGGCACGAACAGCTCCTCGCGCTCCTTCGCCAGCGCGGCGATCGGGATCTGCAGGAGGCCCGCGTCGGAGAGCGCGGACTGGCCGGCCGAGAGCTGCCCCTTGCCGCCGTCGAGGATCACGAGATCCGGGAGCGGCCATCCCGCGCCGTCGGTGGCGGAGCGCTGGAAACGGCGGCGGAGCGTCTCGCGCATATTGGCGAAGTCGTCGTTGCGATCGACGATCTTCGCGCGGAACCGGCGGTAGGCGTGCTTCGCGGGTCGCCCGTCCTCGAAGACGACCATCGAGCTCACGACGCTCGTGCCCTGCACGTGGCTCACGTCGTAGCACTCGATGCGCCTGGGCGGTCCCTCGAGGCCGAGCGCATCGGCCAGCTCGCGGAGTGCGGTGTCGGTCTTCCCGCGATCGGCCATCCAGCGGACCCGTTCCTGCTCCAAGGCGTCCTTCGCATTGCGCTCGGCGAGCTCCGCGAGGTGACGCTTCTTACCGCGTTGCGGCACCAGGATCCGCACCGGCCCGCCGCGACGCTCCGCCGCGAACGCCTCGAAGGCTTCCACTTCCGGTATCGGAAGGGGAACGACGATCTCGGGTGGGACCGCGGCGGCGACGGCGTAGTGCTGGCGAAGGAACGATGCGAGAACGTCGGGCGCGAGCGCGCCCTCCGAACCCTCGAGAGAGAAATGATCGCGGCTCACCACCGTCCCGTCGCGCACGCGAAAGACCTGGACGACGGCGTCGCCCTCCTCGACCGCGGCGGCGTGCACGTCGAAGTCGTCGCCTTTGTAGGAGTGCACCTCCTGCCGGTCGAGGGTGCGCTCGATCGCGACGAGCCGATCGCGCAGCGTCGCGGCTCGCTCGAACGCGAGCGCGTCAGAGGCCTGTTGCATCTCCTTCTTCGTGTCGCGCGCGAGCGCGTCGTATCGACCTTCGAGGAAGAGCACGCTCTTGTCGATCGTGCCGCGGTACTCATCCCGCGTCGTGTTGCCCACGCACGGGGCGGTGCAGCGCTTGAGGTGAAAGAGGAGGCACGGGCGGCCGCCGGGCAGCGCTGACGGAGGCACGGTCCGGCCGCGACCGTCGTCTCCGGCCACGATGTTCAGCTTGCAGGTGCGGTACGGGAAGAGCTTCTGCAGGAGATCGAGTGACTGGTCCACCGATTTGGCGTTGGCGAACGGCCCGAAGTAGCGAGCGCTGCGATCGCCGAGCGTCCGCGTCCGCAGGATCCGCGGAAAATCTTCGCTGAGCGTGACCTTCACATACGGATAGGACTTGTCGTCCTTGAGACGGATGTTGTAGCGGGGGTGGTGCTGCTTGATGAGGTTGGCTTCGAGGAGGAACGCCTCGGAGATGCTGTCGGTGAGCACGTATTCGAGACGCTCGGCGTGCTCGACCATCCGGATGTGCCTGACCTCGAGGGTCGGCCCGAAATACGCGCGCACCCGATCGCGTAGGACGTCGGCCTTGCCGACGTACAGGACCCGGCCTTTCGCGTCCTTGAACAGGTACACGCCCGGCTTCGCCGGAAATGAGGCGACCTGAGCCTCGAGTGACTCGCGCCGCGACGTCTTGTCCACCTATCGAGTATCGCTAGCCGATTCGCGCGTATGCTTCCACCACGCAGATGGGGGGTTCCGCGCGGTGAAAGAGACGACGGCTCCTACGAAACGGGCGCGACGATCGGTCCAGTCGGTCGACCGGGCGCTCGATCTTCTTGAGGCACTGGTCGCCGCGGAGGGCGAGGTTGCCATCACCGCGCTCGCGACGCGGACGGGGCTGCACGTCAGCACGGTGCACCGTCTGCTCGCCACCCTTCTGCGCCGCGGCTACGTGCGACAGAACCCGGAAACCAGCCGCTACTACGCCGGCGCCAAGCTCGCGACACTCTCGGAGGGGCGGTCGCGGTTCGGCGAGCTCCGTCTTCGCGCTCGTCCGCTCCTCCGCGCGCTCACCGAAGCGACACGCGAAACCGCGAACCTTGTCGTGCTCGACGATCTCCAAGCCGTCTACATCGAGACGATGCCCTCGCCCCAGGTCGTGCGTCTGTTCACGGCGGTCGGAAACCGCACGCCGCTCCACGCCACCGGTGCGGGCAAGGCGCTCCTCGCTAACCTGCCCGCCGCTCGGCGTGACGCGCTGCTCGAGCGGCTGGACCTGCGCGGGTACACCGCTCGAACGATCGTCGACCGCGCGGTTCTGCGACGCACGCTCGACGAGGTCCGTGAAAAAGGCTATGCGCTCGATGATGAGGAGTACGACGAGGGCGTCCGCTGCGTGGCTGTCGCCGTCGTCCCCGCTCCGGGACGCGAATCGGCTGCCGGTGCGCCCGTCGCTGCGCTCTCGATTTCTGCGCCGGCGAGCCGGCTCACCCGGCAGCGCTGCGCCGAGCTCGCGCCCGCCCTCCGGCGCGCCGCCGCCGAGCTCGCCGAAGCCCTCCGCGATCAGACCGGGGCGGCGTCCTGACGACCGCGGCGGTCGTTCGCGCCGGCCTGCGCGGCGCACCGCTCGTGGGTGGCCTCGTCGCTCTCCTCGGTCCGGCGAAAGTGCTCGGCGCGCACGACGACCTGCTCCTCTACGAGTACGACGGCGCCGTCGACACCGCGACGCCCGACGCGGTCGTGCTCCCTGAGACCACCGCTGACGTCGCGGCACTCGCCCGGTTCTGCCACGCGCACTCGGTGCCGATCGTCCCGCGCGGCGCGGGGACGGGTCTCTCGGGCGGCGCGATCCCGGTGGAGGGAGGCGTCGTCGTGTCGTTCGCGCGGATGGCCCGAATCCTCGAGATCGACGTGCCGAACCTTCGCGCAGTCGTGCAGCCCGGCGTGATCAATCTGCATCTTTCGACCGCAGTCGCGCCACACGGTCTGTACTTCGTCCCGGATCCCTCGAGCCAGAAGGCTTGCACCCTCGGCGGGAACGTCGCCGAGAATTCCGGCGGGCCGCACACCCTCGCGTACGGCGTCACCACGAATCACGTGACCGGGCTCGAGATCGTGCTCTCGGACGGGACCGTGGTCCGGCTCGGCGGCAAGGCCGTCGAGGACGAGGGCTACGACCTCGTCGGCGCCTTCGTCGGCTCCGAGGGAACGCTCGGCCTGGTCACCGAGATAACCGTCAAGCTGACCCCGCTTCCGGAGGACAAGCGAACGCTCATGGCGGCTTTTCCAACGATGGACGAAGCGTCCGAAACGGTCTCCGCGATCATCGCGGCCGGCATCGTCCCGAGCGCGATCGAGATGATGGACCAGCTCGCGACGCAGGCCGTCGAGGCCGCGGTCCACGCCGGGTATCCCCTCGACGCGGGCGGGATCCTGCTTCTCGAGGTTGACGGGCCTCGCGATGGACTCGACGACGCGCGGGCGCGGATCGAGGAGATCTGCCGTGAGCACGCCGCAAGCGAAGTGCGAGTCGCGGCGACGGCTCTCGACCGCGAGAGGCTCTGGGCAGGCCGCAAGGGCGCGTTCGCGGCGATGGGCCGGCTGTCACCGGATTACTACGTGCAGGACGGCGTCATCCCCCGCACGCGGCTGCCCGACATCCTGCGGCTCGTGAAGGACGCGGGCGCGCGACACCGGCTGCGCGTCGCGAATGTCTTTCACGCCGGCGACGGCAACCTTCATCCGCTCATCCTGTTCGACTCCCGCCTTGGCCCCGACGAGCTCGAACGTGCGAAGGCCGCGGGCCTTGAGATTCTCACTGCGTGCGTGGAGGCCGGTGGCTCGATCACCGGCGAGCACGGCGTCGGCATGGAGAAGAACTGCTACATGCCGCTCCAGTTCCGGCCGCCGGACCTCGCCGCGATGCGCCGGCTCAAGAACGCGTTCGACCCCGACGGGCTCATGAACCCAGGCAAGATCTTCCCCACCCCCAGCCGTTGCCGGGAGTTCACCTTCGCGTCGACCACGCGGTGACGGCGACCGTGGCGCGGACGATTCCGGCGGATCCTGCCGAGTGTGCGCAACTCCTCGCGGAGGCCGCAGCTGATCGTCGCACCGTCCGGATAACCGGCTCGGGCACGAAGTCGTATCTCGGCGACGTGAGCGCGACGGATGTCGAGCTCAGCACGGAGCGGCTCGCGGGCGTCATCGACCACGTGCCCGCCGATCTCACGGTGACGCTTGGCGCCGGGACTCGGATGGCCGACGTCGCTGCGGCGCTTGCTCGGGCGGGCCAGTTCCTTCCAATTGACCCGCCTCACGCGGACAGCGCAACGGTCGGAGGCGTGATCGCAGCGAGCTCGAATGGCTTCTGGCGAGCTCGGTACGGCGGGGTGCGCGATCTTCTCATCGGGACTCGCACCGCTCTCGCCGATGGAACGGTCGCGCGCGCCGGCGGACTCGTCGTGAAGAACGTGGCGGGATACGACCTCAACAAGCTCCTCGTTGGGTCGCTCGGCACCCTCGGCGTGATCGTCGAAGCGACCCTGAAGGTCCTCCCCTTCCCGGAGAAGAGCGATGGGCTCGTCGCGCGATTCGAGCGCCCGGTGGACGCGTTCGCCGCGGCCCACGCGATCGTCCGCGGAGCTTCGCGGGTCGAGGCGTGCGTCGTCGAGCGAAGCGCGCAGGGCTCGTGGATTCTCGCGGTCCAGGCGCGGGGCGGCGGGCCGACCGTCGACCGCGCAATTCGGGACGCTCGCGGCGAGGTCGCGGCACGTCACGGGGACACCGCCGAGCTCGGTGACGATCTTGGACGGATGCGCGAGCTTCCAGCCAGGGCAATCGACGGCGTGCTGGTCCGCGTCGCGCTTCCTCTTGCCGCGTCGGGCGCGTTCGCGGAGAGCGCCGTCGGACTCGAGAGCTCCGGCACCGTCGTCGTCGACGTCGCCTCCGGGATCGCACGCGTGCACCTTGTGAACGACGACGATGCGGTGATCCGTGACGCGGAAGCGCTCCTGCTCGCCGCGCGTATGGTCGGCGGCGCGGGTCGCATCGAGCGCCGGGCCGAGGATCTTCGCTCGCGCCTTTTGACATGGCCGAACCGGCCGAACGGCGACTTCTTGATGCGTCGGATCAAGGAGGCCTTCGATCCGGCAGGCATCCTCGAGCCGGGGCGATCGGCATTCGTGTGAGCGGGCCCATGCCCTACCCGAACGCGGACGCCCCATCGCAGGAGCTCATCGCCGCGTGCGTCCACTGCGGCTTCTGTCTCCCGACCTGTCCGACATTTGCGGTCCTCGGCGTCGAAATGGATTCACCGCGCGGACGCATACACCTCATGAAGACGGTCTGGGACCATCGGCTCGGCGCGGATTCAGCCGGGCTCGAAGATCACATCTCCAAATGCCTGGACTGTCGAGCCTGCGAGACGGCCTGTCCCTCCGGCGTCGAATACGGAAAGCTCGTCGAAGGAGCGCGCTCGCAGATCGTCACCGCGCGCGGGCGATCGCCTCTCGAGCGTCTCCTTCGCTTGGCGGCATTCGACTGGCTCCTCCCGCACCGGCGCGCGCTCGGTGCTTTCGCTCTCCTTTCGATCTCGGCGAGGCGACTCGGGATGGGAACGTTGTTGAAGGCGACGCGCCTCCGTTTTGCACGGCGGATGGCCGACCTGCTGGACCTTCTCCCAGATCGCGCGAGCGCCGCCCCGCCCCCGACGCCGGCGGCGGTCGGACAGCGGCGGGGGCGCGTCGCGCTGCTCCAGGGCTGCGTCATGGGAAGCGTCTTCGCCGACACGAACGCCGCGACGGCGCGCGTGCTCGCGCGTAACGGTGTGGAGATCGTGGCGACCCCTGATCAGACGTGTTGCGGCGCGCTTCACGCGCACGCCGGCGAACGCGAACGAGCGCGTGGTCTTGCGCGGCGCAACATCGCCGCGTTCGAGCGGTCCGCGGTCGATGCCGTGATCGTGAATGCCGCAGGGTGCGGAGCCGCGATGAAGGAATACGGCTGGCTCCTGAAGAACGACCCCGAGTGGTCGGCGCGAGCGTCGGCCTTTGCCGCGAAGGTGAAGGACGCGACCGAGTACCTCGGCGGCCTCGGCCTCGTCGAGCGCCCGGGCGCGCTCCGCGGGAGGGTGACCTGGGACGACCCGTGCCACCTGCTCCACGGGCAGAAGATCCGCGAGCAGCCTCGGGCCCTACTCGCCGCGATCCCGGGTCTCGACGTCGTCCCTCTCGTCGAGGCGGACTGGTGCTGCGGCAGCGCCGGGACGTACAACGTCACGCAGCCCGACCTCGCGCGTTCGATCCTCGAGCGAAAGGTCGCGAACATCGTGCGTTCCGGCGCGGACACCGTCGTCACCGCCAACCCGGGCTGTCTCATGCAGATCCAAAGCGGTCTGCGCCACGCCGGGTCCAACGTGCGCGTCGTGCATCTGCTCGATCTCTTGGACGAGGCGTATCGCGCGGTCTGACGAACGCGGCTCTTAGACTTCGGACCGGTCTGGAGTGCCGGGAAGGCTGGTCGGCAGGGAGATTGGCTTGACCGATCCGCTCTCGCTAATCCGCGCGGCGGTGGCACTCATCGCAACGGCGACCCTCGTCGCGGCGCTCGCGCGGCGTGCCGCGCTGCCGGACTCCGTCGTCCTGGTCCTCGCCGGACTCCTGGGCGCGGACCTCTTTCCCGAGATCGCGCCGGCCGTAACGCCGAGCCTGGTTCTCGGGGTATTCGTCCCGGGAGTGATCTTCGCGGCCGCGTACTCGATCGATTGGACCGACCTGCGTCCGGTCCTCGGTCCGATCGTCTCACTCGCGATCCCCGGCGTTCTCGCCTCCGCGGTCGTGGTGGCGTTCGCCTTGAACCTCGGCATGGGGCTCCCGCTAGAGCTCGCGTTCGTGGTGGGGGCGATCACCGCGGCGACCGATCCGGTCGCGGTCGTCGCCACGATGCGGCGGCTCGATGTGCCGCGAGGCCTACGGACACTTGTCGAAGGCGAGAGCCTGCTAAACGACGGGACCGGCCTCGTGCTCTTCGCTCTCGCCGTACGCGCGGTGGAGGTAGGGCTCGGGACAGGGGAGAGCGTGGTCCTGTTCGTTGGCACGATCGTAGTCAGCGCCGCCGTCGGGGTCGCGGGCGGCCTCTTCGGGGCGCGCGTGATCGGTGCGACCGAGGAGCGCACGATCCAGCTCGGGATCTCGATCGTCGTCGCGTACGGGGCCTACCAGCTCGCAGACGTGATCGGACTCTCGGGGATCCTGGCAACCGTCATCGCGGGGATCGCTCTCGGGAGCCGCATGCGGCGGACGGCAGGCTCGGAGGCAGTGGTCCGCGAGATGGAGCATCTCTGGGAGGTCGTCGCGTTCATCCTCACGTCACTCGTGTTCCTGCTGATCGGGTTCGCCGTCCGTCTTCCGCCGTTGCTCGAGGCCGCTGCTGCGGTGGCGGTCGGCACCGGCGCGGTCCTCGCAGGACGAGCGCTCATCGTCTACCTACCCGCTGCCGCAGTTCGCCTCTGGTCACCGGCAGAGGCCTTCCCACGCGGCTGGGTGCACGTGATCTTCTGGTCGGGGCTGCGCGGGGCGATCGCGCTCGCCGCGGCGCTTTCGCTCCCCACGGACTTTCCTCAGCGCGAGCTGCTGCAGCAGGTCAGCTTTGGGATCGTCCTGGTTACGCTCATCGTGCTGGGGAGCGGTGCGCCGCTCGTAGTCCGGCGCGCGTTGCGCGGCGGCGACGGCTCGACTGCGCTACGGTCTAGCGGGGGAGGCTGAGGCCCGCTCTGACCGCATCCAAGACCGAATTCAAACGACGCCTTGATCGCGCCCTCGGGTCCGATCGACTGCGCACCGCGCTCCGACGCGCGCTCCCTGAGCTGAAGGAGCGCCGCGACGCGCGGATGCGCGAGATCGACTGGGACGGCCTGCGCGCGGATCTCACGCTGCGCAAGGCCAAGGCGATCGACGACATGCCCGAGCTCGTCGAGCGGTTCACCCGTGAGGCCGAGGCCGTCGGCGCAAAGGTCTATCGCGCGGTCGACGCGGAGGAGGCGCGCCACATCGTTACCGCGATCTGCCGCGCGAAGAAGGCCAAGCTCGTCGTCAAGTCGAAGTCGATGGCGACGGAGGAGATCGGCCTGACCGACCACCTCGAGTCACAGGGCATCCACGCCGTCGAGACCGACCTCGGAGAGTGGATCATCCAGCTCGCGGGCGAGCGGCCGTCGCATCTCATCGCACCGGCGATCCACAAGACCCGTGAAGAGGTCGCCCAGCTTTTCAGCAAGGTCGTCGGACATCCGGTCGCCGACGACATCGCCTCGCTCGTCGCCGTCGCCCGGAAGGAGCTGCGGCAGAGCTTCATCGACGCCGACATCGGCATCACCGGAGGAAACGCGCTCATCGCCGACACCGGAACGCTCCTGCTCGTCACGAACGAGGGCAACGCCGATCTCGCCACGACCTTGCCGGCGGTGCACATCGCCGTCGTGGGAATCGAGAAAATCGTACCCACGATCGACGACGCGATCGCGATCGTGAAGCTTCTGGCGCGCAGCGGGACAGGGCAGAAGATCACGTCGTACACGCAGTTCATCACCGGTCCGTCGCGTTCGGCCGACATCGAGCTCAAGGCACAGATCGGAGTCCACGGCCCCAAGGAGCTGCATTTCGTGCTGCTCGATAACGGTCGCACAGCGATGCGCGACGACCCGTTCGCCCGGGACGCCCTGCGGTGCATCCGTTGCGGTGCGTGCAGCAACGTGTGTCCGAGCTATCAGGAGGTCGGCGGACATGTCTTCGGTCACATCTACACCGGCCCGATCGGCCTCGTCGTCTCACCGTGGCATCACGGCATCGAAAGCGTCGCCCAGGAGCAGGCCCTCTGCATGGGCTGCAATGCCTGCGACACGGTCTGCCCGGTCTCGATCCCGCTCGCCTCGCTCATCACCGACGTTCGCGCGAGCGCTGTCGAGAAGACCGGTATGTCCTGGGCGAAGCGGCTCTTCATGCGTCAGTGGTCGACGCCCGATCGTATCGACCGGCTTACCGGGTGGCTCGCAACCTTTCAAAACCCGCTCCGGAAGAACGGGAGCGTGCGCCTGCCATTCGGCTCGCTCGCGCAGGAGAAGAGCCTCCCCGCGGTGGCGGACAACCCGCTGCACTACCGGGCCCGTGAGATCACGCAGACCAACCCCGCGTCGCCCTCGGTGCGAGTTGCCATGTTCCCCTCGTGCATCGTCGACCACTTCCTGCCCGGCGCGGGATATGCCGCGGCACGGGTCCTTCAGTCCATGGGCGCTGAGGTCCACATCGTGGAGGGCCGTCGCTGCTGCGGCCTACCCCAGCTCAACAGCGGCGATCGACAGACCGCGATCGCGATGGCGAAGGCCGCCATCGAGTCGCTCGAGCGCATCGCGGCCGACCGCATCGTGATCCCATCGTCGTCGTGCGCGATCACGATCGCGCAGGACTACGCGCGGATCCTGTCGGACGACCCCGGGTGGGCGGCGCGGGCGCGAAAGCTCGCCGAGCGCGTCACCGCGTTCACGCCGTTCGTCGCCTCGATCCTCCGCGAGCGTCCGCTTCGCGGGCGAAGACTCGGACTGCGCGCGACATATCACGACGCCTGTCAGTCGGCGAACGTCCTGGGCATCCACCAGGATCCGCGGACGCTGCTGCGGGAGATCGCGGGCGTCGAGATCGTCGAGATGGCCGAGTCCTCTGTCTGCTGCGGGTTCGGGGGCTCGTTCAGCTTCGAATATCCGGAGGTCGCGAACCGGGTCCTCGAGCGCAAGCTGACCAACATCGACGCCACCGGCGTCGATCTGGTCATCTCGGACAACCCGGGATGCCTCACGCACCTGCGCGGCGCGATGGACGCGCGCGAGAAGACAACGCGGGTCCGGCATATCGCGGAAGTGCTGTGGGAATCGCTCTCTAACGCGGGCTAGCTAACCGCCGCAGGCGCAGCCGCCGCCGAGCGATGGGTTGCGCACCAAGAATCCCGTGCCCTCTGGCCCGTCAACCCACTCCACCTTGGCTCCGTCGCAATACGGAAGGCTCTGCGGGTCGATCGCGACCGTCAGGCCGGCCGCGTGCGTGACCGCGTCGGTCTCGTCCGCGTGCTCGTCGAACGCAAGCCCGTAGTTAAAGGAGCAGCACGAGCGTCCAGAAACGTACAGGCGGAGGAACGCGCGCTTCGGGTCGTCGGCGCGAAGCTGCTGGAGCTTCGTTGCCGCCTCCGGCGTCACGTCGATCGTGGTCGCGCTTCCGTCGATGGCCATCAAATGAAGTCTACCGGTCCTGGCGCAGCTGTGGCACCCGCGCCACGATCGCGGTGAGTCCGGCGAACACGACCGCGGCGGCCCCGGCGACGGCGAGCGGCGCGCCGAACAGGATCGCCGCGCCACCGAGGAGCGGGCCATTCAGAACGCGCATGCCCTGCGTCCCGAATGTGTACGCGCCCATGACGCGGCCCCGGATGTCGTTCGGCGCAGAGAGCTGGATCTTGGTGTTGGTGAGTGACTGCGTGAGGACCGCCGCGCCGCCGACGACGACCAGCAGGAGGAACGAGGCCGCGTAACTTGTCGAGAACGCGAACACGAGGATTGCCAGCATCTCGGCCATGGCCGCTCCGACGATGAAGCGGCCGCTGTGACGGCGATCGCGCGCGTACGCCAGGTAGAAGGCGGCCGCCACAGCACCGATGCCGCTGCCAACGAGGAGGAACGAGTAGCCGAGGTCGTCGACGTGCAGGACATCGTGCGCGAACAGAACGAGGAACGAATTGAAGGTGTGGCCGAGGAAGATGACGCCGAGCATCTCGACCCCGATGAGCGCGGCGATGAACGGGCGGCCCCGCACGAAGCGCAGGCCGTCGCGGAGTGCGGCGCCGATCGGGGTTGTCGACCGCGCGTTGAGCTGCTTGATGCGAACGAATGCGAGAAAGAGCAGGAGCGGAACGAACGTGAACGCGTTGATGAGGAATCCCCAGCCCGGCCCGAAGCCGACGACGATGAAGCCCGCAACCGCCGGCCCGATGACCGACGAGAACTGACGCGCGGTCGAATTGAGGCTGATCGCGGAGAGAAGCTTGGACGGTCCGACCATCGAGTGGATGAGCGTCTGCTGCGCCGGGCCGCCGATCGCGCCGGCGAACCCGTGCAGCAGCAGCAGGCCGAAGAGCCACCACGTCGTTACGACGCCTCCGATGGTCACGATCGCGATCGCGATCGCGGCCGTCATCAGGAGGAGCTGCGCGACGATCTGGACCTTCCGGTTGTCGTAGCGGTCCGCGAGCACGCCGCCGTACAGCGAAAAGAACGTGAACGGCACCCAGTGCGCGAACACCATCATCCCGAGCCAGAACGGAGCCGTCGGACCGGCGAGCTGGTACACGAGCACGTTGCGGATCACGTTCTCCATGCCGTCGCCCGTCGAGCTCACCCAACTGAAGATCCAGTACCAACGAAAGGTCGGGACGCTCAGAGCTTCGAAACGAATAGACGATGGCGCGGTGGCGCCAGCGCCCGGCTCGACTTCTAGCGCATCGACTTTCCGGTCACTCACGCGCCAGAGATTAGGGGAGACGTGCCCGCGGGTGGCACGGCGAGGAGTCGTCCGCTCGCGACGTGTGGCGGGGAGGGTGCGCGAGCGAGCGGGCGACATGAGCCGTGACAGGACCCGCGAGGCACGGAGGCCGCTAGGCGATGCCGCGCACCTCGCCGGTGGCCAGAAGATCTCGCAGATAACGCCCCGTGAAGGATCGCCGAATCCGCGCCACCGCCTCAGGCGTCCCTT
>WNGI01000292.1_pt1 | contig 34925 bp, 34 predicted proteins | sample 5400621 | NCBI WGS metagenome assembly WNGI01 (sample SAMN13153374, study PRJNA577476) | soil metagenome | isolation source: 20 cm soil or saprolite under Garry oak tree replicate 1 | place: USA:California | collected 2016-06-15
CAGGAGCGGGTCCCGATCTCGCTGCGGCGGTCTCCAACGCCGGCGGCTTCGGGGTTATCGGGGCGTCCGCCTTTCTTCCAGACGCGATCCCGGGGCTGATCGCCCAGGTTCGCGACCGAACCGCGCGGCCGTTCGGGGTCAACTTCATCATCGACGAGCGCGTTTCTTCTGACGAGGACAAGACGATCACGCGCCAGCAGGTGAGTGCCGCGATTACCGAGCGGGTAGCGGCCGTCATCCTCTTCTGGGGCAATCCGGCGCCGTACGTGGAGGAAGCCCACCGACATGGGGTTCGGATCATCATCCAGGTCGGTTCGCTCGACGAGGCGAAAGCGGCCGCCGCCGCCGGAGTCGACGCCGTGATCGCCCAGGGGGTCGAGGCTGGTGGACACGTCGAGGGCACCACATCGATCTGGACACTGCTGCCGGCGGTGGTCGAGGCGATCACGCCCGTGCCGGTGCTCGCCTCGGGCGGCATCGGGGACGGCGCGGGGGTCGCGCGGGCGATCGGCCTGGGAGCGCAGGGGGTCTCCCTGGGCACACGTTTCGTCGCAAGCGATGAATTCTCGGCCCATCCCGCGTACAAGCGGCGCATCGTCGAGGGCACCGCGAGCGATACCGTCCTCAACGAGCTCTATGACGTCTGGTGGCCAAACGCGCCGCACCGAACGTTGCGGAACAAGACGCTCGCCGAGTGGGAGGCAGCGGGGCGCCCGCCCTCCGGACACCGTCCCGGCGAGGGGACCTCGATCGGCAGGCGGCGGATTGGATCGGGCGACATTGTTGATTGGCCCCGTTACGCGATCGGCGTGGCGCCCCCGGATTTCGACGGCGACATCGAGTACGCGCCACTCTGGGCAGGCGAATCCTGCAGCGTCGTCAATGACATCAAGCCCGCCGGCGACATTGTCCGGGACCTCGCGCGCGACGCCGACGCCATCCTGGCCACGGCCGCCGGCATGCCGGAGACGGAAAGCCGACCTTCATGATGCCCCCGGGCCATGGCGGGGGCCCTCCATTCTGGATGTGGGGACGGCAGCGCTCCCGGAATCCCGACACCGGACCTGCCAACAGCGGCCTGACTGGCGATCCAGTCATCGAGGAACCGGTCCAGCCGCAAGGGCCGAAAGACCTTCGCAGCCGGTGGCGGAACCTGAAGGAGTCGGTCCGAGGCACGACGGCGGCGCTTCCCGAGGTCATCCGGCTGGTGTGGGACGCCAGCCCTCGGATCACCGCGGGACTGTTCGCCGCCACCGTGGTGGCGGGCGTCGTTCCCGCCATGTCCGCCTATACCTCGAAGCTCCTTGTTAACGCCGTCGTCGCGGGAATCATCATCAACCAGAAGCACATCCCCGACCGAAACCCGATCGACCTTGGCCCCTGGCACCTGGTCTTCACCTCGCTGAACGCGATCGTCTTCCTGGCGGTCGTGCAACTGCTCATCTTTGCCCTGATCGCCTTCCTCAGCACCGTCCGGAACATCACGCAGCAGCTCTTGCAGAACGCCGTGTCGATGCGGATCCAGTTGATGGTGATGGAAAAAGCCGCCTCGCTCGACCTGGCGTTCTATGAAGATCCCGCCTCCTACGATCTGCTGCGGCGAGCGCAAACCGATTCGATCAACCGGCCTGTTCAGATGATCTCGACCGCCTTCGGCCTGGTGCAGACGACGCTGACGTTCATCACGATGATCGCGTTGCTCGTCGCAGTCAGCCCGCTGCTGGCCCTACTGGCGCTCCTCTCGCCCATCCCGGCGTTCATCGCCGACACCCGCTACGGCTGGCGCGGCTACAACATCGCTCGCTGGGGCTCGCGGTTGCTGCGCCGGATGAATTACCTGGTCACCTTGCTGACCACCGACAGCTACGCGAAGGAAGTCAAGCTCTTCGGGCTGGGCCACTACTTCATTGATCGCTACCGGCTGATCGGCAACACCTACTACGGCAGCCAGCGGCGCCAGGTGGTGCGTCGGTACCTCACCGGTTTCCTGTGGGGAAACCTCAGCACCATCGCGACCTCCGTGACCTATCTATATGTGGCGGTGCAGGCGATCGCCGGGAGACTGACGCTCGGCGACCTGACCCTCTACACGACGGCCGCCCAGTCGGTTCAGAACTCGATCCAGGGGATCCTCGGCGGGTTTTCCGGCATGTACGAACACAACCTCTACCTGAACAACCTCTTCGAGTTGATGGACACGAAAACCAGTTTGCCCTTGCCGGCCAAACCGGTCCCCGTCAACGGCGCCCTGCGCGGAGAGATTCGCTTCGAGCATGTCAGCTTCGCCTATCCCGACGCCAAGGAGAACGCGCTGGCCGATTTGAGCTTTACGATCTCGCCCGGGGAGACCATTGCTATCGTGGGCCGAAACGGCGCCGGCAAGACAACGCTCTTCAAGCTGATCTGCCGGCTATACGACCCGCTCGATGGCCGAATCCTGATCGACGGCGTGGACCTCCGTGACTACGATCCGGCAGCCCTGCGCCGCCAGATCGGTGGCATGTTCCAGGACTACGTCACCTACCAGGCGACCGCCGCGGAAAACATAGGGCTGGGTAGTCTGGCGGCGATCGCCGACCGGGATGCCATCGTCAAAGCCAGCCGGCAGGCGGGCTCTGACGGCCTGATCGATGGGCTGCCTCAGGGCTATGACACGGCGCTGGGGAAGTGGTTCGACGCTGGCGTGAACCTGTCCGGCGGCGAGTGGCAGAAGGTGGCGCTGGCACGCGCCTTCATGCGCGACGCCCGCATCCTGCTGCTCGACGAGCCCACCTCGGCGCTCGACGCCCAGGCGGAATATGACCTGTTCGAGCGGCTTCGCTCCCTGACCCGAGGCCGGACGGCGGTCTACATCTCCCACCGTTTCTCCACCGTTCGGCGCGCGGATCGCATCCTGTTCCTCGAGCACGGCCGCCTCGTCGAACAAGGCACCCATGAGCAACTGATCCGGCTGGGCGGCCGGTACGCGCGACTCTTCCGGTTACAGGCGGCGGCCTATACGGGCGAGGATGTCGTGCCCGAGGAAGTCGACCTCGATGTTGCGCCGAGCGCCTGATTGACGCGACGCGGCTGGCTGCTGTTCGCGGCCATGGCAGTGATCTGGGGGATTCCCTATCTGCTCATCAAGATCGCGGTGGGCGAGCTGACGCCGGTCACGCTGGTGTTCCTGCGCACCGCCCTCGGTGCCGCCCTGCTGCTCCCGATCGCCGCCGCGCGTGGCGGCCTGAGGCCGCTCTTTCCCTACTGGCGATGGGTCCTCGCGTATACGGTGGTCGAGGTATCGCTTCCCTGGTTCTTGCTCTCCGACGCCGAGCGAGGGCTTTCCAGCTCGCTGACCGGATTGCTGATCGCCGCTGTTCCGCTCATCGGTGCGGTGGTGACATGGCTAACCCGAGGCGACGATCGCCTCGACCTGCGGCGGATCGGCGGACTTGTGATCGGCCTCATCGGGGTAGCGGCCCTCGTCGGTCTCAACGTTTCGTTCCGCGATCTGGGAGCGGTCGGCGAGGTCGGCCTGGTCGCCGTCGGCTATGCGGCGGGTCCGATCATCGTCGCTCGCCGTCTGCCTCATCTCCCTGCGATCGGCGTCGTCGCGGCCTCGCTGGTGGTTACCGCAGTGGCGTACGCACCGCTCGCCCTGCCGCAGCTACCGGCGACGATGCCTTCGTCGCGGGTGCTCTTCGCGATCGGCACGCTGGCCGTCGCCTGCACGGCGCTGGCGTTCTTGCTCTTTTTCGCGCTGATCGCCGAAGTCGGGCCGGTGCGGGCGACCGTCATCACCTACTTCAACCCGGCGGTCGCGCTGTTGCTGGGCGTGACGGTGCTGCACGAACCCTTGACTATCGGGGCCGTCATCGGCCTGGCGCTGATTCTCCTGGGATCGTTTTACGCGACGCGGAGGTCTAGCGGGCCTGCTGCCGGCGCGGCTGGCCGAGCATCGAACCCTTGGGCAGTTGCAGCACGGTATAGACGCGAGCGGCTGCGCCGAGTCCAAGGATCAGGAAAATAGCGGCGAGCACGAACAGGGCGATGAACGCAAGCTGGTTGCCGGCGTATACCGTCAGGTAAAGCACGGCCGCAACCGCCCAGAACGCCGCCACCGCCGCCGCGAGACGCCCCCACACCGGGACCGGAGTACGGAACCGCTGATCGGTGCCGAGTCGAAGCGGAAGTCGCGCGGTCCAGGCCGGTTTGACGGCCCACGACCAGGCGAGTACCGCCCAGAAGACAACGTTGAGGATGGCGAAGATGCTCAGCGCAACGCGAAGGAAGGTCATGCCGATGAAACGTTACGATGCACCTGAACCCTGCGGATGATTCGCTGAGTGGAGTCGACAGCACCGGCCGTCTTTGAGATCGGCTTTATCCTCCTGGCGGCCGCCATCGCCGGCTGGGTCGCCCGACGGCTTGGCCTCCCCGCCGTCATTGGATACCTCGCCGTCGGGCTCGTGGTATCGCCCTTCACGCCCGGTTACGTGGCCGAACGTCAACAGCTCCTGCTCTTCGCCGACGTTGGCGTCGTCCTGCTTCTCTTCGAGGTTGGAATCGAGCTGGATCCGCTGGAGCTCGGACGCGAGCGCGGGCGCCTCTTCTGGCTGGCTCCGCTGCAGACGGTCCTGACGGGTGCGCTGGCGGCGGCGGCCGGCTTTCTGGCCGGACTCCCGCCGGCGGGCGCCGTCCTGCTGGGGCTGTCGATTGCCCTGTCGTCGAGCGTGGTGGTGGTGAACATCACGCGCAGCCGGCGGCGAACGACCGACGCGGCGACAGATCACGTGCTCCTGGGCTGGAGCATCCTGCAGGACCTGGTCGGGGTGACCATCGCGATCGTCGCATTGATCGCGCTCGGGCTCGAGGCCCGGTCGGGCGTGGTGGCGATTGAGCTGGCGTTGATTTACGCCGTCATCGTCGTCGTCGCCACCGGCCTGATCCCACGGTTCCTTCGGCAGTTGCGAGAGGAGCATGACCTCTTTCTCATCGTGTCCGTGGCCAGCGGCCTCGCCCTGGCGGGGATCGGTGCCCTGCTTTTCGGGATTCCCCTTGCCCTGGCCGCCTTCGTCTCCGGCCTGGCCATCACCGAGAGCCGGGAGGCGACCGAAGCCCGGGAGCGACTGCTGCCGTTCCGTGACGTCTTCGCGGTCCTCTTCTTCGTCGCGATCGGCGCCCTGATCGATCCCGCCAGCCTGCTGAAGGGATGGGCCTGGCTGGCGCTCCTGCTGGCCCTGCTGCTGGTCACCAAGATCCTGCCCACCTATCTGTTTGCCAGGTTCGGCGGGTTGTCTGGACGGCCGCTCCAGGTCGCGATTGGGCTGGGGCAGATCGGTGAATTCAGCTTCGTGCTGGCGACCATCGGCTTGAACCGCAACGTCATTCCGCGGGAGCTCTACGCGGCGGTCCTGGCTGCCGTGGTCGTGACCATCGCGGCCTCGACCCTGCTGGTCCGATTGGGCCATTCCCGGCCCGCTAATCGCCTCGCCCGATGAAGCGCCCCTAGCCCGGGCTGACTTCCACCTTCACCGAGACGCTGGTCGCGACCGCGACCGCCTTATAGAGCGGTCAATGAGTTTTGTAGTGCTCGACGAGTTCAACCGCCTGCTGCTGCGAAGGGCCGGCCAGCCGAAACGTCATGTCGATCCGCTGGAATACCGAGGTGTCGGAGCGACGGCGGATGGCCTCCAGGTTCACCTCGATCTTCTCGAGCCGGACCGCCGTATCGCGCGCGCGGCCCTGGACCAGCAAGACGCCGCAGGCCGACACGCCGGCGAGGAACGCATCAGCGGGCGTGACCTCTTCACCCGGACCCCCCAGGTGGGTCGGCTCGTCGATCACGAGCTGACGGTCGCGCACGTTGTTGATCGAGCGACCCGGCGTCGCCGTGCTCGCGGAGTGAACCCTGTTCACGACAAGCTCGTCGTCGGCCATTCCTACTATTTTCCCTCTCCCGCGTGCGGGCGCTTCCCCCTCTCCCGCTTGCGGGGAAGGGTCGGGGTGGGGGGCGTTACCATGGGCAGCACCAGGCAACGTCGACGAAGCGCAGAGGAGGTCGAAATGTACGGGACGATCATGCGCGCGAAAATCAAGGCGGGCCAGCTCGACGCCTTCAAGCGGTATTCCCGGGCGCAGGGGACGCCGGACAATGCCAGCGGATGGGTCTCCAGCGAGTTCGCCATGGAGGACAAGGACCCGAGCCGGATCGTCGGGATTATTCGGTTCAAGGACAAGGAGAGCTACGTCAAGAACGCGAATGCTCCGCAAACCAACGACAGCTACAACGAGATGCTCAAGTTCCTGGAGGGCCCACCAGAGTGGATCGACGTCACCTATGTCGCCTTTCAGGGCGAGCCGCTCAAGGAATACATGATGACCGGCTCGATACCGGGGGCCTAAGCCTAGCCGGCTCGAAAAGCGCCCCGCGCCGACCGCACATGCAATAAACTCGCCTTCGAACAGGTATTTGTAAATACAAATATATTCTGTTCAGGAGGAAACTTCAGCCATGGCCACGCAAGTCGACACCGCACAACGCCAAATCGTCCTGGTCAAGGACGCCCGGATCCGACCGATGATGGGGAATCTCGTCCTCGAATCCTTGCCCTTAGCGGGGATCCCCTACTCCATGGTGGATCCGTACATCCTCGTCCACGAGGCGACGATCAAAATCACCCCGGAGCAGGCGAACCAGGACACCACCCACCCGCACCGCGGGTTCGACAACCTCTGGTACGCGATCACGGGCTCCTCGAGCACGGGGCACAGCACCGGTCCCGGCGGCACCATGGAGCGGGCCAAGCTTGAGGAAGGATCCCTCCTGAAGGTTCGTACGGGCCGCGGCGTCTTGCACGCGGAAGGACTCGGTAAGGACGAGCTCGCTGAGGGCAAGATCGGGACCGAGATGCGCGGTCTCCTGTTCTGGGTCAACCTGGTGCGCAAGGACAAGAACGTTGCGCCCACCGCGCAGGTCGTGCAGCGCGCTGGTCTCCCGGTCCGGCACGAGGGCGAAGCCACCATCCGGACGCTGGTCGGCGAGGGCTCGCCGGTAAAACTCGGAACTCCTGGGCTAATCCTCGACGTCCAGTTACCAAAGGGCGGAGCGTTGAGCATCCCCGTCTCGCCCGAATTCAACGGCTTCGTCTACATGCTGGAGGCGGAGGCCAGCTTCGGCGCCAACCGAAGCCGCGCGAGCCGCTCGCAGATCGCCGTTCTTGGACCGGGTGGCGAACTATCTGTAGAGGACGCGCAACCGGGAGCGCGCTTCATGCTCATGGCCGGAAAGCCGTACGGCGAGACGCCTATCTACAACGGGCCTTACGTCGATTGATGCCGGTCGGCGCCCAGTGCTGGCACGACGTGGGTTAGCTCCGTAGACTTGCTTTCCTCGGTGAGCTTGTGGCCATGTGCGCCGTCGAGATTCCGCCGGGCGCGGCGATCTCTCGTCAGGTTTTGACGAGGAGGCGGTCAGCTACCGCCTCCCCATGTGCCGTATTAGCCGCAGCTGAACTTGTCGAAACTTACGACGATCGTGGGATTGGTCAGCGGATTCAAGATGGTGATGTGAGCAACGTCGTGGAAGCTGAGCGTCGACCCGTCAGACCCCGTGCCCCTCAGGCGGAAGGTCGCGGTGGTGGTGAAGTTCCTCAGATTTTCGTTGTCGCCGTCCCAGGTCGTGAACTTCCCGCTGAAGCTTGGCTGGCTCGGATCGGCCGGGACGAACGCGAACTCACCGGTGGCCGTGAACGTCTCCCAACCCGTGCCGGCGCCCACCCCCGAGGTTAGAAACGTGGCGTGGGCGACACCGTTGTAGGTGAGCGTGACTGTGCCCGGCGCCCCTGTACATGGGTTCGGGACTGGCATTGTCTGCACGGCGTTGTGGAAGGTTTGCGTGAAGCTGACGGCGCCGGCACCGCTGGCCGAGACGGGCAACGATAGGGCGAAGAACGCGGCGGCACACGCGGTAATAGACAGAAGCTTCCTCATATTTCCTCCCGACTGACTGACTTGACTGAATATAGACTCGCGGACCGGTCCGACAGCGGACGCTACGCGCTGCGGCCAGCCTACACTCGCCGTCCAAACAATTCAAGGGCGCGGGCTTTTTGCTGCCATAGTCTCGACATGTCGTACTTATGCCGGCACCGTAATGGCTTGCGCAAACGGACAACCGTCTGCGGGTCGCCTCCTCAGCAGCTACGGCTCCGGTGCATGAGGTTTGGGCGTCCGACGACCGCACTGTCGGAACATCCGCATGGGAGCGCCTCGGTCCGACCCTATGGATACCGCCTGATGGAGAGGCGTGGTTGACGGCAACGCCGGAGGCGACGCCGGGCAAGCCGTCAAGCGGCGACAGGTTTTCGGGGAGCGGGCGACGCAGTATCAGTCCGACACTTCAGATCTGGTGGCGGAGCGGGCGAGATTCGAACTCGCGAACGGGATACGCCCCGTTACGGCATTTCCAGTGCGGACTCCCAAGGCTGCCTAACTTTGAGGGTCATGTGGGCAGCAACTTTAATTCGATTTGAACTCGACTGCCACTCCGCCTCAACTCTTCTTTAACGGAGCCCTGTTTGTGGAAAATGCCGTAGGCGCTTTCTCGGAAATGCCGCGACCCGTAATGGCCGGCTGAGCGCGAACCTGGCTCCATCTCAGCCTTCATCTGGATGAGAGCCGATGCGGTAGCATCCCTCGCGGATGCACCACGGAGAAGTGGGGCTTAATCCGCCGCAAGATAAACCGCTAATCGACGTGGAGCATCTGACGCGCGCTTTCGGAACCCGCGAGCAGCGCGTGACCGTGCTCGACGACGTAAGCTTCGGCGTTCCCCGGGGGTCCCTGTTCGGCATCGCCGGCCCCTCAGGGAGCGGCAAATCCACGCTGCTCAACCTGCTCACCGGACTTGATCGTCCAACCTCCGGCCGAGTTCTGTTCGACGGGCTGGAGCTGCGCGCGCGAAGTGAAAATCAGCTTGCCCGCTGGCGTGGTCACCACGTGGGCATCGTTTTCCAATTCTTCCAGCTGATCCCGACCCTGACGGCGCTCGAGAACGTCATGCTGGCGTTAGAGTTGGGCGCTTCGAAAGCGTTCCGTCGCGCCTCCTGGCGCGAGCGCGCAGTCGCCTGTCTCGAGGAAGTCGGAGCGGCGAACCTCGCTGACCGTCTCCCCTCGAAGATCTCCGGCGGACAGCAACAGCGGATCGCGATCGCCCGGGCGCTGGCCAACGACCCGCCCCTGCTCGTCGCCGACGAGCCGACCGGCAACCTCGACTCGCGCTCGGCCCATGACGTCTTCGATGTACTTGCCGGGCTGACGGAGCATGGCAAGACCGTCGTCTTCGTCACCCACGCCACGGAGCTGGCGGCGCGGGCCACAGCGGGCATCGAGCTGCTGGACGGCCGCATCATCGACCAGCACGGCGCGGCACCGCCTGTCGTGCAGCCGGCATAATGGTCTCTCCGCTCGCGCACAAGGCGCTGCGTGACGTGAGCCGTCGAAAGCTGCGAACGGTACTGGTGGTGATCGGGATCGTGGTGGGCGTGGCCGGACTCACTGCCATCAACGTGGCCTCCCACGAGCTGGCGGCCGCCTTCGCCTACAGCGCCACCGAGCGAGCCACACCCGATATTTCGATCTCCGCCGACCAGGTCGATCCCGCGCTGGCTGCAGCCGTACACGGCCTCCCCAATGTCCGCGTGGTTCAGCTGATGACCTTTTACTCGACACGATGGAAGATCGGCGCTCCGCCGGGCCACGTCAACATGAGCATCACCGCCTACCAGGACTTCAATCACGTTGCCATCTATCCGTTCCAGGTGACGAGCGGTCGGTTGCCCGGCGTGGGCGAGATCGTCATGGAGTCGAGCGACCGAACGCTGCAGCCATTCAAGGTTGGCGACCTCATCACGATCACGAGCAAGCTGGGGTCGACCTCGCTCAGAGTCGTTGGCCTTTCGCGGACGCTGGGTGACACATCCGCCAGCTTCAGCTCCTTCGCGCGCGCGTATATGAGCCAGCCCGGTATGACGGCGGCCACCGGCATCGCGAAGCCGAACGACATCGAGATTCAGGTTAAGGACAAGCGCAAGGCCGCTGACACGGCACGAGCGGTTACGGCATTGCTCCGTACGCATGGGGTGGCGGTGCTTGGCGCGGAGCTGCCCGGGAACCAATTCGATCCCAGCGTGATCAACGGCCTCTACACGATCCTTGATGTTCTATCCGCGATCGCCCTGGTGCTCTCCGGCTTCCTGATCGTGAATGCAGTCAGCACGCTGATCGGGGAGCAGACCAGCATCATCGGGACAATGAAGGCGATCGGTGCCACGCGCGCGACAGTCGTGCGCGGCTATTTGATGACCGTCGCCATTTACGCCGTCACCGGCACCCTGCTCGGCATCGTTCTCGGCGTATTCGGCGGCTATGAGTTCACCCTCTTCCTGACGAGCGTCGTCACGCTGGACCTTGGACCATTCCAGGTGGACACCGGGACGATTGTGCTCAGCGCCTTGATCGGCCTGGCGATCCCCTTCGCGGCGGCGATCGTGCCCTTATGGACGGGTACGCGCATCACGGTTCGGGAGGCGATCAGTGCCTACGGCATCGAGCGAACGGTGCCTGCCGACGGCCGGCCGGCAGGTGCCGGCTGGACCTGGGTGCCGCAGACAGTGTGGCTCGGCTTGCGTGGTTTGTTTCGCAAGCGTGGCCGTGCCGTCCTGACCTTATTGGCTCTCACCTTCTCGGCCGCCGCCTTCCTCGCCATCCAGACGACGACATACTCGGTCAACCGGTTCATCGGCGATCTCTTCTCTCAGTACGGAGCGGACTTGTTCGTGTTCACGGGTGGGCAGCCCCAGCCGCTGGAGCAGATTCGCACACAACTGCTTAGCGTTCCCAACGTCGCTGCGGTCGAACGATTCGACAACAACGGCGTGCACTCACGCTGGGGCATCGTCGTGCTGACCGGCGTCGAACCCGATCCCAAACTCTACAAGCGGGACGTGATTCGAGGTCGCTGGTTCCAGCCAGGCGAGCAAGACGTCGTCCTGATCAATGAGCAGCTGCAGCAGAAGTCGGGAGCGAGGGTCGGCGATTCGATCGCCCTCTCCACCGCGACTCGAAACCAGTCGTGGCGAGTCATCGGCATCATTCATGACGTCAACGGCGGGCTGGGCACCTCAGGGGTGGCCATGACGTCGTACGACAACTACCTGGCGTTTTCTGAGCTACCAGCGGATCGCGCCAGTGGGTTCATGGTGGGCACCGCCGATCACGCCCAGCCAGCCGTCGACGCAACAGCAAACCGGATCGACGCCGCGCTGGTCAGTCAGGGCCTGTCACCGAACGTCACCACCGCGCATCAGCAGGCGACCCGCAACCAGGGCCAGTTCCAGATCCTCTACATCCTTCTTTATGCGGTGGCGGCAATCGTGGCGCTGGTTGGTATCCTCGGGCTTTTCAATACGCTCACCACCTCGGTACTCGAGCGGCGGCGTGAAATCGGGATCCTGCGCTCGCTGGGCGCGACCGGTCGGCGGGTGGCGGCCGTCTTCTGGACGGAAGGGTTGGCCCTGTCGGCCTTGGCCTGGTTGCTCGCCATCGTTGTCGGGATCCCGGCGTCGCTGGCCTTCGTCAACCTGATCGCCGCCGTTCTGATTCCCATCAGCTTTGCCTTTGATCCAGCCGCACTGCTCGCCATGCTGATCTTCACGTTTGTGATCGCCACCGTGGCCAGTTTCATCCCGGCGCTAAGCGCGGCTCGGGTACGGGTCGTGGATACGCTTCGTTACGAATGAGGGGTCAAGTACAAACGCCGAATGTGCCGCGACCCCGGCGGGCTCGCGGCCCGTCTCTGAATCTCGGTCGGGGGCCGGCGGCTGAGCTCGCCTTGCCCGGTATCTGAGCGCTAAAGCCTGGCGTCCAGCATCCGGAAGGAGGGAAAGCATGATGATCCATCGCGCCCAGCCACACGTTCGACGAGATACTCGCGGTGCCGAGCTCCGTGTTAATTCCACGCATGAAGCGCCATAGAATCGCACACCGGCTTTTTCCTTGCGCCACCGACTGGCTCTAGTCGACGTAGGCCGGTGACACTTGATCGTTAAAGGCTCGCGATCCCGCTGCTTTCTTGCGCCTGGACTTCTTTGCCGTCGCAAGGCGTTGTTCCACAATCGCGCGGATGTACGCGCTAACGGTTTGTCGCTTCGCCTTAGCAGCCTTCTGCAACTGGCGCGGCATTTTCGAAGCAAATCAGACGAATTTCTCGAAATGCCGCGACCCTATCGGAGCGTGGTCATATGCGGCCGGCCACTATAGTCCCCGCAGTAGTACGACACGTGGGGGCTGCAGGTTCAGCGGCTACCAGACGTGGTGGCGGAGCGGGCGAGATTCGAACTCGCGAACGGGGTACGCCCGTTACGGCATTTCCAGTGCCGCGCCCTCGACCAGACTAGGCGACCGCTCCACGGCGACTCGATTCTATCCGCCACTGCCGCGGCCGGAACGGCGTCCCTTGCCCGACGGCCGGCCTTCAAGATTGAAGATCGCGTTGATCACCGAGAGGTGCGTCAGCGCCTGGGGAAAGTTTCCCAGCATCTCGCCGGTCACGGGGTCATATTCTTCGGCGAAGAGACCGAGGTCGTTGGCCGTTTCGGTGACGCGGCTGAAGAGCGCCTCGGCCTCGTCGATCCGGCCCATCTGGGCGAGCACGTTCACCAGCCACAGCGTGCAGATGATGAACACCCCCTCGGGCTGGTGAAACTCCGATTCCTCGGGGACGTACCGGTAGAGGAATCCGTGGTTGCTCAGTTTCTCCTGGAGCACACGAACCGTCGAGACCACTCGCGGATCCGTCGCCGGCAACATCTCGTACATCGGCACGACGAGGGCAGTGGCATCCAGGTCCTTGTGACCGAGGGCCTGGGTGAAGGCGCCGACCTCATGGTCGTAGCCAAGCTCGAGCACCTGGCGCTTGATCAGCGCTCGCGTTCGCGTGGCCGCAGCCCTGCGCGCCGTCCCCATTCGCAGCGACCGGTCGAGCTTGAGCGCCCGGTCCAGCCCAACCCACAACATCACCTGGGAGTAGAGGTACCGGCGCGGGCGACGCCGTGCCTCCCAGATGCCCGAATCTTCCTTCTCCCACCACTCGAGGATGCGGTCGACTACCTGCAGCAGGATCTCGCGTCGCGGCTTGGGCAATATTTTTCTCGACTGCCAGCATGTATACGCGGTCTGCATCAGCTCCCCATAGATATCGAGCTGCACCTGGTCGACCGCGGCGTTGCCGATCCGCACCGGTTTCGATCCCCGGTAGCCTTCGAGCTCATCGAGCACGAACTCCGGCAGGCGATCGTCACCATCGATCCTGTAAACGATCTTGAAGTCCTTAGGGTGCCGATCGTGGGCCGCGCGTACCCAGCGCATGAAGCCGTCGGCCTCGTCGTCGAAGCCCATTTCGCCGAGAGCGTTGACCAGGTCGGACGTGTCCCGTATCCAGCTGTATCGATAGTCCCAGTTCAGCGACCCGCCAGGGCTTTCCGGCAGCGAGCTGGTGGGCGCCGCCACAAACGCGCCGGTCGGCAGGTACTGCATCAGCTTGAGCGCCAGCGCCGAGCGATGCAGCGGTTCGTCGAACCGCCCACGATAGGTTGTCGCGCGCAGCCAGTCCATCCAGTAGTCGTCGGTCTGGTGCAGTAGCGCGTGCGCGTCGTCGATGCTGATCGCGGCAGGGACCGGCCGCGCGCCGGCGTAGTGCAGCAGAATGGCAGCCCGATGACCGGGCATGATCTCGCCTGTGATCACGGCAGTGCCGTCGACGAGTTCGAGCGTTGCCCCGATTGGAAACTGGAGAAAAACGCTGGCATCTTCTCCGTGGGCAGCCAGCAGTCCGGGCCGCAGCCCACGCAGGCTGGGCATCTGACGGCCATAATCGAAACGGGGCTTGAAGGTCAATCTCCACTCCGTCCGGCCGGCCAGCGGCTGGAGCATCCGGATGAGCCGGAGAGATTCCGGCGGCTTCAGCTTCTTGCCCTTCAACGCGATCGGCATGAAGTCGACGACCCGCATGCGGGAATGCTCGAGCGTCCAGATCGTCTGAATCACATTCGAGTCGCGCCGGTACTGACGGAACATGCTGGCGCCCGGGTTCGCCGGAGTGAGCTGGAGAAATCCGCCCCTATCCCAGTCGAGCAGCCGGCCGAACACCCAGGGGCTGTCGAAGCGCGGCAGGCACATCCAGTCGATCGAGCCCTGCTTGCTGACCAACGCCGCCGAGCGCAGGTCGCCGATCATTCCATAATCCCCGATCGGCGGATACCGGACGTCGTAGCCGCTCAGTCGGATTCCCGAAACACCGCGCGGCCGACACCGAAGCCGATGAGACCAAGCACCCCGACCACGACCAGTGGAAACCCCACGTGGATCGCGACGAGCGTGACGCTCAGCAGGATTCCGATCAGGGTCACGCACCCGCTGCATCCGAGCCCCAGGGTCATCAGGCTACGCACGGCTACTCATCAGTCGAGGAACGTCGCCCATAGAAGCGACGCCAGAGGATCAACGCGACTGTGATTCCCAGCACCAGCGCCAGCAGCACGGAGATCTCGATGCCCTGAGGATTCCACTGAAACTTCGCACCCTCTTCGGCCGCCTGCGCCGTGACCAGCAGCAGCCGCCGGACTCCCGCGATCAGTCCCACGATCAGAAACGGTTCCACGACCAGCGTCCGTTCCTGGATCGTGACCCGAACTGTATGGAGCAGCTCGGCGATGATGAACAAGACCAGGCCTTTGTCCAGGATCTTCGTCGCGAAAGTCAGCGGGTCAGCTGGCTTGGTCAGCTCCGCTCCAATTGTCGCGATCACACTCCAGAGAACGAACCCACCGGCGATAACGAGGAGTGCCGCAACCAGGACATGGATGGCGTCCTCGACATAATCGAAGACCAGCGCGACGACGTCATGAGGGCGGCCGCGGGGACTCTTCGGTGCATAGTCGGGGTTCTTCTTGGCCATTGACGAGCTCATTCAATCCTAGGCTGGGAGCGCCCTCGGAAACGCCTCAGGCCAGCCGCTTCTCCAGGAGAGCACGCTCCGCCGGGTTCTCGGTCAGGCTTAATGCCCGGGTCAACGCGAGGCGCGCATCGGAATCACGGCCCAGGTCGCGGAGCAACTCTGCCCGAGTCGCATGGAATAGGTAATAGTTGTCGAGGGGATCCGCCAATGCCTCCACGTCGTCCAGCGCGGCCTGCGCTCCGTCGAGGTAGCGCCGGGCGATGGCCCGGTTGAGCTGGGCGACGGGCGAAGGCGCGAGTGCCAGAAGCGCGTCGTACAGAAGGATGATCTGACGCCAGTCGGTCTCCTCCCAGGATCGCGCCTCGACGTGGCAGGCGGCAATGGCGGCCTGCAGCTGGTATGGCCCCGGCCGCTGCATCAGGGCGGCCCGCTCCAGCAGAGCAATTCCCGAAGCGATCCGCTCCCGGTCCCAGCGGCCGCGATCCTGGTCCTGCAATAGCATCAGGCCGCCGGACTGGTCAAACCTCGCCTCGGCTCGGACGAGGTGGAACCGCATCAGAGCCAGCAGGCCCAGCGCCTCCGGCTGCTGCGGCATCAGTCGCACCATCAGGCCGGCCAGCCAGGCCGCGTCTTCGGCCAGGTCTCGCCGCGACGCGTGCGATCCCGCGGTGGCCAGGTAACCCTCGTTGAACATCAGGTAGAGCACCGCCAGGACCTCGTCAACTCGCTCGGCCATATCGTGCTCGGGGGGCACGCGGTACGGAATGTTCGCCTCCACGATCTTGCGCTTCGCCCGCACGATCCGCTGCGCGATCGTGGCTTCGCTCGTGATGAACGCCCGGGCGATTTCCGCGGTCGTGAGTCCGGCCACGGCGCGGAGGGTCAGCGCAACCTGCGCCTCGCGAGACAGCGCCGGATGGCAGCAGGTGAAGATCAGCCGGAGCCGATCATCGCCTTCCGCGGTATCAACGCGCATACCGTCTCCTTCGAGCTGAGCGAGCTTCTCCCGATAGCGAGCCCGGCGTCGGAACTGGTCGGCCGCCTTGTGGCGCGCGGTCGTGAGCAACCAGGCGCCCGGTTTCTGTGGAATCCCTTCCGCCGGCCAGTGCTCGACCGCCTCGAGCAGCGCCTCCTGGACCAGCTCCTCCGCCAGGTCGAAATCCCCCAGCGCCCGGACCAACGCCGCGGTGAGCCGGCCCGCCTCCTCCCGGAAAACGGTGGTCAGCGCGGCGCCGGTCGCGGACTGGGGCTCGGTCAGCGCTGAGGCTCGCCGCGGTCGATCACCGGACGCACCTCGACGGGTCCGCCGGTTGGCCACTCCTTCGCCATCGCGATCGCCTCATCCAGGTCGGCGACGGTGACTTCTGCGTAGCCGCCGATCGTTTCTTTGCCCTCGATGAAGGGGCCGTCGGTGACCACCGCTTTGCCGTTGTTGAACCGGACAGTGGTCGCTGTACGCTCCGGTTGCAGCTCCTGGCCTCCCGTGATCTTGCCCGAGTATTTGCCGAACCAGTCGTTGATCGGGCCGTAGGCCGCCTGCCTCTGCGCCTCCGGCATGGCGTCCCACTGCCGGGCCCGGTCCTTGCTATCGGTGAACAGCAGCACGTATTTCATCGGTGAGCTCCTCCTTGAAATTTGCAGCCCTGGCCGCTTTGTACAGTACGACGAACGAGGAGGCCGCCGAATCGACAAGGCGGGGGGCTTGTTAGGCTGTTAACCGGTGGATGAGTCCGCTCGATACGGCGACCGTGTGGCGATTCCCGAGCCGTATTCCATCGAGCATATTCCCTTCGCCGAGCGGCACGGCCATAGCCGCCAGTTGCTCTGGCTCTGGCTGGCAGCCAACCTCACGATCGCGGACTACGCGCTGGGTTTTCTGCCCGTGGCGCTGGGCCTGCCCATCGTTCCGGCGCTGCTGGCCCTGGCGCTGGGCAACATCCTGGGCGGCCTGGTGCTCGCCTGGTCGGCCGCCATGGGCCCGGCGGCCGGCTACCCGCAGATGTTCATCGGCCGCCGCGCCTTTGGCCGGGTGGGCGGCTATATTCCGGCGGCGCTCAACTGGCTGAGTACCGCGGGGTGGTTCACGGTCAATACCATCCTTGGCAGCTTCGCGGTGCAGCTCCTGTTGCCAGCTGTTCCGTTTCCGGTGGCGGCCGCAGGGCTGGTCGTGATCCAGACGCTGCTCGTGATCTATGGCCATAACTTGATCCAGGCGTTCGAGCGCTACATGGCCGCGATCCTCGGCGTTCTGTTTGCGATCGGCGCCGTGATTGCGCTGACGCACGGATCAGCCGTCAGTGCCTGGCATCCCAAGCCGGTTGGGAGCACGCTGGCGCTCTTCGCCATCGTGCTGGCCGCATCGTTCTCGTACATCATGAGCTGGTCCCCATACGCCTCCGACTACTCGAGGTACCTCCCCGAAATCACCTCCCGTTCCTACATCGCCATCTATGTCTTTACCGGCGCGGCCGTCGCCTCGTTCCTCACCGAAGTCGTCGGGATGCTGGTCGCCATCATCGCTCCCGGGGCCTCCAGCTCGATTGCCGCGCTCAAGATCGCGATGGGCGGCTTTGGAGTCCTGGCCGTGGTGGCGGTGATCCTGGGCGCGACGACCGCCAATGTTCTCAACCTTTACTCCAACACGATTTCGGCGAAGGTCCTCGACGTTCGACTGCCTCGCTGGCAGTTGGCCATCCTTGGTGGGGCCCTCGGCTTCGTTGTCGCCCTGGTCGGTTATCAGAACTTCACGCAGAACTACGCCAACTTTCTGATCGTCCTCGATTACTGGATCATGCCCTGGCTTGCCGTTGTGCTCCTCGACTTCTATGTCTTCCGCCACCGTGAGCCGATGGGATTTAGCCAGGCAGTCCCGGTGAACTGGAACGGTCTGCTCGCATGGGTGATCGGCCTTGGTGTTTCGCTTTTCTTCATCTCGGAGCAGCTCCAAGTGTTCGGTGTGAAAGCGCATGGGCCCTTTGCCGCGTGGTTCGGCGACGCGGATTTCGGCTACTTCATCGGCTTCCTTACCGCGGGCCTCGTATATATCGTCCTCAATCGCCGGCTGGCACGGCCGAGCGACGCAATCGTGGAGGAATAGGGATGGCTGAACAGGAACGCTCGGTGGAGACCAAGGCAAGTCCGGAGGCGGTGTGGAAGGTCTGGTCGGATACGTCGACCTGGCCTGAATGGAACCAGGACGTTCAGTCCATGGCGCTCAACGGACCGTTTGCCGTAGGAACCACCGGGACGATGAAAACCAAGCAGGGCACCCGCCAGGTTCAGCTGACCGACGTCGTGCCCGGACGCTCGTTCCGGCTCGAGACCACCGTGATTCCCCTGACCCGATTTGCCTTCGAATGCCAGGTGGCCGCCGGCCCAGCCGGCAAGACCACCATCAGCCAGGGCATCCGAGTGGGCGGTCCGCTCGGCGGGCTGGTTGGCGGAATGATGAGCCGGCAGATCGCCGACACGTTTCCAAAGTTGCTCGAGGGCCTCGCGCGGAAGGCCGAGGCGAGCGAAGGGCGCAGCTAAGGGCTGGAGCCTGCGGCGGCCTTCAGGGGTTTGGCGGCGGCCGCTGCGTTGAGGCCGGCTGGAAGAAGGTGCGGACCGGCTCGGGAAACCCCTGCAGGACGTCGTCCGGCACCTCGAAGCTGACCTCGGTGGCGAACTTCGTATCGATGAACCGCTCGATGGCCAGGTTGATCAAGCGCAGGGCGGCATCGACGGGCATGTCGATATCGGTGAACGCGGTGCTGTGCTGTTCCAGGAAACCCTGAAGGTGCGCCGTCATCTGACCGGCCAAGCGGCGCAGCGCTTCCGTCGCCGGACCGGCATCCGACCCGTCGCGAAACGCCCGCAGCTGCTGACCCTTTAGCTCCCAGAGCTGGGCCCCGTACGGCGCGATGGCGGTGCCCAGCTCGCGCTGAATCGCACGAATCCGCTCCAGGCGAGCGATCCCGACTTCGCTTGCCCAGCGGCCACGCGCTTCAGCATCGCCGAGCGAGCACGCGGCATACCAGCGGTGTCGCTGGGGCAGGGCTCGGGTGACGAGGTGACGGCAGGTCAGGACCGGTTCGAGCGGTTGATACATGGTGTCGAGCGGGATGAACTGACGCGCCTGAAATGCCGGACACGCATTGAAGTCCGCCGGAAACGGCTTTGGGTAGGGGCATTCGTCATCGGGCCGAGGCATGGCCGCGCTAAGTCTAAGCGCCGTCCATGATATGAGGTGATGGTCGGTCGCCTCTATCTCGAACATCTGTCGGATGCGGACCTCGCCCTGCTGTCGAGCGCCGGGGAACCCGCGCGAGCCGTGCATGCCGATCCCGAGCGGATTGAAGCGCTCATCGATAGTCCCGCGCTATTTCGCGTTCTTTTCGGCACGCCGGGCCGAGATCCGCTTCTACGGGCTTCGCCATTCCTCCTCTTTGCCGTGCTGATTCACCGGGCGACCCGCGACCTCGGCGCGGCGTCGTTCGTCGAAGAGTGGGTCGGTCCGCGACAGCGGGTGCCCGTGTTCGACGTGGCCGGTCTGCGTGAATTCGGCGCGGACCCGCTCCGCCGGTTCTTCCTCGCCGAGCTCCTCGCGTCGTACACGCACGTGGCGAGTGGCAGCGTTCTCGTGCAGACTACGCGCGGCTGGCGACGCCGGCGCTTCAGCGAGCTCGACCCGGTACGGTTGGTCGAGCTGGCGGAGGCTGTTCCAGACTTGGAGCGGCCGTCCGTCTACCGACGGCTTGGCGACCTCTCGCTGTTCTTGAGCGGCATCTTTCCGGATTACGCCGCCGAGCAGCTCGTCGCCGAGCGGCAGCGCCACCGGCTGGAACGCGCGCTCGCCGCCGCGGACCGGGAACGCGCGGAACATCACGATGGGATCTGGCTGCTCGAACGGCTCGGCCGCCGGGCCTATCGAGTGGCGCAGCAGGCAACCGACCGGTCGGCGGCGATGGCCGGCGTGCTGGCTGAGCTCAGCGAGAACTTTGCCATAGCCCGCCGGGTGCTCAACTTCGTGACCGACCGCTACCTCTTTCCGATGCGCCAGCGCTGGTTTGGGGCCGGCTGATGGCGAGCTGGGCCGAGTTTGCGGCGGCCGAACCGGCGTTCGCCGGTAAGGTTGCGGACCGGTTTGCCGTCCGCAAACACAAGACGCTGGCGACCCTGCGCAAGGACGGCTCGCCGCGGATCAGCGGCATCGAGGTCGAGTTCGGGGAGGGTGAGCTTTATCTCGGGATGATGCCGGGCTCGCGCAAGCTTCAGGATCTCCAGCGCGACCCGCGGTTGGCCCTGCACAGCCCAACCGAAGATCCCCCAGACCAGCGTCCCGCCGGCTGGTCGGGCGAGGCCAAGATCAGTGGACGGGGCGTTCCGGTCGATGCGGCTGACTCGACGCAGGGAGCCCGCTTCTGCATCGACATCGGTGAGGTCGTCCTCACCCACCTCAATGATGCGGGCGACCGTCTCGTGGTCGAGTCCTGGAGCCCCGGACAGGGCCGGCGCCGGATCGAGCGCCGCTAGCATTCAATCAAGTGTTTAATTGATGCGTGAGTCCGGCCGCGGTGCGACCCGCAAAGCGCCATCGGGAAGACCGCCACGAGGCGCTCGTCCAGGCCGCGTTCAACCAGATCGCCGAACGCGGTTTCGAGGGGTTGCGCACCCGCGAGGTGGCGGCCGAGGTTGGGGTGAATATCGCCACGCTGCACTATTACTTTCCAACCAAGGAAGCCCTGATCCGGGGCGTGATCGCCCACGCGATGCAGCGGTTTCGTACCACGCTTGCGCCCCACGGCGCGTCCGGCGATCCGCTTCGCCGTCACTTGCGGGCCGTCCGCACCCTGCTGCGCGACGAACCGCAGGTGGGCGCCGTCATGGGCGAGCTGGCCCTGCGCTCCGCCCGTGATGCGTCGCTGGCCCAGATCATGCGCGAGACCTACGACGCCTGGCATCGGACCCTGCGCGGCCTGTTGAAGCGGGCGGCCCGTGACGAACAGCTGGCGCCCGAGCTCAACAGTGATGATGTGGCGGCGCTGATCATGGCGACGCTCACCAGCATGACCCTGCCGACCGTGGCCTCAGCCCAGCGCGTCGACCAGGCGTTCCGGCAGCTCGAACGCGTGCTGCGTCCGCCGGTTTCAGCCTCGGCCTGAATTCGATTCAAGCAACTGATTGATGCGCGTGCTATGCTGGGTTCAATCATTTGATTGAAGAGTTCGGAGGTTTACCAAATGGCGATGTCATCTGATTCCGTCCGTCAGCGCGCTGCACATGTTCCGTTTCTCGTGCCGATCCTCAACCCCATCGCCCACCGCCTGCTGCGGGTCGGCGTGCCAATGGGCCCGAATGCCCTGATCACCGTGCGCGGCCGCAAGACCGGCCAGCCGCACACGACCCCGGTGGCGCTGGTCGAGGTGAACGGCCGGCGATGGGTCCAGAGTCCCTTTGGCGAGGTCAACTGGGTGCGCAACCTGCGGGCAGCCCATCAAGCCACGATCACGGTCAATCGCCGGTCGGAGACGGTTGAGGCTGTCGAACTGTCGACCGACGAGACCGCCAGGTTCTTCAACGAGGTCCTTCGCCCGTACGTCGGCCGCATTCCCATGGGTCGCTTGCTGCTGTCGCTGCTCGGAGGGGGCGACATCCTTTCGAATCCCGATGCGGCCGCCGCCCGGCATCCCGTCTTCGAGCTTCGGGCAAGCGCTAATGCCGGTTCTGCGACGGGGTCGCCGCCGGACGCACCGTAACAAGGGGCGCGAAGTCGGGCCGGTTGGATTCGTACTGCCAGATCCGGGCCGAGACCCGCGCGACCAGAGACCACGCCGTCCCCTCGTCGAGGCCGTCGACTGTGACCGACAGAACGTAGGCAATCCGGCCATTCCTGACGTAGGCCGCATCGTTCTCCGTCCCGGTCATCGTCCCGGTCTTGTGGACCACGGTCGACCCCGCCGGTAGCCCGGCCGGGACGCCCTGCTCGGTCGCGGTGTGGGTCAGGATCGGATAGAGCCATCCCTGCGCGGCCGCACCCCCGAGCTGGCCGAGGGCCTCGCTCACAAAGGCCTGTGACAGATCATCCGGTGTCGTGGTGTTGGGGACCCAGAGCGCCGACCGGTTCATGCCGATCGATTTCGCGTAGCGATTGAGCGCGTCCGGACCGCCCAGATAGCGCACCAGAATGTGGGCCGCCGTGTTGTCGGAGTAGCGGCCGGTGCGGCGCGCGAGCTCGCCGCGCGTATAGCAGGACCCGGGCTGATAGTCCATGAACCAACCGTCTTCGGCATCGCTGGCCGTATAGCACAGCAGGTCCGAGTCACGGCCCTGCCCGGAGGCGATCTGCTGCGCCTCTGCCATCAGCAGGACCAGCTTGTAGGTGCTCGCCGCGCCAAAGCTCTGCCCACCGTTGATGGAGAGATTCGTGCGCCGCGGTCCGCTCAGTTCCTCGAGGCTGATCCCGACTCGGCCGCCGCTCGCCCTGGCGATCGCCTCCAGGTCCGATCTCAGTTGGTCGAAGGCCGAGGGTGCCAGGATCGTCATGACTGGCGGCGCCGGTTTTGCGGCGAGCGGCGCGGCTGGAACACGAGCGAGATGCCCCGACTCCCGGCTCAATGGGGCGATCGGAGGCACGCTCACGTTCGAGCTGGCGTAGGCGGCATTGCCCACCACGATCAGCAAGATCGCCACCAGCGGATAAATCGCGAGTCGCCGCAGAGCGCGGCCGTGCCCACCCCTCATGGTTGAGCTTGAGGCTAGCGGCCATGTCTTGCGATCTCATGTGCGCTCGATGAGAAGCTGTGCCGGTTCGCCCAACGGTCTGGTTGCGGACCACTCACGGGCCGGTTAAGGCCCGGTCAGCTGGTTTGGTTCGGCACCTCGACCACGACCTGCACCCCGAAGGGCGAGCGATTGTAGGAGGCGGCCACCAACCCGCCGATCAGGCCGCCGACGAGCGCGGCGAACAGCCCGACCAGCACCCCGGCAAATGGAACGACGATGAACCAGTCGGCCTGCACCCGCTCCAGCACCGGCACCTGGCTGCCAAATGGGAGCAGCTGCTCGGTCACGCCCAGCGTCAGGCTCAGGTCCCGCTGCCAGCCAAGGATGGCGCCGGCAAACCAGGCAAGCGTCGCGCCCAGCACGGAGCCGGCAACCAGCCCGAGAGCGAACCCGATCCAGCCACCGGCGATGATGGCCGCGCGCACCGAGATCGCAACCACCCGACCACTGACCTGGTGCATCAGGAAACCGTCGCCTGTCGTCGGCGGCGGACCAACAGAAGCCCGAGCAGGATGATGGCCGGGATGGCGAGCGCCACCGTCAGCGCGTAGCCGAGATACCCGAGGAAGGCAAGGCCTCGCGCGGCCGGTTGACGTGGCTGGCCGGTGGCCATCGAAACGATCCCCTGTCGGGCGCCCTGCCCGGCTCCGCCGCTGAAGAGGGCGGCGGCTTGCAGGCCGGCGGGTCGTGGATCACCGTTCGGTTTGTATAGCCCAAAGTGCTCGATCGTGCCTCCCGGCCGCTGGGTCCAGTAGTCGTCGAGCGTCCACCAGACGGCCCCCGCCAGAAAGCCGCCGCTGTTCGTGTCCAGGTACGGGGCCGCCGCCTCATAGGTGTCGGCCAGGATCCGGCGCTGCTCCTCTTCGTCGGCCACGCTGTCCGACCATCGTCCGTACTCCACGATGATGACCGGCTTCTTGGGGAAGGTGGCGTGGGCAACCTGAATGGCGTGCGCGGTTCCCGGGCCGGCGTCGGGCCCGTAGAAGACGCCGTAGTACGTCGTGTAGCCGGCAACGTCGAGGGGCCGCGAGGTGTTGTCGTCCGGCTGATTGCCATAGGCGGCCTGTCCGGTCAGGCGGGTGCCGTCGACTGAGCGGTCGAGGTTGTGCAGCGTGGCGAGCGCTTGCTCCCGTTCGATGCCACCGGTTGACTCGTTGGCTAGACCGTGAAAGAGCACCGAGGGGTGGTTCATATCGCGCAGGTCCATCTCACTCAACATCTGCTGCGGGATGCCGCGGTCCATGGCGATGGCGAAGGTCGCCGGGGTGTAGTGATACAGCGGGATTTCCTCCCAGATCGCGTAGCCGAGCCGGTCGGCCAGCATCAGCAGCAGCGGATTTGCGGGGTGGTGGTCGGCCCGGATCAGCTGGATGTGGCTGGCGTTGGCTTTGTCCAGCAGGATGAGGATGTCGTCAGGGGTCACCACCGGCCCACCCCGCGGCTCGCCTTTGACCGCAGGATAGACGCGTTCATCGTGGAGCGCGACGCCCGCGTAGGCGACCGGGTCGCCGTTCAGCAGCAGCCGCGGTGCCGTCGAATCCACGGCAATCCGGCGCAGACCGAAGGTCTCGAAAATCTGGTCGACGAGGCGCTCCTGCCAGAAGACCTGAACCTGGAGGACGTAGAGCGCGGGCGATTGGGGCGCCCAGAGATCGGCGTTCGTCAGGGAGAAGGCGGCGTGCACCGCGATCGTCCCGTCATGGCCGAGCTGGCCGCCGTCGATTCGCTGCGACGCGAGCGGCAGCGCGCCGGCCGGGATCAGGCTGACCGGATCGGGGTTGGTCAGATTGCCGGGGTCGACCGTCGCCGGCAGGATGTCGAGGCCGACCTGCACCGGCGTCGCTTCGCCCCCACGCTGATGAAGCGTCACGGAAATGTCCGCTCCGTCCAGGTGCGGCACGATGTCCGCGCGGGCGGCGTAGACGGAGGGCGTTGCCTCCATCCAGACCGGCTGCGTAAGTCCGCCATAGTTCCACCAGTCGGTCAGGCCCCACGGCACGATGTCCTGGCGCGTCCCCCAGGGCGGATTGTCGACGCGGACGGCAATGAGGTTGACGTCATCGGGGACCAGGGCGGCGGTCACATCAAAGGCAAATGGCGTGGAGCCGCCCTCGTGGTAACCGAGGTAGTGGCCGTTCATCCAGACGTCCGCGACGTAATTGGCCGCTCCGAATTTCAGCGTGATGGTCTGGTTCTGCCAGTCCGGCGGCACATCGAAATCCTTCCGGTACCAGGCGCCGCTCCCGCCGGCCGCGGGCGGAGGATTGTAGGAGCCCGGTACATCGATGGTTGGCCAGTTTGTGTCGTCGTAGCTTGATTGGTCGCGGCCGCCGGCGTCCGCCACGATCCGCTTGAGCGCGTTTGGCCTCGAGGCTAGCGACAGATCATTGTCCAGCCGCATCGGCTGGACCCGCCAGCGGCCGCTGAGGTCGAGGCGGCGTCGCGGCTGGTAGGAGAAGGTGGGAACCGGAATGCCATTCTGAAAGGCGATGCGGCTGCCGCGGATGGTTTTGAAGCTGAGCGTCGGTGCCAGTTCAGCCGCGGATGCAGGGCTGGCACAGGCCGGGAGGAGAAGCCCGAGGAGCAGCGAAGCAAGAACCAGACCGGAGCAGTAGCGGGCAGGACGCAACGACCCGAATTATGCCTCGAATCCGTTCAGCAGCTTCTTACGTTTTGGACACCGAGTGGTCAACGAGACGCCGCACCGCCGTCCCGCTGTCGAGCTGGAGCGCCGCCGTCGCCACCCGAGCGCACTCCGCCGCCTCGAGCCCGCGCACGCTGGCTTTGATGCGAGCCACCAGCGGTGGATGAACGCTGAGCTCGTCGACCCCGAGCCCAATCAGGAGAGGCACGGCCCCCAGGTCGCTGGCCATCTCGCCGCAGACGCCCACCCAGCGACCCTCGGAATGCGCGGCTCGGACGACCTGGTCGATGACACGTAGCAGAGCGGGATGAAGACTGTCGCCGAGCGAAGCTAGATCGGGGTTCGTTCGGTCGGCCGCAAAGAGATACTGCGTGAGGTCGTTCGTACCGAGGCTAAAGAAATCGACCTCTTTAGCCAGCACATCGGCAGTCACCGCGGCGGCTGGGACCTCCACCATGATGCCGACTTCCATCCGCGGCGAAGCATTCAGCTCGCGCCGGGCCTTTTCGAGCAGCAGCTTGACCTGACGGACTTCATCGACCGTCGACACCATCGGAAACATCAGACGAAGCGGGTACCCGGCGGCGATCCGCAGCGCGGCGCGCAACTGGTCCATGAGCAGCTCCGGCCGCCGAAGCAGTTGCAGCCGTAGCCCGCGGACGCCAAGCGCCGGATTCGCCTCCGCCGGTTGAGGAAGTGCCGGCAGCGGCTTGTCGGCACCAACGTCGAGGGTGCGCAGGATCACCGGCCGCGGGGCCATCGCCGCCATCACCTGCTCGAGCATGGCAACCTGTTCCTCTTCCGTGGGCAGGCGGTCCGAGCCGAGAAAAAGGAATTCGCTGCGTAACAGGCCGATGCCGTCGGCTCCGGCGGCCGCGGCTCGCTGCGCGTCTTCCAGGTTGGCGGCATTGCACCCGACGTCGATGCGCCGGCCGTCTTTGGTAACGGCAGGTGCGGCATCGGTAACCAATGGCTTGGGTCCGGCAACGTGCGCAACCGATCCAGGCGACGGATCGATGACCAGGGTCCCCCGATCCCCGTCGAGCAGGACCGACTGACCATCGGCGACCGCATCCACCAGTCCGGCGATCCCGACAACGGCCGGCAACCCGAGCGCCCGCGCAAGGATCGCCGTGTGGGCGGTCGCCGTTCCCTGCTCCGTCGCGAAGCCCACGACAAGCGTGCGGTCGAGTCCGGCGGTTTGCGAGGGCGCGAGGTCGCGAGCGACCACAATCGACGGCGTCGCCGGTGGGGGCGGCATGTCACTTACTCCATGCAGGGCGCGTCGGAGCTGCTCGACCACATCCTCGAGGTCCGCAGCTCGCGCCTTGAATACCTCATCGTCGGATGCGCGCAACATCTCCGCAAACGGCGCCATCGTCTCGGCGACCGCGGCATCGGCCGGCCGGCCCTTTCGAATCAAGCTGGATGCCCCGTCGAGCAGAGCCGGGTCATCGAGCATGAGCGCCTGGGCCTGCAGAATCCCAGCCTCGGCCGCAGCACCGCTCGCCTCGAGCCCGGTTGCTTTTTTGGCCAGGGCTGCCTTGACGTCCCTGATCGCAATCTGTAAGCGATTGATCCCTGTCTCGCCGGTCAGATCCGTTCCTGACGCGTGGACCCGGGACTCCGCCCATCGCCAGGCGGGCGCCACCACCTGGCCGGGAGCCGCCGCGATTCCGTGGAGCTTTACCTGCGACAGGCTACTCGTCGAAGTCACGGCTAACCAGGTCGGTCAAGGCGGCAACCGCCGCATCCGCCTGTGGGCCTTCCGCGCGAACGGTGATCGTAGTGCCCTGGCCGACCCCGAGCGTCAGGACGCTCAGAATGCTCTTGGCGTCTCGGACCATGCCATCCTTGACCACCTCGACCCGGGTGTCTTTGAACCGCGCGGCAGTCTGAACAAAGAGCGCCGCCGGCCGCGCATGCAGGCCGACCTTGTTCGTGATGGTCAGCCGCTGTTCCGTGATGGCCTCCTCGCCTCCTCTGTGCCGTAGTCTGCAACCCGCAGGCCATCTGGTCAAGCTCGCTCGCGGCTGACCATCGCGCCGTAGAATTCAAGCCAGCGACGAAGAGGAGGTGGCGATGGCCACTCGGATAGTCGTGCCGCCCGCCCGCGTCGGCGCCGTCGATGGATCGGTGACCCGCCTCCTGGACGCCTTTTCGCGCGTTCCGGTCGCGGCCGTCATCAGTCGTGCCGAGGAGCTGCCTCGAGCGCTGACCTCGCAGGTGCCGGTCGTCTTCTTTCTTCGCCCGCCGGCATTCCATCTCGGCCCGCTCGTGTGGGCGGTGCAGGCTCGGGGCAAGATGGCGTTCGTCCACATCGACCTGATCGCCGGTCTCGGTAAAGACCGCGCCGGGATCGCGTTTCTCGCCCGCGAGATCGGCGTCAACGGCATCATCACGTCGCATAGCGCCCTGGTGGCCGCCGCCAAGGCGGAACGCGTGATCGCGATGCAGCGGTTGCTCCTCCACGATGACCTGGCCCTGCCTTCGGCGCTGGCCGCGCTGGACCACGCGCGGCCCGACATCGTCGAAGTGCTTCCCGGCGTCATCTTTCCCCTGGTCGTCGATCGGATTCGGGCGAGGGTTCCGTTGCCGATCATCGTGGGCGGGTTCGTGACGGAGCCGGAGCAGCGCAACGCGGCGCTGGAGCGGGGAGCGGTCGCGATCAGCACCGGCACGACGAGTCTATGGCCGTGAGGACACCCGGCCTCTCCGGGGCCATGTTGCCGGCGATCCGCGACGGCAGCTCGCTGAACCAGGTGCTCGACCTTGGATACCGTCAGGTGCTCGTGGAACGGGGCAGCCTGCTGGCGATGTTGGGCTCATTGGTCACCGCCGCCCGGCAAGGCATTGCGATCTTCGTCAATCTCGATGGCGTGGAGGGGCTGGCCGGCGACAGCGCCGCGTTGGCCTTTCTCGCAACCGACCTGGGGTTTTCGGGAGTACTCTCCGTGAAGCCGCACTTACTCCGAGATGCCAGCCGCTTCCGGCTGCGAACGGTGCAGCGGATCCACGCCCTCGATTCGACCGGGCTGGAGACCGGGCTCAACAGTATCGTGTCGCCGGCACCCTACGCGATCGCGATCGCACCGGCGGTGGCGATTCCCCAGGTCATGCCGACGATTCGCGTGACCACGACGGCGCCGGTCTGGGGCACCGGCTTCATCACCTCGGCCGACCAGGCGAGCGAGGTCCTCTCGGCCGGTGCCGACGTCGTTTCGAGTTCGCGCCCCGAGGTCTGGCTCGACTTCATCCGTATTCCGGTTCGCGGTTGACAGGTCCGGTTGCCTGTGCTATGACAGGCGTGCGGCGACTGGCGGGACACTGAAGGGAAAAGTCCTGACCTATGCGCTCCGAATGGAGCGTGCAGGTTAGGACTTTTTTATGCGCGCTCGGGCAAAGGAGGTGGGACCGAGGGGACACACAGCTTCATGCGTCGGCGCGCGACATTGTCAAAGGAGGAGGAAAACATGGCAGTAGCCGAAGAGAGCTGGATGAAAAAGTACCTGGGCGAGGTGCTTGGCGTCTTCGTCCTGGTCTTCCTGGGCGACAGTTTCGTCGCCTACGCCGTCTCCGGCGGCAAGAACGGCTTCCTGGCCGGACTGCTGGCGGCGGGATTCTTCTGGGGGTTCGCGGTCACCCTCGCGATCTATGCGTGCGGAGCGGTTTCCGGCGCGCACCTGAACCCGGCGGTAACCCTGGCCCTGGCCTGGCGTCGTGGTTTCCCATGGTCGAAGGTGCCGGGCTACATCGGCGCCCAGGTCGTCGGGGCGTTCCTGGCAGCCGCGGGCGTGTCTTTCGTCTGGAATGGGCTCATTTACAACTACGAGCACACGGCCAAGCCGGTGATCGACCGGGGCGGCCCGAATGGGATCGAGAGCGGGCTCATCTTCTCTGCGAACTGGCCGCATCCGCTGTTGATCGGGCACAATGCTGCCGCGTTGCAGCAGGATCCCTGGTGGGTTGGGGCCGGCACCGAGATCATCATCACGGCGATCCTGGTGATCACCGTCCTGGGGATCATCGAAGACCGAATCCCATCGGCCGCGAACGTCGCTCCGCTGGCGATCGGTATCGTGGTGGCGGCGCTGGTCGGATTGTTCGCGCCGATTGAAATGGCGTCCTTGAATCCGGCCCGTGACTTCGGACCGCGGCTCTGGATGCTCGTGATCGGATACGGTTCGAACGCGATCCCGGGGCCCAACTTCAACATCTGGATTACGACGTTGATGCCGCTGGTCGGTGGACCGCTCGGAGCGTACATCTACGACATGATCGTGCACCAGCACCTGCCGGTCCCGGTCGGGCCGGACGTGGCGGAAGTGCCGGCGGAGGAACGGGCGCGGGCCCGCGCGTGACGGAGACGTGTCCCGCCAGCTGAAGCGACAGATTGGCAGGGCCCAGGGCGAGCGAGGCACAAAACCCTCGCCCGCCCGCCGGGCGCGCCCTCGCTCGCGAGAACAGCGGCTGAACCGCATCCTGCTGATCGGCGGCGGAGGGCTGGCGATCGGCGCGGTGATGCTGGCGGTGCTGGCGCCCCGTTTCGATGGAGGGATGCTGGCGATCAACCTGGTCGCCATCGCGGTGGGGCTGCTGATGGGGAAGGGCATCGGCATGTTCTTCTTCCGACGCGCGTATCCAACGACAAGCAAGTAAGAGGAGGCAGCGATGGCAGAAGCAGCGGTAACGACGCGACTCAAGAAGCTGATCAACACGCCCGAAACCGAGGTCAAGGATGCCCTGGCCGGGATGGCGGCGGCCCACGGCGACCTGATCCGGGTGGAGTACGACCCAAACGTGATCATCCGCAAGGACGCACCCAGGAAAGGCAAGGTCGGGCTCGTCTCGGGCGGCGGCAGTGGCCACGAGCCAATGCACGGCGGGTATGTGGGCAAGGGCATGCTCGACGCGGCGTGTCCCGGTGCGGTCTTCACCTCGCCAACTCCTGATCAGATGGCGCGGGCGACGGCGGCCGTCGACGGTGGCGCCGGCGTGCTGCACGTCGTCAAGAACTACACGGGCGACATCATGAACTTCGAGATGGCGGCCGAGCTGGCGCGCGGCGAGGGCGCAAAGGTCAATGCGGTCATCACCAACGACGACGTGGCGGTCCAGGACAGCCTCTACACCGCCGGCCGTCGCGGCGTGGGTGTCACCGTCCTGTTGGAGAAGATCGTCGGCGGCTGCGCCGAAGCCGGCGCCGACCTGGAGACCGTGACCACGCTGGCGAAGAAAGTCAACGCGAACGGGCGCAGTATGGGGATGGCGCTCACCTCCTGCATCGTGCCGGCGGCCGGCAAGGTGACGTTCGAGATCGCCGACGACGAGATGGAGTTGGGGATCGGCATCCACGGTGAGCCCGGAAGGGAACGGACCAAACTGAAGGCCGCGGACGAGATCGCCGAGATCCTGACCAGCACCGTGGTCAAGGACCTCCCCTACAAGCGCGGCGATGAGGTGCTGGCCTTTGTCAATGGCATGGGCGGCACGCCGCTGATCGAGCTCTACGTAGTCGCCAACGCGGTCAATCGGTACCTGCAGAAGGAAGGAATTAAACCTGCCCGCTGGCTGGTCGGCTCGTACATCACGTCGCTCGAGATGGCGGGCTGCTCGGTGACGCTGTTGAAGCTCGACGCCGAGACGACCAAATTCTGGGATGCGCCAGTTCACACGCCGGCGCTCCGCTGGGGTGTCTGACCCGCTGGCATGGCAGTGAGCAGCGCCCAGATTTACACCTGGCTCGAACGCTATGCCGGCATCGTGGCCGAGCAGAAGCAGTATCTGACCGGCCTGGACGCGGCCATTGGCGATGGCGACCACGGGATCAACCTGGACCGGGGCTTTCAGACCGTGCTGGTCAAGCTGGCCCCGGTCCGCGACAAGGATGCCGGCACGCTGCTCAAGACGACCGGCATGGCGCTGGTCGGCTCAGTGGGCGGCGCCGGTGGACCGCTCTATGGCACCTTTTTCCTCCGCGCCGGCGCGGCGCTGGATGGGAAGGCCGAGGTCTCCGACGCGGAGTTCGTCGACGCGCTGGAGGCCGGGCTCAAGGGCCTGCAGGAGCGCGGCAAGGCCAACCGCAACGACAAAACGATGGTTGACGCACTGGCGCCGGCCGTCGAACGGGCACGGCAATATCTCGGCGAAGGAGCGCCGCTGGAAGAAATCCTGGCCGCGGCGGCAGACGCAGCTGAGGAAGGGATGAAAGCGACGATTCCGCTGAAAGCGTTGAAGGGACGGGCCAGCTACCTCGGCGATCGCAGCATCGGCCATCAGGACCCCGGCGCCACGTCGTCGTACCTGATGCTGCGGGCCCTGAGCGACAGCCTGGCGGCGCTCCCGCAGCGGGCAAGCACGACAACCACATAAGGAGGACTGGGATGGCGGAGAAGAAGTACGCGGCAGCCGTCGATCAGGGCACCACGGGGACGCGCTTCATGGTGTTCAGTCACGACGGCAAGGTCGTCTCGACCGACTATCTCGAGCATGAGCAGATCTATCCCAAGCCCGGATGGGTCGAGCACAATCCAATGGAAATCTGGGAGAAGACCCAGAAGGTCATCAAGGGCTCGATGCAGAAGAAGGGGATCAAGGCCGACGAGCTCTCCGGGATCGGCGTCACCAACCAGCGTGAGACGGCGGTGGTGTGGGAGAAGAAGACGGGGAAGCCGGTCTACAACGCGATCGTCTGGCAGGATACCCGCACTCGCGACATCTGTCAGCGGCTGATCGACGACGGCGTCGAGCCGACCGTCAAGGCCAAGACCGGCCTGGTGGTCGCCACCTACTTCTCTGGCCCGAAGGTCCAGTGGATTCTTGACAACGTTACCGGCGCGCGGGCGGCGGCCGAGCGCGGTGACTTGCTCTTCGGGAACATCGATACCTTTGTAATCTGGTGGCTGACGGGCGGCCCGGAGGGTGGGGCGCACGTCACCGACTACAGCAACGCATCGCGCACCATGTTGATGGACCTCAAGACCCTCGATTGGGACCAGGAGCTGCTCGGCAAGATCAAGGTGCCACGGGCCATGCTGCCGCAGATCCGACCCTCGAGCGACAAGAAGTTCTACGGGCAGACCAAAGCGAACGGCCCGGTGGGTGGCGCCGTTCCGGTGTGCGCCGACCTCGGCGACCAGCAGGCGGCCCTCTTCGGGCAGACCTGCTACAACGTCGGCGAAGCGAAGAACACCTACGGCACCGGCAACTTCATGCTGCTCAACACCGGAACCTCACCGGTCCCGTCGAAGAGCGGCCTGTTGACCACGGCGGGCTACGGCCTGGAGCAGGGCAAGTGCGTTTATGCGCTGGAAGGATCGATCGCCATCACCGGCGCGGCCATCCAATGGCTGCGCGACAACCTCGGGATCATCAAGGACGCGGCCGAGACCGAGGCGATCGCCAGCTCCGTCGAGGACTCGGGCGGCATCTACTTCGTCCCCGCATTCTCCGGGCTGTTCGCCCCGCATTGGGATATGTACGCGCGCGGTGCGGTGGTGGGATTGACGCGCTACGTCACCCGGGCGCACCTGGTACGGGCCACGCTGGAAGCGATCTGCTACCAGACCAAGGAAGTCGCGGATGCCATGGAGACCGACTCGGGCATCAAGCCGACGACTCTCAAGGTGGATGGCGGCGCGGTCAAGAACGACTTCCTGATGCAGCTGCAGGCCGATATCCTCGGCATCGACGTCATCCGGCCAACGGTGCAGGAGACGACCTCGCTGGGCGCGGCCTACGGCGCGGGATTGGCGACCGGTTTCTGGACCACGCTCGACGAGCTGCGCAAGAACTGGCAGATTGACAAAGTCTTCAAGCCGAAGTCCACCGAGCAGCAACGCGCCGAAGGACTGGCGGGTTGGAAAAAGGCGGTGCAACGGACGCTGAATTGGGTCGAGAAAGAGCCGGCAAAGGAACCGGTCGGCGCGGGCACCAAGGCGTAGGAAGCTCGGTAGGATGAGGGGAAAGGGCCGGCTCGGTCCTTTCCCTTTTCTATTGAATGCCTGATACCACGACCGGGGTTGTCGTCATCGGCGGCGGGTCAACGGGCGCCGGGGTGCTCCGCGACCTGTCCATGCGCGGCATCGATGCGGTGCTGGTCGAAAAGGGCGACCTGGCCTCGGGGACCACCGGGCGGTCGCATGGCCTGCTGCACTCGGGCGGCCGCTATTGCGTCAACGACCCGGCCGCCGCCATCGAGTGCGTCGAGGAAGGCCGCATCCTCCGTCGGATTGCCAGGACCACCATCGAGGACACCGGTGGATACTTCGTTTCGGTCTCCGAGGAAGACCTTGCCTGGGAGCCACGTTTCGTCGAGGGCTGCGCCAAAGCGGGAATCACCTGCGAGCGGATCTCGGTCGAGGAGGCCCGCCGGCGCGAGCCTGCCCTCTCCCAGCATGTCCGCACCGTCTTCTGGATTCCCGAAGACGGCCATCTGGACCCCTTCTACCTGGTGATGGGCAATGTCGAATCCGCACGTCGCCGGGGAGCGCAGGCGCGCACCTACACGGAGGTCACCGGCTTCATTCGCGATGGCAACCAGCTGACCGGCGTGCTGACACGCGACACGATGACGGGAGAAGAGACCAGCATCGGCTGCAAAGCCGTGATCAACGCAACCGGCGCCTGGGCAGGCTTCGTCGCCCGGTTGCTCGACGTCGAGGTCAAGGTGGTTCCGGTCAAGGGCGTGATGGTCGTGCTGTCTCATCGGGTGGCGCACGCCACGATCAATCGCTGTCACAAGCCAGGCGACGGCGACATCATCGTTCCGGCGTTGAGCGTCGCCATCCTCGGCACCACGGCCGTCAAGGTGCCGCACCCTGAGGTGCTGCCCATCGAATGGGACGAGGTGCGACACATGATCGAGGAAGGGTCGCTGATGGCCGACGGCGTCAGCACCGCGAGGGCGATGCGCGCCTATGCCGGCGTGCGGCCGCTCTACGACCTGGGGGCCGAGGCCGAGGGCCGCGAGATGAGCCGCAACTTTGCGGTGATCGACCACGAGCAGCGCGACGGGATTGCCGGCTTTACCAGCATCGTCGGCGGCAAGGTGACGACCTACCGGCTGATGGCGGAGCGGGTCACCGACCTGGTCGCGCGCCGGCTTGGGGTCACCACGCCCTGCACGACCGCCGAGGTCCCGCTCAACGATCGCGACGACGAGCTGGACCAGTTACGGCACCGCCCCGCGCAACTGGGCGTTCCCAAGCCGCACGGCGACGAGCGCCCCCTGCAGCCACTCGTCTGCGAGTGCGAGCTGGTCCGGCCGCAGGACGTGGCGCCCTGGTTCGAGGATGCCGCGGTCCGCACCCTCGAAGACATTCGCCGCCGTACGCGGACCGGTATGGGTCCCTGCCAGGCGGCGATCTGCTCCTATCGGCTGGCCGGTCGATTGGTGACCGACCGCCACCAGGACGGCCCGACGGCGACCCGAGCGATGGCCGATCTGCTGGAAACGCGCTGGCGCGGGGTGCGCCACGTCTTCTGGGGCAGTCAGCTGCGGCAAGCCCAGGTCACCACCGG
>WNGI01000714.1_pt1 | contig 34923 bp, 28 predicted proteins | sample 5400621 | NCBI WGS metagenome assembly WNGI01 (sample SAMN13153374, study PRJNA577476) | soil metagenome | isolation source: 20 cm soil or saprolite under Garry oak tree replicate 1 | place: USA:California | collected 2016-06-15
CGTCGGCTTCGGCGTGCGCGCGCTCGCGGTCGATCGACAGCCAGGCGTTCAGGCCACGGTTGTCCCGTTCCGCAGCGGCGAGATGGGCTTCCGCGAGCTCCCGGGAGGTCGTCTCGCCAGCGCGAAGGCTCGCCGCCATCTCGTGGGCGTGAAGCCTCGTCAGGTCGGTCATCGGCAGTCGGTCATCAGTCGATCGCCGGGCGGCGCTCAGTCGCCGCCGAGGATCGGCGGGACGCGAATGAAGTCGCCCTCGCGCTCGGGGGCGTTGGCCAGAACCGCCTCAACGGGCAGTGACGGCCGGACGACGTCGTCGCGCAGGATGTTCTCGAGCTCGATCGTCTGGGCGGTCGGCGGGATGTCGTCGGTATCGAGCTGGGCGAGGATCGCGTACTGGTCGAGGATGTGGTTGAGCTGGCCCTCGAGTCGCCCGAGCTCCTCGTCGGTGAGGCCAAGTCGAGCGAGATGGGCAACGTGAGCGACGTCGTCGCGGGAGAGGCCGGGCATGGCTCCGATGATAGCCCGAACGGCGGCGAACCCGGCTGTCGCGCTATCGTGGCGCGATGAGCAGCGAGCGGTGCCGCCGATGAACAGACGGACGTGGAACGTGGCGTGGCTCGTCGTTGCGTTAGTCCTCATCGGGCTCGTCGCGGCACGTTATGCGCGGGTCTTCGGCCTCCCCGGGATCCTTGCCTCGGCTCTCGTCGTAGTCGTCGTGGTCCTCGCCATCCTGCGAGCCGTCGGCCCTACCTGGGTCATCCCGTCGCGACCGCACGAGCCTCCACCGGAACCCCGCAACGTGACACCGCCGGAGCCTCCGATCACGACGAGCTCGAGATCAAGCTCGTCCATCGGGCCGCGGCCGACCTCGCCGCCCGTGGTCGTGATCGAGCCCACGGGTGCGCTGGCCGAGACGCTCGAGGCAAAGCTGCTCACGCTCGATCGACTGCGCGACGACGGCCGCCTGACGGAGGCGGAGTACGAGGCCAAGCGGGCCCAGCTCATTTCCGACTTCTGAGCTCGTCAACGCATGGCCGACGCCGTGATCCGAGCGATGACGCCCGCCGATGTCGGCCCGGCGGCCGAGATGATCCGCCAGGGTGAGTGGGGCGATCGGTCGGTCTTCCTGGCGTGGGCAGTCGAGTTCCCGCCGAGCCGCCTCTTCGTCGCGGAGGATGCCGGACGGATCGTCGGGACGGGGATCGCCACGGCCAACGGCACCGTCGGCTGGGTCGGGACGATCTTCGTCGCCCCGGATCGCCGTCGGGAGGGCCTCGGCGAGGCCCTGACCCGGATCGTCATCAACGATCTCGAGACCCGTGGTTGTCGAACGCTCAAGCTCATCGCCACGGACGCCGGCCGGCCCCTGTACGAGCGGCTGGGATTCGAGGTTCAGGCGCCGCAGCTCTTCTTCACGGCTTCGGGCCTGGCGCCGAACGAGGCGGACGACGGCATTCGACCCTTCGATCCGACGATGCTCGCGGGCATCGTCGCGCTCGATCGGCTCGCGACCGGCGAGGATCGATCAGCCGTCCTGGAACGCCTTGCCAACCCGGAATCGGCGCGTGTCCTCGTGGGCGACGACGGGTCCAAGCGCGGGTTCCTCGTTCGAGCGCCGTGGGGCGGCGTCTCGCTGATCGCACCGGAGACGGACGACGCGATCCGCCTGCTCGATTGGCGGCGCCGCCAGGCGGGCGTCGACCATCCCATCTACAGCAGCTTTCCCGACATCGGCGACACCCGGCGAACGCGGCTCCAGAGCGAGGGCTGGACGCTCGCCGGCGCCGGGACCCGAATGATCCGGGGCAAACCAGTCGAATGGCACCCGGACTCGATCTGGGGCACGTTCAGCGGGGCGCTCGGCTAGCGTCGGCAGGCAGCAGGGAACCCGTCGACTGTCCGAATAGCTCAGGTCGGGCCGATCATCTGCCAGAACGCCGAGGCAAGTCGGAGCTCTGCCGCTCGTTCGATGAGCGGCCGATAGAGGCTGATCAGATCCGGACCGTCCGCCCTGATCTCCTCGACGCGACCATCGACCAGCAACGTGGCGACGACGGATGCTCCCGCGTCCCCCACCGCCAGCTCGATATCGTCGATGGCGATGCCGACGCCGAGCACGCGACCGATGTCCTCGGCCAGCCGATCGGCGAACTGTGCCTCGGCATCGTTCATGTAGCCTCCGCTGCCGGCGGCTGCCGCAGTTCGCTACCGCCCATCGACGACCACGACCTCGAAACTGGTGGCAGTCGGCGGGAACCCGGTGTCGAACTTGGCGTTGACGATCGCCAGCCTGCTGCCGTCACGCGCGACGGTCGTCGGAATCTCGAAATCACCGCTGGTGATGACCCCTTCCACCGTCGCCGACGACAGGTCGGGACTCAAGCGGAGGGCCGTCACCTGGTTGCTGAAGTTCTGGACCGCCCACATTCGGTCGGCCTCGAAGAGGATGCCGTCGACGTTCGGAACGTCCGCGCCGGCGATCGGCAGGCTCACACCCGTGCCTGGGTCGACCCTGTAGATCGTTCCATCACCGCTGTGGGCGACGAACAACGTCTTGCCGTCCGGCGTGGCGTCGATGCCGTTCATGTTGAAGGCGCCCGACAGGTGAGCCGCTGGACCACTCACGACCAGCGTGGTCGGAGCGCCGACCGACCCATTTGCCCCGATCGGCACGCGATAGAGGTTCGGCTGCGCGGAGTCCGTGAACCACGCCGCTCCGCCCGCAACGATGACGTCGTTGATGATCGTCGGGCCATCGGCCGGATTCGCGAACTGCAAAGTGCGATATCGGCGCCCGTCCGAGCGTTGTAGACATAACCCTGGCCAGTGAACCCACCGGCGACGAAGAGCAGGTTGTCGGGGACGTCGACCTTCATGCCCAGGGCCATCCGGCCGTCGGGCGCGTCGATGAACAGCGATGCGGTCCCGGCGCGGAGGTCGCCATGGTAGATATCGCCCTTGAACAGGTCCCCAGCGAAGAAGCTGGACCCGATGCCGGTCGCGATGCCCTCGGCAGACGTCGCTCCGGGCAGGGTGATCGTCCCAGGGAACGAACTGGCCGTGGCAACCCCGGTCAAACTGACACCCGCGAGGACGGCGGCAACCGAGAACGCACCGATGAAACGCTTCATGCGAGACTTCCTCCAGATCTCCCCGGCGCTCCCTCAGATCGGCATATCGTGCATCTCGCACGTCGAGAGGACAAGGCCGAGGCTCCTCAACCGCTGCCGCCCAACAGCTCCCTGAACGCGTCCTCATCGAGAACGGTCACGCCCAGCTCCTGGGCCTTCGCCAGCTTCGAGCCGGCGCTCTCGCCGGCGACGACATAGTCGGTCTTCTTCGAGACGGAGCCCGCGGGCTTGCCGCCGGCGGCGCGGATCGCGTCCTCGGCCTCCTGGCGGCTGAACCCCTCGAGCGTCCCGGTCACGACGACGGACTTGCCCGTCAGCGGGCCGGTGGCCGCGACGGCCCGGGGCGCCGGAAGCTCGGGCTCGATGCCGGCGTCGACGAGGTCTTCGAGGATCTCGACGCCCGGTCCGCCGAAATAGTCGGCCAGACTTGCCGCCACGGTCGGCCCGACGCCCATCACCTCCTCGAACCGCTCCGGATGCTCGCCTGCCGTCTCGGTCAGGAAGCGCCCAGCCCGCGAGAGCCAGCCTCCGTGGCCCGCCATCGGCTCGCCGTCGGCCGGCGGCAGCTCTGTCGCCAGCCAGGCCGCCAGGTCGATCGCCGTCGTCCAGCCGACCTGGGGAATGCCGAGCGCGGCGATGATCCGTTCCAGCGGCCGGCGGCGCGACTTCTGGATCGCGGCGTGGAGGTTCTCCGCGCTCTTGCGCGCGAAGCGCTCGAGCCCCTCGAGATCCTCGGCGGTCAGCCGGTAGAAGTCGCCGCGCCGCTTGACGAGACCGCGCTCGAGCAGCTGTGACAGGACAGCCCAGCCGGCGCCCTCGATGTCCATCCCGCCCCGCCCGACGAAATGGCCATACTCCTGGCCGACACGGGCCGGGCAGGCCAGGTTCGGACAGTAGTGGCGGACGGCGCCCTCGTCGCGGACGATCGGCGTGCCACAGACCGGGCAGGTCGCCGGCATCTCGTACTCGCGCTCATCCCCGGTCCGCTTCTCGGGCAACGAGCGGACGACCTCCGGGATCACGTCGCCGGCCTTCTGGAGGATGACGTGGTCGCCGATCCGGATGTCCTTGCGGCGGACCTCGTCGAGGTTGTGGAGGGTTGCCCGGGCGACGGTCGAGCCGGCGACCTTCGTCGGGCGGAGGTGGGCCACCGGCGTCAGTGTCCCCGTCCGGCCGACATACGGCACGATGTCCTCGACGACGGTCTCGACCTGCTCGGGCGGGAACTTGTAGGCGATCGCCCAGCGCGGCGCCCGGCTGACCATCCCGAGCCGCTCCTGCTGGTCGAATCGATCGACCTTGACGACGACGCCGTCCGTCTCGTACGGGAGTGCGTGCCGATCCTCGCGCCAGGTCTCGGTGAAGGCGATGACGCCGTCGATGTCGAGGCCCGCGTCGCGGTTCGGGTTGACCGGGAAGCCAAGAGCCTCGAGGCGCTCAAGCGCGGCCGACTGGGAATCGACCCCCGCTGGGCCGCTCTCCTCGATGAGCTGGTACGACCAGGTCGAGAGCAGCCGGTCGGCCGTGACCTGCGGATCCTTCTGGCGGAGCGAGCCCGCCCCGGAGTTGCGTGGGTTCGCGTAGAGCGGCAGGCCCTTCTCTTCGCGATCGGCGTTGATCCGGGCGAACTCGCTCTTCGGCATGAAGACTTCGCCCCGGGCGTCGAGCGTCGCCGGCTCGTTCAGCCGGCCCGGGATCGACGCGATCGTCCGCAGGTTGGCCGTGACGTCCTCGCCGGTCGTCCCGTCGCCGCGCGTCGCGCCCTGGACGAACCGGCCGCGCTCGTAGCGCAGGGTGATCGCCAGACCGTCGATCTTCAGCTCGGCGACGTAGCGCAGGTCGACTGCCGGTTCCGGGGCCGCCGGGAGGCCGAGACCGCGGCGAACCCGAGTGTCGAACGCCCGGAGCTCGTCGTGGCTGAACGCATTGCCCAGCGACAGCATCGGCCGGCGATGGCGAACTTCGTCGAATGTCGTGCTGATCGCGCCGCCGACCCGTTGCGTCGGCGAATCGGCAGTTATCAGCTCCGGATGCGCGGTCCCAAGGGCGACGAGCTCACGAAACTGCGCGTCGTACTCGGCGTCGGACAGGTCCGGTGCGTCCTGCTGGTAGTAGAGCCGGTTGGCCCGATCGATGATCTCGGCCAGCTCGGCGTGGCGGGCCACCGCGGCGTCGGCAGTCAGCTTCTCCGCGGCGCTGACGAGCGAGGGGTCGACGGGCAGGCGGTCGGTCGTCTCGGTCATCGCTCCAAGGATACGAAGTTGTTCGCAGGCCCGAGGGCAGCTGAGGGCGGCGCGCGCCCTCGATCAGCCGATGATCTCGAGGTTGGCGAGGCTGGCGAGGACAGTCTTGCGGCCGACCGACGCGTCCTTGAACACGACGGTGATCTCCTCGTCGCTGCGGGTCAGCTTCGAGGTCACGATGATCCCGTCGCCCCAGCGGGCATGGCGGACGCGGTCGCCGTCGCGGAACTGGCGCTCGCCCGGGATGATCGGCCGCTGCGGGCGGGCGTGGGACGAAGTCGAGCCGTCGCTCAAGGCGGATCCCGGCCCCAATCGACCGAGGGATCCGGACGGAGCCCCGCTCGCGAATGCCTCACGTTTCGCGGCGAGATCGCGGCTCGGCCGGAACGGCTCGCCCGGTGGCGGAGCGCCGGGTCGGCCGCTCCCCTGGCGAAACGCAGCGCCGCCGGTCCGGAGCGGTGTGTTGAAGCGTGTCGATCGGCGCGAACCGAAGGCGAGATCGAGATCGACGTCGAGCGCACCCTGGCCGCCGGTCAGGTCTGGCCCGACCATCAGCTCAGCCGGGATCTCGAGCAGGAACCGCGACGGCACGGACGCCTGGCCCATCCCCCAGGTCGCCCGCCGCCAGGCGTGCGACAGGAAGAGTCGTTTCTTCGCCCTGGTGATCCCGACGTAGGCGAGGCGGCGCTCCTCCTCGAGCTCCTTCTCGTCGTCGAGCGCCCGGCTGTGGGGAAACAGCCCTTCCTCGAGACCGGCGATGAACACGACCGGGAATTCGAGGCCCTTGGCGGCGTGGAGCGTGATCAGCGTCACCGCGTCGGCGTCGCCCTCGTATGTGTCCTGGTCGGCGACGAGGGCCGTCTCCTCGAGCAGGCGGTCGAGGGCATCCTCCGGTTCGAGATCGTCGTAGCGCGTTGTTACGGATCGCAGCTCGAGGAGGTTCGCCCAGCGCTCTTCGCCGTCCTCCGAGCCATCGGCGAGCATCGCCCGGTAGCCCGACGCCTCGAGCACCTCATCGAGCAGCTCCGGCAGCGGCAGGACGCCGACACGCGAGCGCAGCCGCCGGACCAGCGCCGCGAAGTCGGCCAGTGACGTGCGCGCCCGCGGAGCGAGCGCCTCGACCTCGCCGCGACCCGCCCGCTCGATCGCCTCCCACGTTGACACGTCGTCGCGCCGCGCAACCGCCCGGAGCGCCTCGATCGTCTTGTCGCCGATCGCCCGGGCCGGCACGTTGATGATCCGCTCGAAGCTGACGCTGTCGGTGTCGGAGCGGAGCACGCGGAGGTAGGCCAGTGCGTCCTTGACCTCGCGTCGGGCGTAGAATCGCGTCCCACCGACGAGCTGGTAGCGGATCCCGTAGCGAAGGAACGATTCCTCTATCGCCCGGGACTGGGCGTTCATCCGGTACATGACCGCGACGTCGCGGGCTCGCATCGGAATGCCGTCGTCGTCGTCGTCGGCGCGCCTTGTCAGGACGGACCCGCGGCCGCCCGTGAGGCCCTCGATCTGGCGGGCGATCCACTCCGCCTCCTCTTCCTCGTTGTACGCCTCGAAGCGCTGGATCGGGCGGCCGCCGGCCTGCTCCGTCCAGAGCTTCTTGTCGGTCCGCTCGGTGTTCCGCGAGACGACGGCATGGGCGGCATCGAGGATGAGCTGGGTCGAGCGGTAGTTGCGCTCGAGCTTGACGACGGTGGCGTCCGGGTAGTCCCGTTCGAAGTCGAGGATGTTCCGGATGTTCGCACCACGCCAGCGGTAGATCGACTGGTCGTCGTCGCCGACGACCGCCAGGTTGCGATGCTTCGCGGCGAGGGCCCGGACCCACAGGTACTGGGGCCGGTTCGTGTCCTGGTATTCGTCGACATGGAGGTAGCGCCAGCGATCCTGGTACCGGGCGAGGACCTCGGGTGCCTCGTCGAACAGCCGGACGGCCTCCAGCAGGAGGTCGTCAAAGTCGAGGGCGCCGACCCTCTTGAGGCGCTCGACGTAGCGAACCGCGAGGCGGGCGATCACCTTCTCGTGGTGATTGACGGCGTTCTCGCGGAGGAACTCGGCGTCGAGCATCTCGTTCTTGGCGCGGCTGATCGCACCGAGGACGGCGCTCGGGCGGAACTCGCCGGTCAGCGGCATGTCCTCCTCGCGGAGGATCTGCTTCATGAGAGCCTGCTGGTCGTCCGTGTCGTAGACGACGAACCGGCGGCTGATCCCGATCGCCTCCCCGTCGCGCCGGAGGACCCGGGCACAGAGCGCGTGGAACGTGCCGGCCTGGACGTCGCGGCCCGGCTCGCCGACGAGCGAGATGATGCGTTCGCGCAGCTCCCCGGCGGCGCGGTTTGTGAACGTCACCGCGAGGATCTGCCACGGCCGGATGCCGCGGACACCGACGAGATAGGCGATGCGATGGGCCAGGACACGGGTCTTGCCCGATCCCGCGCCGGCGAGGATCAGGAGCGGGCCGTCCGTCGTGGTCACGGCCCGGGCCTGCTCCGGGTTCAGGGCTCGGACGATCTCCTCGGCGCGGCGGGCTGCACCGGCTGCCCGGGTCGCCGCCTGCTCCGCTTCGCGCGCCCTGCGCTCGTCCGCGCTGAGCTCCGGCGGCTGCTCTCCGGGGAGTGGCGCGTCGTGCAGCCAATCGGGCTCGACGAGGGCGGCCGCGGGCACCTCGGCGGCGTCCGCAAAGGCCGTTCCGGGGGTCTCCGGGGCGGCGTCGGATCGGTTGTCGACGGTTCGCCGACGGGTGGAGGGGCTCACCGCCTCATTGTAGGTCGGGCGCCTTCGCCGGGAATTGAGCGAGCTCCCGTGGGACCGAAGAAGCCCCGCGACGCGGGTGCGTCGCGGGGCCAATCAGGTGCAGCGGAGCGGCTACGGCGCGATCTGGTCGGCCGGCGGGGCGGAGACGCTGACCGCTCCGTCGTACTTGAGATCGAGGGTGATGCCGACGGTCCCGATATCGGGGCTCGTGATCGCGAAGACGATCTTCGCCGGACGGAGGTCATTCTTGCGTGTCCAGACGTCGAGGGTCAGGTCCCCTGTCCCGGCGACCGTGGCGGTGCTCGGATCGAGCGACTTGAGGTCGTCCGAGGTGACTTTGAGCGTGACGTGGTAGCACTGCTGGTCGCCGCACGCCTCGTCGGCGCCCTTGGTCGGCGGCGTCGGCAGCTTGGCCAACGCCTCATTCAGCTTGGTCACGGCCTCGGCGACTTGAACTGCGTCGCCGGCGGAGGCGGACGGGTCGGTGGACGGGGTCGGGATGTCCGTCTTGCTGTACTTGTCCGGCGTCACGCCGGCCATGCCGGCGAGCAACCCTGTGATCTTCAGATAGCCGACATTGTCCAGGAGGATCGCGTCGACCTTCGTCCCGAGGACGGCCGGGGCGTCGAGGCTGAACTTGGCCTTCTTGCCCGGAATGTCCATCGCCGCGCTGAGCGTCGTCGTCGACAGGTCGAGCGCGCCCATATTCGGGACGGTCACCTTTCCGGTGAAGGTGCCGGTCAACTCGACGGTCTTGACATCCTTCAGCGAAAGGATCGTCTTGGTCAGGATGTCCTTTGGATCCGTCAGGGCCGGTGCCGCCGGCGCCTGGCTGCCGCACGCGGCGAGCAGGAGCGATGCCACGCCGGCGATCGCGACGAGGCTGAGAATGAAACGACGAGTCACTGGTTCTCCCCGAGAGTGCTGGCTGGTCAGGCCACAGGTTCGTGGCTTCGGAAGGGTCGTGCCATCGAGTCGGCCTGTCAAATCGCCGGAAGTACCGGTTCCATGGGATGGTCGATCCGGCATCGGCGCGGACAGGAAACAGGGCCACGCAAACAGATCAAGGGCGCCGTCGCGGTGGATCGAACCCGCCACGATCATGATGTGCAGCGCCGTCGGATTCGCACTCACCCCGCGCAGACTACTGCCATCATCTGCCTGAAATTACAAGACCCCCGGGACCGTAAGATCGCCGGGGGTCTGTTCGGGCGCGTTTCAAGCGGTGACTCGGAACCGAGTCATCTTTGTGTCGGCGCCACGTAGGACGCCGCCATGGTGAGCGACTCCTAGAAGTCCATCTCGCCCGGGTGGCCGTGACCACCGCCGGCGCCGGCCTTCTCCTTCTCCGGGATGTCGGTGATCAGCGTCTCGGTCGTGAGGACCATCGCCGCGATCGACGCCGCGTTCTGGAGGGCGGAGCGGGTCACCTTGCGGGCGTCCACGATCCCCTTCTTGAACATGTCGCCGTATTCGTTGCGAAGGGCGTCGTAGCCGTGACCGATCTTGGCGGTCCGGACCTGGTTGACGACGACCTCGCCGGACTGGCCGGCGTTGTCGGCGATCTGGCGGGTCGGGGCCTCGAGGGCCTTTCGGACGATATCGACACCGACCTGCGCGTCACCCTCGAGCTTGAGGGCGTCGAGCGCCGGGATCGCCTGGAGGAGAGCGGTGCCACCGCCGGCGACGAGACCCTCTTCGACGGCCGCGCGGGTCGTCGAGAGCGCATCCTCGATGCGGTGCTTCTTCTCCTTGAGCTCGACCTCGGTGGCCGCCCCGACCTTGATCACGGCGACGCCACCCGACAGCTTGGCCAGACGCTCCTGGAGCTTCTCCTTGTCGTAGTCGGAGGTCGTGTCCTCGATCTGGGCCTTGATCTGGCTCATCCGAGCCTTGATCTGATCCGGGGAGCCGGCCCCGTCGATGATCGTCGTGTCGTCCTTGGTCGCAACGACGCGACGGGCCGAACCGAAGTCCTCGAAGGTGACCGAGTCGAGCTTTCGGCCGATCTCCTCGCTGATGACGGTGCCGCCGGTCAGGGTGGCGATGTCGCGGAGCATCTCCTTGCGGCGATCGCCGAAGCCCGGCGCCTTGACGGCGAGGACCGAAACGGTGCCGCGGAGCTTGTTGACGACGAGCGTCGCGAGGGCCTCACCGTCGATGTCCTCGGCGATGATCAGCGTGGGCTTGCCCTGCTGAACGGCCTTCTCGAGGGCCGGGAGCATGTCCTGGACGCTCGAGATCTTCTTGTCCGTGATGAGGATGAGCGGACTCTCGAGAACCGCCTCCATCCGATCCGGGTTGGTGACGAAGTACGCCGAGAGATAGCCCCGGTCGAACTGCATCCCCTCCGTGTATTCCTTCTCGAGGCCGAGGCTCTGACCCTCCTCGACGGTGATGACGCCGTCCTTGCCGACCTTGTCCATCACCTCGGCGATGATCTCGCCTACCTCCGGATCCGCGGCGCTGATCGCTGCCACGGCTGCGATCTGCTCGCGGCTGTTGACGTCGACCTTGTGCTTCTCGAGCTCGGCGACGATCGTCTCGACGGCCTTCTCGATGCCGCGCTTGACGACCATCGGGTTGGCCCCGGCAGTCACGACGCGGAGACCCTCGGAAACCATGGCCTGGCCGAGAACGACCGCCGTCGTGGTGCCGTCACCGGCAACATCGTCGGTCTTGGTCGCGACTTCCTTGAGGAGCTGCGCGCCCATGTTCTCGAACGGGTCGTCGAGCTCGATGTCGCGAGCGATCGTGACACCGTCGTTGGTGATGGTCGGCGAGCCGAACTTCTTGTCGAGGACGACGTTCCGGCCCTTCGGGCCGATCGTGACCTTGACGGCGTCGGCGAGCTTGTCGATGCCGCGCTTGAGCGAACGACGAGCCGTCTCGTCGAAGATGAGTTGCTTAGACAATGTTCATGTCCTCCAGGAATGTGTGGGGTCGAGTTGTCGATCCGGGGCAGTTGCCGACGATGCGCCGGCGGCCGACCGTCAGCCCTCGACGATCGCCAGAATGTCCTTCTGGCTGACGATGAGGAGGTCGTCACCCTCGATCTTGAACTCGGTCCCGGCGTACTTGGCGTAGAGGACCTTGTCGCCCTTCTTGACGTCCATGGTCTCGCGCTTGCCGTCGTCGAGGATCCGGCCCGGGCCGGCCGACAGGATCGTGCCCTCCTGGGGCTTCTCCTTGGCGGTGTCCGGCAGGACGATGCCGCTCTTGGTCATCTCCTCACGCGCGGATGGCTGGATCACGACGCGATCGCCCAGCGGGCGCAGCTTCGTGGCGGAAACGGTGGCAGTTGCCAACGTGCATTCCTCCTCTAGATGGCGGCCGTGGCTGGCCGTCGAGCGTGAATTGATCGGGATCGACGGTCGCCGCGCGACAGCGTGGCGCCCACGTCCCGGACGATGTTTTGAGCGCCGCGACCGCCGTGAACCGACTTCCTCGGGCCCTTCTCCGGCCCCTGCGGATCGGCAGACCTGCGTCGCTAGCACTCTCGATGTGAGAGTGCTAATACTGTAGCCGCCCGGCCGGAACGGTGTCAAGTCCGTGTACTCGTCCAGTCCATGCCGCACGCGAGCGGACCCAAAGCTGTGCCTCGTTGCGTGCCACTTGGAACTTTCCTGCCAAAAGCTCGCAACGCGAGCCTTGGGCGAGCCATACCCCTCTATCTCGGGCGTCCGATAGAAGCGATGAGTCGCTGGCGACTAACGGATCGACTTCGACCCCGCTCTCGTGGCCGAGTAGCCGCCATCCTTTACGCCCAAGGGGTGCCACAACGGCTTTTGGCAGGATTTGCCCGGCCGGCGCTGTTCGGCGCATGGCATCCTGGCCGCGCGATTCGGGGACGCCGACCTCCCGCGGCGAGTCAGGCGGTCGCCGCCGCGCGGCGGCCACTCCCCAGGAGCGCCTCATAGTTGGCGATTAGGCGCTCGCCGAACGCGTCGTGGTCCTCGCCTCGACGATCGGCCACCCAGCGCGCGGTCACGGCAACCCATTCGGGCTCGTTGCGCCGGCGTGGGGCGCCCGGCGGCGAGAGGAACGGAGCGTCGGTCTCGACGAGGATCCGATCCGCCGGAACGAGGCGTGCGACGTCGGCCGATGCCTCCTCGCCGGGCCGGAAAACCAGCGCCGAGAAGCTCACCGCCGCGCCAAGCTCGAGCATCGCCTCCGCATAGTCGAGCGGGCCGGAAAACGAGTGAATGAGGATAGGCGGCGGCTCGTTCCCGAACGTGCGGATCTCGGCGAGCAACGCGTCCTGGGCGTCACGCTCCCCAACACCGGATCGGCAGTGGAGGATCGCCGGCTTGCCGGTCTCGGCCGCCAGGCGGAGATTGCGCCGAAGGTTGGCCAGCTGGGCGAGGATCGGCGAGAAGACGCGGTCGTAGTCGAGTCCCGTCTCCCCGATCGCGACGACCCGCGGGTCCGCCGCCAGGGCGACGATCTCGGCCCACGCGGCACCGTCGACATTCGCCGCATCGTGAGGATGGACGCCGACGGCCGCGTCGAGCCACGGAAAGCGGTCAACGAGCGCCAGGGCATCCGCACACGAGGCTGGATCCCAGCCGGGCACGAGGATTCGCTCGACACCGGCGAGTCGCGCGCCACCGAGGACGAGGTCGACGTCGGCCTCGAAGCGGTCGGCCTGGAGGTGACAGTGAGAATCGACGAGGCGCATCGGGCGATTGTCGCCGATGCGCCTCGGGGTCACAAAGCGTCGGTCAACTCGGGGCGGCCTCGTAGATGGCGATCGGGTTGCCCTCGCTGTCGGTGCCCGCCGCATACCAGCCCATGCCGGGAATCTCGGACTTCGGGGTCGTGATCGTGCCGCCCAGCTCCTTCACCTTCTCGACCGCGGCCTCGACCGAGTCGACGAGGATGTAGTTCCGCGTCTCGTTGCCGGCCGACTCCCCGCGCTTGCCGAGACCGCCGCCCAGGTCACCGGGCCCGGCGGTGTAGAGGTCGTACCCCGGGAAGTCACCCATCTGACGGAACTGCCAGCCGAAGACGCCGCTGTAGAAGCGCTTTGCCCGCTCCTCGTCGTCATACGGGATCTCGATGTGGTTGTACTCGCCGTGAGCCATAGCGGACCTCCTGCGCGTGATTGGGGACACTCTATCGACGATCAGCCCTCGACGGAATCGACATCGAGCCTGGGGAACAACGGCTCCGGGGCGGTCAGCCGACCGGGCTCGCTCGCATGGGCTCCCCAGTGCAGCTCTTCGAGGATCGACGGGCCGCCGTTGCCGTCGGCGGCGTACGGATACGGATAACCGAGCTGGGCGAGCACCCGCGGAGCCGATGCCGGCAGGAATGGGGCGGCAGCCAGGCCGACGAGCCGGCACGCCTCGACCAGATCGCCGAGAACCCCGCTCAGCCTCGCCTCCGCGTCGGCGTCGCCGGCTTTCGCCGCCTTGGCGAGCTCCCACGGCTTCTCCGTGTCGACGAGACGGTTTGCGGCGCCGACGAACTCCCAGAGCTCGGCAAGGGCCGCGTGCAGGAGACAACCCCCGAGTGCGGATCGATACGCCGGCAGGCAGTTCATCCAGGCCGACTCGAGGGAGCCCTCGGTCGAGCTCGGTCGGTCACCGTCGAGGTAGCGGTTGACCATCGAGACTGTCCTGTTGACGAGGTTGCCGAAGTCGTTCGCCAGGTCCGCGTTGTAGCGCCGCACGAACGAATCCCACGAGACCTCGGTGTCGCGGTCGAAGGCGACCTCGCGGAGCGACACATAGCGGGCACCGTCGGAGGTGAGCGCGGCGACCACATCGTTGGGATCCAGGAAGTTGCCGCGACTCTTGCTCATCCGCTCGCCGCCACCGGACAGCAGCCAGCCGTGGACCCAGACCTTCTTCGGCGCCTCGAGCCCTGCGCTCCACAGCATCGCCGGCCAGGAGATCGTGTGGAACCGGGCGATGTCCTTGCCGATCACGTGGAGGTCGGCCGGCCACCAGCGCTCGAACTCGACGAGATCATCCGGAAAGCCGGCGCCCGTGATGTAGTTGATGAGCGCGTCGTACCAGACGTATATCGTGCCCGCCTCCGGGTCCCACGAGCCATCCTCGCGCTGGGCCGTCTCGCCGTTCTCGGCGATCGGGAACGGGATGCCCCAGCCCGCGCCGGCGCGGCTGATCGAGAAGTCCTCGAGACCACCACGGATGAAGCCGAGCATCTCGTTGCGCCGGAAGTCCGGCTGGACGAAGTCCGGGTGCTCCTCGTAGTGGCGCTCGAGCCGAGCCTGGTATGCGGAGAGTCGGAAGAACCAGTTCTTCTCGGTCAGCCACTGGAGCGGCACATCGGGATGGTTCGGGCAGATCGTGCCGCGGGCCGTCTCGACGACCTCGCTCGCGCTCCGAAAGCCCTCGTTCGGGCAGTACCAGCCCTCGTACGTCCCGACGTAGATGTCGCCATTCGCATAGGCTCGCCGGACCATCTCGTGGGCGGCCCGGACGTGGTCCGGGTCGGTCGTCCGGATGAAGCGGTCAGGGCTGATCGACAGGGCATCTTCTGCCGCCTTGAAGAGGGCCACCTTGTCGTCGACGAATTCCCTTGGCGTGCGGCCTTCCGCCGCGGCCTGCATGGCGATGTTGACCGAATGCTCGTCTGTGCCTGTCAGGAAGCGTGTCTCGTCGCCCTTCATCCGGTGCCAGCGGGCGATGACGTCCGCGCCGATCACCTCGTACAGGGTGTGCAGGCCGGGCTTGTTGTTGGCGTAGGCGATCGCAGTCGTGAGGTAATAGCGGTCAGGCATGAAGCGGTTCCTGGAAGTCGGGCTGGGCGCGCGCGGCGCGCTGGGCGGACGGGAACGCGGCGGCAACCGCCCCCTGGCGGTCCGGTGTCAGGACCGTTCGGAGCGGGGCCGCCCGGGCATCGCCATCAGGCTCCCGAGCTGCTCCATCGGCCGATGATGCGGGACCGGCCGACCGACGGTCAAGCGCGACGCGGGCCCGCCGGCATCGTCAGTGCCGGAAATGGCGGACTCCCGTCAGGAGCATCGTCGCGCCGGCACGCTCGGCGGCGGCAATTACGTCGTCGTCGCGCATCGAGCCGCCGGGCTGGACGAACGCGCTGACGCCGGCGGACAGGCAGACGTCGACTCCGTCGGGGAACGGGTAGAACGCGTCGGAGGCGCATGCCGCTCCCCGGAGAACCGCCTCGCCGCTGATCGCCAGGCCTTTCTCGACTGCCTGGCGGGCGGCGTCGACGCGGCTCGTCTGGCCCGCCCCGAGGCCGATGAGCCGGCCGTCACGGACGAGAACGATCGCGTTCGATGTCGCGCCGCGCACGAGGCGCCAGGCGAGCTCGAGGTCGCGCCGCTCCGCGTCGGTCGGGGCGCGGCTTGTGGCGACCTGCCAGGCCGCCGGGTCGTCGGGGAGGGTGTCGGGCGTGGTCACGAGGAACGCGCCGCCGGCGGTCCGGATCGAGCCCGTCGGATCAAGCGTTGTGGCTGCGACGCTGCCTGAGGCAAGCGATGGATCGACGACGAGCCGCAGGTTCGCCTTGGCCGCAAGGACTGCCCGGGCGTCGGCATCGAAACCCGGCGCAACGACGACCTCGAGGAAGATCGAGGCCAGTCCCTCGGCCGTCGGTCGGTCGACCTCGCCGGTGAGCGCGACGACCCCGCCGAAGGCCGATACGGGGTCACCGGCGAGCGCCGCCGTCCAGGCCTCGGTCAGCGTGTCGCGTTCGGCCGCACCGCACGGGTTCGTGTGCTTGACGATGACGCAGGCCGGCCCGGCGAGCTGACGGGCGAGCGCCGCCGCCGCCGAGGCGTCGAGGACGTTGTTGTAGCTGAGCTGCTTCCCCTGGAACGGCGAGGCCGCCGAGGCGAAGGGCCCGTCCGATTGCCTCGTGCCGGCTCGTCGATAGCGCGCGGCGGGCTGGTGGGGGTTCTCGCCGTAGCGGAGCGTCTCGACCTTCTCGAGGCCGATCGTGAGGGTTGCCGGGTAGGCGTCCCCTGCCCCGGGCAGGCCGGGCTCGTCCGGAAGCGTCACGCCGGCCGCCGCCATCCGCCCGGGCAGCTCGGCGGCGATCCGGGCGTCGTAGGCGGCGGTCTGGCGGAAGGCCTCGACGGCGAGTGCCGCCCGAAGACCGGCCGGTACGCTCCCCTCATCTGCGATCGCGGCGAGGACCGTCTCGTAGCGGGAAGGTGAAGTGACGATCGCGACGCTGGCGTGGTTCTTGGCGGCCGCCCGAATCATCGACGGGCCGCCGATGTCGATCTCCTCGACGAGCTCGTCGAAGCCGATCCCGGGTCGCTCGGCGGCGGCCGCGAATGGGTAGAGGTTGACGACGACCAGCTCGAACGGGGCGATGGCCGCCGCGAGGAGCTGGCGGCGATGGTCCGCGAGACGGCGGTCCGCCAGGATTCCGGCGTGGACCCGCGGGTGAAGCGTCTTGATCCGCCCGTCGAGCATCTCCGGGAAGCCGGTGACCGCGGCGACATCGGTGACAGGCAGGCCGGCTTCCCTGAGCGCGCGGGCCGTGCCGCCGGTCGAGACGAGCTCGAAGCCGAGAGCCACGAGGCCCCGCCCGATGTCGGCCAGGCCGGCCTTGTCCGACACCGACAGGAGCGCCCGCCGCGGTGTCGGGACACTCGCCTCCGCCCGATCGACATCGAGGACGACCCGACGCCCGTCGGGCCCGACCGACAGCGCGCCTGCGATCAGCAGCGCCGTCGCCCGCGGGAGGATGCGGTGTTCCACGGCCAGGATCCGCTCATGGAGCGTGGCCACGTCGTCGCCGGCGAGGATCGGGACGGCCTCCTGGGCGACGATCGGTCCGCCATCGAGGGTCGCATCGACGAGGTGAACTGTCGCGCCGGTCACCGTCGAGCCGTGGCCGAGCGCGTCGCGAACCGCTCGCGCCCCTGGGAAGGCCGGCAGCAGCGACGGGTGGGTGTTGAGGATGCGCCCGGGATGGCCGGCAAGGACACGAGGGCCGATGACCCGCATGTAACCGGCGAGGACGATGGCGTCGGGAGAGGCGCCACCCAGCGTCTCAGCCAAGGTGACGTCGTCTCCCTCCGGCACGAGCGCCGTGTCGATCGCCTGTTCCGCGGCCCAGTCGAGGGCCGGACAGGCGCGATCGGCGAAGACGAGGACGATCTCGCCACCGAGCTCGCCCCGGGTGGCGGCGGCATGCAGTGCCCGCAGGTTGGAGCCGGCGCCGGACACGGCAACCGCGATCCGGCCGCTTCGATCCGTCACCGAAGCGCTCCCTCCGCGTATCGGGCGCCGTCGAGGCTTTCGGCCGTGACGACCTCGCCGACGACGGCTGCTGCGATCCCGTCCGCGGTCAATCGGTCGATCGTCGCGTCAACAGCTTCCTGCGACACGATGACGATCATCCCGAGGCCACCGTTGAACGTGCCGCGGAGCTCCTCGTCGTCCAACCCACCGAGCGCGGCCATCAGCCGCATGACCGATGGGGTCGACCAGCGTGTCGGGTCGAGCCGTGCGCCGAGATGGCTCGGCAGCGCGCGGTGGACGTTGCCGGGCAACCCGCCGCCGGTGATGTGGGCGAGACCCCTGATGTCGTGGCCGGCCGCGACGAGCGTCTCCCGCACGGCAAGGAGCGAGCGAGCGTAGATCCGGGTCGGCGCGAGGAGGACCTCACCGAGCGTCGCAAGCGCATGTTCCGGCTCGGCCCTGATCGCCGCGGCCGCGGGGCGCGTCCCCAGGGACAGGTGGAGCTGCTCCTGGTACGGCCGGGCGAGATCGAGGTCCCACTCGGCGATCAGCGATCGGACGAGGGAAAAGCCGTTCGCGTGAAGCCCGTTCGCCGCGAGTCCCACGATGGCGTCGCCCGGCTCGGCGGTGGTGGCGTCGATGAGCCGGTCGCGCTCGACGACGCCGACACAGCAGCCGGCGAGGTCGAAGGCGGTCGGATCCATGATGCCCGGATGCTCGGCCGTCTCGCCGCCGACCAGCGCGCAGCCCGCCTGGCGGCATCCATGCGCAACCCCGTTGACGAGCTCCGCCGCCTGAGGCGGATCGAGCCGCCCGACGGCGATGTAGTCCAGGAAGAAGAGCGGCTCCGCGCCGCTGCAAACGACGTCGTCCACGCACATCGCGACGAGGTCGATCCCGATCGTGTCGTAGCGGCCGAGGGCGGCCGCGATCGCCGTCTTCGTCCCCACCCCGTCCGTCGACGAGACCAGGACCGGCTCCCGGTAACCGGCGGGGATCGTGACGGCCCCGCCGAACCCGCCGAGCCCGCCGATGACCTCCGGCCGGCGGGTGCTCTCGACGGCGGCTCGCATGAGCTCCACGGCCTGTTCGCCCGCGTCGACGTCCACGCCGGCGCTGACGTATGCGGAGCGTCGCGGCTCAGCCACTGGGGCCCGTCCTGTAGCCGCCGTCTTCGCAGCCGAAGTTCTCATTTACCAACCCGGGTGGTAGCAAGTGCATGCCTGGCGATTCGGACGCGACGAGCGGACGCGCTAGTAGCCTTGAACGGCTAATTGGCCGCCGCCCAGCCGCGCCCGCCCCCGCAACGGCCGATGTATCACCACCGCCATTGGTAGATGAGAATCCGGATGAGGCTGCCGCGACGACTGGCGGGCCGCCCCGGCGGCGATCCTCAGCCACGGACGGGGATCGGCTCTTCGAGGATGAACTTGCGGGACGCGGCGTCATACGGGACGGGGTCCGGGTAGCGGCCATCGAAGCAGGCAAAGCAGAAGCGCTCGTACGGCAGCTCGAGCGCGGCGAGGACGCCGCGGATCGAGAGGTAGCCCAGCGTGTCGGCCCCGATGAACTCGCGGATCTGCTCCTCGCTGTGCGTCGCCGCGATGAGCTCGGTCTCGACCTGGGTGTCGATGCCGTAGAAGCAGGGGTGGTAGATCGGCGGGGCGCTGATCCTGACGTGGACCTCCGCGGCGCCGGCGCGGCGAAGGAGCGACACGATCTGCTTCGTCGTCGTCCCGCGGACGATCGAATCATCGACGACGGCGAGGCGCTTGCCGCGGACGACCTCGCGGAGCGGGTTGAGCTTGATCGTGACGCCGCGCTGGCGCATCGTCTGGCTAGGCTGGATGAACGTGCGCCCGCTGTAGCGGTTGCGGACGAGACCCTCGCGGTACGGGATCCCCGACGCCTCCGCGTAGCCGGCGGCGGCGGGTGCCCCGGTGTCCGGCACGGGCATGACCAGGTCGGCCTCGGCGGGGCGTTCGCCCGCGAGTTGCATCCCCATCCGGCGACGGACTTCGTAGAGGTTGCGGCCCTCCATGTAGGAATCGGGGCGGGCGAAGTAGATGAGCTCGAACACGCACAGCGCGGGGGTGGCCATGGCGTAGCGGACGGAGCGTGGGGCGTGACCTGCCTCGAGGATGACGATCTCGCCCGGCTCCACGTCGCGGACGTACTCGGCGCCGACGATGTCGAGACCCGCGGTCTCCGAGGACAGGCACCAGCCCGACGCGGCATCGTCCTCCGGCCACAACCCGGCGGGTCGCTCGGGGGCGTCGATGCGATCCTCCGCGGGCAGGCGGCCAAGGACGAGCGGCCGGAAGCCGAACGGGTCGCGCACGCCGATCACCCGTCGCTCGTCGAGGACGACGAGCGTGAAGGCGCCGCGGACGCGCGGGAGCACGCGTACGAGGGCGTCGACCGTGTCGACCGCCGGTTCGTCGGCGATGAGCGCGGTCAGGAGCTCCGTGTCGGTCGATGCCGGCAGGCGACCCCGGCCACCGGTCAGCGAGGCCAGCAGCTCGCGGGTGTTGACGAGATTGCCGTTATGGCCGATCGCGAGCGCCCGCCGCGGCCCGAGCCGGAAGGTCGGCTGGGCGTTCTCCCAGACCGTGGAGCCGGTCGTCGAATAGCGGCAATGGGCGATCGCCAGGTCGCCGCGGAGCGACGGGATCCGCCGCTCGTCGAGGACCGAGCTGATCATCCCGAGATCCTTGTAGAGCATCAGCTGTTCGCCGTCGCTGACCGCGACCCCGGCCGACTCCTGGCCGCGATGCTGGAGCGCGAACAGCCCAAGCGCGGCGACAGTCGCGGCCTCCGTACCACTGCCGGGCGGGACGACCGCCCCGAAGACGCCGCACATCTCAGCTCGCCTCCCAACCGAGGGCTCGCGACAGGCCGGTATCCCAGGCGTGCCTGAGGCCAGCCAACGGGACCTCGAGCGCATCGGCGACGCGGCTGCCTCGCTCCTCAGCGGCACCCGTGGCGCCGGCGCCGGCCAGCTCGATGACGAGCCGCTTCCCGCCGACGGCGCCGAGCTCCTCGACCGGCAGTCCGTGCTGGCGGGCGAGCAGCACGAGCGCGGGGGCGTGCCGTGGCCGGGCGCTCACCACTAGCCGCGACGGACTCTCGCCGAACAGGTCGACCGCCGGCGAGTTGGCAACCGGCAGGCGGATCCGCGCCCCAAGGCCGCGATCGTCGTCGGCCCAGATGGTGCATTCGGCCAGGGCGACCGCGAGACCGCCACCCGACACGTCCTGGGCCGAGGCCAGCAGGCCTCGCTCGGCTGCCTCTCGGACGAATGCCTGCACTGCGACTTCCCGCGCGAGATCGATCGACGGCGGACCGTCCTCAACGGCCACCCCGGCAAGGGCCGCGTACTCGCTGCCGGCGAGGCCCGGCGTCGCCTCGCCGACGAGGAGGACGATGTCGCCCTCCGTAACGAAGGCCGGCCCGACCAACCGCGTGACGTCGTCGAGCAGGCCGACGACACCGATCTCCGGGGTCGGCGCGATCGCGCCCGCCGGCGATTCGTTGTAGAGCGACACGTTGCCGCCCGTGACCGGCAGGCCGAGCGCCCGACAGGCGTCGCCGAGACCACGGACGGCCTCGGTCAGCTGCCAGAAGGCCTCAGGCCGCGTCGGGTCGCCGTAGTTGAGGCAGTTCGTGACGCCGAGCGGCCGGGCGCCGGTGATCGCGACGTTGCGGGTCGCCTCGGCGACGCTCAGGACCGCCCCCAGCCACGGGTCCAGTGCCCCGACGGACTGGTTCGCATCCGTGGTCGCAACGAGCGCCTTTCTCGTGCCCTTGATCCGGAGGACCGCCGCACCATGACCGGGACCGGCGACCGTGTTCGCCTGGACGGTTGAGTCGTACTGCTCGAAGACAGGTCGGCGACTGGCAAGGTTGGCCGACCCGATGAGGGCGAGAAGCACGGCACCCGGGTCCATTCCCCGCTCGGGCAGTCCACCAGTCGGCGTCTCCGGTGCTCCCGGCGCCGGCGCCGAACGGAGACGCGGCGGCGGCGCGGCCACCCGCGAGTGGACGATCGCGTCACTGGTCAGGGCGGCGGCCGGGATCCGGGCCAGTTCACGATCGCCCTCGATCACGGTGATGTCGCCGTCGTCGGTCACGATCCCGATGATCGCGACCGGGAGACCCCAGCGCTCGCAGACGGCCCGGACCGCCTCCCAGCGGTCGGGGCGGATCACCGCGAGCATCCGTTCCTGCGACTCGGAGATGAGGACCTCGAACGCGTCCATTCCGGGCTCGCGTCGCGGGATCGCGTCCAGGTCGACGCGAATTCCGGTTCCTGCGCGGTCGGCGGTCTCGGACGTCGCGCAGGTGATGCCGCCGGCGCCGAGGTCCTGGAGGCCCTCGACGAGCGCGCGTTCGATCAGCTCGAGGCTCGCCTCGATGAGCAGCTTCTCGGCGAACGGGTCGCCGACCTGAACGCTCGGCCGCTTCGAGGGGTTGTTGTCGGTGAACGTGGCGCTGGCGAGAATGCTCGCCCCGCCTATCCCGTCGCGGCCGGTCGTGGATCCGAACAGCACGGCGAGGTTGCCGGGTCCGGGCGCGGCGGCCAACGTGAGCAACCGCTCCTCGAGCAGCCCGATCGCCATGACGTTGACGAGGGGATTGCCCTCGTAGCTCGGGTCGAAGACGAGCTCGCCGCCGACGGTCGGCACGCCGACACAGTTTCCATAGCCGCCGACACCGTGGACGACGCCGTCGACGAGATGCCGCGTCCGGACGGATGCGGGATCGCCGAAGCGGAGTGCGTCGAGGACGGCGATCGGCCGGGCGCCCATCGTGAAGATGTCGCGGAGGATGCCGCCGACGCCGGTCGCTGCGCCCTGGTAGGGCTCGACAGCGCTCGGGTGGTTGTGGGACTCGATCTTGAACGCGACCGCGAGCCCATCGCCGATCGAGATGACCCCGGCGTTCTCGCCCGGTCCCGCGACGACGCCCTGGCCGGCCGTCGGCAAGGTCCGGAGGAGCGGCTTCGAGCTCTTGTACGAGCAGTGCTCCGACCACATGACGCTGAACATCGCCAGCTCGAGTTCGTTCGGATCCCGGCCGCCGAGCCGATCTCGGATCGCCTCGAGCTCGTCGTCGGTCACGCCGAGACGGCGATGGAGCGGCTCCTCGACCGTCCGCGGCGCCGGTTCGACCATCGTCATCGGCCGCCGACCGCCACCGGCTCGCCCTCGGTCGCCCGCGCCGCCGCGCTGTCGACGAACGAGCGGATGATCCCGAGCCCGTCATCGCTGCCGAGGATCGCCTCGACCGCGGTTTCTGGATGGGGCATGAGACCGGCGACGTTGCCGGCCGCGTTCATCACCCCGGCGATGGCCCGCAGCGAACCATTGGGGTTCGCCGGATCGTCCGTCTCCTCCGCGTTCGTTCCGTCCTCGTGGGCATAGCGGAACAGGACCTGCCCGTCGCGCTCGAGCTCGTCGAGGGTCGCCGCGTCGGCATAGAAACAGCCCTCGCCGTGGGCAACCGGCATCACCAGCGGCCGCCGCTCCCCGATCGCACGGGTGAACGGCGTATCGAGCCGCTCCGGGACGAGCCGGATCTGGCGGCTGACGAATCGGAGCCCGCGATTGCGGAGGAGGGCCCCCGGCAGGAGATGGGCCTCGGTCAGGACCTGGAAGCCGTTGCAGATGCCGAGGACGAGCCCGCCGTCGGCCGCAAAGGCCGATACCGCTCGCATGACCGGGCTGAACCGGGCGATGACCCCGGCACGCAGGTAATCGCCGTAGGCGAAGCCGCCCGGCAGGATGATCGCGTCGACTCCGTCGAGGGTGGCCGACTCGTGCCACAGGGCGACCGGCTCCGCTCCCACAACCTCGATCGCGTTGACGGCGTCGATGTCGCGGTTCGAGCCGGGAAAGACGACGATGCCGATCCGGGCGCTCACGCGGGTGCTCCGACCGTCGACGATGCCGCCCCGATTGCCTCGATGCTGAAGGCCTCGATCAGCGGGTTCGACAGGAGCTCCGACGCCAGCCGCTCGACCGTCGCTCTGGCGGTGGCCCCGTCGACCGCGGCCACCGTCAGCTCGATCCGCCGACCGACGCGAACGGCGGAGACGCCCTCGATCCCGAGGTGGCCGAGGCTGCCCTCGACCGCCCGACCCTGCGGATCGAGAATGCCGGGCTTGGGGCTGACGTTGACGGCGAAGCGGAAGTCGGTGCTCATCCGACGACCGCGTCCGCGGGGATGATCGTGTCCTCGGCGAGATACCGACCAAAGCTCGCCCTGGTGATCCGCTCGAACGCCTCGACGTAGCGGGCGCGGGTCCCCTCGACGATGGCGGCCGGCAGCTCCGGCCCGGGCGCCGACTTGCCCCACGCCTGTGTCTCGAGCCAATCGCGGACGAACTGCTTGTCGAAGCTCGCCTGGGCCCGGCCCGGCTCGTAGGTCGCGGCGTCCCAGAACCGCGATGAATCGGGTGTCAGGACCTCGTCGATGAGGAGCAGCTCGCCCGTCGATCGGTCGACGCCAAATTCGAACTTCGTGTCGGCGAGGATGATCCCGGCGGGTTCGGCGACCGCCGAGCCATAGCGATAGAGCTCGATCGCGACGTCCTGTACTCGCTGCGCCAGCTCCGCTCCGATGATCGCCGCGGCCTCGTCCAGCCCGATGTTCTCGTCATGGGCCCCCTGCTCGGCCTTCGTCGATGGAGTGAAGAGCGGCTCCGGCAGCCGCTCGCTCTCGCGCAGCCCCGCCGGCAGCGGGATGTCGCACACGGCGCCGCTCCGCGTGTAGTCCTTCCAGCCCGAACCGGCGAGATAGCCGCGGACGATGACTTCGATCGGCAGGACGTCCACGCGGCGGCAGAGCATCATCCGGCCGCGCAGCTCGTCGGCGGCCTCGGCGTTCGGGACCACACCGGCCGGCAGGTCGTCCGGGCCCGTCCCCAGGAGGTGGTTCGCCACGATGTCGGCGGTTCGCTCGAACCAGAACCGCGACAGCCCCGTCAGCACCCGACCCTTGTCGGGGATCTCCGTCGGCAGGACGACGTCGAACGCGGAGAGGCGGTCCGAGGCGACGAGCAGCAGCCGGTCTGCCCCCACGGCATAGAGGTCGCGGACCTTTCCGGACCGCAGGAAGGATTCGGCGGGCGGGCTAGCTGGTGACATGGATCTCGGCCTCCAGGCTGTCGAGTCGGGCGATGACGGCGGGGACGTGGCGAAGGAACGCCGCGTCATCGAAACACGCGTCGAGGTCGGCGAGACGGAGGTGGGCGGCAACAGCCGGATCGAATGCCAGCAGCTCGCGCAGTGGCTTTCGCTCGTCGGCCGCGCGGAGGGCGGCCCGCTGGACGACCGCGTACGCCTCCTCCCGCGACAGTCCACCCCGCTCGACGAGGGCGACGAGAACGCGGCTGCTGGCGTGGAGGCCGAGCCCGCGCTCGATGTTCTCGCGCATCCGCTCGCCGCGGACGACGAGGCCCTCGATAAGCGAGGTCATCCGGACGAGCATGTAGTCGAGGAGGATCGTCGCGTCGGGCAGGATGACCCGCTCCGCGGAGCTGTGGCTGATGTCACGCTCGTGCCACAGTGGTTGGTCCTCGAGGGCGACGTGGGCGTAGCCGCGGAGCAGCCGGGCAAGCCCGGCGATCCGCTCCGACACGATCGGGTTGCGCTTGTGGGGCATGGCGCTCGAGCCCTTCTGGCCAGCCTTGAACGGCTCCTGGAGCTCGCCGATCTCCGTGTGCTGGAGGTTGCGGATCTCCGTCGCGAACCGTTCAAGGCTTCCGCCGACGATCGCGATCGCGCTCAGCAGCGCCGCGTGCCGGTCGCGCTGGACGATCTGGGTGCTCGCGGGATCGGCGTGCAGGCCGAGCTCCGCAAGAACCTCGGCCTCGATGTCCGGGGCGAGGTGGCTGTACGTTCCCACCGGGCCGGAGATCTTGCCTGTGCCGATCTCATCGACCGCGATCGCGAGGCGGCGCCGGCCGCGATCGAGCTCGAATGCCCAGCCTGCGAGCTTCAGCCCGAACGTGATCGGCTCGGCGTGGACCGAGTGGGTCCGGCCCATCATCAGAGTCTCCGCTTCGGCGCGGGACCGGCCGATGAGTGCGCTGAGCAGCCGGTCGCAGTCCCTCAGCAGGAGTTCGCCCGCGGCACGAAGCTGGAGGGCGAGGGCGGTGTCGACCACGTCGCTGCTCGTCAGGCCGAGGTGCAGGTATCGCCCCTCCGGCCCGATGGTCTCGGCGACCTGACTGACGAAGGCGATGACGTCGTGATCGGTGGTCTTCTCGATCTCCGCGATTCGCTCGGGATCGACGGTCGCCCGCTCCTCCATCGCCGCGAGCGACTCCGTCGGGACGAGGCCACGGACCGCCTGGGCACGGGCGACGGCGAGCTCGACCCGGAGCATCTGCTCGAACCGGGCCCGGTCGGTCCAGATCGCGCCCATCTCGGCGAGGGTGTAGCGGCGGATCATCGACCGGCTCCGGCTGGGGTGGCGGGGGTGGCTGCGTTCGTGGCAACGCCGGCGGCGGCGGCGCCGGCCTCGAGAGCCCTCATCCCGATGTCGCGACGGCGCTGCATCCCTGCCCACGTAACGAGGTCCGCGGCGCGTTCCGCGGCGACCCGGGCCCCCGCGAGGTCTAATCCCTGGCCGACGACCGTCAGCACACGGCCACCATCGGTCTCGAAGCCGCCATCGGCGGTCCGTTTCGTGCCGGCATGAAAGACGAGCGCGCGCGTCGCCGACGCCTCGGCGAGCCCGGCGATCTCGTCGCCGCGCCTCGGCGCCTCCGGATACCCGGCCGCGGCAAGCACGATCCCAAGACTCGCGACGGGCAGCACCGCCAACCGCCCGGAAGCGTCGCTCGGCAGGTCGCCGCGGGCGGCGGCCAGCAGGAGCGGCCCGAGCGGCGAAGCGAGTCGAGGCAGGATCACCTGCGCCTCCGGGTCGCCGAGCCTGGCGTTGCACTCGAGGAGATACGCCCCACGTTCGGTCAGCATGAGACCGGCATAGAGGAACCCCCGAAACGGCGTGCCACGGCGCGCAAGCTCGGCAAGGATCGGGCGATGAACGGTGGCGACGACGCGCTCGACGTTCTCGTCGGACAGATCCTCGAGGGGCGAATACGCGCCCATCCCGCCCGTGTTCGGCCCGACATCACCGTCGAGAAGCCGCTTGTGATCGCGCGCGGCCGGCAGACCGATCGCCCGCTGTCCGTCGCAGACGGCGATGACGCTCGCCTCGGGACCGCGTAGTCGCTCCTCGACGACGACCGGGCCGGCTCCCGCGCGAAACAGTGCCTCGACCGCATCGGCCGCCTCGTCGCCGTTTTCGCACACGACAACGCCCTTTCCGGCGGCGAGTCCGTCCGCTTTCACGACGACACCGTTGCCGCTCCGAGCGGCCTCGGCCCGGGCATGAGCGATCGCCGGAGGCGCCGAATCGAACGTGGCGGCACGGGCCATCGGGACCCCGGCAGCCTCGGCGATCTCGTGGCAGAACGCCTTCGACGTCTCGATCCGGGCGGCGTCGGCAGTCGGCCCGAAGACGGGAATGCCGGCCCCGACGAGCGCATCCGCGACGCCCGCCGCCAGCGGGGCTTCCGGGCCGATCACGACGAGCTCGACAGCTCGTTCGCGGGCGAGGGCGACGACGGCCGCCGGGTCGAGCGGGTCAAGACCAGCGACTCGCCGAACACGAGGCTCCGCGGCCATGGCGTCGGAGCCCGGCGCCCCGACGATCTCGTTGACGCCCGGCTCCGCCCCGAACTTCCAGGCCAGGGCGTGCTCCCGGCCGCCGGACCCGACGACGAGGATCCGGGTCGGCATCACGAGACGGCTCATGCCGAAGGACTCGTCACGCGGAGACCGCCGGCCGGTGGCGCATCGGCCGCCAGGCCCGCTCGATCGTCTGCGTTCGTTCCGGCCCTACTGACACGAGGACGATCGGGACGCCGGCGTGCTCCTCGAGGGCCGTCACGTAGCGGCGGGCGTTCTCCGGCAGATCGGCCAGGGAGCGAATGCCATGGATCGGCTCGGACCAGCCGGCGAACTCCTCGTAGACCGGCGTTGCCCGGGCGAGGACCGTCGCCGACGACGGCCAGGCCTCGACCCGCCGTCCATCGATCTCGTAGGCGACGCACATCCGGATCGGGTCGATGCCCGACAGGATGTCGAGCTTGTTCAGCATGATCGAGCTGACCGAGTTGACGGCGACGGCATACCGCAACGGGACCGCGTCAAACCAGCCGACACGCCGCGGCCGGCCGGTCGTCGTGCCTACCTCGCGCCCGCGGGTCGCGATCCCGTGGCCGATCTCGTCGAGCAGCTCGGTCGGGTACGGCCCCGAGCCGACCCGCGTCGAGTAGGCCTTCATCACCCCGATCACCTCGTCGACCTGGAGCGGCCCGATCCCGCCGCCCGTGCAGGCGCCACCGGCGATCGGGTTCGACGAGGTCACGAACGGATAGGAGCCGTGATCGAGATCGAGAAGCGTCCCCTGGGCGCCCTCGAGGAGCACATGATCGCCCCGCCGGAGGGCGTCCTGCACGAGCCACGTCGCGTCGGCGATGTGCGGCCGGAGTCGCGCCCCCCAGGCAACCGCTTGCTCGACGAGTTCGTCGGCGCCGAAGGTCCGAGCGCCGTCGACCGTCGAGAGAAGCAGGTTCTTGTCGGGCAGGACATGAGCGAGCTTCGCGCGGACGAGGGCACCGTCGAGGAGGTCCTCCATCCGCAGGCCAACGCGCCAGGCGCGGTCCGCATACGCCGGCCCGATCCCCCGCCCCGTCGTTCCGACCTTGCCGTCGCCGAGACGCGCCTCCATCGCCCGATCGAGGGCAACGTGATAGGGCATGATCACGTGGGCGGCAGTGCTGACACGGACCTTGCCGGGATCGATCCCGCGCGCAGCCAGCATGTCGAGCTCGCCGATCAGCGTCGCCGGGTTGACGACAACCCCGCTGCCGATGACCGACATGATGTGGGGATAGAGAACGCCCGACGGGACCAGGTGGAGCTTGAAGACCTCGTCGCCGGAAACGACCGTGTGGCCGGCGTTGTCCCCGCCCTGGTAGCGAACGACCATCGCGACCTGCTCGGCGAGGAAGTCGGTCGTCTTGCCCTTGCCCTCGTCCCCCCACTGGAGCCCGACGATCACGGTCGCCGGCATCAGGCCGCACCCACAGGATCGGCCCAGCTCCGCGTTGCCGCCCTCCGCCGCTTGCTTACGCACGTTCGAGTGCGCGCGCTCACGTGCTCGGTCGGCGCCTTGATCTGGACCGCCCTGCGGGCGCGGCCGCCGATTACCAAGGCAACAAAAAAGCCCCTGCCCGTTGGGGTTGGGACCTGGATATACGTCTCCCGTGTCGCGCCGACGACTCGGCGCCGGGCCTGATCGAAGACTCGGGTCCGCCTCACGGGACGAACGACGCGCCTTCCTCGAGCAACGGCCGACCTCCTTGGGATGCGGGCTGGTCCCGCGGTCTGTCGAGGACCGCTGGAGTATAGCAGCGCGCGGCGCGCCCGAACCGAGCGGGACGTTCGGCGCTGGCTTCGAAGTACCTTCGGCAGGTCCGCCCAATGAGCCCCGGCGACTAGTCTCAACAGGTGATGCGTCTACTCGGGGGCCTAGGTCTCGTTGCCCCGGTCATGCTCGTCGCCCTGTTCATCACGATGCCATCTGCGGCCAATTCGTGGGTCGAGGACGGCGTCAGATCGGTCTTCGCGGCGATCGTTGCGGGGGCAGTCGGCGTATCGCTGACGGCGATTCTCGTGGCCACCTATTCCCGGCTGCGGCTTCGCGGGATCATCCGGGCCACGGAGCGAATGGCCCAGGGCGAGCTCGGCGTCACCGTTCGTGCACCGGCACGCGGTGGGGGCTCCGAGGGTCGTTTGGCGCGGGCAATCAACGCGATCTCGACATCCCTCGCCGAAACGACCGATGCCGCGACGGTCGACAAGCTCACCGGCGTCTCGAACCGCCAGACACTGCTCGCGTCCCTCTTCAACGAGGTCGACCGGGCCAATCGCTATGAGCGGCCGTTGTCGGTCGCCTTCGTCGACATCGATCACTTCAAGGCCGTCAACGATACGTACGGGCATTCGACCGGCGACATCGTCCTCCGCGGCGTGGCCCAGACCCTCAAGGCGAACCTTCGGGCCACCGACACTGTCGGCCGATACGGCGGCGAGGAGTTCATGCTCCTGCTGACCGAGACCGATGTCGAGGAGGGCGCGGTCCTGGCGGAGAAGCTGCGGAACCTCGTCGCTCGCCAGGTCTTCAGCGTCGAGGGCAACACGGCACTGTCGGTGACGATCTCGATCGGCGTCGCCGGCGGGATCGGCCAGGGCCTCCGGACCGATACCCTGGCTCGCGACGCGGATGCCGCCATGTACTCGGCGAAGTCACTCGGCCGCAACCAGACCTACATCTTCGCCGAGCCCAGCGAGGACGCCAGGATTCCGCGAGCCCCGATCTCGGCGGCCGGCCGGGCTCGGGCGGTCGAAATCGGTCGGGTCGCCCGCGACGCCGCAACCGCCTCTCTCGCCTCCGTCATCTCACTGCGCGCCCATTACGCGGGGCAGCCGTCCGCGCTGATCGCCTCGATCGTGGTGGCGATGGCAGCGAGCCTCGATCTTCCGGACGCCGAAGTCGACAGGATCCGGGTTGCCGCCCTGCTCCACGACGTCGGCAAGGTCGCCGTTCCCCAGGAGATCCTCGACAAGCCGGCCGCCCTGACGTCGACCGAATGGCGCTCGGTCGTCCAGCACCCGCGGATCGGCCAGGTCATCCTCGAGCAGGCGGCCGCCCTCAAGGACGCCGTCCCGATCATCCTGCACCACCACGAGCGCTACTCCGGGCACGGCTATCCGTTCGGGCTGCGAGGTAACGACATTCCGCTCGGCGCACGGATCGTGGCGATCGCCGACGCATACGACGCGATGATCCACGACCGCCCGTACAAGCGATCGATGAGCCACGAGATGGCGATCAGGGAGCTCCGGCGTCATGCCGGCACCCAGTTCGACCCCCAGCTCGTGACGCTGTTCTGCGACCTGTTCGCCCAGCACGCCCCGACCGTGGACCCGGCGCTGGCGTCGATCATGGAGCCACTCCACACGGCGGGGAGTCACTCGGTGCTTGCTGGGGGCGGCGCTTCTGCATCGGGCTCATCGGCCGGATCGACGCGGACCACGGCCAGGAATCCCGACGACCGAGCGGTCGTCGACCCGGGCGCGAGGTCCGCCATGGAAGCGACCGGCGTCGTACCCGAGCGCCGTGGTCGCCGTCGCCGCCTCAAGGCGGCACCTGACGCCCCCGATCTTCGGTCGGTCCTGCCGGACGTTCCTCCTGCTCCCGAGTCGGCCGCGGGCTGAGCCTGCCCGACTCCTCGTTTTGCGCGACCCCGGACGGCGGCGCAATTCGCCGTGAAGGCGGCGGTGATCGCGAGCAAAGGGGCCGCTGCTAGCGTTCACCGTGCCCGTCAGGCTCATGCCGGCCTCGCCGAACGCCCGATCGACGGTCCGCCGACCACCGATGGTCAGTGCACCCGCCGGGGTCCAACCGCCGGGGCCGGCAACAATTCGACGGCTGCCAACCGCCAGGCCGGGCGGCCGTCGCCATCGCCCGCCTCTGCCCGCCGTGTCGATCCCGCCGGACCACGCAGGGTCGGCCCGATTTCCCGTCGGCCGATCGAGAAGGAGAACGCGGACCGTGAACAAGGTCCTGTTGACTGGTCGCCTCACACGCGACCCGGAGATGCGCAGCCTGTCGAGCGGCAAGGCCGTCACGCAGTTCAGCATCGCCACCAACGAGTACATCGGCCAGGGCAAGGAAAAGGCCGAGTTTCACAACATCGTCACCTGGGATCGGCTCGCCCAGACGTGCGGTGAATTCCTCGGCAAGGGACAGCAGGTCGCGATCGAAGGCCGGATCCAGACCCGGAGCTGGGACGACGATCGCGGCGTCCGGCACTGGAAGACGGAGATCGTGGCGAACCACGTCGAGATGCTGTCGGGCAGGCGGAAGAAGGACTACGAGGCCGAATCGGCCGCCAACGCCCTCGCATCCCAGGCGTCGGTCTACGGCGACGAGGCAGACATCGCTGCCGCCGGCGAGCCCGTCCCGGCCGGGTCGGACGAGGAGGAGGCCGAGACGGCGGCCGCCTGATTTCGAGGGCCTCCCGGGCGCCCGGACCGATATTCCCGCGGACCGGCGGCGGTCTCCCCTCCCCGCCGCCGGTCCGGCTTGTCGAATGCCCGGTTCCTCGCCGGCGCGGGTGTCGCTATTCGGGCCCAGTCAGCGGTCGCGCGGCGCTGCGTACAACTGGCGACGCGGCAGCCCGCTCGACGCCGCGACCTTCCGGGCCGCCTCCCCGCGCGGCGTGCCCGCGCCGACGAGACGCTCGACCTCGGCAATTGCCGCGGCGAGAGCGTCCGTCGCGGCAGCCTCGGAGGCTGCCGTCGAGGTCGCGGCACCGTGGCGCTCGCCGACGACGATCGCGAATTCACCGCGCAGGGTCAGCTCGCCGTCACGGGCCAGTCGCTCGAGCTCGGCGAGTGGTGCCCGGACGATCTCCTCGTGGAGCTTCGTGAGCTCTCGACAGACGGCGCCGGGTCGCTCCGGTCCGCAGGCAGCGGCCAGGTCGCGGAGCGTCGCGGCGACGCGTCCAGGGGCCTCGTAGACGATCGTGCCGCGCTCGTCGGAGGCGATCCGGGCGATTCGTTCCCGCCGCTCGCGGCCACTCCTCGGCAGGAATCCCTCGAACGTCCAGCGCGGGCCGGCGACGCCGCTCCCCACGACCGCCGCGAGGACGGCCGAGGCACCCGGGATCGGGATCACCGTTCCGCCTGAGCCCGCCCACGCGCCGACGAGCGCCTCGCCAGGGTCGCTCACCCCGGGCGTTCCGGCGTCCGTGACGATGGCGAGGTCCTGCCCGCCGGCAAGGTGAGCGAGCAGCTCGGCCTCGCGCCCCGGACCGCTCCGGGCGTGGTAGCTGATCGTCCGCGTGTCGACGCCGTGGCGCTCGAGCAGCCGCCGCGTCATCCGTGTGTCCTCGGCGGCGATGAGGGGCACGGTTCGAAGGATCTCGAGGGCCCGGAGCGTGACGTCGCCGAGGTTCCCGATCGGCGTCGCGACGACGTACAGCCGCCCGCGGCCGTGATCCTCTCTCGCGGACGCCGCGCGGCCGTGACCGTCGCCATGACCCTCGCCGGTCGGCTGCTTTCGTCCCTCGCTCACCCGCGCGCGGAGCCCGGCCGCCGTCGCGGATAGAGGTAGTCGACACCGGCCGTCCGTGGCCCGAGCTTGGCAATCGGCGGGACCTGCCGCTTGAACTCGGAACTCGCGATCATCCGGTCGACCCGCTCGACGAGCGTCCGCTCGAGCCCCATGGCGACGACCTCGTCGACCGATCGCCGCTTGTCGACCCGCCAGAAGAGCAGCCGATCGAGGAGCGGATACGAGATGTCGGCCTCGGCCTCGTCGGTCTGGCCCGGCCAGAGGTCGGCCGACGGCGCCTTGCGGATGATCGCCTCGGGCACGCCGAGCGCTTCGGCCATCTGGCGGATCTGGCTCTTGTACAAGTCGCCGATCGGGTTGAACGCGCAGGCGCTGTCGCCGAAAAGCGTCGTGTAGCCGATGAGCGACTCGGTCTTGTTGCTGGTCCCTACGACGAGTCCGCTCCACGTGACGGATCGGTCGTAGAGGACCGCCATCCGCTGGCGAGCCATGAAGTTGCCGCGGCGCAGGGACGACGCATCGGGATCGTTCGCGAAGAACGCGTCGACCATGAGGCTGATGTCGACGACCTCGCTGGCGCAGCCGAGCCGGGCGACGACGGTCTCGGCATCCGAACGGGAGGCCGGCGACGACGTCCGGTAGGGCATGAGGACCGCGAGGAGACGCTCGGCGCCTATAGCCTCGGCGACGAGATAGGCGACGACGGCCGAATCGATCCCGCCCGAGAGCCCGACTACCGTCTTCTTGAAGCCGGCCTGGCGGAGCTGGCCGCGGATGAACTCGGCGATCACCCGCCGGGCGATCGAGGTGTCGATCGCCAGCTCGGCCGGCATTTCGAAGAGGGCAGTCACTGACGCGTCGACATCGCGAGGCGGCGCGGAAGCCGTCATTGGACCCGTGGCATTGCCTGCCGGGCGCGGTGCCGTCATCGGGGGCCGGCCCGGAAGCCGATCGGGTTCTCGATCGGGTCGCCGGGGGCGACATCGAGCCCGGCCTCGGCCAAGTCGTCGGCGGTCGAATCGCTCGCCAGACCCGCGCGCTCGGCGACGATCCGGGCGAGCTCGCGGACGTGGAGCTCCGGCCGCTCGTCGCGCAACAGCGGCAGCCCGATCCGTTCGCGGCGAACGTCGGCCAGGCTGATGTCTGCCGTGAACAGGCCCTCCTCGAAGAACGGCGCTGAGAACACGGCCTCGCCGCTCGGCGCGATGACCTCCGAACCGCCCCAGAAGGAGATCGACTCGTCGACCCCGACGCGGTTACAGAAGATGACGAATGACGTCGTCAGCTGAGCGTATGTCCGCATGAGATTCCGCCACGACGTCGCCGTCCCCAGCCCGACCTCGTTCGTCGCCGCGAGGTCGCGACCCGGCGACGACGAGACGTTGACGAGGATCTGGGCGCCGTCCAGGGCGAGGATCTGGGGCACGTCCAGGTGCCAGAAGTCCTCGCAGACCGCCAGCCCGACGCCGACGCCGAGCCGCGACGGAACTGCCCGCAGGAGATCGCCCGCGGCGAAGAACCGTCGCTCGTCGAACAGGCCGTAGGTCGGCAGGTAGAGCTTGCGGTGGACGTGCGCGATCCGGCCCTCCTCGAGCAGGGCGGCCGCGATGAACAGCCGGTGATCGCCCGATTCCTCGACGAACGAGACGATCACGGACATGGCCTTGGCCGCCGACGCGAGCGTCGCAAGTCGCTGATCGTCGAGCCGCATCGCGACCTCGGCGGCGAGATCCTGGAGGAGATAACCCGTCAGCCCGAGCTCCGGGAACACGACCAGCCCGGCCCCCTTGCCGCGCGCCTCGTCGATGATCTCGTGGTGGCGGGCGAGGTTCTCGTCGAGCAACCCGAGACGTGGCGCGATCTGGGCAAGGGCGATCCTGAGAGGTTGCACGAACGGAGCATAGCGGGCGCGTCGTGATCTCCTGAAGTCGTCCGAAAACGTTGGGGCCGCTGGCGAACCTCGCCGGGGCCGCTGGCGAACCTCGCCGGGGCCGCTCGCGAACCTCGTTGGGGCCGCTGGCGAACCTCGCCGGGGTGGCCGCAGCGCCGCCGGCCGACTATCCTGGTGGCGCCGTCGCTTCGGACGGCCGCTCGTCCGTCACCGCAGACGCGGGCGCGGTGCCGGGCGCGGCTGGAGTGCTGGCGGACGCACGACCGGTTGCCTGGAGCTGTTCGGGGGAATCGTCGACCCTCTCGGCGAAGTGGCAGGCAACCTCGTGCCCGGATGCGATCACCCGCAACTCGGGATCGATCGTCACGCATTCCTCGGGGTTGCCAAGCTTGTCGCGCAGCCAGCAGCGGGTATGGAAGCGGCAGCCGGACGGCGGCGCAGCCGGTGACGGCACGTCCCCGCGGAGGATGATCCGCCGGCGGCGCGACTCGACG